>LNFM01000842.1_pt1 | contig 72709 bp, 54 predicted proteins | sample 596031 | NCBI WGS metagenome assembly LNFM01 (sample SAMN04254537, study PRJNA301005) | activated carbon metagenome | isolation source: dual media filters at the Ann Arbor, Michigan drinking water treatment plant | place: USA: Ann Arbor
CTCCCTGATTCTTCTGGCGATGATCACGTCCACGGTGCTCTGGGCGGACCCGAACAACGCGTTCGTCTGGGCCGTCGTGACGATCACCGTGCTCTTCGGGTGCGTGGGCTTCGCGGACGACTACGCGAAATTCAAGCAAAACGCCTCCGGTGGCCTGAGCGCCCGCGCACGACTGTTGCTCGAGTTCGGCATTTCGGGCGGCGTGTTCGGCTATCTGTTCGCTGGCCGCGCGGGGCTTCCGGCGGATTGGTTGGCGGTTCGCCACAAGCTGGCGCTTCCGTTCGCTGCGTTCAGCAAGCACCACATCAACCTCCCGCCGTGGCTGTACGTCGTCTTCGCGGTGCTCGCCGTGGTCGCGATCGCCAACGCCGTGAACTTCACCGACGGGCTCGACGGGCTGGCGATCGGCCCGGTGATGATCAACGCCGGAACCTACCTCGTGTTTGCGTACATCACGGGCCTGGCGATCGCGGGCTCGGTGCTCGCGAAGTACCTGCACGTCTCGCCGGCGATCGCGGCGGAGCTCTCGAGGCCGACGGCGGTGTTTCGACTCAGCGAGTACCTGGACCTACCGCCGCTGATGAGCACCGGCGAGCTGTCTATTTTCTGCGGAGCGATGATCGGAGCCGGCGTTGGGTTCCTGTGGTTCAACACGTACCCTGCGCAGCTGTTCATGGGGGACGTCGGCTCGCTCTCGCTCGGGGGCGGGATCGGGACCCTCGCCGTCCTGACGAAGAACGAGCTCCTGTCCATCCTGTTGGGCGGCATTTTCGTGGTCGAAATGGTCTCGGTGATCGTGCAGGTGTCTGTGTTCAAGATCACCAAGGGCAGAAAACGAGTGTTCTTGATGGCGCCGATCCACCATCACTTCGAGAAGAAGGGATGGCCCGAACCGAGGGTGATCGTCCGGTTCTGGGTCGTTCAGATCATCCTGGCGCTCGTGGCCTTGAGCTCTTTGAAGTTGCGGTAAACGCTGACCGGACCCCGGGTTTCGCGGTACACGTCGTAACCCTCCATGGAACGGTCAGTCGATGGAAAGCGCGTCACGGTCGTGGGCTTCGGTCGCTCGGGGGCGGCCGCCGCGAAGCTGGCGCTGAAGATGGGCGCACGCGAAGTCGTGATGCAGGACAAACGCGACGCCGTCGAGCTCGGCGACGACAAGGTCCTCGAGCTCGCGCGCGATGGAATTCGCCCCGAGCTCGGCGGCCACAAGGTCCAGACGCTCCTCGAGAGCGACGTGGTCGTGCTCTCGCCGGGCGTACCCAAGCTCGAAGCGGTATCCGCCGCGGAGAACGCTGGCATCGACGTGATCAGCGAGATCGAGTTCGCGTCGTGGTTCATCCACGGCGAGTACATCGCGATCACGGGAACGAACGGCAAGAGCACAGTCACGACGCTCGCCGGCGCGATCGTCGCGGCCTCCGGCGTGCCGACGTTCGTCGGAGGCAACCTCGGCGCTCCGCTCAGCGAAGCAGTCGGAACGCCCGCCGCGCAGCCAGGCGGCGCGCTCGTCGTCGAGCTCTCGAGCTACCAGCTCGAGCGCACACGATCGGTGCCGTTTCGCGTGAGCGTCCTGCTCAACGTGACGCCGGATCACCTCGATCGGTACGGCTCGCTGGCCGCGTACGCCGCGGCGAAGCAGCGCATCTTTCTCTCGCAATCGACGAGAGATTTTGCGGTCGTCCCCGCGATGGACCCTGCGATGGTCGCGATGGCCGCCGCCGGCTCCGCCGTCGTGCAGACCTACGCAGGGCCGCAGGCCGACGTCCGCTTGGACGGCGACTTCATTGTTGATCGCTGGGGCGGTCGGTTTCCGCGCTCGCTCTTGAAGATCCGCGGCGGTCACAACCTCGAGAACGCGATGGCCGCGATCTTGGCCGCGCGGTTGCTCGGCGTCGGTGAGAGCGCCGTGCGCGAAGGGCTCGAGGGCTTCGAGGGCCTGCCGCACCGAATGCAGTTCGTCGCCGAAGAAGAGGGGATTTCGTACTTCAACGACTCCAAGGCGACCAACGTCGCGGCGTCGGTGAAGGCGCTCGAGGGCGTCGAGCAGGGCCGCCGCGTGGTGCTCGTCGCCGGCGGGCGCGACAAGGGCGGAAGCTACGGCCCGCTCCGTCCGCTGCTCGAGAAGAAGGGCAGGGCGCTCGTGCTCGTCGGCGAGGCCACCGAGCTCATGAAGGCGCAGCTCGAAGACCTCGTTCCTGTACGTCACGCCGACGACATGTTCGACGCGGTCCGCATCGCCAGAGGTTGCGCGCGAAAGGGCGACGTCGTGCTCCTGGCTCCGGCGTGCTCGTCGCTCGACATGTTCGAAAACTACGAGGAGCGTGGTCGCGTGTTCAGCGCCGCGGTCCGGGCGCTCGTCGGCACTTCTCGTCAAGAAGAGGATTTGTAGAAGTCCTTTGGTGTAACGGCAGTCGTGCCATGAGCGCGACCGCCCCGTCGAACCGCAGGATCCCGTCCGGAGAGCGCCCCAGCAGCGAGCCTGGCCCCGTCGAGGCGAGCGGCCCCGTCGAGTCCAAGGACGCGCGCGCCGCAGATCGCGCGCTCTACCGCGGCCCGATCGACGTCCCGTTGCTGGCCGTCACGCTCCTGCTCGTCTCGTTCGGGATCGTGATGGTCTACTCGGCGAGCGCCGTGTTCGCCGCGCGTTCGCACGGCTCGGCGCAGTACTACCTGCTCCGGCAGGCGAGCTTCGCGATCGTCGGAATCACGGGAATGACCGTGGCTTCGCGCATCGACTATCGATTTCTTCGAAAGCTCACCTACCCGATGCTGGGCGGGACGGTGTTCTTGCTGATGCTCGTGATCGCCGGCTTCGGACGCGCGGGCGGAGGCGCGGCGCGGTGGCTGAAGGTGGGGCCGGTGACGCTGCAGCCCGCAGAGCTGGCGAAGGTCGTCATCATCCTCTGGCTCGCTCACTCGCTCAGCAAGAAGCAAGAGAAGATCAAGACCTTCTCGGTGGGGTTCTTGCCGCACCTGCTGATGACAGGGTTCTTGATGATCCTGTGCCTCAAGCAGCCGGATTTCGGCTCGAGCATGGTGCTGCTTCTCCTGACCTTCGGGCTGATGTTCGTCGCCGGCGCCAAGAGCGGCTACATCCTCGGCGCGATCGTGGCGGCGCTTCCGGTCGCCTATCACCTCGTGATGGGCACGGCGTATCGCCGACGACGCTGGGAGGCGTTCGTCGATCCGTGGGCGCACCGCCACGACATTTCGTATCAGCTCGTCGAGTCGTTGCTCGGCTTCGGAGCGGGCGGAACCACCGGGCTCGGCCTCGGCGATTCGCGACAGAAGCTGTTCTTCCTCCCCGAGGCGCACACGGACTTCATCTCGGCGATCGTCGGTGAAGAGCTCGGCTTCGTCGGGATGATCGCGCTGCTGTTTGGCTACTCGTTTCTGCTGTATCGCGGGATCTCGATCGCGCTTCGGGCGAGGGACGACTACGGCACGTACGTCGCGTTCGGCATCAGCATGCTGTTCGCGCTTCAGGTGCTGATCAACCTCGGCGTCGCGATGGGGCTGTTGCCCACCAAGGGCCTGACGCTTCCGATGGTGTCCTACGGAGGCTCGTCGCTGGTGATCAACCTCTGCGCCGTGGGCATCCTGCTCTCGATCTCTCGCGCCTGCGTGCGACCCGAGACCGCTCGAGCACCGGCGGTCAACAAGAAGCTCGGCGAGCTCGAGGTCGCTTCGTGACGCTCCGCCTCGTGATCGCCGCCGGGGGAACAGGCGGGCACTTTTATCCAGGCGTCGCCGTGCTCGAGGCGCTTCGAGAACGATGCGAGGTCGAGGCGCTCTTCGTCGGAACGCCTCGCGGCATCGAAGCGAAGAAGGTCCCAGCGATGGGCGAGAACCTCGCGACGTTCGACATCACGCCGCTCAACGGGATGAGCCTCGGCAAGAAGCTCGCGGGCCTCGTTCGCCTACCCCGCGCAGGCTTCGCCGCGTGGAGCGCCGTGAAGCGCTTCGCTCCAGACGCGCTCTTGAGCGTCGGCGGATACGCGTCGGGACCGGTGACCCTCGCGGCGATCGCGCGTGGAGTTCCGTCGGTGGTCGTCGAGCCCAACGCGGTCGCTGGCTTCACGAATCGACTGCTCGGAAGACGGGTGTCTCGCGCGTGCGTCGCCTGGGAAGAGACGGGGAGATTCTTTCGTCCCGAGTCCGTTCGACTCACGGGCACGCCGGTGCGCCGGGCCTTTCTCGAGCGCGCAGCGTCCGCGAAGGACACGCGCCAAGAGACGCCGATGGTGCTGGTCATCGGCGGATCGCAAGGGGCCAAGGCGCTCAACGAGAGCGTTCCCCAAGCGATCGCGAAGCTCGCCGCCGAGGGGCTGCGCGTGCGGGTCGTGCACCAGACCGGCGAACGATCACTCGAGGCGGTTCGCGCGGAGTACGACTCACTCTTGTCGGACCAACGCGGGTCGGTCGAGGTCACAGCCTTCATCGACGACGTCGCGAGCGCGATGGCTGCGGCGGACATCGTGGTGTGTCGGTCTGGCGCCGGGACGGTCAGCGAGCTGTGCGTCATCGGGCGGCCCGCGATCTTCGTTCCCTTGCCGACCGCCGCGGACGACCATCAACGAAAGAACGCCGAAGCCGTGTCCTCGCGCGGCGCGGGCGAGTGCCTGCTCCAACGAGAGCTCACGGCGGACTCGCTGGCCGCTCGGCTGCGCGCGCTGCTCAGCGACCGCGCGGCGCTTCGAGCGATGGGTGAGCGCGCCAAGAACGTCGGCTCACCGAGCGCGGCAGACCTCGTCGCAGAGGAGATCTTGAACCTCGTCAAGCGATGACACACACAATCAATTCGCGCTGGGATTCTTGGCGCGAAGTCGCTCAGACAGCACCTTCAGGCACTGGTTGACGTCGCCCGCTCCGAGCGCGATCACCATGTCGCCGGGCTTGATGATGCGCTCGAGGACGTCGGGCAGCTTGCTCTTGTCGGCCTCGAAGTAGACCCGGTGGTGGCCGTGCTTTCGGATCGCGTCTGCGAGCCGCTCGCCGGTCGCCCCGTCGATGCGCGCTTCGCCTGCGGCGTACACGTCGGTGACGACAAGCACGTCTGCGCGGTTGAACGCCCTCGTAAACGCTTCGAACAGATCGCGCGTCCGTGTGTATCGGTGCGGCTGAAACGCGACGACGAGGCGCCGACCGAAGCCTGCGTACGCGGCCTCGAGGGTCGCCTCGATCTCCGCAGGGTGATGGCCGTAGTCGTCGACGAGCGTCACGCTCGCGACGTCATCGACGATGGTGAAGCGTCGCTGAACGCCGGCGAAGCTCGCGAGCGCCTCGCGCGTCGTCTCGATCGGAACCTCGAGCTCGTCGGCGATCGCGATGACCGCGAGCGTGTTGAGCACGTTGTGTCGCCCCGTGAGGCGAACGGCGAACCGTCCGACGCGCTCTCCGCGGCGCACGAGGTCGAACTCGGTCACAGGTCCCTTGAGCGCGATCGCATCGGCGCGGTAGTCGGCCTGCGCGCTCGTGCCGTACGTGACGATGCGACGATCGATGCGTGGGATGATCTCTTGAACGTGCGGGTGGTCGAGGCAGAGCACCGCGAGCCCGTAGAACGGAACCTTCTCGACGAAGTCGACGAAGGCCGTCTTGATTGCGTCGTGGGTCTTGTAGTGGTCGAGGTGCTCGGGGTCGATGTTGGTGACGACCGCGATCACGGGGCTGAGCTTGAGAAAGCTGCCGTCGCTCTCGTCGGCTTCGGCCACGAGCAGGTCGCCTTCGCCTGCGCGCGCATTGGTGCCGAGGGCGTTGAGCTTTCCCCCGATCACGACGGTGGGGTCGAGCTTCGCGTGTTGCAGCACCGTCGCGACGAGCGACGTGGTGGTGGTCTTTCCGTGCGAGCCCGCGATGGCGATCCCTTGCTTGAGCCGCATGAGCTCAGCGAGCATTTCGGCCCGTCGAATGACGGGAATCCCGAGCGAGCGCGCCTCGACGATCTCGGGGTTGTCCTGCTGCACTGCGGACGAATACACGACGACATCGGCGCCAGCGATGTTGCTCGCGGCGTGCCCGACGTAGCAGCGCGCGCCGAGCTTCTCGAGCCTGCGCGTGCTCTCGCTGGCCTTGGCGTCGCTGCCGGACACCGCGTAGTTGAGCGACAAGAGCACCTCCGCGATGCCGGACATGCCGATGCCGCCGATGCCAATAAAGTGAATCTGCCTGACGCGTCCGCGAAACATGGTGTGAAGAGGGGAGGGTGACTACACCGTTCGATCGGCGGACGTCGAGGGCGCAGTGCGACGACGGCACCTCAGCGACCGGCGAGCTCACGCAGCCGCTCTTCGACGACGGCGAGCGCGCCGCGCCGACCGAACTGCAGAAGATGACCGCCGGCGAAGGTCACGTGCTTCGCGCCAGTGTGCGCTTCGAGCCTGCGCGCGTGAGAGGGATGCGTGATTCGGTCGCCCTCTGCGGAGACGATGACGATGCGCTCTCGATCGATGACCGGACGACGATGCACTGGCGAGACCGCGGCCATCGCTCGATCCAAGGCCGCGTGAAGCTCGTGGCGCTCTTGCTCGTTGCCGGGCAGCCGCTTGTGCGCGAGCGAGAAGTCCGCCAGCGACGCGAGCGGGATCATCGGAACGCAGATCGACAGCGACGGCTCTGCAGCCGCGAGCAACGCCGAGGTGTACCCGCCGAGGCTCATTCCGAGCACGCCGACGGAGGGAGCGCCGCGCTCCCTCGCGATCGCGATGAGCTCACGGAGCTCGATGATCGCGAGTCGAAACGTCTCGATGTTCCACGCGGGGTCGACGGACGGAAACCTGGGCGCGCCCTTGCGCGCGGGGTCCTTTCGCGGCCCATGAAACGGCAGGCTCACGATCGCGACGTCGAAGCCCCACGAGCGCAAGAGGTCCACCGGCATGAACCGGAGCTCCCAATCGGGATGCCCGCCGAGATAGCCGTGCACGAGGATCATCACGGGTCGCCCGCTCTCGGGCGCGCCGACCCATCGAACGCGCGCTTCTCGATTATGTGTGTCGCGTTCGAACGACGACTGCACGGCCGGGTCGATCGCTCGTGCTCCGGTGGTCCAACGAAGATCCACCATCGGCACGCCGGCGTGCCTTCGAGGCACGGCGACCTCGCGGACCAGACGCAGCGCGCCGACGGGAAAGAACGCCTCGGCGCGGTTGATGTACTCCTCGGTCGCGTACCGTTCGGCGATCTCGTTCAGGTGTCGAATGCGCCAGTGATGATCGGTCTCGGGCAATCGACCCTGTCCGCGTCGTGCGCGAGCGATCACCGTGCTGGTCATCGCGCGGTCGACAGCGGCGCCGACCATGGAGAGAGCGAAGCGAGCGAGCGGCGCCGGGCTTGGTGATTGCACAGGCGAAAGTGTAGCCGATGATGCTTCGCGGCCAAGCGCGGACGCGACGGGGAAGGTGCTATCGTCGCCCCATGCGTTTCGGAATCTTTGCTTCGATCGCGCTCTCGACGTTGGTCGGCTGCGGCGCGTCGGTTCGCGCGCAAGGCGGAGACGGCAGCGTCGTCGACACGGGGGTCCGCTTCGATGGGTCGCGGCCGGACGTGATCGCGCCGCCCTTCGATGCACCGCAGCCTGTCGACGTCCCGGTCGTTCCCGTAGACGTCGTCATTCCGCCCTTCGATGTGCCGATTGGAGCGGACGTTCCTCGTCCGCCCGACGTGATCGTGCCCGACGTCATGATCAACGGCGACGCGCGAGGCGAGTGGCGTCTGACCACCTTCCGATTCAATTTGATGGGCGCGCCTGCGCAGCTCACGGACATGAATCGATCGCTGCCGGGCGACCCAGTCGGGCGCTACCGCGTCAACGGGACGCTCGACATTCGCGACGATCGACTGGCGTTCGCGTGGGCTGTGCTCCGCAACGATCACGCGCTGATCTCGGACCCGACGGTCGACATCGACGAGGGCTACTCGGCGACGGCGTTCTTCTGGAACGGGCGGCTCGACAACATGGCTCGGCGCTTCACCACTGGCGCGATCGGCTTGGATTTCGCCTTCGAAACGCCGGATATCCTGCGGCTCAGCTCCGATCGCGAGGGATGGGTTGCGCTGTTTCGTCGCGAGCCGCGGACGACGTATCCCGTGACGATGGTGACGCGCATCGACGGGCAGGGGTTGCAGATTTCTGCAGGGACGAGCGACCCGTTCGTGCGCGCGCGCGCCGCGCTGTTGTGGGACCTGCCGTCCACGTCTGTGCCGTTCGAATCGATTTCGGCCGACCTGTCGTTTGGAGGCGGCGGGGTACAAGCGACGTATGTGCTCGACGTTCCTGGGCCAGCGATCGCCGCAGGACCGATACCGACGGGCGCGATCACGATCGTGAACGGCGTTCGCGTCGCGTGGGCGCACATCGTCGTGTACGACGACGTCGATCGATCCGGACGGTTCAACTCGTCGATGGCTGGGGGAACGGGCCCTGACATCCTCCGCGGTGTGTCTCCGATCGGCATCGGAGTGCGCCTCGACGGAACGCCGGACGCGATGTTCGACCAGACGCCGTTTCGACTGCTCAAGCCCGGCTGGCAGTACGTCAACGTCGAGCGAAACAGCGACCCGCGACCGGCGGTGTTGATCCCGTACGCGATGAACAACCCGCTGCGTCCCGACGTTCCGATCAGCGAAACGGCGGTTCGTCGTCGAATTCTGGACCTTCTGCCGTGAGCCGCACGCGCAGCGGCGGCCGCGCAGTGCGTTGAAAATTGGCGGCGTCGGGCCTCGTCCATGTAGGCCTATCGACGAGTCCTGTGACTTCGAGCCCGCTGCCCCCAAATCGTCGTCGATCGACACCGCCGCCTCCCGTCGAGCTGGACTCGATGGAGGACGATACGGCGGCGGGGCGGCCGATTCCTGCGGCCGAGCTGCAACTGGTAGACGAAGACGCTGAGGCCCGCGCGGCGGAGAAGGCTGAGCGCAGAGCGCGCTTGAAGGCTCAGCTCTCCTCGGCCCTTTCGACGTTTTCGATGGTCGCGCTGGTCGCGGGCTCGCTCGTCGCTGGGCGAGTCACGCACCGTTGGGCGACCACGACGCCGCGCTTCGGCGCGCGCGACATCGAGGTCGTCGGCGCGCAGCGCACGGGTCGCACGGCGGTGCTCGAGGCGGCAGACATCGTGGAGGGGCGCAACGTCCTGGCGATCGACCTGCTCAAGAGCGAGCGGGCGATCAGCGCGCTGCCGTGGGTCGCGCGCGCGAAGGTCAGTCGAAGGCTCCCCGGACACGTGCGCGTCGAGATCGAAGAGCGAGAGGCGGTCGCCGTCGTGAGCACGGGCGGCCTGTACCTCTGCGCATCGGACGGAACGATCTTCAAGCGCATCGTGGACGGCGATCCAGTGGACTTGCCGGTGATCACGGGCATCGAGCGCGCGCTGTTCGCGCGGGATCCGGAGCTCGCGAAAGAGCAGCTGCGCGACGCGCTGGCGCTGTTGTCGGATCTCGCCGGAAGCTCGCTCGCGGGCCGCGTGCGCGTGGACGAAGTGCACCACGCGTCGACGGGCGACCTGTCGATGACGCTCGCGGGCCGGGGAACATACGTGTGGCTCGGGCGCGGTCCGTATCGCGCGAAGATGGCGCGGTTGAGCGCGATCCTCACCGAGCTCGAGCGCAATCACCTCGACGCTGCAGAGATCCACCTCGAGAGCGATCGGCACCCCGAGCGCGCTGCGGTGCGACTGCGCGTTCGCTGAGCGCTTCTTCGCGCGATCGGTGGGGCTGTTGCGCGCTCGCGGCGAAGCGACCGGGCCTGTGCTGGGCGAGCGTGTCGCTCGGGTTCGGAGCGGTCGTTCGTCGTCGTGCGCGTCGTCACGTCGCGCAGAGACGGCGTCGATCGAAGGGTCGCGCGACGCGCGGCAGCGGTCATTCACACCTACAAAAGCGCGTCGCTTTTTTCACGTCGGCCTGGGCAGTGTGGCAATGGACGGGTCGGACCACATGGCGAAGCCAGGAGACATCATCGTCGGACTCGATATCGGCACCACCAAGGTGCTCGCTGTCGTGGGCGAAGTCGGCGCCGAAGGTGTCGACATCACGGGCGTAGGCGAGTCGAAGTGCAGCGGACTGCGAAAAGGGGTGGTGGTGAACATCGAGTCGACGGTCGCGTCGATCAACGAGGCGATCGAGCGTGCTAGCTCGATGGCCGGCGTCGAGATCGCGACCGTGTACGCGGGGATCGCCGGCAGCCACGTGCAGGGCATGAACTCGAACGGGCTGGTGACGGTCGGCAATCACGAGGTGACCGCCGAGGACGTCGTGCGCGTGCTCGATCAAGCGAAGCACATCAAGCTGCCGCTCGATCGGCAGGTGATCCACGTTCTGCCGCAGGATTTCGTGGTCGATCAGCAAGAGGGCGTCCGCGAGCCGGTCGGCATGAGCGGCATGCGCCTCGAGGCTCGCGTTCACCTGGTGACGGCGGCGACGACGGCGATCACGAACCTGACGAAGTGCGCGCAGCGGTGCGGCCTCGAGGTCGCCGAGCTGGTGCTGCAGCCTCTCGCGAGCGCCGAAGCGGTGCTCACCGAGGACGAGAAAGAGATCGGCGTCGCGTTGGTGGACATCGGCGGCGGCACGACGGACGTAGTGATCTACGTGGACGGCTCGCTCGTGCACACGTCGGTGATCCCGCTCGGCGGGCAGAACCTGACCAACGATATCGCGACGGGCTTGCGGACGCCGCTCGGAGAGGCCGAGCGCATCAAGGTTCGCCATGGTTGCGCGATGAACTCGATGGTGGACCCGAGCGAGTCGATCGAGATTCCGAGCGTCGGAGGGCGAGCGGGCCGCTCGATTCCCCGCCACGTGCTCGCAGAGATCATCGAGCCGCGGATGGAAGAGATCTTCATGCTGGTCAAGCATGCGATCGCTCAGTCGGGCTACGGCGAGCTGCTCGGCGCGGGCGTGGTGCTCTGCGGCGGCGCGACGCTGCTCGACGGCTGCGAGGCGCTCTCAGAAGAAGTGCTCGCGCTGCCCGTGCGCCGCGGCACGCCGATCGGCGTCGGCGGCATGGCGGAGATGGTGAAGAGCCCCGCGCACGCGACGGCGGTGGGGCTGCTCAAGTACGGCGTTCACAGGCCGGCAGCTGTCCCGCAGACGCTGAACTACGGCGCGGCGACGGCGGTTGCGCAGGGCGCGACCGGACGCGTCGCGGCGGTCAAGAACGATGCTCCCGAAGCCGCGGCTGCGGCGGACGGAGACAAGGGCTTCGGAAACAAGCTCTGGAACTGGGTGCGAGAAGTGTTCTGACAGGATTCGAATGCGCGGTCGCGTCGGTGATCGCGACCGTGGGCCGTGGCGCTCGGGTTCGGAGATTCTTTCCGAGGTTGTCTCCCGAGCGCGGCGGCTCACGGTCACGGTTACCGGCGAAGCGGAGAAGTCGTTGGCACTGGTTGTGCGCGATGCGGCGAAGTGAGATCGACCTCACTGGGGGGATGCAACGTGACGATGTTCGGTGTAGAGCGATGGACCCCCCGCGAGGTTCGAGTCTCGAGGATCGCGACGAGCGGTAGATAGTGTTGTGGAAGCGGGTAGGAGGCGGTGATGGGTCTCTCGTTCGATCTGGCTGATGAAGGAAACACCCCGGCGGCGCGCATCAAGGTCGTTGGCGTCGGTGGTGCAGGTGGAAACGCGATTCGCACGATGATCGAGTCCAACGTACAGGACGTCGAGTTCATCGTTGCAAACACGGACATCCAAGCGCTGACGGCGAACCCTGCGGGCGTGCGCATTCAGCTCGGGCGTTCTCTCACCAAGGGCCTCGGCGCGGGCGCGAACCCCGACATCGGCAAGAAGGCCGCGATGGAGGACATCCAGCTCTTGCAGGATCACCTGCAGGGCGCGGACATGGTCTTCATCACCGCCGGCATGGGCGGCGGAACGGGAACCGGCGCGGCGTCGGTGATCGCGCAGGTCGCTCGTGACCTCGGCGCGCTCACGGTGGGCGTCGTGACCAAGCCGTTCATGTTCGAGGGCAAGCGCAGGGCGAAGTTCGCCGAGGCCGGGCTCGCCGAGCTCGAGGGCCACGTCGATACGCTCATCACGATCCCCAACCAGAAGCTCGTCAACCTCAACGATCCGGACCTGACGTTGATGGACGCCTTTCGCAAAGCAGACGAAGTGCTCGTGCACGCCGTGCAGGGCATCTCGGACCTGATCCAGCAGACGGGCATCGTCAACGTCGACTTCGCGGACGTGAAGGCCGTGATGACCCAGATGGGCATGGCCCTCATGGGGATCGGCTACGGACGCGGCGAGCGACGCGCCTACGACGCCGCGATGGCAGCGATCAACTCGCCGCTGCTCGACAACATGTCGGTCGAGGGCGCGACGGGCATCCTGATCAACTTCACGGGCGGCCCGGACATGCGCCTCGGCGAGATCAACGAAGCCGCGACCATGATCATGGACACGGCGCACGAAGACGCGAACATCATCTTCGGCTCCGTCGTAAACCCCGAGATGCGCGACGTGATCAAGGTCACGGTCATCGCGACGGGCTTCGGCCGCAGCATCCGCCAGGAGGAGATGAAGCCGACGTTCGCCTCGCGCATCGTCACTCCGCCTCTCGCCGAGCACCGTCCGCGCGCGGCCCAGCAGGCGCCCATCGTGACGCAGCCCGCTGAGGTTCGCACCCGCCCGACGACGCCCGAGGCTGCTCCTCGTCGCTCGATGCCGGCCCAGTCGGCGCCCCCCGCAGCACGGGAAGCGCGACACGGCGAGCGCGTCAGCCTGATTCCCAACGAGACAGACCTCGACATCCCGACGTTCCTCCGCAACCGCGGCGGCGAGTGAGTGCGACTTCGAGGGGGAGCAAAAATGCTTAGTTTCGCACGATTTGTCGGGCTACCGAAAGACAGTTTCACACTCCGAGTCACCCTGTGAAATGCGCTCGAGCAAGGTGATTTCGAGGTTCACGCCGCGGTCATCTTGGTCTTAGAATCGCTGATCTCGCGGATGATCTCGTTCGAAGGGTCGAGTACGGGGATGAAGTACGTCGCAGCTGGGCTTACCGACGTGGGTCGTGAGCGAGACCACAACGAAGACACCTTCCTCGTCGATGAGGCGCTCGGCCTATTTCTCGTCGCGGACGGGATGGGTGGTCATCGAGCGGGCGAGGTCGCGAGCGCGATCGCGCGGGACACGGTGCACGAGATCATTCGTGACAGCGCCAGTTCGTCGCGGCTCGACGCGCTCGACCAGGCCATCCGTCGCGCCAATCAGCGCGTCGTCAAAGAGGGCCAGGCCAACCGCGCGCACAAGGGGATGGGCACGACGATCGTCGCGCTGATCACCGACGGCGACGCGCTCGGCATCGCGCACGCGGGCGACTCGCGCTGCTATCGCTTTCGCGACGGCACGCTGCAGCGAATGACTCGAGACCACTCGTTGATCGAAGAGCTCGGCGGCGACGATCCGGCGGTGATGGCCGCGCTCGCGAGCTACTCCAACGTGATCACCCGCGCTCTCGGCACGGCGCCGGACACCGCGCCGGACGTTCGCCGCGAAGCCGTGAAGACCGGCGACTTGTTCGTCTTGTGCTCCGACGGCCTGTGCGGGCCGGTCGACGACGCGGCGCTGCAGCGACTGCTCGCAGAGGGCGGCTCACTCGACGAGATCTGCCGCCGCCTGATCACGGAAGCCAACGAGCGGGGCGGACCCGATAACATTTCGGTCGTCGTCCTGCGCGCCGAAGACTGAGCGATCGACGGGCGGGCAAAGGGGGCCTTGCTCCGCAGCGAAAGGGGGGATTTGCGCGAACAGAGAGGGGACAAGCGCCGCTTAACCCTTCTCACTTGAGCGAATCGCGCCATACTCCGCGCGCCTCGGGCCTGCCTGCGCAGGCCCCGACCATTCCAGACAATTCGACGGAGTAGCAGCGCATGGCGAGCTTCATCGCGACCCGAATGAAACAAGAACTCGAGGCCATCTCGAAGGTGTACGACAGCAAGTTCGCGGGACAGTCGCGCGGCACGCGCGACGTCGCGGAGATGGACGGCCTCGTTCGGCGCGTGAAGAACGTGCTCATGCAGATCGACGCGACGCCGAACGCCTCGCGTGACACCGAGCTGTCGTCGATCAAGGGCGACGCCCAAGAGCAGCTCAAGATGCTCGAGAGCGAGAAGGCCGCGATCGTCGAGGCGAAGTCGGCAGGCCCCGATTTCGAGCTCTTCGCGCCCCTCGCGCAGACGGCGAATTTCGTGATGGCGCGCTATCGCAGGCACTACGCCGGCAAGAGCCGCTCGACGCGCGACCTCGGCCTGATGGAAGAGATGATCGAGGATCTCTCGTCGATCTCGGCGCAGATGAGCACGATCATCGCGAAGAACAGCGCGCCGCCGTTTCGACGGGACCTCGAGGCGGTGACGCAATCGCTCTCGATGTACCGCACCGAGCGCGACGAGATCTCCCGCTCGCACGGCGCGGGCACGCAAGAGGAGCAGTCGGGCAACCTCGCGTCCCTCGCCAACGCGCAGTTCGACATCTACCGCGATCACTTCGCGGGCAAGAGCCGCACCTCGCGGCGCGTCGAGCTGCTCGAGCGCATGGTTCGCAACCTCGAGCGCATCAAGACGCGCATGTCCGACCTCGCGCGCGAGAGCACGGTGGCTCAGGTCAACAAGGACAACATCGGCATCATCGACGGAAACCTCGACACCTACCGCAAGGAGATCGAGGAGATCCGCAAGGCCAAGGAGAGCGCCTCGATCGAAGACCTCGCGGGAAACCTCGGCGGCGCCGCGAACGAAGTCTTCGACGAGTATCGCAACCGCTACGCGAGCAAGGACCGCCGAACGGTCGACCGCGACCGGCTCTCGGTGATGTGCGATTTGCTCGGTGAGGTCGAGCGACAGATGGCGCTGCTCGCGCGCGGCGTGAAGAACGACACCAACGACAAGAACCTCGAGATCGTTCGGTCCCAGCTCGGCTCGTTCGAGCTCGAGTGGGAGCAGGTCGATCAGGCTCAGCGGCCCGCGGGTCGCTGAGCACGACGCCGACGCCCGACGAGCGCGAAGGCAGCGAGGGCGCCGCACAAGAGCCGGCCAGTTTGCGCGCGGGGGAGGGCGACAGCAGCGCAGCGACAGCCGGGCATCATCGTCGGGGGCTCGGCGGACGCGTCCATCGACGGCGGTCGCGCTGCGTCCATGCCGGCGTCCGGCGAAGCTGCGGGGCAGGCGAGCGTCGAGGAGCGGTACACCGTCCAGCGCGCGCCGCAGAGCGCGGTGACGTCCGTTGAAGGACCGCACGTCGGGACGCCGCCGATTTCACAAAACGACCGCAGCACCGGCTCGAGCGTCCGTCCTTCGTCGGTGCTTCGAGCGAGGGCGAACGAGTCCAGCACCCAGTTGGCGGCGACCCAAAGCGTTCCGTCGTGAAAGCGAAGGCCTGTGATTCGCGCGGTGTTCACCCGCTCGAACGGCCCGCCTCCGGCCGAACGGCGAAGCCCATCATCGGGGTGAGTGGTGCCGTACCAGACCGTTCGACCGTCGTCCGACAGCGCAAAGCCGTTCATCGCGCCGGTGCTTCTCGCGATTTCGCGAAAGCTCGCGCCGCCGTCGTCGCTTCGGAGCAAGACCGTCGGCGACGCGCCGGCCCCCGCGTCGAGCGACGCGGAGCCTTGGAGTCGCGCGCGGACGTACACGACGTCGGCGTTGGTGCTGTCGACGCCAGCGATGAAGCCGTCGTCGACGCCAAACATGTCGAGCGAACTCTCGCGCAGCGTCGCCCCGCCGTCATCGCTGCGAAAGAAGAGCACGCGCCTCGGGCTGTTGCGCACGGCTGTCGCGTACACGCGCTGAACGTTCGAGCGGGCGACCTCTACGGTCTCGAAGAGTGTCTCGGGGCCGAACCCTGCGCCGAGCGGCGCGAACGTCTGGCCGCCGTCATCCGAGCGCCAGACGCGGTTTCGCGCGAGCTCCGCGCCGGACGACGTGATCGCCAGCACCGTGCGGCCGTCGCGCGATCGGTCGAGGTCGATCACGAACTCTCGCTCGAGGTTGGGAACTCGGTCGTGCGAGCAGCGATCGGACGAGACTCTCGCGAGCCCGTCGGGCGCGCCGACGTGCAGCCTGCGTGTCGCGTCGAGCGTAAACGCAGGATCGAACGAGCCAGACCCGTAGTTGAGCAGCTCTTCGCAGAGCCAACGCCAGCTCTGCCCGCGGTCCTCGCTGAGGGCAAAGCCGAAGGTCAAGCGCAGCGCGACGGTCTGACCATCGGGTGACAGCTGCACGAGCTGCGCGGCTGGAAACCGCCCATTGGCCGCGGCAGGAGTCGCCACGACGGTCGCCACGAGCAACGCGGTGGCGCTCGCGGCCAACCGACAAGAACGAAGCACGCCAGGCACCGGGCGGGACGATACCATCCCGCGGCGCTTCGATGCAGCGCGACGCGCGGATATGGGGCGCTCCCGTGGTGAAACGGCTGTATTTTCCCGGGCGGGCGCGCTGTCGAGCCGCGGCGCGAGCGCCAGGCATCGCCGCTCGTGAGGGAGGCCGCGCAGGGCGACCGTGGCGCCCGCGAGAAAAGCAATCCCGCGCGTCTGCCCTGCCGGATAGGGATTCTATCGCGAGGGGCACACGGTATAGGCTTCGCGCGCCCACAGGGTGTGCTGTTTCGAGTGGATGGTCGGCGAATCGACCGTGACCGAAGCCAGCGACGCTGAGGGCGTGAACTTCAACGATCCCACGAACCTACAAGGGAGCGTCTCTCGCGATGTCCTCTGCCCCGTCTGACGTGCTGCGCGCCGAACTCGAGCGCCTGTTCGACCTCGAATCGCTGCAGAAGCTCTCGTCCGAGCTGCTCGACCTGGACCCCAATGACGTTGGTGGGACGACGAGCAAGGCGGCCTTCGCAAGAGCCCTCGTCGAGCGATCTGCGCGCGAAGAGATGCTCGAGGCCCTCGCCGACGCCATCGTTCTGAAGGATCGCGATGCCGCGTCGCGCGTGCGCGTCGTGTACGACGGGCGCGGAGACGATCTGCAGCCCGGCGCGGCCGTCGCGGGCTTTCGCATCCAGAAGAAGATCAACGACGAGGGATTCGGCTCGGTCTTCATGGCCAACGCCGACGGCAAGCAGGTCACCCTGAAGATCCTGCGCGAGACGAAGGTTCGCGATCGCAAGGGGCTGCAGCGGTTCTTGCTCGCGCAGCGCGCGCTCAAGCGCGTCGATCACCCGGCGGTCGTCAAGATCCTGGCGGCCGGCGTGCTGCCCGACGGTCGACCGTACCTCGCCAGCGAGTACATCGATGGCCAGTTGCTCAGCGTCCGCATCGGTCGCACGGGCGCGATGCACTTGAACGAGGCGCGATCGTTGCTCGAGTCGATCGCGGCCGGCCTCGACGCCGCCCACGCCGCTGGAATCATGCACTCGGACCTGCGTCCCGAGCACGTCATGATCGTCCGCCGCGAGGGGCAGCTCAACGGCGTGCTGGTCGACTTCGCGGTCGATCGCATGACCAGCTCGCGCGAGGGCGGGCTCGACTCCTCGTCGCTGCTCGTGCTCGTGGGCTCAGCGCGCAACATCGCGCCCGAGCGCGCGCGGTCTGGCGCCGCAGCGGACGTGCGCTCGGACGTGTACGCGTTTGGCTGCCTCGCGTACGAGGTGCTCACGGGCAAGCCGCCGTTCTCTGGCTCGACGCCGATCGATCAGATCGTCGCGCACATCTCGACGACCGCTGAGGCCCCGTCGAAGATCGCTCCGCGAGGGTGGGTCACCAAGGACCTCGACCCGGTGTTCGCGCAGGTGCTCTCGAAGACGCCTGCCGAGCGGTTCGCGAGCGCGGGCGAGTTCGTGAAGGCGCTCGCCGACGCCGCTGCTGGCAAGCGACTGGCCGACGTGACGCGCGACGAGTTCGACGCGCGCAAGGCTGCGGTCCTCGCGGCCCCTGGCGACGACGAAAAAGCGCTCGCGCTCGAGGCGTGCGGCGGTCGCGGCGTTCCGTGGAGCGACGTCTTGTCGGCGCTCGAAGAGGCCATCGAAAAAGCCGACAGCCCCAGCGCGCAGAAGGGGCTTCTCTTTCGCGCGGCGCGCGTGTCGCAGATCGAGACCAAAGAGCTCGGCAAGGCGCGCGCTCACTACGAAGCGATCCACAAGATCGACGCCAAGGACGAGATCGTCGTCGCGAAGATCGTCGAGATCCGACGCGCGATGGCGACGCCCGAAGAGAAGGCCGAGCTGCTTCTCGAAGAGGCCGATCAAGAGAAGCTCGCAGACAAGAAGGCAGAGCTCTATCACGAGCTCGCCAAGGTCTACGAGACCGAGCTGAAGGACGCCGAGAACGCGCTCGTCGCCGCGAGCGAAGCGGTCTCGAGCGCTCCGCACGTCGACGAGTACAGCCGCGAGATCGAGCGGCTCGCGGGCAACGACGTCACTCGATGGAACGAGGTGCTCTCGTCGCTCTCGCAAAACGCGCAAGGACGGGATCCCTCCGAGGGCTCGCGGCTCTATGTGCTGCTCGGCGGCTGGTACGCAGAGAAGCTCTCGCGTCCAGACTACGCGGCGAACTGCTACTCGCAGGCGCTCTCGCTGCAGCCCAACAACGACCACGCGCTCGAGGGCGCAGCAAACATCTACCGCAAGGCACAGCAGTGGCCCGAGCTCGTCGCAGTGCTCACCAAGCGCGCCGACGCCCAAGGCAGCCCCATCAAAGCGCGGGACTTTCGCGCGGAAGCAGCGGACATCCTCGAGGCGAGGGTGGGCGACGACAAGCGCGCCCGAGAGATCGCCGAGAAGGTGCTCGCCGAAGATCCGGCGCAGGCCAAGGCGCTGCAGGTCCTCGAGCGGATCTACATCTCGCAAGACGACTACAAGAGCCTCGTCGCCCTGCTCGACAAGAAGGCCGAGGCGCTCACCGGCGCAGCGCGAAGCGAAGCGCTCTGCGAGATCGCCGAGACGTGGGAGGACCGCCTCAAGGACGACACGAAGGCGGCAGACTTCTACGAGAAGGCTCGCGGAGAAGACGCCAGGAACATCACAGCGCTCAAGGGCCTCGAGCGGCTCTACGCGCGCTCGGGTCAAAACGAGAAGCTGCTGCACGTGCTCGAGGCGCAGATCATCGTGGCCGCGACGCCGCGACAGAAGATCGAGCTCTACAACCGCGTCGCCGCGATCTACGAAGAAGAGTTCGTCGACCACGCCAAGGCCACGGCAGCGTTCGAGAGCGTGATCGCGATCGATCAGTCCAACGACCCCGCGCTGACCGGGCTCGCGCGGCTGTATCGCGTGACCCGGCACTGGGACAACCTCGTCGACCTGCTCGAGCGCCACGCGCAGATCGTCGAGTCGTCCGCGCGCAAGGCGGACCTGCACGCGCAGCGCGGCCGGGTGCTGCTCGACCCGATCGGGAGCATCGATCGCGCCCGCGAGGCGTTCGAAAAAGCGCTCGAGTCCGACAGCGCAAACAGCGCCGCCCTCGAAGGCGCCGCGAAGGTGCGCGCGTTGAAGGGCGACGTGAAGGCTGCTGCGGAGGCGCTCGACGCGCTCGCGGCTCAGGCCAAGACCCCGCAAGAGAAGGCCGAAGCCTTCGTTCGCGCGGGCAAGATCCTCGAGGAGAAGCACGACCTCGACGGCGCGGTCGAGCGCTACAAGCGCGCGCTCGACGCCGTGGATGACTACGGTCCGGCGACCGCCCGACTGCGGGACCTCTACGCAGCGCGCGGCGACTCGCAGGGTGCGATCGAGATCTTGCAGCGCGAGATCGAGGCTGCGGACGGAACCAATCAGCGCGCCAAGCTGTGGACCGACGTCGCCAAGATCTACCGCGACAACGTCGAGAGCCCGGCGAAGGCCATGGAGGCCGCGCAGAAGGCGGTGCTGCTCGACTCGACCAACGAAGACGCCTCGACGATGCTCGGCGAGCTCAAGTTCGACGTGGGCGAGTTCGCGGAGGCCGCCAAGCTGCTCGCGCAACGCGCGGGTCGAGCGAAGGACCTCGGCAAGGACGAAGGTGTCCGCATCGCCCTGAAGTACGGGCAGGCGCTCGCCAAGAGCGGCGATGAAGCCGCGGCGCTCGAGGCGTTTGCCAAGGCGCGAGAGCTCGCTCCCGGCGATCGCTCGGTGCAAAAGTCCGCGGCGGACGCGGCGTTTGCGATCGGGCGCTACGAGCAGGCGCGCAAGGACTACGACGCGCTCTTGCAAGCGCACGGCAAGGAGATGGAGCGTCCCGAGCGCGCGCTGGTGCTGACCAACCTCGGACGATCGGCGAGCAAGCTCGGCGACGCGGCGGCCGCAGTGCGCTTCTTGAGCGAGGCGACAGAGCTCGAGCCGAGCTCGATGGAGGCTGCCGACGCGCTCGCGGACGCGTATGGTCAGCAAGGCAAGTGGGAGGAAGTGGCGCGGGTCAAGCGCCACAAGGCCGAGCAGGCGCCGTCGGACAAGCGCTACGACTTCTTCATCGAGCTCGGCGAGCTCTACGCAAGCAAGCTGTCGGACAAGGTGCAGGCGGCCCGCTCGTTCATGAGCGCGCTCGAAGCGCGACCGGACGACCGCCGCTTGCTGATGAAGCTCGTGCAGCTCTACAGCGAGGGCCAGGACTGGAGCCGCCTCGTCGAGGTGATCCTGCGCCTCGCCGACCTCGTCGACGATCGCTCGCAGCTCGCGAAGTACTACCTCACCGCGGCGCAGCTCTGCGCGCAGCAATTGAGCCGCCCCGACGAGGGCGCGACGTACTACGAGCGCGCGCTCGAGTACGATCCCAGCTCGATCCGAGCGCTCGAAGGGCTCGCCGAAGTTCGCGTCGCGCGCAAGGAGTTCTCCTTGCTCGAGTCCGCCGTGAAGAAGGCGCTCTCGAAGCTCACCGGCGACGGCGCGAAGGCTTCGCAGGCTCGCGGCTACGCGGCGCTCGGCGACGCGATCGCCTCGCAGGCGGACAAGACCGACGATGCGATCGCCTCCTACGAGAAGGCGCAAGAGCTCGACGCGTCGATCGATCTCACCGACAAGCTCGCGACGCTGTACCTGCGCGAGCCGAAGAAGCACATCGAGAAGGCGATCCGCGCGCAGAAGGCCGTCGTGAGCAAGGATCCGACGCGCGGCGATCACTATCGCGTGCTTCGCAAGCTCTACACGACCGCGCGCAAGCCCGATGAGGCCTGGTGCTTGTGTCAGGCGCTCGCGGCGCTCAAGGCCGCAGAGCCCGATGAGGAGGGCTTCTTCAAGAAGTTCAGGACCGACGCGGCCGCGGCTGCGACCGACAAGGTCAGCGACGACCTGTGGGTCCGCTCGCTGTCGCACCCGACGCAAGATCCGCTGCTCACGGGGATCTTCGCCACGATCACGCCGGCGCTGCTCGCGACGCGCGCCGAGAAGCGCGAGTCCTATGGCGTGAGCGAGGCCAACGTCATCGACGCGGCGTCGCACGGCAGCGCGATGGCTCGCACGATCCACTACGCCGCGGGAACGCTGGGACTCAAGCCGCCTCCTGTGTTCGTCAACGAGGGCGACGACTCGGGCCTCAACGTGATGCTCACGAGCCCGCCTGGATTCATGCTGGGTCGCGCGGCGCTCGGCGGAGGACCTGCGCAAGCGCTGGCGTTCATCGTCGGCAGCAAGATCGCTCACTTTCGCGGCGGGCATTTCGTGCGCCAGCTCGTTCCGACGGGAACGGGTCTTCGCGCGTGGCTCTTCGCCGCGATTCGCTCGGTGAACTCTGCGTTTCCGGTCGCTCCCGAGCTGATGGGCGCGGTGCAAGAGAACGGCGCGGCGATCAAGCAGCACGTGACGGGGCCATCGTTTGATCACCTGACGTCGCTCGTCACAAAGCTGCTCAACGTCGACAACGCACTCGATCTGAAGCGATGGACGACCGCCGTGGACCTCTCGGCGGATCGTGTCGGCTTCGTCCTCGCGAACGACCTTCCGCGCGCGTTGGCGGTGATCCGCGCTACGCCCGAGGATCAGGCCCCGTTGCCCGCCAAGGACCGTACGCGAGAGCTGATCGCCTTCGCCGTGAGCGACGAGTATTTCTACCTCCGACAGAAGCTCGGGATCGCCATTCAAGCAGGCGGCTGAGCGCCCGCGCGGGGCTCGATCGCAGCGGGGAGCGAGATCGAGAAGAGGCATCCGCCCTCGGGCGCGCGACCGACGGTGATCTCGCCGCTCGCGCGCTCGATGAGGTGCTTGACGACCGCGAGGCCCAGCCCCGTTCCGCCTCGCTCACGAAATCTCGTGAAGAAGGGCTCCCACAACCGCGGGAGGTCCGCCTCGGCGACGCCCGGCCCCGCGTCGCGCACTTCGACGCACACGCGATCGCCATCGGCGCGCGCGGCGATCACGATCGCGCCTCCGCTCGGCTGCGCCTGCACGGCGTTGTTCACCAGGTTGAACAGCACTTGCTGCAGCTGATCCGCGCGGATCGACGCGAAGAGCGCCGTCGAAGGAAGCTCCGTCGTGCTCGTGATCTTCGCGCGACGCAAAACCCCGTCGAGGAACGAGAGGACATCGCGAGCGACGAGCGTGACGTCGCATCGCCCCGCCTGTTCTGCGGGCGGCTGCGAGAGCTGCAGCATTCGTCGAAGGATCGTTCCGATCCGCTCGCTTTGCGTGGCGATCGCCTCGAGCGACTTCTTGGCGTGCTCTGGGAGTTGTTCGTCCTCTGCAGCGAGCCTCGCGTTGACGAGGATCGCGTTGAGCGGAGAGCCGACCTCGTGCGCGATCGACGCGGCGACCTGCCCCACCGCGGCCAGCGACTGGGCGTGGGCGAGCCGCTCGCCAAATTCCCTCGCGCGTTCGTTCGCGCGCGCGAGGCTCTCTTCGGTCTCTTCGAGGGCCGCTGCCATCGCGTTGAACGCCTCGGGAACGCGCTCCAACCCCAAGCGACTCTCGACCGAGACGCGCGTGGCAAAGTGCTTCTTTCCGATCTGTTCGGACGCGTCCACGACCGCGCCGAGCTCGCGCGCGAGCTGCCGAGCGACCCACGAAATCGAGAGCACGATGACGATCGTGACGAGCGCGCCCTCGATCGCCGCGAAGATCGCCTGTTCGGACACCGCTCGCCCGACGAGGTCGCTTCCGTGTGTCCCGCTCTGCACACGGAGCGCGCCGCGCTGCCGCAACGTCGACAACAACACGAGCGCCGCCGTCCCCAGCACGACCGGAAGCACGAGCAAGCCGTGAAGGCGCGTCGCGAGCTTTTTTTGCGCGTTGTTCATCACCGACGAAGCATGCCCGAAAACAGCGGTCGAGTTCTGCCGTAGACTGCCGGTAAGGCGATGCGGAAACCTCTCGTCGACGCCGCGTCGCGGCTCTTGATCGTCGAAGACGACCCTGCGCTGCGGAGCGCGCTCGAAGGGCTCGCCGCGCGCGACGGCTACGACGCGACGCTCGTGCCCACCATGGCCGAGGCGATCGCGAAGCTCGACGAAGGCGCGGTCGACGTCGTTCTCACGGACTATCAGCTCCCGGACGGAACGGGCATGAGCATCATCGAGCACGCCCGCAAGACAGACCCCCGCATCGCGACGGTCGCGATGACCGCGTACGGAACGGTCGATCTCGCGGTCAAGCTCGTCCGCGCCGGAGCGTACGACGTGCTCACCAAGCCGGTCGACCCGAGCGCCGTCCGCGCTGCGCTGTCCCGCGCGATCGAAGCGCGCTCGCTGCGCGGTGAGGTCGAGCGGCTCCGCCGAGAGGTCGCGAGCAGCGCCAGCATCGAGGGAATCGTCGGAAGATCCAGCGCCCTCGCGGACATCGTCGACCTCGTCCGGCGCGTCGCGGACAGCCCTTCAACGGTGCTCGTCACCGGCCCGAGCGGAAGCGGAAAAGAGCGCGTCGCGCGCGCGCTTCATCAAGCGTCACGTCGAGCGCGCAAGCCGTTTATCGCGATCAACATGGCCGCGGTGCCGGACACGCTGCTCGAGAGCGAGCTCTTCGGGCACGCGAAGGGGGCCTTCACCGACGCGCGAGCGGACAAGGACGGGCTGTTCGTGCAAGCCGAAGGAGGCACGCTGCTCCTCGACGAAATCGGCGATCTGCCGCTCTCGCTCCAGGCCAAGCTCCTTCGAGTGCTCGCCGAGCGCGAGGTGCGACCGGTGGGCGCGACGCGATCGACGCGCTTCGACGTCCGTGTGGTCGCGGCGACGCATCACGACCTTCGCGCGGCGGTGCAAGAAGGGCGGTTTCGACAGGATCTGTTCTACCGTCTCGCGGTCATCGAGGTGCACGTTCCGCCGCTGCGCGACCGGCCCGAAGACATCTTGCCGCTCGCGGAGCACTTTCTTCGGCGAGCCGTCGATCGCGCAGGCACGAACGTTCGGGGCCTGTCGCGCGAAGCCTCGCAGCTGCTCGTCGCGTACTCGTGGCCCGGCAACGCGCGGGAGCTCGAAAATGTCATCGAGCGCGCGGTCGCGCTCACGCGGGACGAGTGGATCGCCGCCGCGGATCTACCCCGCCACGTGCAGCCCGACTCGAGCGTTCAGCTCTTCGAGCGCGCCGCAGAGCGGCTGTTGACGCTCGACGAACTCCAGCGCGGCTACGTCGCGCACGTCCTCGAGCGCTGCGCCGGGAACAAGAAGCGCGCTGCGGCGATGCTGGGCATCAACCGGCGCACGATTCAGCGATGGATGGGCGAGTCCGCGGAGGACAAAGAGGACCCCGACGGCGACGCGTGATGCTCGTTTCGCCTGCGCGTTGCGCGGTGGTCGTCGATTATTTTTCGCGGTGCGACATCGAGTCGCAGTGCGACCGCGCGTCGCACCCCGCGCTGGGGATCGATTCGCGTTGATCGCTCACAATCATCAGTGAATTCAACGGATTCGCTGGAGTCTCGCTGCGGCACGGTCAGTGCTTGGTTGCGCGCACCATGGCAAGTCACGCAGGCGCTCCGACGCGCACCGCGGCTCAGCGGCTGAGCGCGCTTCTGCATCTCGAGCGAGAGGACGTGTGGGCGGTCGCGCTGTATGCGATCGCGATCGGAACGCTCTCGCTCGCGATGCCGGTCGCGATCCAGACGCTCGTCAACAACGTCGCCTTCGGGACGCTGCTGCAGCCGCTGGTGGTGCTCACCTCGCTGGTCTTCTTGGGGCTCGCCTTCGTGGGTCTGCTCAAGGTCCTGCAGGCGCGCCTCGTCGAGCTCATTCAACAACGCGTGTTCGCGAGGCTCGCCCTCGACCTCGCCGATCGGCTCCCGCGCTCGAAGGAGTCGCAGTTCGACGGCGCGCTCGGCCCTTCGGTGGTCAACAAGTTCTTCGACGTGCTCACGGTGCAGAAGGCCGGCGCGTCTCTGTTGCTCGACGGTCTCTCGATCGTGCTCCAAGCGATCGTCGGCATGGTGCTGCTCGGGTTCTATCACCCGCTGTTGCTCGCGTTCGACGCGATGCTGCTCGTATCTGTGGCGATCATCGTGTTCGGGCTCGGGCAGGGCGCCGTTCGCACGTCGATCGACGAGTCGTACGCGAAGCACGCGGTCGCTTCATTTCTGCAAGACCTCGCGCGCAATCGCGGGACCTTTCGCACCGATGCCGGCGCGGCGCTCGCGCTCGATCGCGTCGATGCGCTCGTGGGCGACTACATCCACGCGCGCAAGAACCACTTTCGCGTGCTCGTTCGGCAGATCGTCGGCTCCGTGGCGCTTCAAGCGTTCGCCAGCGCATCGCTGCTCGGCGTCGGCGGGTGGCTGGTGATCAACCGCCAGCTCACCCTCGGACAGCTCGTCGCCAGCGAGATCGTCGTCACCACGGTCGTCGCGGGGCTCGCCAAGTTTGGAAAGCACCTCGAGAGCTACTACGACCTGCTCGCCGCGGCCGACAAGATCGGCTACCTCCAAGACCTCGAAGCCGAGCGCGCTGACGGCGGATCGCCGCCCGACGGCCTCGGCCCCGCAGAGCTCGAGCTGCGCGACCTTCATGTGTCCGTCGCGTCCAAGCCTGTCCTCAAGGGAGCGTCCGCCCGAGCGCAGAGCGGCGAGCGAATCGCGCTCGTCGGCTCGCACGGCAGCGGCAAGAGCGTCCTTGCCGAGGCGATCTACGCGCTGCGTGACCCCGAGAGCGGCGGAGTTCTCGTCGACGGAGTGGACGTTCGCGAGGTCGCTCCGTCTGCGTGGCGCGCGCGCGTCGCGCTCGTTCGCGGCGTCGAAGTGTTCGAAGGCACGATCGAGGACAACATCCGCGTCGGCCGCGACGAGCTGAGCGCCGAGGACGTTCGTCACGCGCTCGCGCAAGTCGGGCTCCTCGATGTTGTGCGGTCGTTTCCCGAAGGAATCGCGACGGTGCTCGACAGCGAGGGCGACCCGATGACGCTCGGGCAGCTGCGCAGGCTCATGTTGGCCCGCGCGATCGTCGGAGGACCGTCGTTGATCGTCGTCGATGAATTGCTCGACGGGTTCGATGAAGGCCCCCGCGCGGACGCGGTGCAGACCCTCTTCTCGCGGACCGCGCCGTGGACGCTGGTTCTGATCACGCACCGCGCGGACCTGATGTGGCGATGCGACCAGGTCTGGCGCGTCGTCGACGGCCACATCGAAGAAGTTCGCCCCGAAATGCCCCGCAGCCCAAGCGCACAGTGAGGAACACGACCATGCACTCCGATGCCAAGCGCGATCCGACGCGTGATCCTCTGCCCAGCTCGATGCTCCTCGTGCAGACGCCGCACTCCATCCGGACGTTCACGAGGATCATTCTTGTCGCGATCCTCATGGTGCCGTTGATCCTCTACTTCGTTCCGTGGGTGCAAAACGTGAACGGCAGCGGCCGGGTCATCGCGTACGCGCCGCTCGAGCGTCAGCAGTCGATCGAGGCGCCGATCGAGGGACGGATCGTGCGCTGGTTCGTCCGAGAAGGTTCGCACGTCGGCCGCGGCGATCGGATCGCGGACATCTCCGACAACGATCCGGAGCTCATGAATCGACTGCGGCAGGAGCGCTCTGCGGCGCTCGCCAGGCTCGACGCCGCGCGCTCTCGCGTCGCGGGAGTCGAAGCTCGAGTGGGCGCGCTCGAGGCGTCGCGTTCGAACGCGATGAGCGCGGCCGACCTCCGCGCGCGCATGGCCGGCGATCGACTCCGCGCCGCCGAGCGAGGCCTCGAGGCCACCCAGGCGGCCGAACACACGGCGCGTCTCAACGTCGATCGTCAGCGCGGGTTGATCGCGCAAGGGCTCACGTCGCAGCGCAACGTCGAGCTCGCCGAGCTCGAAGCGGCCCGCACGCGACTCGAGACGCTTCGTGCGCAGAACGCGCTCGACGCCGCCCGTTCGGAGCGCGCGGCGCTCAGCGCGGACCGATCCCGCGCTGGCACCGACGGGCTCGCGTCCATCAACGACGCACGCGCGACGAGGGCGTCGGCCGAAGGGGAGGTCGCCTCTGCGACCGCCGCGATCGCGCAGATCGACGTTCGTCTCGCTCGACAGGCCGCTCAGCAGATCATCGCCCCGCGAGACGGCACGATCCTTCGCCTCGTCGCCGCGCAAGGCAGCGAGATGGTCAAGGCCGGCGATCCGATCGCCGTGCTCGTCCCGGACACCAACGATCGCGCGGTCGAGCTGTGGGTCGACGGCAACGATGTTCCGCTCGTCTACGAAGGACGCCACGTGCGACTGCAGTTCGAAGGATGGCCCGCGGTTCAGTTCGGCGGATGGCCTTCGGTCTCCGTCGGAACGTTCGGCGGTCGCGTCGCCCTGGTCGACGCCACCGATGACGGCCGCGGAAAGTTTCGCGTCGTGGTCGTCCCCGACGGCCGCGAGCCGTGGCCTCACCCGCGATACCTGCGCCAGGGCGTCCGCGCCAACGGCTGGTTTCTTCTGGACCGCGTTCGCATCGGCTGGGAGCTGTGGCGTCAGTTCAACGGCTTTCCGCCGGCGATGTCGACGCCGCCCAGCACCGCGCCGCAGACCTCGTCGCCAGGCGCCCGCCCGGCCGGAGGCAAGTGATGGCCAGGCCGCAGCGAGACCCACGAATTCGAGTCGCCGTCGCGCTCGTGCTGACGGCGCCCGCATCGCTGGCGCAGAGCACGCAGACCCCCCAGAGCACCCCGGCTGCGCAAGGTTCGCAGACTCCGCAGGGCGCTCAGGCGGCGCAGAGCACGCAAACAACGCAAACAACGCAGGCCACGCAAACAACGCAGGCCACGCCGACGGCGCAGGCCGCGCAGAGCAGCGACTCGGGCGCGACGCTCGAGCTGCGATCGGTGGTCGATTCGCTGCAACGCGTGCTGCCGACGCTCATCGCTGCCGAGCGCGATCGCGACGCAGCGAGCGCCGAGCTGCTCGCGGCTGAGGGCGGCTTCGACCCGCAGCTGCGCGCTCGTGGAACGATCGTTCCCCTCGGGTACTACCGCTTCGGCACGTTCGACGTCAGCGTCGAGCAGCCCACCCCGCTGTGGGGCCTTTCGGTGTTCGCTGGCTACCGGCTCGGCGCGCCGCTGTTTCCCGGCTCGCCCGGAGTCAATGGGTCGCCGGGCATCCCGTCGTACTCCGGAGGTCAAGAGACCAACACGATGGGCGAGGTGCGCGCTGGCGTTACCATTCCGATCCTGCGAAACGGCCTGATCGACCGTCGCCGAGCCAACATTCAAGTTCGCAGCCAGGGCCGACAGATCGCAGAGGCAGACCTCCTTCGCGCGCGCATCGACGCGACGCGCGTGACGACCCTGCGATTCTGGGAGTGGGTCGCGGCGGGTCGAAAGGTCATCATCGCGCGAGACCTCCTTCGCGTCGCTCGCGAGCGCGACGTCGGCTTGCGGACCCGCGCCGAAGCGGGCGATCTGCCCAGGTACGAATGGCAGGACAACCAGCGCACGGTGCTCTCGCGCGAGTCCGGAGTCGTCAACGCGCAGCAGCTCTTGCAGCGGGCCGCGATCGAGCTCGCGCTGTACTACCGCGACTCGGAGGGCCGGCCGATCGTCGCGTCCGACGCGCAACTGCCATCGGCGCTGCCCGCGCCGGACGTCACCCTTACGGTGTTTGCCGGGCAGCCCGCGCGCGAAGACGAGGCTGTCGCGCGTCGGCCGGAGATGGCTCGATTCGGCGCGCAACGGGCGCAAGCGCAGGTCGAAGTCGACGTCGCGCGCAACCAAATGCTCCCGACGTTGGACGTGGTCGGGCAGGTGTCGCAGGACATCGGAGCGTCGTACTCAGGGAGCGACACGCGCGGTCGCACCGAGGTGTCGGCGGGCGTCGTGATCGAGGTTCCGCTCGTGATGCGCCAGCAGATCGGCCGACTTCGCTCGGCAGAAGCCGCGCTCTCGCGCATCGAAGCGCAGCGGACGTTCGCGCGCGATCGCGTCGTCGCGGACGTGCGTGACGCGGCGACGCAGCTTCGCGCCGCGCTGGACCGCGTCGAGATCGCGCGTCGAGAGGTCGACGTCGCGACGCAGGTCGAGCAAGCCGAGCGAGAGCGGTTTCGTCAGGGCGACTCGAACATTTTTCTCGTCAATCAGCGGGAGCAGGCCACGGCAGAGGCGCGCGTGCGACTGGTCGACGCGATCACCGATTGGCTTCGGGGCAGGGCCGCGTTTCGCGGGGCGATGGGCGAGTACTAGAGCGTGACCCAGAGGCGCACGATCCCGTCGACGCCGCGCACTCGTAGCTGACAGCCGAGCCGAACGCGCTCGTCGCGCGCGCCGAGTTGCGCGAGCAGCGCGCGTTCGTCCTCGCCTGGCGGCTCGCAGAGCTCGAGCCCTTCGCGGACCTCGATTCGACACGTTCCGCAGTTGGCGTGGCGGCACGAGAACGGAACGCCCGCGCGCACGTCACGGTCGCACAGGTCCACGAGCGCGCCGCCCTCGGGCCAATCGACCTCGAACTGCGTTCTCTCGAAGAGCACTTTGGGCATGCGAACCGTTGGCTATCACATTCCGAGCGCGGCGTTTCCATCGGCGCCGACGCCGGTCTCGTTGGGGGCGGTGTCGTGGATCCGTTGGCTCCACGCCCCGTCGTTGCGCACAGGTCCGAGCATCGCGCGCTCGTACGTGTCCATCCCCGCGCCGTCCAAGAAGACTCCCCATGTCCTGCGCATCAACCGCCCCATGTCGGTGAGGTTCTCGTACGCCGCGTTGCCGAGCGAGAGAGCGCTCGCTGCTCGATAGATGTCGTCGCCGCCCTGTTCCGCGAAGAACCCGGCTCCGTTCGCGTTGCCTGCGCCGAGCGCGAGGTTGGGGACGTTGTACGTGTCCACGTCGCTTCCGTCGGCGAGAAAGAAGCTAACCGAGAAATCGTGTCCGGCGCCCGCGGTCATGTTCTGGCGGGACGCGGTCATGTTGTGAACGTCGCGTCCTCCGCCGTCGACGAGCGCTGCGTACGCGAAGTGCGCCGCGCCTGCCTGCGCGTACCAGCGCGCGTCGTAGTGATCGTCTCCCGCGCCGTCGAGCAAAAGGCCCATGCCGCCCCAGTATCCGGTCCCTTGGGCGAAGATCGCCGCTGCGTATCGGTCGTCTCCTGCGCGATCGCGAAGCACTCCGATGCCGCCGGACATGTTGATGTTGTCGACGCCGTCGGCGCGCCGACCGAAGCCTCCGCCCTGGCTGAACGACGTGTTGACCATCGGGTTCTGCGGCGACGGATAGGCGACAGGCGTCTCGCGAGCGACGTACCGATCCGCGCCTGCGTTGTCGTAGAGGACGCCAACGCCACGGACGTAGCCGAATCCCTGGGCAAACGTCCACGCGGTGTATTGATCGTCGCCGCCGCCGTCGACGAGCGCCGCGACGCCCAACACCGCTGAGCCTTGGCCGCCTGCCTCGACGCTGTACTCGTCGTTGCCGCCATCGTCGTAGAGGCCGCCGACGCCCAACGCCGCAAACCCCTGCGATCCCCGGAGCGAGCGATATCGATCCGCGCCGCCGCCGAGGTCGTAGAGCAGGGCGACGCCGAGCCTCGCTGCGCCCTGGCGAAATCTGTCGCTGCGAGAGCCGCGCGAACGCAGGTCACGACCGGCTTCGTCGGACGCGAGAAAGCCGAGCGCGTCGAGCGAATGGGCGACCTCGACGTAGCCGTATCGATCTTGCCCCTCGAGGTCGATCGCGACGCTCACTCCATTGGCGAGGCTCTGATTGGCGGCGACGGGCGCGAGGTACTCGTCGTCGCCGCCGAGGTCGAGAGAGAGCGCGACGCGAGCGAGCGCGCTGCCTTCGTACCGATCAGCGCCGCTGCCGCGAAGCACCACTGCGCCCGCGGCGGTGTCGATCGTCACGGGCGCGATCATGCGACCTCGAAAACCGGCCCACGAAACGGTTTCGATGGTGCGCGCCAACGCGAGCGCCGCGGGCACCGGCAGCACGATGTCTCCGAGGATCGCCCCGAGGTCGCGTCCGTCTCGCGGATCGAACGCGTCGAATCCCGGCAGGATCTGTCGCGGAGCGATGACGAAGAACCGCTCTCGCTCTTCGGTCGAGAAGGGGCCGAGGAAGCCGGCGTCCCGCGCGCGCAGCGCTTCGGCCATCGCCGTCACGATCGGCCCGAGCGCGCGAGAGAGATCCTCTGGAAGCCCCGCGAGCGACCTCGACGCCGCGCCATCGTCGAGCGTCCCGCCGGCGGCGCGATCGAGCGCGACGATCGCGGCGGCGAGGCTCGCGGTAGACGCCACGGCCGAGGGCAGGGGGATCGACGTCGCAGAGCCGTCCCCGCGCAGGCCCGCGGAGGCCGCGAGCGCGCCCGAGAGCGTCGCAGACCGCGCGTCGAGCGCGGGACCCATGCGGCGCGCCCAACGCGCGCCGGCCATCCAGTCGCGATGAACGCGGTTGAAGATCGGCAATCGAAAGCGGTCTCGCGTCACGTTGGTGGCGAAGGCGTCGAGGTCTTGGCGCGAGAAGAATAGCTCCGAGCGCGTGCGCATTCCTGCGGCGAGCGCGCGATCGAGCATGGTGTCGGAAGGCGCCTCGAAGGGAGCGCAGTCGTCCGGGACGCATTTCTGTGTGCCAGAAATCATCGTGCATCGCGCGTTTGGACCGCACTCCTCGTCGTCGCGGCACGCTCTGCTGCAGAACGCCGCGCCGCCGGAGGCCGCGAGGCCGCGCTCGCACGCGAGACCAGCGGCGCACGAGGGCTCGCAAGAGGCGCCGATTCCGCGGTCGTTGACCGCTGCGCGTCCGCACTGCTCAGGGCCGATCAGCGCGTCGGGAACGCAGGCCCTGGCGGGCCCTCCGCCGCGCAAAGCGACGGACCGGCACCGAGAGAACGCGTTTTCGCAGTCGGAGTCTCGCTCGCATCGAGACAGGCAGACCGGCGCAGCGAGCGCTGCGCAGAGCGAGTATCGGCCGATGCATCCGGTGCTGGGACACGCCGCGTTGCGGGCCGAGGCGATGCATCGAGTCGAAGGGCGGCAAACGGGGCCGTTGAGTCCGTCCTCGCATCGACCGACCACGCCACGGGCGTCGCAGGCCTCACCGACCGCGGCGCACGGAGAAACGCAGGTGCGCAGCGAAGGCGCGGTCATCGGGTCGAGCTCTTCGCAGATTCCGCCAGAGCCACACTGCTCGTCGTAGAGGCACGGATCGCACGAGCGGCGCGCCTCTGGCGCGGCGTCGGCGCCGTCGGAGCTGATCGATCCGTCCGCTGAGTCCCCGGCCTCCGCAGAGCCGTCCACGGTGGCGTCGATCGTCGGCGCCGCGGAGCATGCGCTTGCAAAATGCGCGAGCGATGCGAATAGCCAAGAGACGCGCGGGCTTGTTCGGGTGACTGCCACAGTCCTCCGAGCGTACTTCGCGCCCGGTTCTGCGGCGACCGCTACCGATTCCGCCCGCCTCGCGGGCCGGAGTGATAGCTTCCGCCGCCCCTCGGCGACCTCCGCCAGTTGGTGATAGTGCAGATGACGATGAACGAGTCCGACGCGCGCGACCCGAAGTCGCCGACCGCAGCGACCCCTCCACGACTGGAGGAGCCGAGCGCCGATCGCGCGCTCGAGGCGCTCGAGGCGTGCGTACGCGTCGCAGAGAAAGGCGAATTCCGGTCGCCTCCCGCGGCGACGGTGGCCGATTGGTCCTCCATCGAGGTGCCGAAGCTTCGGCTCGGCTTCGAGCGAGTGATCTTGTCGCGCAACCCCGAAGAGGGCCTCGACGCGCTGCTCGCGTCGGGCGCGCTCGACGCGATGTTGCCCGAGGTCAAAGCGATGGTCGGCTTCGGCGACGGTGAGTGGCGCCACAAGGACGTGTGGAAGCACACCAAGCAAGTGGTGCGGCAGAGCGTCTCGCGCGTCGAGGTCCGCTGGGCCGCGCTTTTGCACGATATCGGCAAGGTGAAGACGCGCCGGATCCTGCCCAACGGTGAGGTGCACTTTCACGGTCACGCGGAGGTCGGCGCGTCGATGTTCGATCGGCTCCAGGCGCGGACACGGCTGTTCGTCGGCGAAGACGAGCTCGCTGTGCGCGTCCGCGAGCTGATCCTCCATCACCTTCGCGCCAGCCAGTATGACGGTACGTGGACAGACAGCGCCGTTCGCCGCTTCGCAAAGGAGATGGGCACCTGCCTCGGGGACCTCTTCGACCTGTCGCGCGCGGACATCACGACCAAGCGGCCAGAGCGCAAGCGCAAGGGCCTCGAGTCCATCTCCGAGCTCGCCGAGCGTGTCCGCAAGGTCCGCGAGATGGACGCGAAGCTGCCTCCGTTGCCCAAGGGCCTCGGGACGGCGATTTGCGAGCGCTTCGGCGTCGCGCCGTCGCCGCGACTCGGTGAAGTGATGAAGGCCCTCAAGGACAAGGTCGACGGCGGCGAGCTCGAGGCGCAGCGCGAGCTCGACTACTATCTGCAGTACATCGGCGATTTGGGCCTGCTCTCGTCGACGCTGCCCTGACGCGATTCTCTGCTCCCGCCCGACACCGGAGCTCTGGCACACTCGCACGCCGTGTCCGAGCCCGATCACACTCGTTCGCTGACGCCGCTCATGGCGGCGGACGATGAAGACAAACGCGTTCGCGCCCGCGCGCTGCGCAACTGGGTCCTTCCGTTCGCCGTGCTGGGCGCGGGCGTGTTCATCCTACTCGGGCTGGGACACTCGGCAGACAGCGGCAGGAGCCTGCTTCGCGCGATGTCGCAGTCGGAGTCCGGGATCGAGTCGGAGGTGCTCGGCAACGTCGCGCAGCTCGTCGGTCAGGTGCTCGGCGTCGCGATCTCTGTCGTGGCGATCATCGTCGAGCTCGCGGCAAACCGATACACCCACCGGATCACGGAGCTGTTCTTTCGCGCGCGGACCAACATCTTCGTCATGGGCCTCTACGTCGTCTCGGCGGTGCAGGCGATGTGGGCGAGCTACTCCGCCGGAGGCGGGACTGTTCCTCGCTTCGCGTCGATGCTCGCGATGACGCTGATGACCGTGTCGGTGCTCTCGTTGCTCCCGTACTTCGCGTACGTGGCCGCCTTCGTCTCGCCGCTCGAAGTGATCCGACGGCTGCGCCGAGAGGCGCTCCGCGTCGTAGAGGCGGGGCCGAAATCGACGGCGCTCACGGACGTCGAGCGAGCGCAGCACGCGGCGACCGAGTCCGCCGAGCAGCTCACCGACGTCGCGTTCAACGCGATGGTTCACCACGACAAGGCCATCTCGATGGCTGCGATCAACGCCATCGGCGACCTGCTCAAGGACTACCTCGAGCTCAAGACGAAGCTGCCGCCCGAGTGGTTCAAGTTGAACGCGACGGTGCGCAGCGACCCGGACTTCGTTTCGCTCGCGCCCATCGCGCTCGAGCAGATCGAAGAGAGCAGGACGTGGTTCGAGTTCATGCTCTTGCGGCAGTACGAAATGGTGTACCGCCAGGCGCTCAACACGCACCGCGAGCTCAACTACCTCATCGCGAGCAACGTCCGAGAGCTGGCGGCGCACGCGCTCTCGCGCAACGATCGCGCGGTCTGGGATTTGTCGGTCAAGTTCTTCAACACGTTCATGCGCGCGACGCTCAACGGCAGGGACGTGCGCACTGGGTACAACGTCCTCAACCAGTACCGACTGCTCGGCGAGCTCGCCCTCCGCAAGAAGACCCCTGGACTGGCGGGGCCTGTCGCGCGGCACTTCAAGTACTACGGCCAGCTCGCGTTCAACATGGACCTCGGGTTCTTGCTCGAGACGGCCGCGTACGACCTGTGCGCGCTCAACGAGCTCGCGTTCGACCTGAACTCCCCTGAGCGCCCGGAGCTCTTGAAGGTGTTTCTCCAGGTCGACAAAGAGGGCGAGGGCGCAAAGCGCGAGACCGCGCTGCGCGGCGTGAGAAAAGCGCAGATCAAGCTGGCCGCGTACTACCTCCATCGCGGCGATCAGTCGGCGGCACGTCAGGTCTACAAGGACATGGCCAACGAAAACGTGCAGCGCCTTGCGTCGATTCGCGACGAGCTCCTCGCCGTCGAGTCGCCGCACTATTGGGAGGTCACCGACCGCGGGATGAACTTCGACTGGCTTCCCGACGATCGCCGGGGAAGGCTGTTCGAGTTCTTCGAGTGGTTCGGCGACGCGCTTCCGCAGCCGCGTGCCAGCATCGTGCTTCCCATGTCCGCCGTGCAGTTCATGGGCGCCGCGCTGAAGAGCGCATCGCCCATCGCGCCGAGCATTGTCGCTGCTGCGACCGTCGACGAGGACGACCCGGCCGCACGCCTGCGCGACCCCGGAGCCGCGACCGAGGGCTCGGTTCGCGATGGGTCTCCGGTCGAAGTCAGCAGCGAGCCGGCGCCCAGGCCCGCGGTCGACGACGAAGAGTGATCGACGCGCGGAATAATCTCCGGGCGTCCCTGAGTTTTGTCGACGTGGAGGCTCGTCCGGGAGGCGGCGCTTGTGCGGCGCGGAGTTGTCTGCTAGAAGCTCGCCCGCGGTAGGAGCAATCACTCCCTGGTCGTCACCGAGGGCCCCTCCTTCCGCCGTTGGATAAGGCTTTTCGCACTTCATCCAGCGAGCCGTCATCGCTCGTTACGACAACGTGTCACGGCCGCCAAGCTGGCGATCGTAGGGTTGGTCGCCGAGGGATCGACGGAAGGTTTGCTGAAGAGCACCGACGGGCCCCGCGGTGGCACCGTTGGATTTCATGCGAAGCACCCTGGCCACACAACTCGAACGCGAAATCGCTCCGCTGTGCGAAGTGCACGGCGTCGAGTTGGTTGCGGTCGAGTGGTTTCAGGGCGCAGGGCGCGGTTTGCTTCGCGTCACCGTCGACCGCAAAGGCGGAGACCCTCGCGTGCAGGATCCCAACCGTGGGGTCGCCGTGGATGTGTTGACGCACATCACGCGGGACGTGTCGGCGTCGATGGACGCGCTCGAAGAGAAGGACGAGATCGTCATCGACGTTCCGTACCAGCTCGAGGTCACCTCTCCGGGGCCCGAGCGGCCGCTGCAGAAGCGCGCGGACTTCGATCGATTCGTAGGACTTCGTGCGCGGATCGATATGGCTGCGCGCTTCGAGGGGCCGAGCACCGTGCGCGGCGCGCTCGACGGAACGTCGGACGGCCCCAAAGATCGCGCACACGAATTCATCATCCGCGTGAGCTCGTCGTCGAAGACCGTCGAGCTCCCTTCGTCGATGATTTCGCGGGCGCGACTCGAGGCGATCATCCCCGAGAAGCCCGCGAAGCCGGGCAAGGCCGCAGGTAAGGGCGGCGCGTCGAAACGACAAGAGCGTATCGAAGCGCGCGATCGCGCGCGGGCGATCAATGATGAACACCTCCGGCGGAGAGCCGCCGGAGCCGGCGCCGACCGCTCGTCGCACACAGCGACGAGCGCGTCGGTTGAGGGCGTCGAACACGACGCCGCGAGAGCGGCGTCGGGGGCCGAGAGGTAAGCGATGGCAACGAGGAAGACTACAGCCGCGGCGCAGCCCGCGGCGCCGGCAGAGCCGAGCCTGGGCGTGACGATCGACAAGGTCGCCAAGGACAAGGGAATCGAGCGAGCGGTGTTCGTCGATGCGATCCGCACGGCGATCCTGTCCGCGGCGCGCAAGCTGCTCGGCCCCACTCGCGAGCTGATCGCGCGGTTCAACGAAAAGACTGGTGAGGTCGACCTCTTTCAGTACATGACCATCGTCGACGTCGTGACGAGCGACGAGCTCGAGATCTCGCTCGAGGACGCGCGCCGCGTCGGACTCGAGGCCGAGGTCGGCGAGCAGCTGGCGTTTCCGGTGTTCTACCGCCCCGAAGACGAGAAGAAGGCAGCGGAGCAAGAGAAGCGCTACGGCGACATGCTCAAGCTGCAGACGGTCCGAAAGGGCTTCGGTCGCATCGCTGCCCAGGCCGCAAAGCAGGTCATCATCCAGCGCCTCCGCGACGCGGAGCGAGAGAACGTCTTCAACGAGTTTCGCGATCGCAAGGGCGAGTTGATCACTGGTGTCGTCCGTCGCTTCGAGCGCGGTCACGACATCGTCGTGGACCTCAACGGCAAGACCGAAGCGATCCTTCGCTCGCGCGAGCAAGTGATGCGCGAGAACTACCGTCCCGGCGAGCGCATCGTGGCGTACTTGAAGGACATCGATCGCGAGGCGCGCGGCCCGCAGGTGATCCTGTCGCGCTCGGACGTCGGCTTGCTCGTCAAGCTGTTCGAGCAAGAGGTGCCCGAGATCTACGAGGGCATCGTTCGAATCGTCGCCGCCGCGCGCGAGCCTGGCGTTCGGAGCAAGATCGCCGTCTCCTCGACGCAGCGCGAGGTCGATCCCGTCGGCGCCTGCGTGGGCGTCAAGGGCGCCCGCGTGCAAGCCGTGGTGCAAGAGCTCCGCGGCGAGCGCATCGACATCGTTCCGTTCGACCCAGACCCCGCGCGATTCGTGTGCAACGCCATCGCGCCGGCCGAGGTCACGCGCGTGACGATCAACGAGGGCAACAGGGCGATGGAGCTCGTCGTTCCCGACGACAAGCTCTCGCTGGCCATCGGACGCAAGGGACAGAACGTGCGCCTTGCGTCCCAGTTGACCAACTGGAAGCTCGACATCATCGCTGAGAGCAAGTTTCTTCAGACCGAGAAGGACGCGGTCGACGCGCTCTCGACCATCGAAGGCGTCAACGCCAACGTGGCGCAGACGCTGTACAAGCTCGGCTTCCGCGCGGTCGATGACATCGCGGACGCGTCGGTCGAAGAGCTCACGACCGTTCAAATCATCGGCGGCGCCGAGGGCGCGGCTCGCATGAAGGCCGCCGCCAACGCGGCGCTCGAGTCCGATCGTCAGCGACGCCTGCGCGACGCCGTGCAGGGCACCGAATCGGTGACCGATCGCCAGCGATTGGCGCTCGTCCGCGGCGTGACCGAGGTCGTGCTCAAGGCCCTCGACGACGCCGGAGTGCGTAGCGTCGAGCAACTTCGAGGCGCCAACGTCGAGTCTCTCGCGAGAGAGACCGGGCTGCCGGCGCGCAAGCTGCGCGCGCTCACCGAGAGCGCCGCGCAGTTCATCGAAAACGACGGCAAGGCGATCGACGAAGCTCGCTCCAATCGAGGCTGAGTGCAGAACAAACGAAGACCCACGCAGCGAGAACCCCAAAGCCCACCCATGCAAATCGCTGAGACGACCCCCACAGAGAAAGCGACCGCGCAGCGCACGTGCGTTGCGTGCCGCTCGGTCGTCGATCGCTCGGCGCTCGTCCGGCTCGTCGAAGGGCCAGACGGAGCCATCGCCGTCGACCCCAAGCCCACTCAGGGCGGTCGCGGCGCGTGGGTGCATCCGACCAAGAGCTGCATCGAGACCGCTGCGAAGCGCCATGCAGCAGAGCGGTCGCTGAAGGTCGAGCCTCGCGCGGTCGACGCCAAGGCGCTCGTCGCGCAAGCGCGTGAGGGATTCGCCCGCAGGGCGCGCGGACTTTTGTCGAGCGCGTTTCGGAGCAGGCAAATCGCTGTGGGAATGGACACCGTCGCTCAGTGTGTCAGCGACGGTCGGGCGACGATGATACTCGTTGCCACCGACGCCGGAGACAACACCCAGTCGCGCGCGCAGTCGCTCGCGGCCGGAAACATTTCGCTGCGCGCGTTTGGTTCGCGCGAAGCGCTCGGAGCACTGTTCAACCGTGGCGAGGTCGCGATCGCCGCTGTCGAAGAGCCCCGAGTCAGCGCAGAGCTCGTTTTGACGATCGATCGATACGCGGGGTTGGAGAGCTGATGACGCAGACAGTGAAGGTCTACCAGATCGCCAGCGAGCTCGGGATGGACAACGACGCCGTTGTTCAGAAGATCCGAGCGCTCGGCATTCCTGTGTCGAACATGATGTCGAAGGTTCCGCCGGACGTCGCCGATCGGATCAAGTCGTCGCTGCAAAAAGAGAAGAACGACGAGTGGGTCGAGGTGCAGCTCGACAACGGCGTGATCAAGCGCGTGCGAAAGGCACGTCCACAGCCCGCCGCACCGCCCGTCGCGCCACCCGCGCCCGCTCGCAGCGAGGTCAAGAGCGAGCCGGCGCCCGAGCGCGTCGAGGTCCGCGAGGTCCGCGAGGTCCGCGAGGTCCCAGCGCCTGTCGCGGCGCCTGAGGTCCATGTCGCGAGCGAGCCGGTCGCGCCGCCCGTGGTCGCACCGGTAGCCCCGCCCGTGGAGCTCGCCGCCGTCGAGCCTGTTGCGCCGCCCGCGAAGGTCGAAGCGCCGAGCGCCAAGCCGAAGACCAAGAAGGGCGCAAAGCCATTCGCCGAGGAGCCAGCCGCGGTTGCCAGCAAGCCCGCTTCGGCGCCGATCAGCGCCGAGCCGACGCCGGCTCCGACCGCTTCGGAGCCCGCTGCGGTCGAGCCGACCAAGCCACCGCCTGCGGCGGCCGAAGCGCCGAAGTCCGAGCCCGCAAAGGCCGAGCCTCCCAAGACCGAGTCCGTTGTCGAGCCGACTCACCCCACGCCTGCGCCTATCGAAGTGAATACTCCCCCTGTCTCTGCGACGGTCGAGCCGGCGAAGGTCGAACCTGTTTCCATCGAGCCCGCGGCGGTCGAGCCCGCGCGGGTCGAGCCGAAGATCGAGCCTGCAGCGCCGCCGCCCACGGCGACACCGCGGCCGACGAGCGGAGGCGCGACGTCGAGCCAGCCGAGCGCGACCGCAGCCCCCGCAGCGCGCACCGAGCCCGAGGTCACCAAGACGGACACGACGATTCGCGAGCGCGTCTCGACGCCGCCGCCGTCGGGGATTTCGTACTGGGATCCGGTCACCAAGCAGGTCGTCAACGTGGCGCGAAGCGTGGAGGTCGAGGCCAAGCGCCTCTACAACTCGCAGACGCGTCGCACGCCGCCCAACGCGCAAAATCGCAAGCCCGGTCCTCCTGGCATGCAGGCTCGGACCTCGACGCTCCAGCGTGATTCGAACGGCAAGCTGATCCCGCGCGCTCGTCCGTCGCTTCCGCCAGCGAACCAGATGGCGGCCCACAAGCGCGTCGTCAAGATCGAAGGCTCGATCAGCTTGCAAAAGCTCGCGCAGCAGATGTCGGTCAAGTCGACGGACGTCTTGCTCAAGCTCATGGCGTTGGGCCTGAAGAAGGGCGTCAACATCAACAGCACGCTCGACGCCACGGAGGCGGCGCTGCTCGCCGAGGCGTTTGGCCACGAGGTCGAGAACGTCGAGGTCAGCATCGACGACGCCATCAAGGCGCTCTTGCCCGCGTACAAGGACGAGCCCGCGGACCTCGAGGATCGCGCTCCGGTCGTCACCGTGATGGGTCACGTCGACCACGGAAAGACCACGCTGCTCGACGCCATCCTCGGCATGCGGGTCGCCGACGCCGAAGCCGGTGGAATCACGCAGAAGGTCAGCGCGTATCGCGTCAACACGAAGAAGGGCCCCGTTGTGTTCTTCGACACGCCGGGTCACGAAGCGTTCACCAAGCTCCGAGCCCGCGGCGCGGAGACGACGGACGTCGCCGTGATCGTGGTCGCAGCGGACGACGGCGTGATGCCGACCACGGTCGAGGCGATCAACCACGTGCTGCAGGCGGAGGTTCCGATCGTCGTCGCGTTGAACAAGATCGACAAGCCCGACGCGAACCCGACGCGGGTCGTCAACCAGCTGCTCGAGTACAACGTCATCGCGGAAGAGCATGGCGGAGAGGTGCTCGTCGTCCCCGTGAGCGCGAAGCTCCGCACGGGCATCGACGAGCTCGTCGAAAACCTCGCGCTTCAGAGCGAGATCCTCGAGCTCAAGGCCAACTCGAAGAAGCCTGGCGTCGGCACGGTGTTCGACGCCACGCTCGACAAGGGCAAGGGCGTCGTCGCGCGCATGCTCGTTCAGGACGGCACGCTCCGCGCCGGCGACTTGATCCTCTCGGGAACGTCGTTCGGAAAGATCCGCGCGATGTTCGACGATCGCGGCAAGGCGATCCAGAAGGCCGGACCCAGCACGCCTGTCGAAGTGCTCGGTCTCAACGAGGTTCCCAACGCGGGTGATCGCTTCTACGTCGTGTCCGACGTCAAGAAGGTCCAGGCGTTCGTCGACGAGCAGAAGGCCAAGCACACCAAGGTCTCGCCGGCGACCGCTGCGTCGAACTTCGACTCGGTCCTGCGCGCGCACATCGAAGGCGATCAAGCGATCACCGTGGGCGTGATCATCAAGGCCGACGCGCCCGCGTCGGTCGAGGCGCTCTCCAAGGCGCTCACCGAGCTGTCGACCGAGAAGGTCAAGCTGCAGGTGATTCACTCAGGGATCGGCGGCATCACCGAGAGCGACGTTCAGCTCGCGGCGGCGTCGAAGGTGCCCTCGACCATCATCGGCTTCAACGTGCGTCCGCAAGGCAAAGCCGCGCAGGTCGCCGAGGGGCTCAAGACCACGATTCGCTTGTACGACATCATCTACAACGCGATCGAAGACATGAAGCTCCTCATGGTCGGCCAGCTCAAGCCGACCGTCGTCGAGAAGGCGCTCGGCAAGGCCGAGGTCCGCCAGGTCTTCACCATCACCAAGGTCGGCACGATCGCCGGCTGCATGGTCACCGAGGGCAAGATCACTCGCTCGGCCAACGCGCGGCTCGTTCGCGACTCGATCGAGGTGTGGAAGGGCAAGCTCGGCTCGCTCCGTCGCATCAAGGACGACGTCAAGGAGGTCACGCAGGGCTTCGAGTGCGGCATCGGGCTCGAGAACTACGGCGACATCAAGCCAGGCGACATCGTCGAGGCGTACGAGCTCGAGGAGGTCGCAGCTCAACTCTGAGCGCCGGGGAGCGGCGCGCAAGAGTCGAGTTGTCGAGCGAGGGATCGAGTCACTGCGGACAGTTGCAAGTCGTTTCAAGCGCGAGGTGTATGGTGGTCAAGAGGGCAGGCGTATCGTCGACAGTCGCGGTGCTCGAGCAGGGCTCGGTGAAGTTCGAGTTGATCGACGAGGACGGTGAGGCGCTTCCAGGCTCGTGGAGCTACGAGTGGACCGGTCGCGATCCGGTCGAGCTTGCCATCTATGCGATCACCGAGCTGTCGACCAAGCCTTGGAAGTGGACGTCCCGCAAGACCGCTCGCGCGACGCTCTCCGTTGACCGCGCTCGCGCGATGTCGATCCGCACAGGAAAAACCCTGCGAAAAGAGAACCGCGCGACCACCGCCGCCGTGCTCGCTCGCATCATCGCGCACGAGTGTCTTCGCTCGGGCGAGGTCGGCCTCGAGCCCAAAGAGCTCGAGAAGATCTTGTCGGGCAAGCGAGAGCCTGACTGGGAAGCCGGTCCCACAGAGACCGCGGCTGCGATGCTTCGCGCGTTTCGACTCGCGCTCAAAGCTGCGGTCGAAGCGGAGGCTGGCCTCGCGGTGACGTGGGGCGAAGAGTAGTCGACCGCGCATGCACGTCGGTCTCTTGAGGGTCACGCTGCACATCCCCGCAGCACAGTCGTTGAAGGACCGGCGAGCGGTCGTTCGACGGGCCGTCGAGCGGACAAGAGCGCGATTCAACGTGAGCGTCGCGGAGGTCGGCGACAGCAATCACTGGCAGAGCGCTCACATCGCGGTGACCGCGGTGTCGGGAGACAAGGCCCTGCTCGAGCAGCTCTTGTCGCGCTGCACCTCGACCATCGCCAACTCGGGCGACGCGCTCGTGACGCGGCGCGAGGTCGAGATGCTCTCGTACTCCGACGATGAGCCGTTTGGCGACGAGGACCTGCTCGCGACCATGCCGACCGGCGAGGACGCCCAATGAACAAGCGAAAGACCGATGATCGCAGGCGACCCGAGCGCGTCGCCTCCCGCGTCCGCGAGGAGCTCGCCGCGCTGATGACCCGCGACCTCTCCGATCCGCGGCTGAACAACGTCGTGATCGCGCGAGTGCACGCGACCGATGATCTGTCGCTCGTGCGCGTCGGCGTGAGCGCGCTCGACGACGACGACACGCAGTCGCGCGCGCGGACCGCGGTCAAAGTGCTCGCGTCGATCACCTCCACGTTGCGTACAAAGCTCGCGCCGAAGCTCGGGATGCGACGCGTTCCGGCGCTGGAGTTTCGCGTAGCCAACGCCAGCGATCCCGACGCGCGCATCGACTCGCTGCTCGCGGAGGTCTCTCGCGAGCTCTCGACCTCCGCGAAGCGCGCGGGCGGCGGGGGCTCGGGCGATGGCCAGCCGTGAAATCCCCCCGTGCGGGGTGCTGATCGTCGACAAGCCAGGCGGCTGCACGTCGCACGACGTCGTCGCCTGGGCGCGTCGTGCGTTTTCGACGCGAGAGGTCGGCCACGCCGGAACGCTCGACCCCATGGCCACCGGCGTGCTCGTCGTGCTGATCGGCGAGGCGACCAAGCTCTCGACCTGGGTCACGTCCGAAGACAAATCGTATGAAGCCGAGCTCTGCTTCGGCCGCGAGACGGACACGCTCGACGCAGACGGGGTCGTCACGCGAGAGCTCGCTGCGCCGCTGCTCGATCGCGCGTCGGTCGAAGCCGCTGCGCGGTCGATGCTCGGAGCGATTTCACAGACCCCGCCCGCCGTATCGGCCATCAAGGTCGGCGGCGTCGCGGCCCACGAGCGCGTCCGTCGCGGCGAGGTGGTCGAGCTCCCTCCGCGCGAGGTCGTTCTTCGAGACGTCGAGATCACCGAGGTCGAGGGAGACCGAGCGCGGATGGCACTCTCGGTGTCCAAGGGATTCTATGTGCGCTCGTTCGCGCGCGACCTCGCCGCGAAGCTCGGCACCGTAGCGCACCTCACCGCGCTTCGCCGCACTCGATCGGGTGTGTTCTCGCTGAGCAACGCGCTCGACGGCGTTCGACTTCGCCAGGCCCGCGAGGACGAACCCGCCCGAAGCGAGGCTCGCGGCCGACTGCTGCCGCTCGCCGCGCTCGAGGGCCAGGTGGCCACCGTTCGCGTCGATCGCGAGTGCGCCGAAGCGCTGCTCCGAGGAAAGCGCCCGCTCGCGCCCGCGTCCGCGTCGATCGATACGCAGCTCGTCCTCGTCGATCGCGGCGATCTGTCGCTTCCTCCGCAGCCGATCGGGCTCGCGGCGCGCGAGGGCGACGTCCTCGTCGCGCGTCGCAACCTGCTGCCAGGCACAGTGCTCACCGAGCGCGTCGCGTGGCTCGACGGCGTCGAGTAACGGGGGCTGGCGCGGCGTACAATCGCCGATGATGGTCCGTCGAGAGCACGCGCGCGCGGTCCTCGCGCTCGAACAACGCCTGGGTGAGTCGTCCGTTCGAACGGACGAGGCCGCCCTCGTCGCCGCGAGCCGCGACGAGTCCGAGGCGGACGTCGTGTTGCCGTCGGCGGTCGTTGTTCCACGAACGTCCGGCGAAATCGCTGCTGCTTTGAAAGTGTGTGCCGAGTTCGGCGTCGCTGTGGTCCCGCGGGGCGCAGGCACGGGACGAACGGGAGGCTCCGCGGTCGTCGTCGATTCGATCGTGATCGACACGACGAAGCTCGACGACGTGAAGGGAATCGAGCGCCAGGACTCGTATGCGGTGGTCGACCCTGGCGTCGTGACGGGAGTGTTTCACGAACGCTGCGAGGGCGAGGGGCTCTTCTACCCGCCGGACCCGCAGTCATCGCAGTGGTGCACCCTCGGCGGAAACGTCGCAGAAAACGCTGGTGGCCCGCGCGCTCTGGCCTACGGCGTGACCCGGGACTACGTGCTCGGACTGCGCGCGGTCACGATGGAGGGCGAAGAGCTCGTCGTCGGCCGCAGGACCGCGAAAGGCGTGACGGGCTACGACGTCACCTCGCTTCTGGTAGGCAGCGAGGGGACGCTCGCGGTCTTCACCGAGCTGTGGCTTCGGGTGATCGTCGCTCCGCCCGTCGTACGCACGCTGCTGGCGACGTTTGCGTCCGTCTACGACGCGGGCCGGGCAGTCGAAGCGATCTTGCGAGCGGGGATCGTTCCTCGCTGCATCGAGCTGCTCGACGAGCTCTGCTGCGCCAGCGTACGAGAGACCGATCCCGCGTCGCTGCCGACCAACGCGCAGGTCGTGTTGATCATCGAGGTCGACGGCGACGAGGCGCGATGCGACTCGCTCGTCGAGCGCACGGGCGCTGTCCTCGACGAGAGCCAGGCCACCGCCGTTCTCGTCGCCAAGCACGGCGGCGATCGCGAACGGCTGTGGGCAGCGCGGCGCGTGCTTTCGCGGGCGCTGCGAAGGCGCGCGACGCACAAGCTGTCGGAGGACATCGTGGTTCCGCGCTCGAAGCTCGCGCTCATTCTGGATGACGTCCGCGCGATCTCCGAGCGAGAGGGCCTGGTGATGCCGACCTACGGACACGCAGGCGACGGCAACCTCCACGTCAACCTCCTCTGGAACACGCCGGACGAACGCCCCCGCGTCGACCGCGCAATCCGCGCGCTGTTCGAGCAAACCATCCTGCACGGCGGAACGCTCTCGGGCGAGCACGGGATCGGCGTGCTCAAGCGTGACTTTCTTCCGCTCGAGCAGTCGCCCGCGCTCATCGCAGCGCAGCGCGCGATCAAGCTCGCGCTCGACCCGCGCGACTTGCTCAATCCTCACAAGGTCCTACCGCGCATCTCGCATCGCGCTTGTTGAACGAGCAGCGCGCGGTTTGCGCGGGTCGCGCAATCTCGGCGCCGACGCGTTGGACGCAGTGCTACCGTCTTCCAATGCGCGTCACTCGTCCCTTCATCGTGCTCTCGTTCGTCGCCACGACGCTCGTCGCGTGGTTCGTGATTCGCATGGGATTCGGCGAGCATCCGCTCGTCTGGCGTACGAGCTGTCTGCTCGGCGCGTGGGCTCCTGTGCTCTCTTCGTTGCTGTTCGTGTACGTGCGCTCGGTGGGCGACCGAGAGCACAGCGTCAGCGTCGCGTGGCTCGTTCGCGCGATCGGCATGCACTGCGTGCTTCTCTGGATGTGCGGGATCGGCGACTGGCTCGGCGGCCCTCCCGGCGGCGATCGTCGCTGGATCGCGGACGCTGGCGCCCCGCTCGTGCTGCTCGGATTCGTTCCTGTGTTCGCCGTAACGTTCACCGCAGTCGAGTGGCTACGTTCGGTGTCGAAGCGGATTCCTCACGCTTTCCTGCGTCCCGCGATGCCCGGCGAGCGCAGCAGCATCGAGGCCTTTCGAGGCGTCGAGCTCGTGCGCGAGACCGTGCGCATCGCGCCCAGCCCTCGCGCTGCCTACGCGATCGGCGGCGCGTCGATCGCAGCGTCTTGGGTCGCTCCAGAGCACTCGATCGCGCTCTGTGGACTCGCCGGCGTCGCCCTCGCGCTCGCCTGCATCAAGAACGCCCGCGCGCTCGTCCCGTCGGTGCTGTCGCTGATCGGCGCGAGCGTCGTCGCTGGTTCTGCGCGCGTCGTTCACGGCGCCGACAGCCTCTTTCACACGCTCGCCGTCGCGCCGTGGGCAGCGCTCGCCGCGATCGTAGCGCTGCTCGTACCCCTCGAGCTCGCCCTGCGCGCTCGCTGCGCCAACGTCGGCGTCGCAGCCTGACGCGTCAATCGACGGCGATCCTCGCGCCGCCTGTACGCCCGGCGCCCAGCTTGAACATCGGCGATGTTCCCTTGGCGTCGGCGACGCAACAGATCATCGAGCTCGCATCGAACCGCTCCCAACCCAGAGGCGACGCTCAGACGATCGCGTGAGCGCGAGCTATCGGTCCATTTCCACGCCGGAGTCCGAACCGGTGTCGACGCCCGTATCGACGCCCGTGTCCACGCCCGTATCGACGCCCGTATCGACGCCCGTGTCCACGCCCGTGTCCACGCCGGTGTCCACGCCCGTGTCAGGAACCATCTCGCACGCGGTCCCGCCGCCGTTGCAACGTTGTCCGGCCGGGCAGCAGAAACGGGTCGTTGGTGGGCCGCAGATCGTCGCGGGCGCCACGCACGCGCAACTCCCACCACCGCACGTCGCGCCCATACGGCACGTCGTGCCGCACGTGCCGCAGTGATCGTTGCTCGTCATGGTGTTGACGCACATACTCGCGCAGCGCGTCTGCATTGCCATGCAACCGCTGCCGCAGCGCCCCATCGCGCATCCAGGCGTCGGCTCCATGCAGACCGTGCCGCAGGCGCCGCAGTTCGACGTGTTCGACAGTGTGTCGACGCAGACGTTGCCAGTCGTGGGACAGCGCAGCGCACCGCCCATGCAATTGGCGCAAACCAAACCGTTGCAGCGCTGCGCCGGGCCGCACGCGACCCCGCAGGCGCCGCAATTGGCGGGATTGTCCCGCAGGTTGGTCTCGCACCCGTTCAGCAGGTTTCCGTCACAGTTGCCGAAGCCAGAGTTGCACGCGATTCCGCAAGCTCCTGCCGCGCACGTCGGCATCGCGTTCGGTGCGGCGCCACACGTGTTGCCGCAGCGACCACAGTTGCCGAGGCTCGTCATGAAGTTGGCTTCGCAGCCATTCATCTGATTGCCATCGCAGTTGCCGAAGCCAGAGTTGCACATCCCGATCACGCACGAGCCGCCCATGCACGATGACGATGCGTTCGCGAGACTGCACGCTCGGCCGCACCCGCCGCAATGGGAGTTGCTCGTTCCAACATCCGTCTCGCAGCCGTTCATCGAATTGCCATCGCAATTCGCGAAGCCCGGGTTGCACATGCCGAGTTGGCACGCCCCCATGCTGCACGTCGCCGACGCGTTCGGAAACGTGCACACGCGACCGCAGCTGCCACAATTGTTCGTGTTGGTCATCGTGTTGATGCACGACATTCCGCAGCGCGTCTCTCCGGTCCCGCACCCGTCGACGCAGCGCATCGCGGTGGTGCTGCAAATCGGAGTCGCGCCCGAGCACACCTCTGCACATCGGCTGCACGCCGACGTCGTCCCGAGCATCGTCTCGCAGCCGTTGGCTGGGTTGCTGTCGCAGTCAGCGAAGCCCGTGTTGCACGTGATTCCGCAGGTGCCCATGCTGCACGTCGGAACGCTGTTGGCGACTCTGGGGCACGCGTTTCCGCAGCGACCGCAGTGAGCGATCGTGTTGGTCACGTCGGTCTCGCAGCCGTTGCTGTCATCCATGTCGCAGTTGCCGCGACCCATCGCGCAGCTCGTCGAACAGACACCTGCGACGCAGGCGGGCGCTCCGCCCATGCTGCTGCACCGCTGCCCGCAGCGGCCACAGTTGGCGACGTCCGTCGCCGTCGTGGTCTCGCAGCCGTTCGCCGCGTTGCCATCGCAGTCCTCGCGGCCAGGAAGACAACGAGCCACGCACGCTCCGCCGATGCACGTGACCTCCTGTCCGGGGGCTGGGGCCGCGCATCGCATCCCGCACGCGCCGCAGTTGTTCGGGTCGAACGCGACGTCGCCGCAATTGACCTGGTCTGCGGCGATATCGCCCATGGATGCGTCCTGCCGAAGCGGGGCGTGGGGCAACGCGCATCCCGCTGCCGCGAGCAGCGAAACCAGGGCTAGCTTTGCCCAAAGAGACAAGATCGGGTTCGTCATGGAAGCGTCACTCCTACAGAACTGCGAATCACCAGAAGATGGCGCGACGCTCCTTGAGGCCGCGGTTGATCATGCTTTGAATCGTCGACTTGACGGCGGAGACGTTAGCCTCGATCGCTGCGTCTTCGTCGTCTGGGTCACCCTCGAACCGCAGCGGCTCGCCGAAGTAGATTCGATACTTCGTGGGCAGCGGCAAAAACCCGCCGGGAACGAGCAGCTGCGGCATCACCGGCAACGCGGGCATCCCGATGAGCTGTCCCAGCTTCTCGAGGTTGGCGATGGAGACATACTGCTCCTCTGCGCCGATCACCGCGACAGGAACGATCGGCGCCTTCGCCGCGAGCGCCATGCGCATGAAGCCCAGCCCGAACTCGGTGAGCTTGTATCGTTGCTCGAAGGTCTTCGAGATCCCGCGCGCTCCCTCGGGAAACACGAGCACGGCCTCGTCGCTTTCGAGCAGTCGAATGCAGTTCTCGGGCACGCCCACGACCTGACCACATCGAGGAAAGAACTCGGCGACGAACGGCAACGTCGCGGTCCACTTCTCGACCATCGATCGGATGAACCTCGGCCGCGGCGCGTCGAGCAACAGCGACGCGCCGATCGCCATCCCGTCCAGCGGAAGCTGGCCCGAGTGATTCGAGATCAGCATCACGCGCCCCGCGGGCACGTTCTCGATCCCGAACACCTCTGTTCGAAAATAGCTCCTGTAGAGCGCACGCGCGGCGACGACCGCGTACCGAGCGACGCGCGGATCGAAGCCAAACTCGTCCGGCCCGTCGTTGGTCCCCGAGAGCGAGTCGATCCTGCGCTTGGCGTCCTCGCCGAGCAGCGCGTCGACCGCTGCGTCCGTGCGGGCGCGTACGCGGTCCTTGAGCCTTCCGAGCGCGGCAAGCGCTCCGCTCGCCGAGCGCGGACCGCGATACACCGTGAGTTGGCCGTCCACGCTCATCCGTCGCTAGGCTACCGCCGAGTCGGGGCTGGCGAGAAGCACTTCTCGCGCTGAATCCCGCACGATCGTGGCTCCATTGGCGCGACTTCGAGCGTTACGGTTGATCGACGCGTTCGTTTCGAACCCGAGCTGTGCTACGAAGCTCGACCTCGACGGCTCCCATGAGATTGATTGGTGTCGACCTCGGCGAACGCCACGTCGGAATCGCGTTGCTCGATGACCCCGAGCTCTCTGCGCGGCCGCTCGATACGGTCGAGGTCACCCCGGAGACGGCCGTCAAGCGCGTCGCGGCGAGGGTTCTAGCAGAGAGTCCGACGCAGCTCGTCGTCGGGTTGCCGCTGCGGCTCGACGGCCGCGAGGGCTCGGCGTCGCGCAACGCGCGCCGGTTCGCTGAAGCGCTCGCGAAGGCCACCAAGCTGCCCGTCGCGCTTCAAGACGAGCGCCTCACGACCGCGCAGGCGCACGTCCATCGCATCGCCGCCGGGCAAAAAGGCCGCGCGGGAATCGACGCGAGGGCCGCGGCCATTCTCTTGGACACATGGGCCGCAGCGAAGGGACTGACGTGTCGAAGGACGCCGGATCCGGACAGCGACGAAAGCGAGTGACCGAGCGACGCCCTCCGCGGGCGTCGAAGCCAGCCGAGCCTCGCGCTCGCGCCCGTCGCGCTCCCTCCGGCGCCGGTCGATGGATCTCGCTCGCCGCCCTCGTGCTGCTCGTCGCTGCGGCGGCGTACGTCACGATGTGGCTGGTTTCGCCGCATCGAGGACGACGCGGGGCGATCCGCGTCACGCTCGGCGAGCGAGCCTCGGCGGACGAGGTGGCCGTCGCGCTCTACCGCGCAGGCGCGCTCGATCGGCCGTGGCTCTTCTCGTGGGCGCTCACGATGACGGGGGTGAGCGAGCGGATCCCGCGCCGGACGCTGCTGCTTCGCGACGACGTCTCGCCGCGGACGCTCCTGCGAGCGATCGCAAGCGGAGGCGCGCTGTTGCGCGTGACGATTCCCGAGGGATACACGCGCTTCGAAGTGGCGCAGCGCCTCGCGCGCGAGGGCGTGATCTCGTCGGAAGACGCGTTTGTCACGGCGACCGAGGATCGTGCGCTGCTCGCGCGGCTGTCGATCCACGCGGATTCGTGTGAGGGATACCTCTTTCCCGACACGTACGACCTCTACCCAGAGAGCACGTCGGACGAGATCATCGAGCGGATGGTGCGCAATTTTCGGCGTCGTTGGGAGGACGCGAAACGCAGAGCCGCCATCACCGATCCTCGGCTCGCGCGCCTCGCGCTCGACGATCAATCGCTCATCGTCCTCGCCTCGATGATCGAAGAAGAAGCAGGAACGCCCGAAGATCGCCCCGCCATCTCGTCGGTGTTCGTCAATCGTTTGACCAGACCAGACTTCGTTCCGCGGCTGATTCAAAGCGATCCGACCGTCGTGTACGGCTGCCGCGTCGCGCGCCCGCCGAGCTGCGCGGACGCCCCGCGCACCGGTCGAATCCCGATCACCCGCGCGATGCTCGAGGACAGCGCGAACCCGTTCAACACCTATCGGCACGAGGGGCTGCCGCGCAACGCCGTGAGCAACCCGGGACGCGCGTCGCTCGAGGCCGCGTTGCGCCCGGCAACAACAGACGCGCTCTACTTCGTCGCGATGGGAAACGGTCGCTCGGCCTTCGCCAACACGCTCGCCGAACACAACGCAAACGTGCAGCGATACCTCCGCGGCCGCGGCCGTTGATCGCGGCGATCAGGGCTCAGCCTGAAAACGTGTGTCGCAGCGATCGCCTGAGGACGAAGAAGCCGACGAACGGACTGAAGACGCCGAGCGCGAGGTACGCCTTGCCGAGCAAGAGGTCGCGCGAGCCGTCGACCTTCACGAGGTAGTCCCGCAAGAAGCCCGAGGGATCGAGCCCGTTCGCCCCCAGCCCGTAGTCGAGCAAGAGCGCGTTGGGATACCTGCGGTGCGCCTTCGACAGCGACGCGTTGTAGACCCGATAGAAGCCGAAGCGCTTGGGCGACTCGTCGCTCGGCTTCGCGCGATGCGGGCGCTCGACCCCGTCCTGGCGCACAGGGATGTTGTACCCGTGCACGAAGGGCTCTGGTCCGCTGGCGACGCGGGGGCGACCGTCGTAGAAGCCCTTTCTGAACTTTCGCAGGCCGAGCAACCCGGTCATGAAGCCGACGTTCATGCCGTCGAACTCCCAGCCCACGAGCTCGTCGAAGCTCGGGGCGACGCCTTCGCTCAGCACCCGTTCGAGCTCGGCGTTGGACGCGCGGTAGAGGTCGAGGGACTTTGTTTGCAGGACGCCTGGATCAGCGATCGTCAGCTCGGTGCTCATGGCTAGCGGAGCACCGAGTATACTGGTCGCCCGACGCCGAGGAAGCCGTCACAGATCACTGTCACGCTTTGTTCTCGAGCGCCCGCAGCACCTCGGGCGGAACGTCGATTCGACGAAACGTCGCTCGATCCACGAACGCATGCGTGGTCGAACCCGACGCGTGTTCGATCGAGGAGTCCCCCTGAGCACACACGCGATAGCGAACGGTGATCTCGCGCGCTGCTCGCTCGACCCGCAGCTCGACGATCAGCTCGTCGCCAAACCGCATCGGCCGTCGAAATCGTGCCTCGCTGTGCGTGATCGGCGCGGCCCAGACTCGCTCGTCGAGCGCTTTCGCGAGCGACACGCCGTTGGCCGCGAGCGCCGCGACGTACCCGTCATGAAACAGCTCGAACACGCGCGCGAAGAACACGATCCCCGCGGCGTCGATGTCCTGAAAACGCACCGCTACGCGATGCCGATACCAAACGTCTTCGCTCAATGAAGCCTCCTCATGACCGCGCCAGAAGCGCGCTCTTGACGACCTTTCCCATCGCGTTGCGCGGCAGCTCGTCGACGAAGCGCACGACGCGAGGCCGCTTGTGGGCGCTGAGCAGCGACGCGACGTGGGAGGCGAGCGCCTCTTGCGACGGCCGCTCGACGCCCTCTCGCGCCACGACGAACGCGACGATGCGCTCGCCGAGATCGTCATCCGTCGCCCCCACCACGGCGCAGTCCACCACCGCGGGGTGCTCCCGAAGCGCAGCCTCGACCTCGCCAGCGCCGACCTTGAAGCCTCCGGTCTTGATCAGGTCCGTCGCGCGACGGCCCACGATACGAACCCACCCGCTCTCGTCCATCACCGCGAGGTCGCCCGTGTAGAACCAGCGATCCGCGTCGATCACCTTCGCCGTCGCGTCGGGCATCCCGAGGTAGCCCGCGAACACGTTGTCGCCGCGCACACGGACTTCGCCAATCGTCTCGCCGTCGCGCGGCACGGTCGGAGCGCGATCGTCATCGACCAGCTCGACCTCGACGCCATCGACCGCCGGGCCGACCCATCCTGCGCGCGGCGTCGCGTCGCCTCGCACCGCGCAGTTGATCAAGGTCTCGGTGAGCCCGTAGCGCTCGACGACGCGCTTTGCGCAGGCGCGCTCGATGCGGTGAAACTCGCGGGTCGAGAGCGGCGCAGAGCCGCTGACGAGAAGCCGCGCCCGAGCGAGCTGCGCTGCGACGGACGAATCGCGCTCGGCCAGCTCGACGAGGCGGTGATACATCGTTGGAACGGCGTAGAGCACCGTGGCGCCCGCGTCGATCGTCGCCGCGAGGAGCGCCGGCTCGAAGCGGGTCTGCCACGAGAATTCTGCTCCTGTTCGCATCGCCCCGAACAGGCCCAGACAGAGCCCGTGCACGTGAAAGAGCGGCAGCGCGTGAGCGATGCGGTCGCGCTCGGTCAGCGCCCACGCCTTCGCGAGGCCGTCGAGGTTGCTGGCGACGTTGCGCGCCGTGAGCACCGCGCCCTTGGGCGCGCCCGTGGTGCCCGACGTGTAGAGAACCAACAGCGGCGCGTCGTCGACTCGGCGGTCGGGCAGGGGGTGCTCTCCCCGAGACCCTTCGGATTCGGCGACGATCGTACGGAGGTCTGGAGTGCGAATCGCCAGTGAATCATCGGACGAAACGACGATCTTCGGGGCGGCGTCCCCCACGATGTGCGAAAGCTCTCGAGCGCCGAGCCCGACGTTGAGCGGCACGGACACCGCTCCGTAGAGGGCGTTGCCCAAGAGTGCGATCACCGTCGATGGATCGCGCTGCGTCCAAAGCGCCACGCGGTCGCCTGGCGCGACCCCCGCGGACTCGAGCGCCGCGATGTACCCGCGGATCGATCGTCGAAGCCGCGCGCTGTCCATCGCGAGCCCGTCGACAATGACCGCGTGCTCCGAGCGACGCGTCATGAGCGAAGAAAAGAGGGAACGATCCGAGCGCGAACGATCGATCACGGTTGGGCTCTCTGAAATCGTCCGCGCGATGGGGGTCGTGAGGACATACAGTGGAATCGGCGTGCGTGCGTGCGGTACGGTACACCGACGATGTCGACGAAGAACGATCCCATGACGGTCCGCGAACGATACAGCGAGTGGGCGAAGAAGCGCGGCGCGCCGGGCCCGTCGCTCCCCCCAGAGAAGAGCGCGGCGCTCGTCGAGACCATGGTGATTGCGGCCTGCATCGACGGCGTGCTCGTCGAGGGAGAGGCGACCGCGCTCCGCACGATGATCCTGTCGACCCCTGGCTTCGAGGGTCTCGACCGCGAGGGCCTCGCGCGGACCGTGGACTCGGTCGCTCAGCGGATCGCGAAAGAGGGCATCGAGGCGCGAGTGCAGGCGATCGCGAGCGCGCTCGGCGACGAGCCGTCGCTCCGAGACGAAGCGTTTTTGCTCGCGACCGCGTTCGTTCAGTTCGACGGCGAGGTCGGCGAAGAAGAGCAGTCGTTTCTCGACGAGCTGCAGAAGATCTTGAAGATCTCTGATGAGCGCGCGAGCCACATCGACGCGGTCGTCGCGGAGCTGCGCGCGAGCTCCTAGCGAGCGTCAGGGCAGCGACACGCCGAGCACGAAGAACATAAAGACGCCCACGATGAAGTGGGACAGGGTGGGGCCGATCAAGTGTCTTCGGCGCGAGAAGAGCCAGCCCCAGAACATCCCCGGCACGAAGGCGAGCGCCGCGAAGAGCGGGCTCATGTGCAGGTGATTGACCGCGAACATGAGCGCCGACACGACGATCGCGCTCCACCTGCGCCGACGGTTGAGCAAGAAGCTCTCGAGCCCTGCCTGAAGCGCGCTGCGAACGACGAACTCCTGAACGATCGCTGACGTCAGGTAGATCAGGATGAGCTTGACCACGAACGGCTGCTGCAGGCGCGTGACCCAATCGTGGTGCTCGAAGAGCGGCATCGCGCGCCACGACGGCCGCGTTTGCATGAGCAGCCACTTGAGCCCGACCAACACCGCGCAAAACGGGGGCGTCAGCAAGAGCGACTCCAAGAGCGACCATCCGAACGCTCTTCGGCCGAGGCCGAACTCATCGAGCGGGTAACCGGTGTTGCGGACGTACCGCCACGCGCCGAGCCCCATGAGCGCGATGATCGGCACGCTGATGTACGAGCTGCTGCTCGGAAGCGACTGCAGCCTGGGGAGCCACGAAATCAAGAGGGCGTAGCCGCTGAGCAACACCACGACCTTGACGATCAGCTCGCCGAGCGCGGCTCGACGACGCTCGCCCTCGAGCGAGTCGAACCCGGCGCGACGCACCCTGGCCGCGAGCCGCCGCGTGAGCAATCCCTGCAGCGGCGCGTGTCGCTCGATGCTCGCATACGAGAGCTGGAGCACCACGCTGTCTTCGAGCAATTGCACGGTCACGGGCCGAGGGAGTCGATCGAAGAAGCCGACTTCGCCGATGAGCTCGCCCGCTTCGATTTCGGCGATCGTGTGCTCGACGCTCGGTCGATGCACCTCCCGCTTTCGGACCTCGGCGCGACCGCTGACGAGGACGTGCAGCGTGTCCGACGGGCTGCCCTCTTCGACGATGCGCGCTCCTGCCGCGCGCTCGAGCCACGAGGCGTCGACCTCGAGCGCGGCGATGGTGCCGTCGTCGAGTTCATCGAAGGGAGCCACACCGCGAAGCGTGCGGTCAGCGGACGGGGTGCTCAGTCGTTCCACCGGCTGACAGGGCTCGCCGGATTGGTCTGGCGTGTCGAGGTCGAGTGTTGCCCGCTCGCGTGCGTTCGGTGCCGGTGCGAGTTGCGGCGGGTTGTTCGACGCGAGGGCGGGCTGTCCGGCGGCTCCGCTTCGCTGATGGAGTCGACGGCGGCGTCGGCCTCGCTCTCGGCGACGACCGCAGCGTCGCTCGACGCGGTCGTGGCAGCGCCGTCATCTGCGCCAATGACGCGATCTGGTTGCGACAGCGACGCCGCTGCCGCGCGGATCACGGACCCCGCGCCTCCCGTGGTCGGAGCCTCGCGAACCCCAGTGCTCGTCGCGCGAACGGGCGCTCTTGGTCCCGCAGTGATGCGGGCGTTGGGCCTGAGCGTCGCGACGCCGATCAACGTCGAGAGCATCGCGATGCCCACGAGCCCCGCGGCGACGTACCGCTGGCGCACAGGCGGGTTCGGCCCTGTCGTGACGATCGCGCCTCCCTCGGCGAGCAAGCGAGCATCTGCGGCCGCGGCGTCGAGCGCGGCGAGAAACTCCTTCGCGGTCTGGGGACGCTTCGCCGGATCCTTCGCGAGCACCCGCTGCACGAGCTTCTCCAGCGACTCGGGGATCTGCCGCGCGGGCGCGAGCTGGCGCACCGGCGGAGGAACGGTCTTGATGTGATGCGCCATCACGATGACCGCGTCGTCGTCAGTAAACGGCGGTCGACCGGTGAGCATGTGAAACAAGAGAACACCGACGGCGTACAGGTCGCTTCGGCCGTCGATCGGCTTGCCCTGCGCCTGCTCGGGAGACATGTAGCGGGGCGTCCCGAACACCGTCCCTTCTTGCGTCTGTAGCGCGTCGATCCCTCGCTCGCCGTCGCGGATCTTCGCGATGCCGAAGTCGACGACCTTGACGCTGTCGCTCTCGTTGGACTCGACGCCGTGCACCTTCGACAGAAAGATGTTGTCCGGCTTGAGATCGCGGTGAACGATGCCTCTCGCGTGCGCTTCGTCGAGCGAGCGCAACACGCCGATCGCCGAGCGGATCGCGAACTGCACGTCGAGCGCGCCCTCGCGCTTGATCCGCGTCGAGAGCATCTCGCCCTCGAGCAGCTCCATCGCCAGAAACAACAGCCGATCCGTCGTCTGACCGAAGTCGAAGACCGTCACCGTGTTCGGGTGCTTGAGCTGCGAGAGGGTCCGCGCCTCACGATGAAACCTCGCGGCGGTGTCCGGATCTCGCCCGAGGTCCTTGCGCAGAACCTTCAGCGCGACCTCGCGGCCCATCCCGGTCTGCTCCGCGCGGTACACCGTCCCCATACCGCCCGATCCGACGCGCCCGACGATGACGTACCGCTCGGCGATCGTGGCTCCGAGCAGCGGATCCCCTTGAGCCGCTTCGATCACCGACGCCTCGAGCGGACGTCGCCCGTCGGACGGACACCGCTTCGTGCCTGGATCGAAGTGCGCGTTGCAGAGGGGACAGACGAGCATTCACCAGAGACTATACACTGAAGTTCGAGCGGTGAGTACCATCCGAGCACGGCGAAGGGTCGGGTGTGGTCGCAACACCGACCACGGACGAAGAGCGACGGTGGCGGGTGAGGGCGGTCGTTCGATGGTAATGTCGTTGCGGAGTCTGATGAATCGCGCGCCTCGGCGAACGCCTGCCTGGTGGATGGCCTCTCTTTCGCTGCTCTGCGCGAGTTCGTTTGGTCGTGTCGCGTTGGGGCAGCTGTATATGCCTGCGCCGACCGAGCGCACGACGCCCACCCCGTCCGCCAGACCCGCGAGCGCGTCGCTGCGTGCGAGCTTCGGGGTCGCTCGTTGGCTCGATCAGCTCAACTCGCCAAACGCGAGCGCGCGGCTCGGCGCAGTGCAGTCGCTCGTGCGCTATGTCGGCAACGATCGTCTCGTTCTGGACGAAGCGATCGAACGAATCGCAGAGCGTCTTCGCGCCGAGTCCGAGCCAGAAGTGCAAGCCGCGATCGTCGACGGCCTCGCGTCGCTCGCGCGAGAGCGCGCCGTTCCGCTGTTTTTGTCGACGTTGTCCGCGCGCGGATCGCTCTCGCCGCAAGCCGCTCGCCGCGCCCTCGAGCTGTGCGGGCCTCAGCTCGATCGCGATGGCATCGACGCCCTCGCGCGCGCCATCGAGAGCGGCGCGTTCGCTGGATCCGACGAGACGCGAAGCCTGGCGATCGTGGCGCTTTCGGTCGCTCCCGACGAGCCGTTCTCCGATCGGGTCGCAGCGTCGCGAACCAACCCAGCGCGCATCGCGATCCTCCTCGAGGCCATCGGCCGACGGGGCGACGGTCGCTGGGGATCGGCCGTAATCGAGCAGCTCGCCGCAGATCAGGGCTTGGTGTTGATCGCTGCGATTCGCGCGGCATCCGAGCTTCGAATCCTCGAGGCTGCCTCGTACCTCGCGCGGCTCGTCCGCGTGGCGACGACCCCTTCGGACGTGCAAATCGCCGCGGTTCGCGCGCTCGCGGTGGTCGGCGCGGGAGACCCGGACGCGACGAGAGAAGCGCTCCGCGCCGCGCTCGACCGCCCCGCGACCGCGGCCATCGCGCGCAGCGCCATCGCGAAGCTTGGAATTCGAGCGCTCACCGAGCAGCTCGCCCGAGGACTCGACGCGGTCTGGATCGTCGATCGACGAGAGACCGCGGAGGCTCTCGGAGACCTCGGCGGCCCCGACGCGGCGCAGCGCATCCGCGCGGCGCTCGCCAACGAGAGCGACGGGATGCAGCGGCGAATTCTCTGGCGAGCGGCGCTTCGCGCGGACGACACGAGCACGGTCGCGGCGCTCGCGTCGGCAGCGGCCAGCGACTCCGCTGCGCGCTGGGCCGCGCTCGAGCACGGCGTCGGTCGCGGACAATATCCACGAATCGCTTCTGCCCGCGCCGAAGCGCAGCGCGGCGACGTGTCGGCCATGGCGCTGCAATGCGCGCTCGGCGACAGCGAACCCGCGTTGTCGCGGCTTCGCTCGGAGCAGGCCGCGCAGCGAATCGATGGCTACTGGGCGCTCTCGTTCGCGCCGAGCGCCGACGTGCCGCGAATCGCCGCTGCGTTCGAGCGAGAGACCGACGTGACCGCGCGGCTGATCGCGTTGTTCGCCCTCGCGCGGTCGTCGGACGCGGGCGCGACGCGTGCCCTCGAGCGCGCGTGGCCGTCGAACGTCGACGGCCCCCTCGAGGTCGAGACCGTGCTTCTCGCCGAGCTGCTCAGCGCTCGATCGAGCGCGCTTCCACGCCTCGGATTGCGGGCGATGCTCGAAGACGATCGCCCGTTTGTTCGCGCGGTCGCGCTGTCGGTCGCTGCTCGCGCTGGCGATGGTCCGACGCTGTCGGCCGCCCGTCGGTTGGCGACGACTGACCCGTCTCTGGATGTTCGCGCCGTCGCTCAGGCGTCGATTCGATCTGCAGTGGATCCGAGGATCGCTCGCGGAAGACAATCGTTGCACGCGACGGGTCTCGCGCCGAACGCGTTGTGGATCGTCTGGCTACCAGATGGACACTTCGCGCTGACCGTCGGAGCAAGCGACGGGACGCTGCTCGTTCCGGGCGTTCCCGCGGCGGACTTCGACGTCGAGCGAGTTCGCTAACGGGTTCGCGGAGGCTTCGGGGGAGGGCACGACCCGATCGGGTCGAAAACTGGCAGGACGATCCAAGATCGCGCATCCTCCGCCGCTCGCTCTCGGGCAACGAAGGAGGTCGGTGGTGGCGGAAGCAGCAGAAGTGAACGCGTTGGCGGGACAGTCCCTCGAAAAAATCCTCGAGCGGCTCGGCTTGGTGGTCGACAAACTCGAGCGCGGTGACGTTCCGCTCGAGCAAGCGCTGTCGATGTTCGAAGAGGGCGTCTCGCTCGCCCGCGAGGGACAACGGCGCCTCGACGCCGCCGAAGCTCGAATCGAAACGCTCGCGGCGGACGGCTCGGTCACCGAAATCGCAGTCGCGACCGTGGCACGAGATGGCGCATCCGGCTGAACGCCAGACGCGAGAAATCGCAGGTTTCAGCGACAATTTCGTGAAGGAACAGCGCGTGCTCTGCACCTAGCACCCGGCGCCCGCGCGGCGCGGCGATGCCTTTTGACGAAGCATCGCGGCCGCTCGGTGGAGTTTTTGCTCTTCGCCATATCGTCATGGAGTAGACGCGTTTGAGGTCGCAATGTTAGACCTCGCGCGGTTTCTGGGCCCGAATGGTTGTTGATCGACCTCGTCGGTCGACGCGCAGCGAGAAATGCTTTCCGCTGCCCAACGGGCGCTCACGGAGGAACATCAGGATGTCCAATCCACGTCGCGTTGCATGGCTCCTCGTCGCTGCTCAAGTGGGCATTGCGGCGTTTGTCGTCGCCACTCCCGCCGAAGCGCAACAGCGCGCTCCCCAGGCGGCCGACGACGATGACGAGGACGAAGACGAGCCCCCGGCCGGCTCGGCCTCGAACGCAACTCAGAGCTCCGGCGCGAGCGCTGCTTCGCAGCCCGCCGCGAGCGGAGGGTCGAGCGCGTCGAGCACTCCCTCCACCCCAACGCCCGCAGCCAGGCCGCGCACTCACGCGGATTTTCCAGGCGCCGATGAGACCGAAGAAGATCGCGAATCCCGTCGCGACCGCATGATCCACCGCTACAGCGGGCTGAGCGGCGCGGTCGGCCTCGTGCACATGCAGACCGCTGAAGGCGGCAGCGAGCAGACCTTCCGCTTCGGTCTCATGGCCGAGTACTTCGGCGCGCAGGGCTTCCTGCGTCCTTCGGGCAACGCGATGTTCCCGTTGCCCGCGGGATTTCAGCAAGAGGACTCGAGCCGCATCGGCGCGACCCTCACCGCGTCGTATTCGCCCATTCGCTACCTCGAGATCTTCGCGGCCCTCCGGTCCTTCGCAGTGTCCAACAGCAACGAGACGCCGCGGCTGTTTCAGACGCTCGGCGACTCGCAGCTCGGCGCAAAGGGTATCTTCCCGATCGTCCGAGGCCTCACGCTCGGCGCGAGCGCGAGCGTGATCATCCTCAATCGAGCCGGCGGCATCGGCGTCAACGGCGAGGGCACCAGCGCGGACTTCCGACTGCTCGGCACCTTCGACCTCGGCCAGGTCACCGCCGCGCCGATCCGCATTCACCTCAACGTCGGCTACACGCTCGACAACAGCGCGCAGCTCGTTCGCGACACCGAGCTCGCGCGTCAGCGCAACACCCCGGGCTACAACGCCTCGGACTGCGCGACGCCGTCGACGGACCCGACCTCGCGCTGGGCGCGCAACGCCGCGTGCCACGTCGAGGTCACCCGAGGCGAGCGCTACGCTCTCGGGATCAACCGCGCCGATCGCCTCCGCGTCGCGATCGGCGTCGACGCCAAGATCGAGACGACCGCCATCGGGTTCGCGCCCTTCGTCGAGTGGAACGCGCCCATCCCCATCATCCGCAACGGCTACATCTGCTGGCAGCCGACGCGCGACGTCCCCAGCGCCGTCGCAGGCGACGACGACCGTTGCTTCAGCGACTTCTCCGCGATCAGCACGATGCCCTCGTCGCTCACGCTCGGCACCCGCGTGTGGACCCCGCACGCCCGCGGACTCGGCGCGATCCTCGCCGTCGATATCGGCACGACCGGCACGAGCACGTTCGTTCGTGAGCTCGCGCCGAACACGCCGTGGATGTTCTACTTCGGCCTCGGCTTCGCACACGATTTCAACCCGCGCACCCGCCGCGTCCCGGTCGAGCGCGTCGTCGACCGCGTCGTCGAGCGCGACAACACCCCCGTGGGCGGCGAGATCGTCGGCACCATCACCGACAGCGAGTCGCACCGACCGATCGCCAACGCCACCGTCGAGATCGTCGGTCACCCCGACTTCGGCAACTTCGCGACCAACGCGCAGGGCCAGTTCCGGTCGCGTCGCGTCGCGCCAGCACAGTACGAAGTCCGCGTTCGCGCGCCGGAGTACTCGGACAACACCTGCCGCGGCACCGTCCCGGCGCCGACCGGCGACAGCCGCACGTCGCCCGACACGACCATCAACTGCGAGCTGAGCATCATCGCGCGCCGCGGAATCGTCGCGGGCCGCGTGACCGCCGAGGGCGGCGCCGCCGTCTCCGGCGTCAGCGTGACCCTCACGCCTGCCGCTGGCATCACGGTCCCGCAAGGCGAGACCGCGCCGGCTCCTGTCACCGCGCAGACCGGCGCTGATGGCGCGTTCCGCTTCGAGAACGTGCTGGCCGGCGGATGGACCGTCCGCGTCGACCAGGGCGCCACCACCCGCGGCTCGGCGCCGCGCAACATCGACGTTCGCGCTCGCGAGACCGCGGCCGCCGACGTTCAGGTCGCGGCGTCCGACGTCCGCGGCTTCCGCATCCAGGGCCGTCAGGTCACGGTCCCCGACCAGGTTCACTTCGTGACCGACTCGGCCGACATCATGCCCGACTCGCAGACGCTCCTCGAGCGCATCGCCGACTTCATGAATCGGCACCCCGAGCTGCGCTCGGTCGAGATCCAGGGCCACACCGACAACCAGGGCCCGCGTCCGCGCAACCAGGCGCTCTCGCAGCAGCGCGCCGAGTCGGTTCGCACCGCGCTCGTCAACCTCGGCGTCGGAGCAGATCGCCTCACGGCTCGCGGATTCGGTCCCGATCGCCCGATCGGCCCGAACCTCACGCCTGCTGGCCGCGCGCGTAACCGTCGCGTCGTGTTCGAAATCAAGCAGCGCGGCCGCTGAGCGATCGGCGAGCGCAGCGCCCGCAGCATCGTGCACAATCGCGATCTGTGCGCGCACTCCTCGCCTCGATCGCCCTCGTCGTAGCAGCCTGTCGTCCTGGGGAGGGCGATGATCGGACAGCGTCGGTTTCCCGCTCTGCGGGCAGCGCGTCGAGCGCTGTCGTCGACGCATCCCCGCCCGTCGTCGACGCGAGCGTCACGGACGCCGCCTCGGCTGCGAGCGCGACGCGCGACACGCTGGCGCTGGCCTCTGCGCGCGCGTCAGGCGGCCCAGTGAGCACAGCGGAAGACGCGGCGTGGTTTCCGTTGAAGGTGCTGGAGGTGATCGCGCGGTCTGCGCATGGTCTGCCCGCGCCGTCGGCGCCCGCGCTTCGTGAGGACGTCACGGTGTGGACCGTCGCGCTCCCCGCGGCGGAGACGACCCTGTCGCTCGACGCCCGCGTCGCGGTTTGCGTCGAGGTCCAACGGGCTCTTCCCGCGGTCGCGTGCGAGACCGACGTCGCCGAGCTCCGCGGAATCGAGCGCGCTCGTTGGGTGTTCGCGTGGCGCAGCGACGGCCCGCCGCCGCGCGCCAACTTGGCAACGCCGCTTCGAGCGCTCTCCAGGCTCGGTCCCGGCGTGTGCCTGCGCTCTGCCGAGCGCACGCTGCGAACGCTGGAGCTGTCGATCACCGCGAACGACATGGCGTCGCTCGGCGAGGCGCTCGCGCTGCTGACGGTCGCGCCGCGCATGGCCGAGCTCGTGCTCATTCGCGCAGAGAATCGAGGGACAGAAATTCGAGCGGACCTCTCGTGGCCCACCGATCGAGCGGACCGCACCGCGGGCGATCTGCGTTCGGACCCGTGGCCTCGACGCTGCGGCGAGCGAGCAGAGGTCCTCGCAGGAGACGCGACCGCCCTTCGAGCGCTCACCGCGCTGAGCGGAACCCCAGCGCGCGGCGTGATCGTCGAGCGCGCGTCGAGGCAGTTCATCGTCACGGTCGGAGATCGAGTCGGCGACGCAGAGATCGAGTCCATCGATGACGCTCGAGTCCGAGTGCGACGCGCTGTTCGCGGCCGCGCTCAATCGATCTCGATGCCGTTCCAAGGCGCCGGAACCAACCCCGCGCGCGAGGCCCGTCCGCCCCTCGTTTTGCCGCCCGAACCAGCGCGCGGCTTGCCCTGAGCTCGAGCGCTCCTCCGCGTAGGCGCTTGACGCGCCGCCGCTCGGAGAATTACCTGCGATCCCACGCTCATGAGCAAGCCAAGGCTTCGATTCGCGCCGTCTCCGACGGGATCGCTTCACATCGGCGGCGCGCGCACCGCTCTCTTCAACTGGTTGTGGGCACGAAAGTCCGGCGGGACGTTCGTGCTCCGCGTCGAGGACACCGACGTCGCGCGCAACACAAGGGCGAGCGTCGAGGCTATTTTCACTGCGCTTCGCTGGCTCGGGCTCGATTGGGACGAGGGTCCATCGGACGCCGACGACGACGGCGGAGGGCCGCACGGCCCGTACTTTCAGAGCAAGCGCGTCGCGTTGTACCGCGAGTACGCCGAGCGGCTCGTGCGCTCGGGGCACGCGTATCGCTGCTATTGCACGCCCGAGGACGAGGACATCGCGCGTCGCGCAGAGGCGGACCGACGCGGCGTGTCGGTGGACAAGCTCGTCGGGTGGAGCTTCGTTTCGCCGTGGCGCGACAAGGACGCCGAGCTCGACAAGCCGTACGCCATCAAGCTCAAGGCCTTCGCGCCCGAGAGCAAAGAGCTCATCCAGTGGAAGGACCTGGTGCTCGGGACCATCAAGATCCCAGCAAATTCACTGCGCGACGAGGTCTTGATCCGAAGCAACAACCCGATGCCGCTCTACAACTTCGGCTGCGTCGTCGACGACCACACGATGGCGATCAGCCACGTCATCCGCGGCAACGACCACGTCATCAACACGCCGACGCAGATCCTGCTCTACCGCGCGCTCGGCGCGGAGCTGCCGACGTTCGGCCACCTTCCGATGCTGATGAAGGACGAGTCCACCAAGCTCTCCAAGCGCGACGGAGCGGTGGGCGTCGATCAATACGACCAGCAAGGCTACCTTCCGGACGGACTGCTCTCGTACCTCGTTCGCTTCGGCTGGTCCTTTGGCAACGAGGAGCTCTTCACAAAGGCCAAGCTCGTCGAGCTCTTCGACTGGAGCCGAGTCTCGAAGTCCAACGGCATCTACGACTTCAAGAAATGCCGGGTGATCAACCAGAAGTTCATCGCGAAGATCGCCACGGTCGACGAGCTGTCCAAGCGAGTGATTCCGTTTCTCGCGAAGCGCGAGCTCCTCGTTCGTGACGGCCACCCGCGATTGATCGACGCGGTGACGACCGTCAAGCACCGGGCCGACACGCTCGCGGCGCTCGCCGACGAGATGGATTTCTACTTCCGCGCCCGGCCCGTCATCGACGAGGCGGCAGCCGCACAACTATTCAAGCCAGACGTCGCCGACGCCCTCGACGCGCTCGCGGTTTTCGCTGAGGCTGCCGTCCCCGAGCGCGACGAGCGGTCTTCGCCGTTCGCGGACGCGAAGACGGCGCTGGAGGACGCACTGCGCAAGAAGCTCGAGGCGCTCGCGCTCGACATGAAGGTCATCGGCCAACCCGTGCGACTCGCGCTGAGCGGGCGCACCGCGACGCCGGACCTCGCGTCGATGATGCTCGTGCTCGGTCCCAACGTGTCAGCGCTCAGGCTGAGAGACGCGGCGCAGCGGTCGCGTGACGCGGCGGCGGCGACGTGAAGGTCGTATTTCTCCTCTCGCTCCTCTATCTCGTCGTCGTGGCGATCCTCGCGCGAAAGAAGCTGCGCGAGCTCGACCCGCGGGTGTTCTTCTTGGAGACGTGGCGCGAGGTCGACGCCCGCGCAATGCGCGACAAGATGCTCCGCGACGCGATCGCCCGTGACCGCGCGGAGCAGTCGGGCACGCCATACCGTGACGGTGAACGCACGAGCGTCGGCGACATCTCGCGGTTCTGGCCGTACGACTGGCGTCCGCTCATCGTGCTCGTGACGCTCTCCTTCGTCTTGACCGCGCACGAGTACTTCGGCGACCGAGCGATGTTCTATCGCCTTCGCGATCGAGGGCTCACGTTCGACTGGGGTCCCATCGTCAACGGCGTCCACGCGCACTCGTATCGCTTCACGGGGCCGTGGACCGTGCTCGACAGCGAGCGCTACGGTGAGCTCTTCGTGCTGTACTGGTGGGCGATCAGCCGCGGGCTGGGCTACCTGTTGCCGATCGCCATCACCGTGCCGCTCTGGCGCGAGCGCTATCGTGACTACGGGCTCAGCGTGAAGGGCTTCGCGGAGCACGCGTGGATCTACGCGATGTTCTTCGGGATCGTGCTCTTGTGCGTGATCGGCGTCGCGCACACCGGCGAGTTCGCCACGTACTACCCGTTCTACAAGCTCGCCAATCGCAGCTGGAAGGACTTCTTCCTCTGGGAGACCGCGTACACGACGCAGTTCTTCTGCCTCGAGTACTACTTTCGAGGCTTCCTCGTGTTCGCGTTGGCGCGCTCGCTGGGGTCCGGCGCGATCTTCGCGATGGTCGTCCCGTACTGCATGATCCACTACGGAAAGCCCCTGCTCGAGACGCTGGGCGCCATCATCGCCGGCACCGTCCTCGGAACGCTGGCGCTCAGGACTCGATCGATCTGGTCCGGCTTTCTCATTCACGTGACCGTCGCCATCTCGATGGACATCGCCGCGCTGCTCATGGGGCAGGGTCTCCCTGGCGGCCTCAAGCTCCCGGCGAGCTGGTCGTTCTGAGCCCGCCGCTCGCTCGTCGAGCGCAGGCCGCAACCAAAAATCGCTCGCGCGGATACACCCGGTTTCCACGGTGTTTTTCGCGGCGTTTCTCGCGCGCCGTCGCGCAACACCGCCCGCGGCTCCGGGAACAGCCGCGCCATGAAACCCAACCCGAAGCTCTCCTCGCACTCACGACAGTCCCTCCTCGGATTTCTCCTCTTCGCCGCGCTCGCGCTCGTCGCTTGCGCGCCCGAAGTCGAAGCGCCTCGCCGCACATCGATGCTCACGGCGCTCGGCGTCGATCCTCCCGACGAGGCCACGGCCATCGACCGCGTCCCGACCATCGCGCTGCGGTTCGCTCGGCCGATGCCCGCGATCACAGACGCCGTGTGGCTCGTCGACGGCCCTGCGACCGAGTCGCTCCGCGGCGACGCTCGCCGAGGCGCGCTCTCGACGACCAACGCGACGAGGCAGCTCGCGATCGACGTTCGACGCGACCCTGCCGATCCCAACGTGCTCCTCGTCGCGCCGCGGCAACCGCTCTGGCCATCGCAGCGGGTCACGCTGTTGACCACCGCGCGCCTGGTCGACGAGCTCGGCCTCGTTGCGTCCGAGAGCGACGTCGAACCGTCGCCGATCGCGCGGTCTTTTCAAGTCTGCGCCGCGCCCGACTGCAGGCCGCTCGCGACGCTCGTGACGCCGACGAGCCGCGCAGCGCCGTTCGCGCTTCGATCGCTGGTCATTCGCTTCGATCGCGCGATCGTGCCCTCCATCGAGGCTCCGGTCGTGACCCTCGTACGCCAGCGCGACGGTGACGAAGTGCCCGGCGTCGGCTTTCTTTCGTGCCGAGACGGTCGACTGTGGCGATGCGTTCGCTTCGAGCCAGACGTCGAGCTCGAACCCGAGACCGAGTATCGCCTCGCGCTCGGAGCGCTGATCGACAGCGACGGGCGCAGTCCTTCACCAGCCGCGTTCGCCGTCACGACCGGCGCCGAGCGCTCGAGTCCGCGCGCCGACTGGATCGCGTCCCCCGCGTGCGGTCCTGGCGAGCTCGCTCGCGCCCCAGCGTGCGTCGCCGTGGCACACGACCGCATCACGGTCTTCGCCCGCAGCGACCAACCTGCGGTCCTTCGCGTTCGCGCAGGCGAGTGGCTCTCCGAGAGCGCGGTCGGAACCGAGCTCGAAGCGATCATCACGCCGGTCGCTCCGTCCGCGCACGTCCCGATCGTCGCGATGTTGGTGGGCGTCGATGGAGTCGTCGCTCGCGAAGTCCCGCTCGGCGTCGTCGCGACGCCAGCGAGGGTCGCTCCCGTGCGAATCACGGAGGTCTACGCGAGACCTCGCGGGTCGAGCGCACAAGAATTCATCGAGCTCGTCAACGACGGCCCGACGGCCGCGTCGCTGGGCGGACTCGCGGTTAGAACTGTGTCTGGCCGCAGCGAGCTCCCCGATGTCTCGCTGCCGTCCGGCGCTCGCGCGGTCGTGATCGGCCCCACCTACGACCTTCGCGGAGACAGTCGATCCGGCGACCCGCCGATCGCGCCTGGAGCCGTGGTGGTTCGGCTCGAACGGACGCTCGCGCAGCGCGGGCTCGCCGACCGAGGCGGCGATGTCTGGCTCGAAGACCGCGGGGGCTTCGTCGTGTCGCGCGCGCCCCTGTCCCATCCGGCGCGGGCGGCACGCGTCGGGGTGTCCCTCGTTCGCGCGGACGTGCGCATGCTCGAGGGCGATCCCGCGAGCTGGTCGTACGACGCGGGGGAGGGCGCGACGCCGGGAGCTCCGGATCGGATTCGCTAGCCGTAACCGAGGGGATTTCGTCGACTGTGTCGGGGATTGGCCGGAATTCTCGCGGCGCGCCATGATCACCAAACGTCGATGACGATTCGAGACCAGGCCGCGCTGCCCCTCGGGCCAGTCGACGCCGGCGAGGCGATCGTCCGCGGCGTCGTCCGCACGATCGTCTGGCAAAACGACGAGAAGAGCTTCACGGTCGCGAAGCTGCTCGCCCTCGACGGCCGCGAGCACGTCGTCGTGGGCGACCTGGGCTCCACTGCGCCAGGTGAGCAGGTTCGCGTCGCCGGACGCTGGGAAGAGCACAAGTCCCACGGAAAACAGCTTCGTGCGGCGCTCTGCGTTCCCGAGCTCCCGAGCACGCCCGACGGGATCGCGCGGTTGCTCGGGTCGGGGTTCGTCGACGGCATCGGGCCGGGCCTCGCAAAGCGCCTCGTCAACGCGTTTGGCAGCAGCACGCTCGACGTGATCGCGGACCACCCCGAGCGCTTGCGAGAGGTCGACGGGATCGGCAAAGAGCGCGCTCGTCGCATCCAAGAGACGTTTCGCGCGCGGCGAGCCGAGAGCGAGACCAAGAGCTTTCTGCAGGCCGTAGGGATCGGCCCGGCGCTCGGACAAAAGGTGTTCAAGCGCTTCGGCGACGAGACCTCGCGCGTCGTGAAAGAGGACCCGTACCGCCTCGCGGCCGAGGTCGCGGGCGTCGGGTTCTTGACGGCCGATCGCATCGGTCGAGCGCTCGGAATCAAAGAAGACGACGAGCGACGAGCGCGCGCCGCGGTGCGACACCTGATCCTCGAGGGCGGAGACAACGGACACACCGCGCTTCCTCCGGGACTGTTGGCGGAAGGCGCAGTGGAGCTGGGAATTCCGATCGCGAAGCTCGAGGCCGCGGTGACGTCGCTCGAGCGCGAGCACGTCCTCGTGCGCGAGCGAGACCTCGCGTATCACCCAGCGCTGTATCGCGCCGAGTGTTCGCTCGCGACGAGGCTCGCCACGATGGTGCGCGATGGCGTCGAGGCGCTCGAGCCGAGCGTCTGGCAGCAGGCATCGGTCCGCGAGGCGATGGGCAAGCTGAGCGCGCAGCAACGGGCGGCGGTCGAGCGCGCGATGGCCTCGAGCGTGTTCGTGCTCACCGGAGGACCCGGCACCGGAAAGACCACCACGGTCAACGCGGTCGTCGCGGTCGCGCGCGAGGCTCGTTGGAAGCTCGTTCTGTGCGCTCCCACCGGCCGCGCGTCGCGACGAATGACCGAGGCGACGCGCGAGCCTGCGAAGACCATCCACCGCGCGCTCGAGTGGAACCCGCGTTTGCAGCGATTCGCGCGGGACCCATCGGCGCCGCTCGACGCAGACCTCGTGCTCGTCGACGAGAGCTCGATGCTCGACGTTCCATTGGCAGCGCGGCTCGTCGAAGCGGTGCGCGCGGGTGCGAGGATCGTGTTCGTGGGCGACGCAGACCAGCTCCCGAGCGTCGGTCCTGGGACGGTCCTCGCGGACCTGCTCGCGACGTCATGGATCCCGTCGGTGCGCCTCACCGAAGTGTTTCGCCAGGCGAGCGAGAGCGCGATCGTGCGAAGCGCGCACGCGGTCCTCGCTGGGATGCTTCCCGAAGCGTCGTCGCCGCGAGACGCGAGCTCGGGTACGGCCGCGCCGAGGGGAGAGCTGTTCTGGGTCAAGGTCGACGAAGCAGAGCGCGCAGCAGAGCTGCTCGTCGAGACGGTGTGTCAGCGGATTCCCAAGAGATTCGGGCTCGATCCGATGCGTGATGTCCAGGTGCTCGTCCCGACGCACAAGGGCCCGCTCGGCGCGCAAGCGCTCAACGTCGCGCTGCAGCGCGCGCTGAACCCTTCGGCGCCTCCTCCCGTCGCGGCCGTCGATGGCGCCGCGCCCCGCGCCAAGGTGAGCGCCGGCGACAAGGTGATGCAGCTCAAGAACGACTACGACCTCGACGTGTACAACGGCGACCTCGGAACGGTCGTTCGCGCCGAAGCCAACGCGATCGTCGCGAACATGGACGGACGCGATGTTCTTTTCAACGGCGACGCGCGCGACTCGCTCGCGCTCGCGTACGCGGCCACGGTGCACAAGTCCCAAGGCAGCGAGTACGACGCCGTCGTGATCGGCCTCAACGCGGGGCACTTCATCCTGCTCAACCGCGCGCTCTTGTACACAGCCATCACCCGAGCGCGGCGCCTCGCGGTGATCGTGGGGAGCGAGCGAGCGGTGAAAATGGCGGTCCAGAACACGCGAACGGCGGAGCGTCACGGGGCGCTTCGCGAGCGATTGCGCGCCGCAGAGCCACCGGCGCACAATGCAGCCAGTGATCGCGCGTAGCTTCGTCGGACCTTCGCTGCTCGTGCTGACACTCGCGGCGTGCCGACCCGCCACCGACGCACGCCCGGTCGTGTCGACGACGAGCGGCGACGAGCGCGCGACGACGAGCGTCGCCCAGCCGCGAGCGCCGGCAGGAACACCGGCCGCGATCACGAGCGCTTGTTTGTCTGCACCAGAAATCAACTTCGGCGCGACCGTACGCGGGGTCACGACGTCGGTCGGAGATCGATTTCACGCCACCTGCGGCTTCGGCGCGGCGTCCGGCGACGCTGTGTATCGGTTTCGCCTCGAGCGACCGGCGCGCATCGTCGCGACCCTTCGAGCGAGGCACGACACAGTCTTGTCCCTTCGCGGAGCGTGTTGGGACGAGACGACGGAGCTGTCGTGCAACGACGATGAACCGCAGGGCGGAACCAACTCGACGATCGACGCGGTCGTTCCCGCAGGGGACTACACGCTCGTCGTCGACGGTTACGGAACGGACTCGAACGGATCCTTTTCGCTGAGGGTGGACGCCTCGATCGTGGACCGCGCGCGGCCGCTTCTGCCGACGGTGGCGCGCGTCCCCGAAGGCGAGGGCGCGTCGGTCACCGTCGGCCAGGGCGCGCCCAACGTCACAGGGACCGCCGTCTTCGCGAAGCGATCGTTTACGCCGCGCGGGCTCACGAGGGCCGTTCGCTGGGTGCCCGTGGCGCACGCCATGGTCGAAGCGATCGACGACGACGGCGCGCGCATCACCACGACGAACACCGACACAAACGGCGCGTTCTCGCTGAACATCCCGCACGGCCGCCGCGCGCGAGTGAAACTACTGTCTCGAACGACGCTGCTCGGCTCGGATCTTCGCGTCGTCACCGACCCGGGTACAGAGCGGCCCTTCGAGCTCGCGACGCGTCCGTTCGTCGTGCGTGGCGGCGAGTCGATCGAGTTTCGCGCGAGCACGGGCGGAGCCGAGCCGGCGGGGGCGTTCAACATCCTCGCGAACTTCGTTCGATACCTGCCGATCGCGCATCGCGCGTTCGAGCGGACGCCGCCGCCGCTCTTCGCCTTCTGGCGGCGGGGAAACAACGCTGCCCTTCCGCAAGGGTCGATCACCGCATTCCTCGGCGCGTATCCGAGGCATCGCGGCGCGTACGCGCTGCAAGTGCAAGGCGGTGACGAGGGGCTCGAGGACGAGTCGGACGCCGATCAGTTCGATGACCCCGTGGTGCTGCACGAGTTCTCTCACTACGTCGTGGGCACGATGGTGGGACACTTTTCGCTTGGCGGAAACCACCCCGGTACCGCGCTCTACTTTCCGGGCCTCGCGATGGACGAGGGTTTCGCCAACGCGCTCGGATGCGCGGTCGCAGGAACCTCGCGGTACTGGGACACCGCCGGGCTCGAGCCAGAAGAGCCGCTCGCCTCGGGTCGGCGCCGCGTGCTCCTCGATGAAGACATGGAGCGCCTCTCGACGAACCTCCTGGGGATCGGCTCGCAACAGGTCGCGCAGTCGCTGCTGTGGGACCTCATCGACGGCGTCGACGGCATCGCCGACCAGGACGACGACGGCGTGGCGATCGGGCTGAGCGACGCGCTGCGCGTGTATCGCTCGTTTCGCGAGGGCGACGCGCCGCCAGCGATCAGCACGTTCGTCGCGCGCGCGGTCTCGTTGGGAGTCGTCAGCGACGCGCAGGCGCGCTCGATCGTGCTCCACCCTGCGCGACTGGGCTTCGCGTATCCGCCGTCTGCCAGCGATCGGTGGCCCGAAGAGCTCGCGGTTGGCGCCGACGTTCGCGGCCGCGTCGACGGGCGCTCGCAGCCTGCGCCCTCCGGCGGACGCAATCACACATACAACGGCCTCGACGCGTCGCGGACCTATCTGTTGCGCGTGCCCGCCCGCGCGCGAATCACGCTCGAGCTGGTGATCGACGGTCCTGGAACGGACGCGAGCGACACCGACCTCGACCTGGTGTTGGCGACGCGCGACCTGCGCACCATCGCGTCGAGCGCGTCTTTCGAGCGCACCGAGCGCCTCGAGCGCGTCCTCGAACCAGGGCAATACCTCGTGATGGTCCGCGACGGCGACATGGACGCCGCGGAGAACGCTCGTGGAGTCGGCAATCGGGCCACGTTTACGCTGCGGGCTCGCTGACCCACCGCCCTCACGGGGGCGGCCACGCGATGCCGAGCAGAACGACGTTTGACACAGAGCCGCGGCGCGGCCCCCGAGTGAGCAGAACGACGGTAGGCGCAGTGCTAAAGCCCCCACCCGCGCTGCCGCGCGCCCCGCCCCCGCCTGGAACGGCAGGGGCGGCGGCTTCGCGTTGCGAAATCGTAGTATTCCACCGCGCAAGTTGATTGTGTGGCCATTGCTCTGCAACGGCTTCACTTCGCTCGATTGGTGTGCGTCAATGCTCGACTGAGCACTGCTTCGCCCTCGCAGAGCACTGGCCGTCACGAAACACGCACGCTGCTTTCGTCAGCATTTTCCCAATGCGAAGCCGCCGCCCCTGCCGTTCCAGGCGGGGGCGGGGCGCGCGGCAGCGCGGGTGGGGGCTTCAGCACTGCGCCCAC
>LNFM01000988.1_pt1 | contig 72708 bp, 65 predicted proteins | sample 596031 | NCBI WGS metagenome assembly LNFM01 (sample SAMN04254537, study PRJNA301005) | activated carbon metagenome | isolation source: dual media filters at the Ann Arbor, Michigan drinking water treatment plant | place: USA: Ann Arbor
GGCCGTCCACGTTCTGCGTGATGAGGCTCAGGCGGCCCGGGTGTCGCTGCGCGAACCCGGCCAGGGCCCGGTGACCGGCATTGGGCTCGACCTTCTCAATCGCGCCGCGACGAAACGCATACCAGTCCCACACCCGCTGCGGCTGGGCGCGAAAGGCTTCTTCAGTGGCCAGCTCCTGTGGATTGAACTGCGCCCACAAACCGGTCTGTGCGTCGCGGAAGGTGGGCACGCCGGATTCGGCGCTCATGCCGGCGCCGGTCAGCACCGCGATATGGCGCGCGTCGCGGATCCACTGGCGCACGGTGCCGCTCATGGGCGACTCAGGCTGTGCGTTGACGCAGGGCTTCGTACAGGCAGACGCCACTGGCGACCGACACGTTCAGGCTTTCCACCGCGCCGGCCATGGGAATGCTGATCAATTCGTCGCAGGTCTTGCGGGTGAGCTGGCGCATGCCGTCGCCTTCGGCACCCAGCACCAGGGCCACCGGCACTTTCAGGTCCACCTGGTAGAGCGTCTTCGGCGCGTCGTCGCTGGTGCCGATGACCCAGATGTTGCGCTCCTTGAGTTCGTTCAGGGTGCGCGCGAGGTTGGTCACCATGAAATACGGCATGGTCTCGGCCGCGCCGCTGGCCACCTTGGCCACGGTGGCGTTGATGCCGGCCGCATGGTCCTTGGGCGCAATCACCGCGTGCGCACCGGCGCCGTCGGCCACCCGCAGGCAGGCGCCCAGGTTGTGCGAGCAGTGGTGCCTTGCCGTCGGCCTCCAGGCCCTCCAGCAATTCGTCGAGCGAATGCACCTGCGGCAGCTCCTGCACCCGAGCCGCCACGCCCTGGTGGCCATGGCTGCCGGCCAGCTTGGACAGCCGCAATCCGTCGGACTCGATCAGGCGCACGTTGGCTTCCTTCACGCGGTCGATGAATTGCCGCATGCGCGCGTCGCGCCGGGTGGGCTCGAAATAGATTTCGACGATGGATTGCGGCGCGGTTTTCAGGCGCACGCCCACGGCGTGGAAGCCGAACAAGACTTTGGAGGAAGACATGGCGGGATTATCCGCGCCCAGCGCGTTGCCGCTGCGCAGCGGCCGCTTCCGGGGCCACGCTTCACCCAGGATGCTGCGAGCCTGCTCTCCGTTCAGGCTTCGGCCGCAGCCAGTTCGGACGCTTGCCCCGCCTCGATGGTGATGCGCCGCTCGCAGCGCGCGGCGATGCCACGGTCGTGCGTCACCAGCACCAGCGTCGTGCCCTGTTCGCGGTTGAGCTCGAACATCAGCTCCATGATGGTGGCGCCGGTGGCGAAGTCGAGGCTGCCGGTGGGCTCGTCGGCCAGCAGCACGGCGGGCTGAACCACAAAGGCACGCGCCAGCGCCACCCGCTGCTGTTCACCGCCCGACAGCACCTTGGGGTAACTGGCCAGCCGCTCGCCCAGGCCCACGCGCTGCAGCATGTGCGTGGCCGTGGCGCGGGCGTCGCGCCGCCCGCTCAGCTCCAGCGGCAGCATCACGTTTTCCAGCGCGGTCAGGTTGCCCAGCAATTGAAAACTCTGGAACACAAAGCCCACCTTCTGCGCCCGCAAGGCAGCGCGCTGGTCTTCGGTCAGCGCGAACAGGTCCACGCCGTCAATGTGAACTGTTCCGCTGCTTGGCGTGTCCAACCCGGCCACGATGGACAGCAGCGTGCTCTTGCCCGACCCGGAGGCGCCGACGATGGCCGCGGTATCCCCCTTGTTCAGGGTGAAATCGATATCGCGCAGAATCGTCAGCGTGCCGGTCGAGTCGGTCACCGACTTGAACACGTGCTGCACATGGATCATCACATCGGGCATGAAAGGCTTTCCAGTTGAATCGTCGACACTTTAACGCGCTCACCCTCCTGGCCGCGGCCAGCGGGTCAATCGGCCCGGCGTTCGCCGCGGCGTCGCCCCTCATCCTGGTGGTGGGCGATTCGCTGAGCGCCGAATACGGGCTCAAGCGGGGCGGCGGCTGGGTGGCGCTCCTGGAAGAGCGGCTGAAGAAGGACAAGGTTCCCGCCCGCGTGGTCAACGCCAGCATCAGCGGCCTGCCTGCCCTGCTGCGGCAACACAAACCGGCGGTGGTGGTGATCGAACTGGGCGGCAACGACGCGCTGCGTGGCCTGCCGCTGAACATGACCCGCGAGAACCTGGCCACCATGGCCCGCGCCGCGCGCGCAGCCGGGGCCAAAGTGCTGCTGGTGGGCATGGAAATGCCGCCCAACTACGGAGCCAAGTACGCACAGGAATTCCGGGAGGTGTTCAGCACCGTTTCAAGCACTGAGAAGACCGGCCTGGTGCCGTTCTTCCTCAAGGGTGTGGCCGACGGTCCGGATCCGCTCAAATACTTCCAGAACGACCGCATCCACCCCAACGAAAGCGCGCAGCCCATGATGCTGGCCAACGTCTGGCCCGAGTTGCGCAAGCTGCTGCCCCGGTGAGGCGAGTCCGCTGGCGCTTGCGCAGGGGCACTGGCACGAAGGCCCGCCCCCGATAATGCCCGCATGCCCGTTCACACCCTGCCCGCCACCGAAGCCCTGACCCGCCTGCACAGCTTCGACGCCATCATCGACGCTCGACCACTTGCCCGGCGCCGTCAACTGGCCGACGCTGGACAACGCCGAGCGCATCACCATCGGCACGATGTACAAGCAGGTCAACGCGTTTGAAGCCAAGAAGCGCGGCGCGGCCCTGTCGGCGCGCAACATCGCAGCCCACATCGAACGCGAAGTGCTCGACAAGCCCAAAGGCTGGAAACCGCTGGTGTACTGCTGGCGTGGTGGCAACCGCAGCGGCGCGCTGGCCACCATCCTGGGTGCCATCGGTTTCCAGGTCACCCTCATCGAAGGCGGCTACAAGGCCTGGCGCGCCGCGCTGGTGGACGACCTGCCGCGCCTGGCGCAGCGCCTGCACTACCGCGTGGTCTGCGGCCCCACCGGCAGCGGAAAAACCCGTCTGCTGCACGCCCTGGCCGCACAAGGCGCGCAAGTGCTCGACCTCGAAGCCCTGGCCAACCACCGCAGTTCGGTGCTGGGGCACATACCCGGCGTGCCGCAACCCAGCCAGAAAGCCTTCGACACCCTGATCTGGAACGCGCTGCAAGGCTTCGACCCGGCCCGCCCGGTGTTCGTGGAAAGCGAGAGCAAGAAGGTGGGCAATGTGCGCGTGCCCGACGCGCTGATCGAGGCCATGCGATCCAGCCCTTGCATCGATCTGCAACTGAGCGACGAAGAACGGGTGGCCCTGCTGCTGGAAGACTACGATTTCTTCGTCAAGGACCCCAGCTTCTTCTGCCAGCGGCTGGAAGCGCTGACCGAGCTGCGCGGCAAGGCGGTGGTGGGCGAGTGGATTGAAAAAGTGAAAGCAGGCCAGACGCCTGCGGTGGTGCTGGAACTGCTGACCGAGCACTACGACCCGATGTACACCCAGTCCATACAGCGCAACTTCAAGCAGTACGGCAATGCCCTGCCCTGCGTGTTGGCAGACCGCTCGCCTGCGGCCTTGGCGGAAATGGCGCGCTCGCTGGCAGGCAGCGAAGCACCCATGGCGGTTTAGTCCGCGCTGCCGCCGCCCGCCGCACCACCGTCGCCCCCAGGTGCATCTGGGGAGCCATCGGCTTGATCGTCCTGGCCCGGCTCGGCGTCGCCGTGCCGTTTGCCCTCGGCCTTGGCTTTGAGCTTTTCTTCCTTCTTCTTCTTTTTGGCGAGTTCGCGCTGGCGCTTTTCGTATCCGTAGTTGGGAGTTGCCAAGTCAGTCTTTCAGTGGAAGGTTGGGATTCGGTCAGGCGTTGAGTGTAGCCAGCGCCTGCGCCAGATCGGCACGCAGGTCGCCCACCGCCTCAAGACCCACCGCAAAGCGCACCAGGCCGCCTGCGTGCGGCCAAGGCTGGGTGCGGATGGACGACACCTGGTAGGGCGCGCAGAGGCTGATGGGGCCGGCCCAGCTCCAGCCCAGCTTGAACAGTCGCAGGCTGTCGCAGAAGGCGTCGACCTGGGCCTGGCTGAGCCGGTCATCAAAGACCGCACTGAAGAGGCAGGCCGCACCGCGGGCATCCCGCTCCCAGGTCTCGTGCCCGGGCGAACCGGGCAAGGCCGGATGCAGCACCCGCACCACGCCGGGCTGCGCTTGCATCCAGGTGGCGAGTTCACGGGTGGCGGCGTCTTGTGCGGCGTAGCGCAGGGCCATGGTGGGCAGACCGCGCAGCACCAGCTCGGTGTCGTTGCCGCTCACGCCCAGGCCCAGTCGCATGTGGGTCATCAGCAGCTGGTGGTGCAAGGCGTGGTCCCGGGTCACCACCGAGCCCATCAGCACGTCGGCACCGCCACTGGGGTATTTGGTGAGCGCCTGCATCGAGATGTCGGCGCCCAGCTCGAACGCATTGAAGGCCATGCCCGCGCCCCAGGTGTTGTCCAGCGCGGTGAGGATGGGGCGGTCGCTGTCACGCTGGGCGTTGGCCTGTTGCACCACCGCCACCAGCGCCGGCAGATCGGGGAACTCCAGCGTGATGGACCCCGGTGCTTCCAGCCAGACCAGCCGCGTGGACGGGCCGATCTTGGCGGCCAGATCGGCCGGGTTCTGGGCGTCATAGAACCGGTGTGTGATGCCCCAGGCCGCCAGCTCGGTGCCGGCAAAGGCTTTACCAGGTCCGTAAGCGTTGTCGGGAATCAGCAGCTCGTCGCCCTGTTTGAGAAAAGCCATGTCCACCAGCGACACAGCCGACAGACCGCTGGGCGCCAGCACGCAATAGGTGCCACCTTCGATGGTGGCGATGCGCTCTTCCAGGATGAAGGTGGTGGGCGTGCCGTGCAGGCCGTAGGTGTAGCCGCTCTTGTCGGCCCACTCCTGCGTGCGCAGGGCTTGCACGTTCGGGAAAATGACAGTGGACGCCTTGTGCACGCCGGGCTGCACAGCGTCGAAGCCCTCGGGCGGGCGGTACGGGTGGTGAATGAGTCGGGTGGAGATCTCTGACATCGGATTCAGAGTTTCCATTTTTCGAGCAACTGCGCCGGGCGCATGGCGTCGTAGCTCTCGAAAGGCTGGTGGATCCAGGGGTTGGTGGGCAGGAATTCAACCGAATAGTCGGGCGTGAAGCTGGACAGCTGCTTGGTCCAGATCACGGCGCTGCGCATTTCGGTGATGGGGGCGTAGTTGTTCTTGAGCAGGCCGATGACGGCATTGAGCGTGTGGCCCGAATCCGCCAGGTCGTCGACCAGCAGCACCTTGCCGGCGATCTCGCCTTTGGGTGTGGTGATGTAGCGCGCGATGTCCAGGTTGCCTTGCTGGGTTCCGGCCGCAGCGGCTTGTCGAAGATGCGCGAGAGGATGTCGCCCGGGCGCATGCCACCGCGCGCCAGGCACAGGATGGTGTCGAACTCCCAACCCGACTGGTAGACCTTGAGCGCCAGCTTCTCGATGAGGTTGTGGTACTCGTCGTAGGAAACGTAGAGGTGTTTGCCGTCTTCGGTCAGCATGGAATCTCCGGGGTTGAGGGTCTGAAGGGATTTTGCACGAAGCCGCGCAACGGCGGGCCGTCAGGTGCGCCGGTTGCAGGTTCGCGAAACAGGCCGTTCACCCGTGGTACGGGTGGTGCAGCAGGATGGTGTGGTCGCGGTCCGGGCTGGTGGACACCACGTGGATCGGCACGCCCGTGGTTTCCTGGATGCGGTCCAGGTAACGCTGCGCATTGACCGGCAGGTCCTCGTAGCGGGTCACGCCGACCGAGGTTTCGCTCCAGCCCGGCAGGGTTTCGTAGATCGGCTGGCAGCGTGCGATCTCGTCCGCGCCCATGGGCAGGATGTCGATGATCTCACCGTCCAGCTCATAGCCAGTGCAGAGCTTGAGCTCGGTCAGACCATCCAGCACGTCCAGCTTGGTGATGCACAGGCCGGTCAGGCCATTCCGAACCAGCCGCAGCGACGCGAACGACCGGTGGTGGTGCCCCGTTCGGCACCCACGGTGCTCATGTGCCAGCCCGGCGTTCCCTCTTTTTCCCATTCCAGCTCGGTGGGGAACGGGCCACCGCCCACGCGGGTGCAGTAGGCCTTGGTGATGCCCAGCACGTAATGCAGCAAACTGGGCCCGACCCCTGCACCGGCAGCGGCGTTGCCAGCCACGCAGTTGCTGGACGTGACGAACGGGTAGGTGCCGTGGTCGATGTCGAGCAGCGTGCCTTGTGCGCCTTCAAACAGCAGGTTCACACCCGCCTGGTGCGCTTCATTCAACTCGCGCGACACGTCGGCGATCATCGGCTTGAGCCATTCGGCCTGGACCATCGCTTCGTTGTAGACCGCGTCAAACTGGATTGCGCCGTCTTTCATGTAAGCGGCGATTTTTTCGTCCCACACCATCTCGGCCGAATGCAGGTAAGTGGTCAGCACGTGGTTGTGCAGGTCCAGCAACTCGCGCAGCTTGGTGGCGAAGCGCTCGGGGTACTTCAGATCCATCACGCGCAGGGCACGTCGCGCGATCTTGTCCTCGTAGGCCGGACCGATGCCGCGGCCGGTGGTGCCGATCTTCTCGGTCCCGGCTTTCACTTTGGCGGCTTCGCGCGCGATGTCGATGGCGGCGTGGAACGGCAGGATCAGCGGGCAGCCCTCGCTCACGCGCAGGCGCGAACGCACTTCCACACCGGCCTTTTCCAGCCCGGCGATTTCTTCAAAAAGCTTGCCCACCGACAGCACCACACCGTTGCCGATGTAGCACTTGACACCCGCGCGCATGATGCCGCTGGGGATCAGGTGCAGCGCGGTTTTCACGCCGTTGATCACCAGCGTGTGACCGGCGTTGTGACCGCCCTGGAATCGCACCACGCCACGCGCGGTTTCGGTCAGCCAATCGACCAACTTGCCTTTGCCCTCGTCGCCCCATTGGGTACCGACCACCACCACGTTGCGCCCGGGAACCACGGCGCTGCTGTTGTTCTTCATCTGCTGCTTCCGGAAAGGATGTATCAATTACAGGTTTTTCAAGATCCAAACGCCGCTGTCGGCGGGTACCCGAACCAGCTCGCGATCGCATTCGAACTCGTCCACTTCGTGCTCGTGGCCCGGCAGCACGCACACCACGGTGTGCCCCGCCGACCTCAGCTGGGCAATGGCGGCACGCAGTTCGGTGTCCATGCCCCAGGGCGCGCGGATCGCACCCTCCAGCGGTCGAGGCGCCACGGCCGACACCACTTCCTTCAGGTCCAGGCTGAAACCCACGGCCGGGCGCTTGCGACCGAACACCGCACCGACCTCGTCGTAACGACCACCCCGGGCCAATTCCACCGGCTCACCCTGCGTGCCGCGTGCAAACACGGCGAAACGCATGCCGGTGTAGTAGGCGTAGCCGCGCAGGTCGGCCAGGTCGATGGAGACCTCCATGCCTTGCACATGGGAAGCCAGCCAGGCGAGGTTGTCCAGCGCAGTGCTCAGCGCTGGCGATGGTTGCAGTGTGCGACGTGCTTGCTCCAGCACCGCGATACCGCCGAAAAGCCCAGGGAGCGCACAGAGGTCCTGGCGCACACGATCGGGCAGCCCGCTGGACAAGGCCATGAGCTCGGCCACATCTTTTGTGGCCAGAGCAGCGTGGATCGCATTGACCCGACTGCTGTCGATCGACACCGGTGCGAGCACGGCGTCGATCACACGCACATCCGCCAAATCCAGCAGCAAGCCTTGCACGCCCGCGTGCACAAGGCAAGCCTGGGCAAGCTCGATCACCTCCAGATCGGCTTCCAGGCCGGCATGCCCATAAATCTCGGCACCAAACTGCAAGGGTTCTCGACTGGCCAGCGGGCGGTCGATGCGGGTGTGCACCACTGGGCCGCAATAGCTCAGGCGGGCCACCCCTTGGCGGTTCAACAGGTGGGCGTCGATGCGTGCGACCTGGGGCGTGCTGTCGGCTCGCAACCCAAGCGTGCGTCCCGACAGCTGATCGACCAGCTTGAACGTCTGCAAATCCAGCGCTTCACCGGTGCCGGTGAGCAGCGATTCGAGGTGCTCCAGCAACGGGGGCATGACCAGCTCGTAGCCGTAGCCTCGAGCGGTGTCCAGCAAACCCCTGCGGAGTTCTTCGATGTGGCGCGCCTCGGAGGGCAGCACATCGGCAATATGGTCCGGCAGGACCCAGGCAGACATGGGCATGTGGGGAGGTCTGATAAAAACAAGATTTTACCGGGACCGCGCGAGCGTTCCGGCTTCTCAGACCTCAACGGTGCCTGGCTCAGGCCACCCACCACCAGAGCAAGGCGCCGCTGGCCAGGCAGATCAGTCCGAAGAAACGGATCTGACCGTCCTGCAGCTTGAGCATTTCGGTGAACATCCGACGCCAGGCTTTCGGCGCGATGAAGGGCATCAGGCCCTCAAACACAAGGACCAGGGCCAGCGCGGGCCAGAAGAGGTCGCCCACGGGCGGGAGCTCTCTACTTGGCTGCGTTGACGTTGCTGCTGCGCATGGCCCTGAAGAAGTCGGACGAAGGGTCCAGCACCACCACATCGGACTTGCTGCCAAAGCTGGTTTTGTAAGCCTCCAGACTGCGGTAGAACTGGGCGAAAGCCGGGTCCCTGCCGAAGGCTTCTGCGTATGCGGCAGCGGCCTTGGCATCGCCTTCACCCTTGACCGTCTGAGCCAGCTTGTAGGCTTCTGCCACGATTACTTCGCGCTGGCGGTCGGCATCGGCACGGATCTTTTCGCCTTCGGCAAAGCCCGTCGCCCGCAACTCGTTGGCCACCCGCTTGCGCTCGGCCTCCATGCGTCGGTACACCTCACCGGTGATGCTTTCCGCGTAGTCGACACGGGTGATGCGGACATCGATGATGTCCATGCCCCAGGGCTTGTCGGCACCGCTCACCGCCTTCAGCACCTCGGACTTGACGTCGGCCATGAGCTGCTCCCGCTGGCCGGCCAGCAAATCCTTCAGGGTGCGTTTGTTGACCTCTTGCTGAAAAGAGTTGCGCACCACCCGGTTCAACTGCAGGGCGCCAGCGCTTTCATTCAGGCCGACGTTCCGAATGTAGGCCTGCGGCTCGCTGATGCGCCAACGCACGTACCAGTCGATCACCACGCGCTGCTTTTCGGCCGTGAGCGTGGGCTCGGTGTCGTTGCTCTCCAGCGTGAGCAGGCGTTTGTCGATGTAAGACACGTTCTGGAACGGCGGTGGCAACTTGAAGTTAAGGCCCGGCTCGGTGACGACCTGCTTGATCTGTCCGAGCTGGAACAGCACGCCGAACTGGCGCTGGTCCACGACAAAGAGCATGGAACTGGCCAGCGCCAGTGCCACCAGCACGGAAGTGATGAGAAAACCCAGTTTATTCATGATCGGATCTCTGCTCAGCGGCTCTCGCGTTCACGCGAACGGGGGTTGTTGGTGGTGCTGTTGGTCGGTACTGTGGCGGGGGGCGACGTGGTGGCAGGCGCCGTTCCGCTGACAGCCGCGTTCGTACCCGCGGGGCCGGTCATTTGCATGATCTTGTCCAGCGGCAAATACAGCAAATTGGATCCCGACTTGGAGTCCACCATGACCTTGGTCACGTTGGCGTACACCTCTTTCATCGTGTCCACGTACATGCGTTCGCGGGTGACCTGCGGTGCTTTCTGGTATTCGGCCAGCACCGAGCGGAAACGCTGCGCATCACCTTCGGCCTGCGCAACGATGCGGGCGCGGTAGCCCTCTGCCTCTTCGGCCAGTCGGGAGGCGGTACCCCGTGCGCGAGGGACCACGTCGTTGGCATAGGCCTCGGCCTCGTTCTTGGCCCGCTCGCGTTCCTGGCTGGCCTTGAGCACGTCGTCGAAAGCGGCCTGCACCTGTTCAGGAGGACGGACACCACTTTGCTGAAGGTTGACGCCATCGACTTCCACGCCGACCTTATAGCGGTCCAGGATGACCTGCATCAGATCGCGCACGCGCGGCGCAATCTGTTCGCGCTCCTCGGCCAGCACGGCGTCCATCTTCATCTTGCCCACCACCTCGCGCACCGCCGTTTCGGCGGCCTTGAGAACAGCGCCGTCCGGATCACGGCTTTCAAACAGGAACTCGCGAGCGTCGTTCAGGCGGTACTGCACCACGAACTTGATGTCGACGATGTTTTCGTCTTCGGTCAGCATCGAAGATTCGCGCAGGCCGGTGGCCGGCACGATGTTGTCTCGGCCGACGTCCACCGAGCGCAGCTGGGTCACGAACACGGTCTCGTGCCGCTGCACCGGGAAAGGCAGGCGCCAGTTGAAACCGGCCCCCACGGTGCTGTGATACTTGCCGAACTGGGTGATCACCGCCTGCTGACCTTCCTGAACGATGAAAAAGCCGGTGCCCAGCCAGATCAGCAAGGCCACGCCCGCAATCAAACCGGCACCTATGCCCGCTGCTTTGGGACTGGGGTTGAAGTTGGGTGGGGAGCCCGAGCCTTTGCCGCCGCTGCCGCCGCCACCCTTGCCACCGAGCAGCCCGCCGAGCTTGCGGTTGAAGTCGCGCCACAACTCGTCGAGATCAGGAGGGCCTTGACTGGGCCCCTGGGGACGCTGGTTGCGGGGGGGTTGACGGTTGTTGTCGTCGCTTTCGCCCCGTGGGGCTTCGGGCGGCTTCTTGTCATCCTGTGGCGCGTCGTCGCCACGCCCCCAGCGGGGGTCGTTCAGGTTGAACATACCCAGCAGACCGCGCCACACGCGGCGGGCAGGGTTGCGACTGACGGGTTCGGCGCCGCGGGCTGGGGTTTGCAGATTCACATCCATGTGTTGTCAATTCAGTTCGGATCAAAACCATCACATTGTGCCCAATCAGGGCACAGGACTTTCAAAGGCGGGCGACTCCCCCGGGGTCTCAGGGGTTTGCCTGGTGGTTTGAGCAAGCACCCGCTCGGCCAGCAGCTGGCGCAGATCGCCCATTCCCTGGCCCGTCTGGGCACTCACGTAGATACGAGGCACGGACTGCCCATCCAGTTCCATCGCATCGAGCAATACATGCGGCAACTTGGCAGGGTCCATGGCATCGAGCTTGTTGAACACCAGGATCTGCGGCACCTGGGCGGCACCGATGTCGCTGAGCACACCCATCACCGAAGCGATCTGCTCCGGGTGCGCCGGGTTGGACGCGTCCACCACGTGCAGCAGCAGGTCGGCGTCGGTCGCTTCCTGCAAGGTGGCGGCAAAGGCGTCCACCAGGCCGTGGGGCAGATCGCGGATGAAGCCCACCGTGTCGGACAGGGACACCGAGCGTCCCGCCTCCCCCAGGTAGAGCTGGCGCGTGGTGGTGTCCAGCGTTGCAAACAGTTGGTCGGCAGCGTACGCGCGGGCCTTGACCAGAGCGTTGAAGATCGACGATTTCCCTGCGTTGGTGTAGCCCACGAGCGAGATCGTGAATGCATCGCGGCGCTCGCGTTGGCGGCGCTGGGTGGCGCGCTGCTTCTTGACCTTTTCCAGCCGCTCCTTGGTGCGTTTGACGGCATCGTTGATCATGCGGCGGTCCAGTTCGATCTGGGTCTCACCCGGACCGCCTCTCATGCCGATGCCGCCGCTCTGGCGCTCCAGGTGCGACCAGCGGCGCACCAGCCGGGTGGACAGGTACTGCAGACGTGCCAGTTCCACCTGCAGCTTGCCTTCGTGACTGCGTGCGCGCTGAGCGAAGATCTGCAGGATCAACAAGGTGCGGTCGTTGACCGGCAAGCCCAAGGTCCGCTCCAGATTGCGCTGTTGCGCCGGGCTCAAAGCCTGGTCGAACAGCACCTCGCTGGCGCCGGTGCTCTGGGCCAGCATTTTGATTTCGTCCGCCTTGCCGGTGCCCACGAACAGGGCCGGATCGGGTGCCTTGCGTTTGCAACTCACTCGATCGGCCACGGTAAACCCGGCAGTCTGCGCAAGCAGGCCCAGCTCTTCGAGGCCGGCGTCGAAATGCGGCAACCCGAAATCAACCCCGACCAGAATGACCGAAGGGATGGAAGGATTGGTTGGGGCAGAGGGGTTCAAGACCATTCAACAGCCGCCGGAGCCGCATCGGAAGCGGCCGCGTACCGGGGCTGTTTCAAGAAGCAGCGGGTTCGTCCGCGCCGGCGGCAGAAAACTGCACGGGACGGCCCGGAACGATGGTGGAAATCGCATGCTTGTAGACCATTTGCGTGACGGTGTTGCGCAGCAACACGACGTACTGGTCGAAGGACTCGATCTGACCTTGCAATTTGATGCCGTTGACCAGGTAGATCGACACGGGCACATGCTCCCGGCGCAGCTGGTTCAGGAAAGGGTCTTGCAAGAGTTGGCCTTTGTTATTGCTCACGATATGCTCCGTGTTCAGAGAAAGTTGATAGGGGTTCAACCATACCACACCCCCGGCTGGACGGCGGTTTGGGTCGGGCTCAGTCAGCGTCCTTGAAGGGGTTGGCTGAGGTCTTCAACTCGATGCGCAAGGGCGTTCCGACCAGGTCAAAGGCCTTGCGGAAGCGCCCTTCCAGGAACCGCAGGTAAACGTCGGGCACGTGCTCCAGCGAATTGCCGTGGACCACGATGACCGGCGGATTCATTCCGCCCTGGTGGGCATAACGCATCTTGGGGCGAAACATGCCGCTGCGTGGAGGCGCCTGGAAGGCCACCGCTTCCTGCAGCAATCGCGTGAGCACCGGTGTGGACATTTTTCGCATGGCAGAAGCCCGTGCCTGCACGATCGATTTCCACAGCGGGCCCAGTCCCTGGCGCTTTTTGGCCGAGATCAGGTGCAAGGTGGCGAATTTCAGGAAAGCCAAGCGGTTTTCGATCTGGCGCTCGATCTGCTCCCGCTGGTAAGCGTCCACCGCATCCCATTTGTTGATCGCCAGCACGACGCCGCGCCCGCTCTCCAGGATGAAGCCGGCGATGTGGGCGTCCTGATCGGTCACGCCCTGGGTGGCGTCGAGCACCAGCAGCACCACATGGGCGCCCTCGATGGCCTGCAGCGTCTTGACCACCGAGAATTTCTCGATCGCCTCGAACACCTTGCCTTTGCGGCGCAGGCCGGCGGTGTCGATCAGTTCGAACTTCTGGCCGTCTTTTTCAAACGGCACCGAGATCGCATCGCGCGTTGTGCCGGGCATGTCGAACGCCACCAAACGCTCTTCGCCCAGCCAGACATTGATCAGGGTGGACTTGCCCACATTGGGGCGGCCCGCCACGGCGAGCCGGATGACGCTGGTGTCTTCTTCCTCAGCCTCTTCTTCGGCCTCGGACCAACCGGGAATGGCTTCGAGTGCCATTTCCAGCATGGAGCGCACGCCCTGGCCGTGGGCACTGGACACCGCCAGCACCTCGCCCAGGCCCAGCTCGAAGAACTCGCCCAGCTGCACGCCCTGGGTCATGCCTTCGGCCTTGTTGGCCACCAGCAGGGTCGGTTTGCCCAGACGGCGCAGGTACTTGGCGATGTCATGATCCTGGGCACTCAGGCCGGCACGCGCGTCCACGACGAAGATCACCACGTCCGACTCGGCCACAGCCTGCCGGGTCTGTTTGGCCATTTCCTTGTAGATGCCGGACTCGGCGGTGGGCTCGAACCCACCGGTGTCGATGACGATGAATTCGCGTTTGCCCAAATGACCGTTGCCGTAGTGGCGGTCGCGGGTGAGACCGGCAAAGTCGGCCACGATGGCGTCGCGTGAACTCGTCAGGCGGTTGAACAGGGTGGACTTGCCCACGTTGGGGCGGCCCACCAGGGCGATGACGGGTTTCACGAAACAATACCTTTCAACTGCGGGACCCCGGATGGGTCCGCGCCACTATTGCGGGCGCCAGGCGTAGATGCCGCCTTTGCGCGTCTGCACGACCAGCGATTGGCCCGCGATCATGGGTGCACCCACGATGGCCGAACCGTCGGTGGACAGGCGCGTCATGTCGGCGCCGTCCTCGCGCGACAGCAGGTGCAGCAAGCCGGCGCCATCGCCCACGGCGATCACACGCCCGAGCGCCAAGGGAGCCGTCAGCTCACGGTGCTTCAGCCGGTCTATGCTCCACGCGGTTTCACCGCTGGCCCGCTGCCACGCGCGCACCTGACCGTTGGACTCGGTGCCGAACACCAGGCGTTCGTCGCCGCCCAGGCCTTCAGTGCCCAGAGAAGATTTGGTCCAGACCAGGCTGCCACGACTGGCGTCGATGCAGCCCACGGCACTGGCGTAAGCACGTGCACAGACGCTGTTGCCCACCCGGCTGACCGGCCCGACCACATCGACCAGGCGCTCGACCTCGTTCGTGCCGCGCGGGTTGGCGATCGGCGCCTCCCAACGCACCGAGCCGTTGATCGGATTGAGACCCACCAGGCGGCCCGAAAGACCCGCAACCAGGGTGTCGCCCACGGCCAGCAATGCACCGGGCTGACGCAACACCAAGGGTTCGCCGGCACGTGCCTGGCTCCACAGGCGGGCGCCGGTCTGGCCATCAAAGGCCGAGACGCTGCGGTCAGCGGTGAGCACAAAAATGCGGCGACCGGCCACCAGCGGCGCGGTGAAGGCACTCGCTGGCAGGCGCACCCGCCAGACTTCCTTACCACTGGAAAGGGCCACCAGTTCGTTGCCCCGGGTGACAACGGCCGCGGTCTCGCCGTCGGTACCGATGCCGGCCGCCAAGGGGGTGTTCAGGTTGACGCGCCAGAGGTCGCGGCCGCTTTCGGCATCCAGGGCGACCACGATGCCACCGGTCCCGGCCACAAAGATGCGGTCACCCACGGCTCGCGGTGACAGCGCGCCGTCGGTCGCTCCGACCTGTACCGACCACATGAGCTTCGTGCCCAAGAGCGCAGCCACCGGGGGCAGTTCGGCCGGCCGGGGCTTGTCCGGTCCGGTGGAACAGGCGGTCAGGCCGGCGAGCATGACCAGCACGAGCCCCAGCCCCAAACGGGGATACCGTCGGATCGGGGCGTTCAACGCGCGGCCTCCGAAGCGGGCTTCAGGCTGGCCGCATCCACGCCCAGCGAAGCGAGCTTGATCTCGACCAGCTTGCGGTAGTCGGCGCGGTCGCTAAAACCGCGCCAGGCGGCTTCGTACTGCACTTTGGCCTCGTCGACCTTTCCCTGGCTCATGTACACATCCCCCCTGCGATCAGCGGCCAGGGGCTCGAAAGCCGGGGGCATTTTGCCTTCCAGGGTTTTGAGTGCCTGGTCGTAAGCTTTGGCTTCCATGTCCAGCGCGGCCAGTCGCAACCGTGCCACGGCCTGATAGGCGTCGTCGGAGGACTTCTCGCTCACCCACGCCAACGCGCTGCGGGCGGCGTCGGCCTTGCCGGCTTCGAACAATGTCTTGCTGGCGAGAAAGGCGCCTTGTGCGGCAAAGGCGGTCCCACCAAAGCTGCTCTGCATTTCGGCCAGCGCCTGACCGATCTTGTCGGCGTCCCGAGACGCTGCCGCGCTTTCAATGGCGTCGTAGAGCGCCGCGGCCTTGACGGCCTGGCTGCGCTGCCAGTAGTTCCAGCCATTCCACGCGGCAATGCTGCCAAAAACGGCGATCAGCACCCAGGTGATGAGGTTGCCGTACTGGGACCAGAAGTGTTTGAGCTGATCGAGCTGTTCCTGCTCTTCAAGGTCGAGGTGTTTGGCCATGTGCGTGTTTGTTTTTCGGTACCGGCGATTGTAGGCGCGACGCTGCCCGCGTCAGGCCGTGCGCAGGCGACCCGCCCAGCCGGCCGGATCGGCCAGCGGCTGCAAGGTCTGGGCCGCCGGAGCCGAGCCTTCTGACGGAGCGCGCAGTGGCTTGACAGCGACCATGCCTTGAGCCAGCTCCTGCTCGCCAAAAATGAGCGCGTAGCGGGCGCCACTGGCATCGGCTTTTTTGAACTGCGACTTCATGCTGCCCATGCCTTCGGCACCGCCGCCGTGCATCAGCACATTCACACCCTGGCGGCGCAGTTCGCGCAACAACTGCATGACCTGCGGCAAAGCAGCGGCGTCGGGCACCACCGCATAGGCGTCGGGCACGGGTGGTGCGGGCAGCCTGCCCTGCTCTTTCAGCAGTTCAAGAATACGCTCCATGCCCAGGGCCCAGCCGACGGCGGGCGCGGCCTTGCCACCAATCTGCTCAAACAGGCCGTCGTAACGCCCGCCAGCGCACACCGTGCCTTGTGAACCGAGCTGCGTGGTGACGAACTCGAACACCGAGAGGTTGTAGTAGTCCATGCCCCGCACCAGCCGCGGGTTGATGCGGTAAACAATGCCCTGTGCATCGAGCAAGGCCCGTAGACGGTTGAAATGGTCCAGCGACTCCGGCCCGAGGAAATCCATCAGGTGCGGCGCGCCGTTCACCATGGCCTGCATGGCGGGGTTCTTGGTGTCGAGGATGCGCAGCGGGTTGCTGTGCAGGCGTCGTTTGGCATCTTCGTCGAGCACATCGGCATGCGATGCGAGGTACGCGATCAACGCCGTGCGGTGCGCCTGCCGCTCGGCGGGCTGACCCAGGCTGTTGATCTCCAGCTCGATGCCTTCCAGGCCCAGCACGGCCCAGAGGTCGCAGGCCAGGACGATCAGCTCGGCGTCCACATCCGGCCCGGCAAAGCCCAGCGCCTCGGCGCCGAACTGGTGGAACTGGCGGTAGCGGCCGCGCTGCGGGCGCTCGTGCCGGAACATCGGACCCATGTAGTACAGGCGCTTGCCGCCGTCGTACAGCAGCGAATGCTCCACCGCCGCGCGCACCACGCCGGCGGTGTTCTCGGGCCGCAGCGTCAACTGCTCGCCATTGAGCCGGTCTTCAAAGGAATACATCTCCTTCTCGACGATGTCGGTCACTTCACCCAGTCCGCGAACGAACAGCGCGGTGGGCTCCACGATGGGTGTGCGCAGGTTGCGGTAGCCGTAGCGCTGCATCAGCGTGCGCAAGTGCTCTTCCAGCCACTCCCAGTGTGCGGACACCGGGGGCGCAATGTCGTTCATGCCTTTGACGGCACTGAGTTTTTCTGCCATGGATGCTTGTGAGGTGAAGGCGCGACCCGTGCCGCGCCGGTGGTCAGGCTGAAACGCCGTACCGCTTTTCAATGTAGTTTTCGACGATGTCCTGGAACTCCCGGGCAATGCCGGTGCCCCGCAGCGTCATGGCCTTCTGGCCGTCGATGAACACCGGAGCGGCGGGTGCTTCGCCGGTGCCGGGCAGGCTGATGCCGATGTCGGCGTGTTTGCTTTCGCCGGGTCCGTTGACGATGCAGCCCATCACCGCCACCTTCATGTTCTCCACGCCGGGGTAGCGTTCGCGCCAGACCGGCATGGACGACCGCAGATAGTCGTCGATCTGCTTGGCGAGTTCCTGGAAGGTGGTGCTGGTGGTGCGACCACAACCCGGGCAGGCGGTGACGCTGGGAACAAAAGCACGCAAGCCCAGGGATTGCAGGATCTCTGAGGCGATCACCACCTCCTGCGTACGGGACTCGCCCGGCTGCGGCGTGAGCGAGACTCGGATGGTGTCGCCAATGCCTTGCTGCAGCAGCACCGACAAGGCCGCGGTCGAAGCCACTGCACCCTTGGTGCCCATGCCCGCTTCGGTCAGGCCCAGGTGCAGCGTGTAGTCGCACCGACGCGCCAGCTCCTGGTAGACGGCGATCAGGTCCTGCACACCACTGACCTTGCAGGACAGCATGATGTTGTTGCCGTTGAGGCCGATGGCTTCGGCCTTTCTGGCGGAGTCCAGTGCCGAGGTGATGAGGGCCTCGTACATCACCTGTCGCGCGTCCCAGGGCTGGGCGCGCTGGGAGTTCTGGTCCATCAGGCGCGCGAGCAGATCCTGGTCGAGGCTGCCCCAGTTCACGCCGATGCGGATGGCTTTGTCGTGGCGGGCCGCGATCTCGACCATCTGCGCGAACTGGCGGTCGCCTTTGTCGCCCTTGCCGACGTTGCCAGGGTTGATGCGGTACTTGGAGAGGGTCTCGGCGCAGGCCGGGTGATCGGTGAGCAGCTTGTGGCCGTTGTAATGGAAGTCACCGATCAGCGGCACGTTGATGCCCATGCGATCGAGTTGCTCCCGGATGTGCGGCACGGCCGCGGCGGCCTCGTCGGTGTTGACCGTGATGCGGACCAGCTCGGAACCGGCCTGGGCCAGCTCTTTGACCTGGATCGCGGTGCCGATGACATCGACCGTGTCGGTGTTGGTCATGGACTGCACCCGCACCGGCGCGTCGCCGCCCACCGTCACCCGGTTCGAGCCCCAGGACACACTGCTCGGTCGCGTGCGGCGCACGCGGGCGCCGGCCAGGGGAACGGGTTCGCCATGAGAGGGCTGCATGTCGGCAGGTTCCATGTTCACTTCACCTCAAAACGCGCCACGCTGTTGCGGGCATATGGCATCACGTCAAAGGGCTGGCCACGCACCGTGACCCGGGCGGCATCGGCCCGCCCCAGCACCACCGCATACGGCGGCGCGGCGGAGAACTCGATCACGTCACCCGTCTTGAGCATCCGCTGCATGACCACGCGGCCCGAACCATTGACCACCTCCACCCAGGAGTCACCGGTGGCTGCGATGCTCAGCAGCGTGCCCGGCGTCGGCACGGGCGAAGCGTTTTCAGAGGGCGTACCCGCGGTGGTTGCCGTGGGCTCTGGCACGGCAGCCGTGACAGCCACAGCGCCGGGCAAGGCACCAGGCAAGGCGTCCGGCACCGTGGTCGGTGCAGCGTTGGTGGCAGAGGTCGCAGCGACGACTGGTTGCTCTGGCGCAGCGGCCGAAACGGGCGCAGGCGGGGGCTCGATCACCGTGCTGGATTCGACCCTGGCGCCACCCGGCGGCAGCACCGCCTCCACCAGCGGTGTGGTCCCGATGTTGGGCATGAAGACCAACACCAGCGCGCCCATCAGCAGGGCAATGGCACCCAACACCGCCGGGCGCGACAGCCACCCCATGGGGTTGTGGGGCGCGGGGTCCTGGGCGTGCTTGAACGGCGCGTTGATCGACTGGGCAGAGTCGCCCAGCTGGGGCAGGTGGCCCAGGGGAATTTGCTCCAGCACGGGAGCCGGGTCGATCTTGAGCTGGCGGCAGGCACTGGACGCCAGGGCACGCGCAAAAGTCATGTCAGGCAGCTCTTCATAGCGCCCCGCTTCCAGCGCCTCCAGCTTCTTGACCGGCACTTTGAGTGCCGCAGCCAGGGCGGCGATGTGCAGGCCAGCCGCTTCGCGCGACTGACGCAACAGCACCGGACGGGACATGACCGTGTCGGGCACAGCAACGCCGTCTGGTGACATGGCTCGGGGGTCATTCATCAAAAGCTCCGCGCTGGTAAGACGCCCATTCGCGCGATTTCGGGTAGCGGCGGGACAGTTGCTGGGCCAGTTGCTGTTCGGCCTCGGTGTTGCGCAACCGGTGTTCCACCTTGATGCCCAGCCACAGGGTTTCGGCGTTGGCCAGCTCGGAATTGTTCAGGCGCCGGATGTAGAACTGCGCCCGATTGAACTCACCGCGACGGAACAGCAGCAAAGCCAGGTTGTAGCCGGTGATGGGGTTGGCCGCATCGAGCTCGTACGACCTGGCGAAACTGCTCTCAGCTTCAGAGAGCTGCCCCATGCGGGTCTGGCAGACGCCCTTGGCCATCAGCGTCTTGGCCTGACCGCCGTACACCGGGCTCGCCAGGGCACGGTTGAAAAGGTCCACAGCTTCTCTGTGTCGACCCTGCTGACAGGCAAACCAGCCGTAATTGTGCAAGGCGTCGGGGTCGCGTGGGTTGATCTGAAGCGCGCGCTTGAAGCTGTCTTCGGCCAGCCGGTTGTCGTTCAACCGCATGTAGACCAGTCCGCGCAACACATAGGCAGGCCCGTAAGCCGGGTCGGCCGCCAGCGACTGCTTGATCTCGTCCAGTGCCACCGATGTCTGGCCGTTCTCGAAGTAACCCGAGGCCAGTTCGAGGCGCAGGCGGGCACGCTTGCGCGACTCGGGCTCGTCGGATTCGGTGACCGGTTCGACGGTGGTGGAGGTCGCGGAAGCTGCTCCCGCCGCGCAGCCGGTGGTCGCCACCGAGAGGGCCAGCAAAGCAGCCAGCGAGAGCGAAGTCCAGAAAAGCCGTGTCACGCCCTCTTGGCGCCCAGCGCGTCCGGAAACAAGCGTTTGCGTCATAGCTGTTTGTCCTTGGCTTTGTCCTGGGAAGACCCCACAAAACGGATCGGTTGCTCAACCACCCTGCGCTGGGCCAGTCGGCGCGCTGCGTCGGTGCGGTCCAGCACGTCGCCCGCGAGTTGACCACAAGCCGCGTCGATGTCGTCTCCCCGGGTCTTGCGCACCGTGGTGACCACGCCGCCCGCGTTGAGGATTTCACCAAATTTCAGCACCACCGAACGCGGCGAGCACTTGAGGCCGGAATCCGGAAACGGGTTGAACGGAATCAGGTTGATCTTGCACGGCACGCCACGACCGCCGTGCGTCTTGACCAGCTTGAGCAGTTGGTGCGCCTGTTCGGGCCGGTCGTTCACGCCATCGAGCATGCAGTACTCGAAGGTGATGAAGTCGCGCGGCGCCGAAGGCAGATAGCGAAGGCAGGCGTCCAGCAACTCGGCCAGCGGGTATTTGCGGTTCAGCGGCACCAGCGCGTCGCGCAAAGCGTCGTCGGGCGCGTGCAGAGACACGGCCAGTGCCACCGGCACGTCCGCGGCCAGGCGGTCCATCATGGGCACCACGCCTGAGGTGGACACCGTCAGACGGCGCCTTGACAGGCCATACCCGTGGTCGTCCAGCATCACGCGCAATGCGGGAACCAGCGCGTTGTAGTTCTGCAGCGGCTCGCCCATGCCCATCATCACCACGTTGGTGATGACGCGGTCTTTTGACTTCAGGTGTTTGCGCAGGAAGTGCTCTGCGTGCCAGAGCTGCGCCAGGATCTCACCCGTGGTGAGGTTGCGCGAAAAGCCCTGGTGACCGGTGGAGCAGAAGCGGCAACCCACGGCACACCCGGCCTGGGAGGAAATGCAGAGGGTGCCCCGATCGTCTTCGGGGATGAACACGGTCTCGACGGCATTCCCGTCGCCCACATCGAACAACCACTTGATGGTGCCGTCGGCAGAGTCCTGCCGCGAAAGAACCGGCAGGCCGGTGATGGTGCAGACCGAGGGCAGCTTTTCGCGCAGGCTTTTGGCGAGATCGCTCATCTCGTCAAACCGCGCAGCGCCCTTTTGATGGATCCAGCGAAACAGCTGAACGGCGCGAAAGCGCTTTTCACCCAGCTGTTCGCAATAGGCGGCCAAGCCCTCGAGATCGAAGTCGAGCAGGTTGACCGTCATGACATGGCGTTCGCGCGGATCAGCGCGAGTACACGTTCAGACCGGGGAAGAAGAAAGCCACTTCCGCGGCAGCGGTTTCAGGGGCGTCGGAACCGTGCACGGCGTTGGCGTCGATGCTGTCGGCAAAGTCGGCGCGGATGGTGCCAGCAGCGGCTTTCTTGGGATCGGTCGCACCCATCAGGTCGCGGTTCTTGGCGATGGCGCCTTCACCTTCCAGTGCCTGGATCATCACCGGGCCGGAGATCATGAAGTCCACCAGGTCCTTGAAGAAAGGACGCTCTTTGTGCACGCCGTAGAACTGTTCGGCTTCGCGGCGCGACAGGTGGACCATGCGGGCGGCCACGACCTTCAGGCCGGCGGCTTCGAAACGGGCGTAGATCTGGCCGATGACGTTCTTGGCGACGGCGTCGGGCTTGATGATGGACAGGGTACGTTCGATGGCCATGGTATTCCTTGAATTTATGGGTGTGAGACGGATTCTTGCGAGGGGCCGCAAAGCCCATGATTCTACATTGCCCGCATGAAATTCATGGCTGGCAGGCCCTTGGCATCGGCCCCGAATCAGCGGCCGCCCTGGCGCCCACCGCCGCCACCCGTTCGGCGGCGTCCGGCACCCACAGGGCGTTTGCCGTCCTGTGCACGCTGGCGCTGCAGCGCGTCCTGTCCGATGTAGCCAAACGAAGTTTTCATCGGGTCGGGCTGGCCTGATCCGCCCTGCCCCCCGCCCTTGCCGCCACGCGGTTGGCCTGCTGGCGCGGCGAACATGCTGCTGCGGCGCACATCGGGGGTTTCACCGCGGCTGCCAGGCGGGTTGCCGAACTGGCGCCCGCCGCTCCTGGCGCCGGTTTTGGCCGCCGGTTTGGCGCGCAGGGCGGGGTTTCGGCCACCGGGCCGGGCTGGTCGCTCGCTGGCGCTGCCTGGCGCGGGCATGCCCGCGGCGCTGGTGAGGCGGTCGATATCGCGCTGGTCCAGCTCGACCCACACCCCGCGCTTGAGGCCGCGCGGCAGCATCATGGCTCCGTACCGGATGCGGATCAAACGACTGACAGCGTGCCCCACCGCTTCGAACATGCGGCGCACCTCGCGATTTCGGCCTTCGCCGATGGTGACGCGGTACCAGCAGTTGGCGCCTTCGCCGCCGCCGTCTTCGATGCTGGCGAATTGCGCCACGCCATCGTCCAGCTTCACACCGTCGAGCAGGCGCTGCTTCTCGTCGTTGGACAGGGCGCCTAGCACGCGCACCGCGTATTCGCGTTGGAGACCAAAGCGCGGGTGCATCAACCGGTTGGCCAGTTCGCCCGAATCGGTGAGCAGCAGCAGGCCTTCGGTGTTCAGGTCCAGCCGACCGACCGACTGCCACTTGCCCTGGTACAGGCGCGGCAGGCGGCGGAACACGGTGGGCCGGTTCTGCGGGTCGTCGTGCGACACCACTTCGCCCGCCGGCTTGTGGTAGGCCAGCACGCGAGGCGGCGGCGGCGTCATGCGCACCCGCACCGGCTTGCCGTTCACCTTGATCACATCGCCAAACTGGATGCGCTGGCCAATGTGGGCCGGCTCGCCGTTGACCGAGATGCGGCCCTCCAGGATCAGCTGCTCCATCTCCAGCCGCGAGCCCATGCCGGCCTGCGCCAGCACCTTGTGCAGCTTGGGCGATTCGGCCTGGGGGGCGAGCACGCGCTTGGTCGGCAGCGGCAGGTCCTTCTCCTGCTCGGCGTCAAAGACGCCGCTGACCACCTCATCGAAGCGCAGCGCCTCGGGCTCGGGAGCCTGCCCGCGCGCGCCCGGGCTGGACGGCACCGGCGCCGCATCGGGCAGCGACTCAGGCGGTTGGTTGGGAGGGGGCACCGGTGTCATGGTTTTCCTGAGGAGAGGCGGGCAACGAAAGTTCGTCGAACTGCGAAATGGGGGAGGGATCGATGGGGCTGGGCTCCGGCTCACCGGTGACGACCGGCTCCGGAACGTCGGCAGGTTCGGCCTGCAGGCTGGATGAAAGGGATTCGAAATCCAGCCGGTCGAAGGCCGACTCCTGAACTTCGCTGCCTTCCAGCGGCGGCAACTGGTCGAGGGAAGCGATGCCCAGGTCATCAAGGAACTGGCGCGTGGTGGCGAACAGCGCTGGCCGACCCACCGTTTCTCGGTGGCCGATCACCTCGACCCAGCCGCGGTCTTCGAGCTGTTTGAGGATCAGTGAATTGATGGTCACGCCGCGAATGTCCTCCATGTCCCCGCGCGTCACCGGCTGTCGGTAGGCGATGATGGCCAGCGTTTCGAGTGTGGCACGGGTGTAGCGCGGCGGCTTCTCGGGATGCAACCGGTCCAGGTAGGGCCGCAACTCGGGCAGGCTCTGGAAGCGCCAGCCGCTGGCCACCTGCACCAGTTCGACGCCGCGCCCGGTCCATTCCATCTGCAGGTCGGCCAGGAGCGATTTGATGGTGTCGGGCGCCAGTTCGGCGTCGAACAGCACACCGAGCTCCCGCACGGAGAGCGGTTGCGGCGCACAAATCAAAGCCGTCTCGAGGACGCGTCGGGCATCCGTGGTGTTCATCGCTGGTGTCTGTCAATAACCGGGGGCCGGTCCGTGCGGAGGGGTGCTGCAGCCAGCGTCTTGGGTGGCGGCCCGCATTGGGGGCCGGATCACCGGACGAGACGCAGCCTCAGTGCCACGGGCGGATGCATCCGGGTTGGGCGGTCAAAACGATCGGAAACAATCGCAAGAAAGTGCCCTGCTGAGGGCATTTGCAGCGTTGGAGTGGCCTCACCCCAACCTAGCTTCATTGTAATGGAGCCCGGCCGCGGCCAGCGCCGCCATGAAATCGGGGGGTGGCAGCGCCTCAAAGGCCAGACTTTCGCCGTGCACGGGGTGCAGCAAGCGCAGGCGGGTCGCGTGCAAGGCCTGGCGCTCCATGCCCAGCACGGCCTTGCCGCCGTACAGGGTGTCGCCCACCAGCGGATATCCCAGCCAGGCCATGTGCACGCGGATCTGGTGCGTGCGCCCGGTGTGCAGCTTGCAGGCCAGCAGGCTGTAAGCCGGAGTGCCGTCCAGCAGGCGCACGGTGGTCTGGGCCGACTTGCCACCGGTGGACTCCGGCCGCAGCACGGCCATGCGCAGGCGGTTGTGGCTGTCCCGACCGATCGGCTGGTCCACGCCCTGCTCCTCGGCGCCCTTCCACACACCGTGGGCCAGCGCCAGGTATTCGCGATGCACCTCCCGCGCGGCGATGGCGCGCACCAGGGCATCCACCGCCGCGCGGCTCTTGCCCACCAGCATCAGGCCCGAGGTGTCCTTGTCGAGCCGGTGCACGATACCGGCGCGCGGCAAGGTCGCCGCCGCCGCATGGTGGGCCAGCAAGCCGTTGAGCAAGGTGCCGCTCCAGTGTCCCGCGGCAGGGTGCACCACCAGCCCGGCGGGCTTGTGGATCACCAGCAGGTGGGCATCCTCGAACACCACGTCCAGCGCCATCGGTTGCGCTACAAAGGCCATGGCCTGCTGGGTGGGGCGCAGTTCGACCCGCAGTTGCTCACCCACATGAATGCGGGCAGCGGGCTTGCGCATGGGTGAACCGTGCATCTGCACGGCGCCTTCGGCCATGAGCTGCTGCAGGTAGGAGCGCGAAAATTCGGGGATCAGCTGCGCGAGCGCGCGATCGATCCGCCAGCCGTGCATGGCGGCGGGGATTTCGCAGCTTCGGTTCTCGACCTCCAGCAGCGCCTCTTCACCAAGGACGTCAGGATCTCTGGGGTCGGCAGGTAAAGCCGCGGTTACAGAGCGGTCCGGCAACCCCCCCGTCGATATAATTTCCGTGCTCAAGACCTGTGTTCCCGTTGTAAAGGTGTGCGTAGATGCTTCGTTCCAGATTATCGGTCGCGCTGCTTTGTGCCATGGGCAGCGTGTTCGCCTTGCAAGGCTGCAACACGACCCCGGTGGACCAGACCGCAGGCTGGAGCCCCAACAAGCTGTACAGCGAAGCCACCGACGAGCGCAACGCAGGGGCCTTCGAAAAGGCCATCGGGCTCTACGAAAAGCTCGAAGGGCGCGCCGCCGGCACGCCGCTGGCGCAGCAGGCCCAGCTCGACAAGGCCTTTACCCAGTACAAGGCCAACGAGCCAGCCCAGGCACTGGCCACGCTCAACCGTTTCATGCGCCTGCACCCGGTCAGTCCGGCCATGGACTACGCCCTGTACCTGCGTGGCCTGGTGAACTTCAACGACAACCTGGGTCTGTTCGGTTCGATCGCACGCCAGGATCTGTCGGAGCGGGACCAGAAAGCCGCCAAGGAGTCGTTCGAATCCTTCCGCGAACTGGCGACCCGTTTTCCCGACTCGCGCTACACCCCCGACGCGCGCATTCGCATGGCTTACATCGTCAACTCGCTGGCGCAGTACGAGGTGCATGTCGCGCGCTACTACCTCAACCGTGGCGCCCATGTGGCTGCGATCAACCGCGCACAGCATGCGCTGACCGACTATCCGGCCGCACCCGCGCGGGAAGAGGCGCTGTTCATCCTCATTCGGTCCTACGATGCATTGGGCATGAACCAGCTGCGCGACGACGCACGCCGTGTGATGCTCGCCAACCACCCCCAGAGCGAATTCCTCTCGAAGGGTTTCAAGTCGGGCAGCGATCCCTGGTGGAAGCTCTGGTGAGCACCAGCGCCTCCAGCTCGGCCACCAGTTCAGACTCGTCCTCCAGCCGTCTCATGGGCGGCAATGCCGCCAGCAACCGGTTGCCGTAAGAGCGGGTCAGCAGGCGACGGTCGCCGATCACCAGCACGCCCCGGTCCGATTCAGACCGGATCAGGCGCCCGGCGCCTTGCTTGAGCGCCAGTTCGGTCAGCGGCAGGTGCAGCGCGCTGAACGGGTTTTGCCCACTGGCCCGGAGCACCTCGGCGCGGGCTTCGATCAGCGGGTCGTCGGGCGGTGGAAACGGCAGCTTGTCGATCACCAGCAGCTGCAGCACATCGCCTGCCAGATCCACACCCTCCCAGAACGACATCGAAGCCACCAGCACGGCGCCAGCACCGCTGGTCGGCGCGGCACGAAAGCGTGCGAGCAAGGCCCGCTTGGACAGCTGGCCCTGCGCAAGCACCTGCATGGGCTCGCAGCGACCTTGCCGCACGCGTTCGGCCATGTGGTCCGCCATCCGTGCCGCGGCGCGCAAGGTGGTGGTGAGCACCAGGGTGCGCCCACCGAGGCGCGAAGCCCAGTCGGTCACCCAATCGGCCAATGCCGGAATGTGCCCTGCGTCACCAGGCTCAGGAAGGCCTGCCGGAACGTACAGCGCCGCCTGGGTCGCGTGATCGAACGGACTCGGCACCCGCAGGGTGCGAAGGCCTGGCCATGCGTGTAAGCCCAGCGGGCCGGTGAATGCGTCAAGCGCGTCGTCGCTGCCCAGTGTGGCCGAGGTGAAAATCCAGCTGCGGCCAGGGTGCTGAGACAGGCGCTCGCGAAAATGGGTCGACGCATCCAGCGGCGCGCCGACCAGGCGCCACGACCGGTCTGACCAGTCCATCCAGCGAACCGACGCCTGTGCCGTCGGCGGCTCCAGCGATTGGGTGTCGGTGAGTCGGGTCCAGTCGTCCTGCAGCGTCTGTGCCCGCGCCAGCAAGCGCTGCAGATCCGCCGAGGCGCCTGCCGTGGCCTGCAGCGCAGCCACGCAGGAACGCAAGGCGGCGGTGACACACCGCACAGCAAGCGACCAGGCTGCCGGGTCCAGACCCTCTGGTGTTTCCGATCGCCACCGGCTGCGCGAGCTGGAAGGCGCAAGCCGGGCCACCGCATGGGCTGCCCGTTCCAGGTCAAAAACCAGCACTTCCCAGGGACGCTGGCCACGCGCCCATTGCGGCCCTTGCACCGCCAGATCGCGGGACAGTCCCAACAACTGGCTCGAACCCAGCTCAAGGCCCAGGAAGGCCACGCCGGTGGTGTTGAGCTGGTGGGCCTCGTCGAACACCAGCACCTCGGCATCGGGCAACAGCTGGGGCACACCCGACTCGCGCAACCGCTGGTCGGCAAAAAAAAGATGGTGGTTGATCACCACCCAGTCGGCCTGCTGCGCCTCGGCCCGGGCTCGGTTGACGTGGCATTCGGCCACGCGGGGGCAGGCAGCGCCCAGGCAGTTTTCCTGGGTGGAGCTGATCATCGCTCGCAAGGGCGAGCGTTCGTCCAGCCCGGTCAGCTCGGCGAGATCGCCGGTGCGCGACATCGCGGCCCAGCGCTGCACCTGCTCCAGTCCGAGGGCGATGCCCGGGTCGCGTCGCAGCGACGTGCCAGGCCCGATGCGCGCCTGCTCCAGCCGCTGCACGCACACATAACTGGAGCGACCCTTGAGCAGCGCCACCCGGACCGGCAGGCCCAGCGCCCGGCTGACGGCAGGGATGTCGCGCATGAAAAGCTGGTCTTGCAGCGCCTGAGTGGCGGTAGAGAGCAGCGCACGTCGACCGCTGAGCAGCAAGGGCACCAGGTAGGCATAGGTCTTGCCCACTCCGGTGCCCGCTTCCACCACCAGGGCCTCGCCGCTCTGCAGCGCCTGTGCGACGGCTTGCGCCATGTCACGCTGGCCTTGCCTGGGATGCAGCTGGGTGGCACTGCCGGTGAGTTTGCCCTGTCCGCCAAAGGCCGCTGCGACGGCAGCTTCCAGGGAACTCAAACCGGCACCTGCGTGCAAGGTCCGGCGCCCTCGCGGGACGCGAAGCAACGGCGGTCACCGTCGACCGGGATGCGCACTGGTTTTGGTGATAGGCTCATGTGCCGTTGTAGTTCATGGTTACCATTGAACCACTTCCAGGCCCCACCCACCGTCAACGCCGCATTCCTGCCCCCATGTCCAAAGGCTACCGCATCCACGCTTCCACCGGGATCCACCGGGGCGACCGCGACTACCAGCAGGACCAGGTCTGCCTGCTGCACCACCCCCGCCAGTCCGGGTGCCTGCTCGCCGTGGTGGCCGACGGCATGGGTGGACGCAGCGGCGGTCGCAAGGCGTCCGACCAGGTCATGCTCACCGCCCGCCAGCTGTTCGAGCGCTACGACCCGGAGACCGACGACGCGTCGGCCATGCTGCGGCAGATCGTGGAAGAGTCGCACCTGGTGATCAAGCTCACCGCGGTGTCGGCCGAGCAGGAGCCGCACAGCACGATCGCCGCGTTCCTGATCAACCCGTCTGGCGACAGCCACTGGATCCATGCCGGCGACTCCCGCATCTACCACTTCCATGGCGGCAAGATGGTGTTCCGCACCATGGACCACTCTTATGTGCAAACCCTGGTGAACCAGGGGGAGATCAGTGAGGAAGAGGCGCTGGACCATCCTCACTCCAACATCCTCATGGGCTGCCTGGGAACCGACAACGATCCGCCGGTCGACATCCATGTCGTGCCCCAGTCCGGACAGGGCGATGCGCTCATGGCCTGCAGCGACGGCGTCTGGCATTACTTCTCGCCCGACGAACTGGCCAGCACCATCGCCATGCTGTCCCCCCGCGAGGCTTGCGAGTTCCTGATCCAGAAGGCCCGCACACGCGCCAAGGGCATGGGCGACAACCTGTCGCTGGTGATCGTCAAATTCGACCCGCTGGGCTGAAGAACAGGCCGCCGTGCGGCGGTTTCAGGTCAGCCCGGTGTCCACCTGCCGGTGTTCCAGAGCCAGGAACTCCGCCGACTGCATTTCGGTCAGCCGCGACACGGTGCGAGGAAACTCGTGCGACATCGGGCCCTCGACGTAAAGCTCTTCGGGCGGCACGGCGGCCGACATCACCAGCTTCACGCGACGGTCGTACAACACGTCGATCAGCCAGGTGAAACGCCGCGCTTCCGAGGCCTGCCGCACCGCCATCTGAGGCACGTTGGACAGCAGCACGGTATGGAACTGGGTGGCGATTTCCAGGTAGTCGTTCTGCGAGCGGGGACCGCCGCACAGGGTGCGGAAGTCGAACCAGATCACGCCACCGGCGCGCCGGATCGAGCGGATGGCGCGCGCTTCGATGTGCAACACCGGGTCTCCGTCGTGAGCCTCGGCCAGCTCGCCGAAAGCCTTGTTCATCGCCGCGTCGGCGGCTTCCCCCAGTGGACAGTGGTAGAGCTCGATGTGCGTCAGCGTGCGCTGGCGGTAGTCGGTCCCGTTGTCCACACTGAGCACTTCCAGGCGCGACTTCAACAACTCGATCGCGGGCAGGATGCGGTCGCGGTGCAGGCCGTTGGGGTACAGCCCGTCCGGGTGGAAGTTGGAGGTGGTGACGAAGCCCACACCGGCCTTGAACAGCGCGTCCAGCAGGCGATGCAGGATCATGGCGTCGGTCACGTCCGCCACGTGGAACTCGTCAAAACAGATGAGCTTGTACCGCTGGGCCATGCGGGCGCCCAGTTCATCCAGCGGGTTCACCGTTCCCTGCAGCTCGCGCAACTCGCGGTGCACTTCCCGCATGAACTCGTGAAAGTGCAACCTCGTCTTCCGACGGATCGGAACCGCGTTGTAGAAGCAGTCCATCAGAAAGCTCTTGCCCCGCCCCACACCGCCGAACATGTAGACCCCGCGCGGGATCTCGGGCTTGACGAAGATCTTCTTCAGCGCATTCGAGCGCTTCTGCTTGTAGTTCGTCCAGTCGGTCGCACACCGCTCCAGCGCGTCGATGGCACGCTGCTGGGCGGGATCGGTGGTGTAGCCGCGCTCTTTCAGCGCGGCTTCGTAGGTGCTTCTGACCGACACGGGCTGTGTCGGATCAGAAGTTCAGCGTCCGCTTGTCCACCGCCAGCGCCGCTTCCTTGGTCGCTTCCGACAGCGACGGGTGCGCGTGGCAGATGCGGGCGATGTCTTCGGCGCTGGCCTTGAACTCCATCGCCACGACGGCTTCGGAGATCAGCTCGGAAGCCATCGGGCCCACGATGTGCACGCCCAGGATTTCGTCGGTGGTCGCGTCGGCCAGGAACTTGACCATGCCGGTGGTGTCGCCCAGCGCCCGCGCGCGGCCGTTGGCCAGGAACGGGAAGGTACCGGCCTTGTAGGCAGCGCCACGCGCCTTGAGCTGCTGCTCGGTCTCGCCCACCCAGGCGATTTCCGGGCTGGTGTAAATCACCCAGGGAATGGTGTTGAAGTTGACGTGCCCGTGCTGGCCGGCGATGCGTTCGGCCACCGCCACGCCCTCTTCTTCCGCCTTGTGTGCCAGCATCGGGCCACGCACCACATCGCCCACTGCCCAGACGCCCGGCAGGTTGGTCTTGCATTCGGCGTCCACCACGATGGCACCGCGCTCGTCCAGCGCCAGACCCACGGCCTCCGCGTTCAGGCCGATGGTGTTGGGCACGCGGCCGATGGACACGATCAGCTTGTCGGCGTCCAGCGTCAGGGCTTCGCCCTTGGCGTTGGTGTAGGCGATGGTGACGCCCTTCTTGGTGCCCTTGATCTCGCCCACCTTCGCGCCGAGTTCGATCTTCAGGCCCTGCTTGTCAAACGCCTTCTTGGCCTCCTTGGCAATCTGCTCGTCGACCGCACCCAGGAAGGTGGGCAGACCTTCGAGGATGGTGACGTCAGCACCCAGGCGGCGCCAGACCGAGCCCATTTCCAGGCCGATCACGCCCGAACCGATCAAGGCCAGCTTCTTGGGCACGGCGCCCAGGCGCAATGCGCCGTCGTTGGACAGCACGTTGATCTCGTCGAACGGCGTGCCGGGCAGAGCGCGGGCGTTGGAGCCGGTGGCGATGACGATCTGCTTGCCGGTAAGAACCTCTTCCTTGGCACCCGTCACCTGCACTTCGTAGCCACCTTCAGCGGCTTTCACGAAAGATCCCCGACCGTGGAAGAACGTGACCTTGTTCTTCTTGAACAGGTAGAGGATGCCGTCGTTGTTCTGCTTCACGACGGTGTCCTTGCGGCCCACCATCTTGGCCACGTCCATCGTCACCTTGCCGGTGCTGATGCCATGGTCGGCAAAGTGGTGGTTGGCGTGCTCGAAGTGTTCGCTGGACTGCAGCAGCGCCTTGGACGGGATACAACCCACGTTGGTGCACGTGCCGCCAGGTGCGGGGCCGCCAGCGGCGTTTTTCCACTCGTCGATGCACGCGACCTTGAAACCCAGCTGGGCGGCGCGGATGGCAGCGATGTAGCCGCCGGGACCGGCGCCGATCACGACGACGTCAAATGCTTGAGACATGATGTTCTTTCAATGAGGTTCTTCGAACCCCGGAAGGAACGTCAACGCCATCACGCGACGCGACCACCTTCCAGAAATCCCGCGGAACCGGCTTGGCCGGGCCGCAGGGATTGCCCCCTTGAGGGGGAATTCGGCTACACGAAGTGAGCAAGAAACGGGGGTGGGTCAAATATCAAACAGCAGACGGGCCGGGTCTTCCAGCGCTTCCTTCATGGCCACCAGGCCCAGCACGGCTTCGCGGCCGTCGATGATGCGGTGGTCGTAGGACATGGCGAAGTAGTTCATCGGGCGCACCACGACCTGGCCGTTTTCAACCATGGCGCGGTCCTTGGTGGCGTGCACCCCCAGGATGGCCGACTGGGGCGGGTTGATGATGGGGGTGGACATCATCGAGCCGAAGGTACCGCCATTGGAAATGGAGAAGGTGCCCCCGGTCATTTCGTCGATGCCCAGCTTGCCGTCCTTGGCCTTCTGGCCGAATTCGGCGATTTTCTTCTCGATGTCGGCGAAGCTCATCTGGTCGGCGTTGCGCAGGATGGGCACCACCAGACCACGCGGCGAACCGACGGCGATGCCGATGTCGAAGTAGCCGTGGTAGACGATGTCGTTGCCATCCACCGAGGCGTTGAGCACCGGGAACTTCTTGAGCGCGTGCACGGCGGCCTTGACGAAGAAGCTCATGAAACCGAGCTTGACGCCGTGTTCCTTCTCGAACCGTTCCTGCATGCGCTTGCGCATGTCCATGACCGGAGCCATGTTGATTTCGTTGAACGTGGTCAGGATGGCGTTGGTGGATTGCGACTGCAGCAGGCGCTCGGCCACGCGGGCGCGCAGGCGCGTCATGGGCACGCGCTCTTCAGGGCGGTCGCCCAGGTCGGGCGCCACCACCGGCACCTGGGGTAGGACCTTGGTGGGTGCACCGGTCGGAATGGCCACGGAAGCGACCACGGCCTTGGGGGCAGCGGCAGCAGCGAGCACATCGCCCTTGGTCACGCGGCCGTCTTTGCCGGTACCGGCCACGGAACCCGCAGCCATGCCGTTGTCGGCCATGAGCTTGGCGGCGGCGGGCATGGCCACGCCGGCCTTGCTGGTGGACGCGGCAGCGGCAGCAGCCGGCGTTGCGGCCACCGGCGCGGCTGCCGGAGCGGGGGCGGCCACGGCGGGCGCTGCAACACCGGCCACGGCAGCGGTGTCGATCTTCGCGATCAGCTGGTCGGCAGCCACAGTTGCACCGTCGCCTTGCAGGATTTCGACCAGCACACCGGACGACGGCGCCGGGCATTCCAGCACAACCTTGTCGGTCTCGATGTCGATCAGGATCTCATCGGCGGTGACGGCGTCACCGACCTTCTTCTTCCATTGCAGCAGGGTGGCCTCGGCCACGGACTCGGAGAGCTGCGGAACTTTGACTTCTACGATTGCCATGTGTCTTCTACCTTGATGTGTTCGATGCGCGCCAGCCTGGCCATGCACCCTTCAGGGCGCGCAGGGCCGGCGCGGGTCCGGGTTACTTGGTGAGGATGAAGCCCTTGAGCTTGCTGAAAGCGGCTTCGATCAGCGTCTTCTGCTGTTCCTGGTGCAGGTGCGCGTAACCCACAGCCGGCGATGCCGAAGCAGCGCGACCGGCGTAACCCAGTTTCTGGCCGTCGAGCATGTTTTCGTGGATGTAATGCTGCACGAAGAACCAGGCACCCTGGTTCTGCGGTTCGTCCTGGCACCAGACGATGTCGGTCGCGTTCGGATACTTTTTGATCTCGCCACCAAACACCTTGTGCGGGAACGGATACAGCTGCTCGACACGCAGGATCGCCACATCGTCATCGCCGCGCTCTTCGCGCTTCTTGACCAAGTCGTAATAGACCTTGCCGGAACAGCAGATCACGCGCTTGACCTTGTCGGCCTTCTTGATCACGGGCTCAAAGCTCTCCGGGATCACGGTCTGGAAACCGCCCTTGGTGAATTCGGACAGCGGCGAGGTTGCATCCTTGTTGCGGAGCAGCGATTTGGGCGTGAAGATGATCAGCGGCTTGCGCAGGTTGCGGATCACCTGGCGGCGCAAGATGTGGAAGATCTGGCTGGCCGTGGTCGGCTGCACGATCTGCATGTTGGTGTCGGCCGCCAGCTGCATGAAGCGCTCCAGGCGCGCCGAGCTGTGCTCCGGGCCCTGACCTTCGTAGCCGTGCGGCAGCATCAGCGTGATGCCGTTGACGCGGCCCCACTTCACCTCACCGGAAGCGATGAACTGGTCGATCACCACCTGAGCGCCGTTGGCGAAATCGCCGAACTGGGCTTCCCAGATCACCAGCGTGTTCGGGTCGTTCGACGCGTAACCGTATTCGAAGGCCAGCACGGCTTCTTCGGACAGGATCGAGTCGATCACCACAAACGGAGCCTGGTTGTCGGCCACGTTTTGCAGCGGCGTGTAAGTGCCTTCGTTCCACTTCTCACGGTTCTGGTCGTGGATCACGGCGTGGCGGTGCGTGAAGGTGCCACGGCCGCAGTCCTCGCCGGACAGGCGCACCGGGAAGCCGCTGGCCACCAGCGAGGCAAACGCCATGTGCTCGCCCATGCCCCAGTCCACCGGGATGTCGCCGCGGCCCATGGCCGCGCGGTCGGCGTACACCTTTTTCACCAGCTGGTGCGGTGTGACGCTGTCCGGAATCGCGGTCAGGCGGTCCGCCAGTCGCTTCCACTCGGCCATCGGAATGGCGGTGTCGCCCGCATCGGTCCACTTCTTGCCGAGGAAGGGCGACCAGTCCACCGCGTACTTGCTCTTGAAGTTGGTCAGCACCGGGTCCACCGTGTGACGACCCGCATCCAGCGCGGCGCGGTAGGCCTTGGCCATGTCGTCGCCCAGCGTCGCTCCCAGGCCCTGCGCGGCCAGCTTGTCGGCGTACAGCTTGCGGGTGCCGGGGTGCTGGGCGATTTTCTTGTACATCAGCGGCTGGGTCAGGCTCGGGGTGTCCTGTTCGTTGTGGCCCAGCTTGCGGAAGCAGATGATGTCCAGCACCACGTCCCGGCGGAAGGTCATGCGGTACTCCAGCGCCAGCTGGGTGGCCAGCACCACAGCTTCGGGATCGTCGCCGTTGACGTGCAGCACCGGCGCCTCGACACCCTTGACGATGTCGGTGCAGTACAGCGTGGAGCGCAGGTCGCGCGGATCGGAGGTGGTGAAGCCGATCTGGTTGTTGATGATCAGGTGCACCGTGCCGCCGGTGGTGTAGCCACGGGTCGCGGCCAGTGCCAGGGTTTCCTGGTTCACGCCCTGGCCAGCAAAGGCAGCGTCTCCGTGCACCAGCACCGGCAGCACTTGCTTGCCGAGCTTGTCACCACGACGGTCCATGCGGGCTCGCACAGAGCCTTCGACCACCGGGTTCACGATTTCGAGGTGCGAGGGATTGAAAGCCAGCGACAAATGGACCGGGCCGCCCGGGGTGGTCACGTCGGAGCTGAAGCCCTGGTGGTACTTCACGTCGCCGGCGGGCAGGTCTTCGGGGGCGGTGTGATCGAACTCGGCAAACAGGTCCTTGGGCATCTTGCCCAGGATGTTGACCAGCACGTTCAGGCGACCGCGGTGGGCCATGCCGATCACGATTTCCTGCACGCCTTGCGCACCAGCCTGCTGGATCACCTCGTCCATGGCGGCGATGAAACTCTCGCCACCTTCCAGCGAGAAACGCTTCTGGCCGACGTACTTCGTGTGCAGGAAGCGCTCCAGACCCTCGGCAGCGGTCAGGCGGTCGAGGATGGCCTTCTTCTTGTCGCCATTGAAGGCCGGCTTGCTGCGGATGGTTTCGAGCTTTTCCTGCCACCAGCGCTTTTGTGTCTGGTCGCTGATGTACATGTACTCTGCACCCACGCTGGCGCAATAGGTTTCGCGCAGGGCATTGAGCAGGTCGCGCAGCGACATCACTTCTTTGCCGAAGAAGGTGTTGCTGGTGTTGAACACGGTCTCGTAATCGGCGTCGGAGAAGCCGTAGAACGAGGGGTCGAGTTCGGGAATGTGGTCGCGCTCGGTGCGCTTGAGAGGGTCCAGATCGGCCCAGCGCGAGCCGACGTTGCGGTACGCGGCAATCAGCTGCTGGACAGCGACGCGCTTGCGGCCCAGGTCGGAGTCGGCGCCGGCTGCGACGACCACCCTGGTGCCGCCTTGCTTGGCACGATCGGCAAAAGCATTGATGACCGGCTGGTGCGGGACGTCACGGGCGTCGGAACCATCGACCGCGGGCACATGCTGCAACGCGTCGAAATAGCTGCGCCAGTTGTCGGGCACGCTGCCAGGATTGTCGAGGTATTTCTCGTACATCTCTTCCACGTACGGCGCGTTGCCGCCGAAGAGATACGAGTTGGCCTGGTAGGCAACATAGACGTTGCCCCCGTTCGATGGGGAATTGCTCATAGATCCGCTGACCTCCGCTTCCCTGAAGGAAACATTAGCTGGTTAAAGAAACCTTCCGCGACACGGCTGGACCGATTGCGGATGCGACAGTGACTGTGGAAGGACCTGGCTGCAGCCAGCGATTGTGCCACCTCGCGAAGGTCAGAGGTCGAAAAACGCGGGTTGGATGCTCGCCAGGACGCGAATTGACCCGGAGGTGTTGCGCGCAAGCGAAGTGACAGATTGGTGTCAGCCGCCGGGTGCTTGCCGGCTGGAAAAATCAGGTCACGATGCGCGGCGAGAGGCGCTCGGAGGCAGGCACGGCGCTGGGTTCGTCCATTTCGATGGCGATCTGGGTGCACACGGTGCGGCAGAGCGTGACCGCTTTTTCGCTTTGCACCCGGTAGATGACCTGGGTGCCGTCCTTGCGCTTGGCGAGCACCCCGGCGCGGTAAAGCAGGTTCAGGTGCTGCGACAGATTGGGTTGCGTGGTTTCGATCTCCTGGAGCAGCTGGGAAACCGATTTTTCCTTGTCGCACAGCGCGCTCAGGATGCGCAGGCGCATGGGCGTTGCCAGGACGCCGAACAATTCGGCAGCCAATTCGAACACGCGAACCTTTTCGACATTGGTTTCGGACTCGATCATTTGATCCATGGCGGGCCACGCTTTTTGTCAATATAAGCATGCATCATACTTACAAAGCCCGACCTTGCCCATGGGGAATTGACCCGGGCCGGCGCTGGATGAAGGCCACGAAAAAAACCCGGTGAACCGCGAGAGACGGCACCGGGTCGGTGGCAGGCAACAGCGCGAACGCTCAGCCCTGCAGGTCCTTGATCTGCTGCAACGCAGCCGGGTCGTCCATGGTGGTCAGATCGCCGGGGTCGCGGCCTTCGCACACGGCCTGGATCGCACGGCGCAACAGCTTGCCCGAACGCGTCTTGGGCAGCACGTTGACAAAACGCACCCGGGCCGGGCGCGCCACCGCGCCGAGCTGCTCGTCGACCAGCTTCATCACTTCGCCTTCGAGCTTCAGGCGCGAAGCATCGTCCGAGATCAGGCTGGCATCTTTGACCACGGCAAACGCCATGGCGACCTGGCCCTTGAGCTGGTCGGCCACGCCCACCACCGCCACCTCGGCGATCCTCGGATGGCTCGAGATGCTCTCCTCGATCTCGCGCGTGCCCAGGCGGTGGCCGGCGACGTTGATCACGTCATCGGTGCGGCCCAGGATGAAGTAGTAACCGTCTTCGTCCCGAATGCCCCAGTCGAAGGTGCTGTACACCAACTTGCCCGGCACGCTGGACCAGTAGGTCTTGACGAAGCGCGCGTCATCGCCCCAGATGGTCTGCATGCAGCCGGGGGGCAGCGGGCCTTCCACCGCGACCACGCCCTTCTGGTTGCCGCCTTGCAGCTCGGCACCGGTCTGATCGTCGAGCAGCTTGACGTTGTAGCCATACACCGCCTTGCCAGGCGAGCCGAATTTGCTGGGCGCCTTTTCCACACCGTTGCAGATGGCCAGAATCGGCCAGCCGGTTTCGGTCTGCCAGTAGTTGTCCACGATGGGCTTGCCCAGCTCATCGGAAATCCATTTCGCGGTCGGCTCGTCCAGCGGCTCGCCGGCCAGGAACAGCGCCTTGAGGCTGGACAGGTCGTACTTCTTGATGAACGACGGGTCGTACTTCTTGAGCACGCGCACGGCCGTGGGCGCGCTGAACATGACCGTGACCTTGTACCTCTCGACCAGTTCCCACCAGATGCCGGCGTCCGGCCGGATCGGCAGACCCTCGTACATGATGGTCGCCATGCCACCGATCAGAGGGCCGTAGATGATGTAGCTGTGACCCACCACCCAGCCGATGTCGCTGGTGGAGAAGTAGGTTTCACCGGGCTCGCCCATGTAGATGTGCTTCATGGACGCCGCCAGCGCCACGGTGTAACCGCCGGTGTCGCGCTGCACGCCCTTGGGCTTGCCGGTGGTGCCGCTGGTGTACAGGGTGTAGCTGGGGTGTGTGGCGTCCACCCACTCGCAGGGCACCACCGTGTCCATGTGCTTGGTGCGTTCGGTGGCGTAGTCCACGTCGCGTCCAGCGACCGATGCAAACGGCGCCAGTCCGCGGTTGACCATCACCACGCTGCCCGGCTTGTGGGCCGAGAGTTTGATGGCCTCGTCCAGCAGCGGTTTGTATTCCACAACTTTGCCACCGCGCGAACCGGCGTCGGCGCTGACGATGGCCACCGGCGAAGCGTCTTCGATACGGCTGGCCAGCGCGTGGCTGGCAAACCCGCCGAACACCACCGAGTGGATGGCGCCGATGCGCACACAGGCCAGCATGGCAAAAGCGGCTTCGGGAATCATGGGCATGTAGATCAGGACGCGGTCGCCCTTCTTCACACCCTGTGCCAGCAGGATGGCGGCCATGCGCTGCACTTCGGCGTGCAGCTCACTGAAACTGTAGATCTTCTCGACGTTGGTTTCGGTCGAGACAAAGATCAGCGCTTTTTGGTCGGCGCGGTCTTTCAGGTGGCGGTCCACCGCGTTGTGGCACAGGTTGGTCAGGCCGCCCTCGAACCAGCGGGCAAACGGCGGATTGTCGTAATTGCAGACCCGGTCAAACGGCTTGTGCCAGTCCACCAGGGCGGCCTGTTCGGCCCAGAAAGCATCGCGATCTTCGATCGAGCGGCGGTGGAAATCGGCGTAGCTGAGGGCGTTGGCCATGGGAGTCTCCTGCAGTTATGGGACATCGAACCGAAAGCGGAGGGACGCCAACGCCTGATGCGCACAGGCTGGAGCGTCTTAAACTGAATTCATAATTATGAATGCCAGACTTGCGAGAGGCTGACACCATCTAGCCGCCCCGGTCGTTAAGCAAGCTCCCCAGGGTCCGCTACTTGATCAGCGCCAACACCTCACGGAACGCGGGATGTCCCGCCTCACGCAACCATTCAAAGGCCACCATCTCGGTGGTGATGAGTTCGGCACCCGCGCCGGCCAGGCGGTCGAAGGCCGCGTCGCGGTTGCGTTCGGTGCGAGAGCCACAGGCGTCGGTGACCACCCAGACGTCGATTTCCTGTTCGATCAGCTCCAGCGCCGTTTGCAGCAGACACACGTGAGCCTCACAGCCGGCAATCACCACCGTGTTGCGTTCGGGCGCCGGGTTGGCTGCCGGCTTCTGCAGGTGTTTGGGCAGGCTGCGCGCGTTGCCCCCGGCAGCGCGGACCGGAGGCCGCAGCGCATCCGACAGACCCTCGGCGACGGCGCTGAAGCTCATTTTGAAGAACGTCTTCTGGCACAGCTCGCGCAGCGCAGGGTCGTTCGGCCCCAGCTTCTCCGGGTTCTGTTCGGTGCCCCAGACCGGTACACGCAGCAGGCGTGCCATGCGCGCCAGCCGCAGCGCATTGGCCAGCACCTGCGGGCCCTCATGAATGGCCGGCATCAGACGGGACTGGTAGTCCACCAGCACCAGTTGGGAATCGCTAACGTCAAGCAGCATCAGGGAGTCTCTCGTGAATAAAGCGGCAGGCGGCCGCCATCGAACGGACGGTATAAAGAGTCATTGTGACAAAGACAGACATTCAGGCGGCAAACAGATCGCCCTGGCGTTCTGCACCCGCATCCCCGGCATCGGCAGCCTGATCGGCGCACTGGCCGCATTCACGGTCCAGCCAGCGGTGCAGGGTCTGCACAAAACGGGCCTCCAGGTCGTTGCCAGACGGCAGCACCAGCAAACCCAGGCCGTAAGCAAGCACTTCATCGTGCAAACGCTGCGCCGCCTCATGCGACAGGCCCATGGCGCACAGCGTCGCGAGGCCCGGCGCGGTGGCCGTGCCGAGCAGAGCAGACGCGGAGGCGTCGCTGGTGCGGTTCTTCCCATGGGGTGGGCCTGCCGCCTCGTCCATGGTGAGCAACAGCTGAAGGCAGTGCCGCTCCCGTGCCAGGCGGCTCCACCAGGCCAGACTCTGAGCCACATACACGGATTTCGACTGAAGCTGGGGAGTGGACTGCGCCGCGCTGGGCACAGGGCCGGCCTGGGAGGACGGGTCCCTCGCAATCCGTGTCGACCTTGGCGGCCGGACGCTTCGAACACCATCGGCCAGCCGCTCGATCACCCGCAGGCGCAAGGCCGAAACAACCGCTTCCTTGCCTTCAAAGTAGGCGTACAGCGCGCCGGGCGTGTATCCGGCTCGCTGCGCCATGTGCCGCATGTTGAAACCCTGGGGGCCCATTTCCTCGAACAAGGCGAAGGCCGCATCGACCAGTTGCTGGCGTCGCTGTTCGGTACCACGCTCCCGCCGCCGCTGACGCTCAACCTTGTTGAGCTGTGCTGCCAGCGCCGCAGGTCCGGAGGGCAAAGGGGAAATGCTATCGAATTGAATACCCATGGCAGCGACGTTAGAACCCCAATTCAGGAAACAGCTTGACAGTGAATTTTATGAACAACGTTCGATTTTTTGATCATTGACTTTCAATAAACGCTATCAATCCATCAAGCGGACAGGTTTTGCACGATGGCCGTCGCACCCCCTGCGCGTCAGCGAACATCTGGTCACAGCTTGGTGCAAATCTCACGGAAAATCAAAGCACTGAGGTGGTTTCCTCACTTGACTTCTGCCCGACCGCTGGATAATGTGTCCCCATGAGATTGTCCTTAGCCGCCCTGCTCTTGAGCTGCGCCGCCGTTGCCCATGCGGCACCGCCGGGCACGAGCCATGACGACATGGATACCCTGTTGATCGAAAAGGGCTTGGTTTCCCGCCTGGGTGGACAAATCCAGCAAGCCCGTGATTCGGTGGGCGAAAAAGCTTCTGCCCTGGTCATGAATGCCATGGGTTTCCTTGGCGTGCCCTACAAATACGGGGGCAACAGCGTCGAATCGGGCGGATTCGACTGCAGCGGTTTCGTGCGGGCGGTTTACGAACAATCCTTGGGCAAGGTTCTGCCGCGTCGAGCGAGCGACCAGGCAGCCGCCACCCAGACCATCGACCGCAGCGAACTCAAGCCGGGCGACCTGGTGTTTTTCAACACCATGAAACGCGCGTTCAGCCATGTGGGCATCTATGTGGGTGAAGGCAAATTCATCCATGCTCCGCGCGCCGGCTCCCAGGTTCGCGTCGAAGACATGCGCATGGCCTACTGGCAAACGCGCTTCAACGGCGCTCGCAGGGTCGCCCCGCTGGCCGAACCGGTGGCCAGCTCTCCGCTGCCGGCATTGAACTGACTGCCTGACACCGGCTAGCGCTGCATCCCAGCGCATCGGCGTCCTTGTTGTCAGAACATCCGCGGCGGCTCGGTGATCGGCCCGACCCTTTCCTGAGCATCCCCGGGGAAGATCGCTACCCGCCGTGGGTCACAATCGCCCATGGCTACTCCGATCGCCCTCACCTCCGTCGACGCGCCCGCTGCCGCGGTGCAGTGCGCTCAATGCCCTTTGCGATCTCTGGACCTGTTTCAGGCTCACGAACCCGCCGAACTGGAGCTGGTGCAGTCGCTCAAAAGGCGAGACATGCACCTCCCGGTGGGCAGCGCACTGATTCAGGAAGGTCAGGTCGACGCGCCGCTTTACACACTGCAAAAAGGCTGGGCGTTTCGCTTCAAAACCCTGAGCGACGGGCGGCGGCAAATCCTGAATTTCCTGCTTGCGGGCGACTTCATCGGCGTCCAGCAAAAAATGGGCGATGCGGCGGCCCACGGTGTCGAGACGCTGACCGACGCCGTGTTCTGCGTTTTCCAGCGCGATTCGCTGTGGGAGATCCACCGCCGCTCGCCCAGCATGGGCTTCAACGTGACCTGGCTCACTGCGCACGAAGAATCGCTGGTGGACGACTCGCTGCTCTCGGTTGGACGGCGCAGCGCTGAAGAACGCATCGCCACGCTGCTGATCCTGCTTTTCAAGCGCGCCGCTGCGCTGCAGGCCGATGCGGGCCGCAGCGGGGTGCCGTTCCCCTTGACGCAGCAACACGTGGCAGACGCTCTGGGGTTGTCGCTGGTGCACACCAACAAGACCCTGCGCAAGCTGGAGCGCCGGGGCCTTCATCACATCGGCGAGGGGCGCCTGTTCATGCGCGACGTGAAGGCACTCGCGCGCCTCGCTGACTTGTACGGCGACGGTCGGCCACCGGTTCGCCCCCTGGTGTGACTTTGACCCGTCGTGGCCCGATCCATGCACCCGGAACCTGCTGACACGCGGTAACAACTTGGCCGGCATTCATGTCTTTGTACACAGTGACAGGATGAGCCGCGACCTACATTGAGTCCAACCCTGCTTCATGCCTTCCAGGCCGGCAGGGACATCGAACGACAAACGGCTCTGCGAGCCGCGTAACCGATGGAACGAAATGCCCAAGGAAGCTGCATGACCGCCACCGATTCAAGGTTCCACACGAACCGACTGCTCGCTACCCTATCCAGCGTGGAATGGCAGCCGCTGGTACCCGACCTGGAATGGGTCGACCTTCCGGCCGGTACCGTGCTGCATTCGGGCGGCAAGCCACTGCGACATGTGTACTTCCCAGCCACCGTCACGGTATCTCTCGTCTCCTCAATGGCCGACGGCTCGTCTGCTGAAGTGGCCGTGGTGGGCAGTGAGGGTATGGTCGGCGTCTGCGCCTTCATGGGTGACTCCTGCGCCCTGAGCGATGCGGTGGTCCAGCGACCCGGCCATGCCTGGCGAATGACCACCTCGGCCGTGCTGCACCACACCCGCCGCTCACCCGACTTCATGCGGCAATTGCTGGGATACACACAGGCCTTGTTCACGCACATGGCGCAGTGCTCGGCCTGCAACCGGCACCACGCGCTGGACCAGCAGCTCTGCCGCTGGCTGCTGTTGCATCTGGACCGACAGGAAGGCTCCGACATGCAGATCACGCAGGAGCGCATTGCCAGCCTGCTGGGCGTGCGTCGCGAGGGGGTTACCGGCGGCGCACTCAAGCTGCAGAACGCCGGGCTGATCGACTACCGCCGGGGTCGCATTTCCATCATCGACCGCAGCGGGCTGGAAGCGCGCAGCTGCGAGTGCTACGGCGTCGTGCGGCGTGCCTACGACCGTCTGTCCTGTGCCCACGGGGCGTCCCGGCGGCCTGCGGCACCGACCGGAAAGCCTCTGCAGGTGCTTCCCCTCCTCAACAACCGGGTCCTGTCCTAACGAGCATCCGTTGAGCACTCTGTGTGCTTCCGAACCGACCTGCAACGCGGCGGTGCGCCAAGATGAAATGTCAACGAAAGGGAATCCAGATGGCTCAAACCGCACGCATCGAGGGCAAAGTCGAATACCGGGGCGGCGACGGCCCTCCCGTGGAGATCCGCGAAGGCCCTGTGGAGGTGTCGCTTTCCAGTGCCGACGCGACACTCAGCTGGATCGAAGAAGACGTTCACGGCGCAGCCGCCATGCCGATCGGTGACTTCCGCCGCTATGTCAAGGAAGGGAAGATCACGTTGGACGGACCGATTCAGGTCGAAGCCTGATCGGGTACCCGTCTGCGTCGCGGGTCATGGCGCCGCTCGCGCCGCCCGCTCACATCTGGTCGATCGGTGTCTGCTCGGGTGGCACATCGCCCACGCGATCGGCCAGGGAGAAGCGGTCTTCGGTCCGGGTGTAGAAGCTGGCCCCAAAACGGGCGATGGGTCTGTAATCGCGCAAGTTGACCCGCCATGCCTCGGTATCGATCAAGCCATCGCGGGCGGCCAGCCACTGGATGCGCCCGATGAAGACGTATCGACTGGGAGTTTCCAGCTTCTCATGGAGAACGCATTCGAACGCGATCGGCGCTTCCTGGATGCGGGGCGGCTTCACGCTGTGCGAAGGCACCGGCGTCAGGCCGACCGCCGCCAGCTCGCTCACATCGGCGGGGAAGGATTCGCCGCAAGCGTGCATTTTTTGAGCCAATGGTTCGTCGGACATGTGCACCACGAACTCACCGTTGTGCAGGATGTTGGCAGCGGTGTCTTTGAGCTTGCCATCGGCCAGTCGGTTGATGCTGATCATCAGGATCGGCGGGTCCTCGCCGATCATGTTGAACATGGAAAAAGGTGCCGCGTTGACAACGCCGTTGGCACCCAGTGTGGTCACCAGTGCGATCGGCCTGGGCACGATCAGGCTGGCCATCAGCTTGTAGCGCTGGTAGCTGGTGATCTCGCTGAAATCGACTTCGGTCATGTGGGGTGGGCTTGTGCGGCGTGAACGCCAGACGGACACAAAAAAGCGGCAATCCCATTCTAGAACCCATGGAGATTGCCGCCGATGTGCAGCGGAAAGACGGTCGGTGCTGTCAGGTGATCACTTCCACCTTGGCGCGCTTGGCCACCGCTGTCCAGTTGGTGATTTGCGACTGGATCAGCTTGACGAAGTCATCGCCGATCACCGGCGTCTTGCGCGGCAGCGTCTGGATGTCATCCAGTCGCTGAGCGATGTCGGGCTTGGCCAGGATTTCGGGAATGAGTGCGGTCAGGCGTTGCGCGATCGGGGCCGGCAGGCTCTTGGGCGCCGACAGACCCAGCCACTGGGAACCAGTGAGGGAAGGCAGGCCCTGCTCGGCGAAGGTGGGGATGTTGGGCAACGCGGGCAAGCGGCTGGTGGTGGAAACGGCCAGGGCGCGGAGCGTGCCGCCCTTGAGTTGGGCCACGTTGGTCGTCACCGGGTCGAACACGCCGTCGATCAAGCCGGCCATCAGGTCTTGCATCGCCGGCGCACTGCCCTGGTAGGGCACGTGGTCGTGCTCGCGGGCCTGCCCGTCGATCTTGAGCAACTCCCCGAACAGGTGGTTGGCCGAACCGATGCCCGAGGAGCCGTAGCGAACCGGCTTGGTCTTGGCCGCGTCGATGTACTGCGCCAGCGTCTGGTACGGGGATTGGGCGCGCACCAACAGCAGCATCGGCGCCTCCACCAACATGCCCATGTGGGTGAAATCGTTCAGGGGATCGAAGGGCATGGTGCGGCGGGTGGCCGTGGCAAACACGTGCACCGACGCATGGCTGACCAACAAGGTGTAACCGTCGGCGGGTTGCCGGCCGGCGTATTCGGTACCGATCAAGCCACCCGCACCCGCGCGGTTGTCGACGATGACGGTTTGCGAAAGCGCCTGCGACAAGTGAGGCGCCATGAGTCGGGCCACCGTGTCGACCAGACCACCCGGGGGGTATTGGCAAACCAGTCGGACCGGGCCCCGGGTGGGCCAGGCAGACGATTGGGCATGCACCCAGGGCGCGGCCACGGCAGCGGTGCCTGCGGCCAAAAAGTCACGGCGTTTCATAGGTTCTCCAAGGTTCGTGAATGGGATTCGAATGGATCCATGAAAGGGATTTCATGAGATCCGTACCCTCGACTGCGCACATTCCATGCCAAGCCAAACCATCCAACCGGGTCACTTTGGGCATGAAAGTTGCACCTCACCGGTGGCTGTCTACCCGGGTCGTCGCCGGGCCGTGCACCGGTTCAAGGACGCAAGGCGGGCACGCACCTTTCTGGAGCGTTCATCAGCCACCGGGTGCGGCTCCGCCCGGAGCAGCCGATCCATCAAGCCATGAACTCGACCCATCTCCGTCGCTTCCTGCTCATCAATCCCAACACCAACGAGCTGACCACCGAGCGCCTGCGCAGCGTGTTGGTGCCCCGGTTGCCGCAGCACGTTCGGCTGGATGTGAGGACCGCGGCTTTCGGCGCCCGGTACATCGCCTGCGAGGCCAGCCACGCCGTGGCGGCGCACGCCTGTCTCGATGCCTGGGCCGGGTACCTTGGCGATGCATCGGAGCCTCTGGACGGTGTGCTGATCGGCTGCTTTGGTGATCCCGGCCTGTTTGCACTTCGCGAAGTCAGCGCCTGCCCGGTGACCGGTCTGGCCGAGGCTTCTTTCATCCAGGCGGCGGCGCGCGGGCCTTTTGCCATCGTCACCGGGGGCGAACGATGGAAACCCATGCTGATGCGCCTGGCCCAAGGCCTGGGTCACGACCAGCTGCTTCGCCACATTGAAACGGTCGCACCCAGCGGCGCCGCGCTTCAAGCCGACCCCGAGATGGCCATGCAGTGCCTGAGCGCTGCCTGCCTCCAGGCTTCCCGCTCTGGCGCCGAGAGCATCGTGCTCGGCGGCGCCGGCTTGGCCGGCTACGCCCAAACTTTGCAGGCCATGTGCCCGCTGCCTCTGATCGACAGTGCGACGGCCGGGCTGGAGCTCTTGTTGGGGAATCAGGGACCCGCTGCCACGCAGGACGTGGACAGGTTCCACGCCAAATGGGTCAACATGCCCCCGAGCTTTGGTGGCAAGTGAGGGAGCGCCATAGGGCACAGGCTGGGCAAAAACCCTGGCCGCTGCTGCTACACGGGGATTCCAGGGGTGTGAAGCCCCCAGGGCAAACGATCAGCTGCCGGTGCTCCGTTTCAAGCGGCGGACCCGTTCCTGCCTGATCAGGAGCGCCCACCCCCAATAGACCACCGCATAGGCGGCAGTACCGAGCACCAAACCCGCAATGGGAAACCCCACCAGCAATGCGGGGCCCCAGGACACGACCTGCTCCCACAACGCAGAAGGCCAGGTTGTGGGTGATGCCCAGTGCCAGTTGACGATCGCCGGCGTGGGTGTCGTCGGCGCGTTCTGCGGGATGATGAAGGAACCCAGGTACGCCGCCAATGCCCAGATGGGCGCCATGGTGAACGGGTTGGTGAGCCAGGTGGCGGCGGCGGCGGCCGCCACATTCGCCCGGAGCGCGACGGCGATCAACATCGCCACCGGCATCTGCAGCGGAACCGGAAACACGCCGATACCGATGCCCAAGGCGACGCCCAGTGCGACGCCACGCCGGTGCATCACCCAGAGCATCGGATGCCGGTGCAGGTAGTGGCTGAGCCAGCCAAACCCCTTGGTCTCCTGCAGCGTCTGGGCGGTCGGGAACCAGCGGCGAAGGCGTCTCTTGAACTCGGCCATACAGCAATTGAGGGTGGTGGAATGCGCCCGGACACCGTGGAGTTCACCATCCCAAGCCCCCTGAGCTTAACCCCAACCGACCCCATGCAGTGGGACAGGCATCGGAAACCGGGGTTCCCGTGAACCGAACCCGAGGGTCTTGGTCCGACTCAACAGAAACCAAGCGGTGACGATCGGGGCTTGACTCCTGGAACGACCACGGTGGACGCATTCCCCGTCATCCGGCGTTGAAGACGCAGGCAGCCCCTCAGGCATCATATGCACACATGAGCGATGCCCTTACCCTGTCTGAACGCCTCAGGTCGGCCACGCGCGCCGCCCACGCCCAGGCCGAGCGCGGCCCGATGATGCAGCGTCTGCTGGCTGCCCGCCTGCCGCTGGCCGACTATTGCCGTCTGCTGCTGCAGTTGCAGGCCATCTATGGGGCCCTGGAGACCGCGCTGACCGAACAGAAAGATCAGCAGGAGGTGGCCCGGCTCTGCCCCAGCATCCTGTGGCGCAGTCCGGCCCTGGCCGACGATCTCGCTTACCTGGGTGGCCGCGAGCCGCCCGCCGCCCCGGGCCTGCTGGTGGCGGCCACCACGGCTTATGTCAACCGACTGCAACAGCTCGCGCGGCAGGATCCCGCCTGCTTGCTGGCCCATGCCTATGTGCGTTACCTGGGCGACCTGTACGGCGGCCAGATGCTGGGCCGGCGGCTGCGCCAGCAACATGGACTGAACGACGGGCGGGGCACCCGTTTCTACGAATTTGGCGATGTCGCACAGGTGCAGGCGCTCATTGTCGAGTTTCGGGCTGCACTCGATGCCCTGACCCTGACGTCTGCCCAGACCGAAGCGCTGGTGGCCGAGGCGTGCCAAGCCTTCGAGCGCCACGGCCAGATCTTCGAGCAGTTGCTGCCCGAGGGGTCCGCTGCGCAGCCGGACGCGGCCCCTGCCTCCTGACCACCCGACGGCCGCAAGGCATCGGCAGCTTCAATGCCCGGCCCTTCAGGCCTTGCCCGGCCAGCTCGAGAACTTGCGGATCTGCGCGTACAGCGCCGTGGCGCGGCGCGTCGAGGCTTCCAGCTCGGTGAGCAGCGGCGCCACCGGAGGCCCGCCGCGTGCGTCGGCAATGTCCATGGCTGCGAGACTGGCGTTGGTGAGGATCGCCGAGATGACTTCGTCGGCCTCGGTCAGACTGCGCTGCGCCGCTTGTTGCAGCTCACCTTCAAGGTGTTCCCGAGCCGAATCGGCGCGACGCGATTCGCGCAAATCGTCCAGGGTGAGCACATAGCCCAACAGCACCCCGTCGCGCCCTGTCACCAGTTCTGCATGCACCGCCACCGGCAGACGGCCGCCTTCCGAAGCCGTCAGCTCCAGCTCCTGGCGCCAGCCGTGGGGCGCTGCCCTGAGATGGGCGAGTGCGGTCTGTACCGATTCGGGCCGGGTGAACAGGCTCGGCAGGTCGTTGCCAACCGGCACCGGCTGGCCGCGCAGGCTCAGCAGGGCATCGTTGGCAAACAACACGCGGCCCTGGGCATCCGCGATCAGCACCGGCTCGCGCGAGCCGGCCACGGTGGCCCGGATCTGGGCCTGCTGGTGCTCGGCGATCAGCAACCGAACCGCCTGCACCTGCACGATGATGTCGACCAGCGCCACACCGATGGCACGCGCCAGGGCCAGCTCGGTATTCGACCAAGGCACGGCCGTGCCCCGCACGATCTCGGACCAGGCAGCGAACGAGCGCCGTGGCGACAACTCCAGCGGGTTGTCGGTGACCATGGGTTTGCTGGGGTCGCCTGCCCAGGTGATGGTTTGCAGCTGTTCCTTGCGGAACCACAGCAGCCAGTCGGGCTGGCGCGCGGACAGGCGCACGCCCAGCACGCCGCTGGCCATGGGCGTGAGGCTGGCCAGGCTGGGCTGGGCCTGGCCCACCGAGGAACAGGCGAAAGGCTCGGTTTCATGGGCCGGTTGCTGCTGCACCCAGTCGAGCAGGGCGTGCAGCTCGGGCGTCGAAGGGACTTCGCCACAGGTCAGCACCTCGCCTTCGCAGAACAGGGCGGCACCGGTGGCTTCCAGCGGGTGCAGCAGGGTGCGCGGGTTGCGCAGCAGCGCGTAGCGCCAGTCGCCCTCGGTGGACGTGGCCTCGACCAGGCGCTGCTCAAGCCGCCGCACCATCAGCGCGACCTGGGCATGCGCATAGTTTTCGATGGCGGTGATGCGGGTGGAAGCCACCTCGGACAACAGGTCGACGGCCGCACGCACCGGGGCGCGCAGGTAGCGCGGCGAGTAGTGGTGGGCGGCGATCAGGCCCCAGAGCTGACCATCGCGCACCAGCGAGCCGGTCAGCGTGGCGGTGACCCCCATGTTGCGCAGGTACTGCAAATGGATCGGCGACATGCTGCGCAACTGGCACATGGACATGTCCAGGGGCTCACCGGTCAACGGCAGCCGCTCGGGCTGCAGAAGGGCCGGCCGGTAGTTCACGTCCACCAGCATGCGCACCCGGTTGAGCAGGTACAAGGCACGCGCACGCTGCGGAATGTCGGAGGCCGGATAGTGGTGGCCCAGCAGCGACTCCAGCCGGGAATGGCGTGCCTCTGCGATCACCAGACCATGGCCGTCGGGGTCAAATTTATAGACCAGCACCCGGTCGAAGCCGGTCAGATCGCGCACCACCTGGACCACCGCATCGGCCAGCGTGCCGATCGTGGGGGCAGCGGCAAACCGCTGGACGGCTTCTGCGAGGGTGCGTGCCATCACACCCTCACCCAGCTCTTCGGCGGCGGGCATGCCGGATGCCGGCCGGTCCAAGGGTTCGAGCTCCAGCACCAGACCACCCACAGGCAGGCGGTGCAGCCCGCCTTCCAGCCGCCGGGGGCCGCGCCCGGCCACGCAATGCAGGGCCACCGGCTCACGCAGGTCGGGCTGCTGCCGCAAGCGCAGGACCGTGTGGCACAACTCGTCGCCCAACACCGCCAAGGGCTGCGACAGCAGCTCGGCGGGGTTCAGCCCGAGCACGTCGGCCACGTTGTCGCTCACTTGCACGACCCGGAGATCGGGTTCGCTCAGCACCAGCAGCGCACCGTGCGGCTGCACCGAGCCAGCGAGGTGAATCAGCTCTCGTTCGCAGTTGCTCAGGTCGGCCTGACCAAAGGCGGGTTCGCTGGCCATGGCGTTCAGTTCATCAGGGGCGGACCATCGTCGGCCCGGCTGGCCCACTCCAGAGCTGTCAGGTCATGACCTTGCAGGCGTGCCGCAAGATCGGCCGGGCTCAGGCCCAGCAGCTCGGCGGCCACCGATGGAAACCCCTCGGCCCGCTGCATGGCCAAGAGGATCAGGTGGCGCTCGGCGCGGTGCGACACCTCGGCCAGCAGTTCTGGCAGCGGCACCTTTCCGACCTGCCCAGCCAAGTCCGCCAGGTCGGGAAACAACGCGTCCGGCGCCAGGGCCGCCGCTTCCATGGGGCGCAGCGTGAAGCCCAGGCAGGCCTGTTCGCCTTCGGTCATGAGCATGGCGGTGGCCTCGTGCCAGCGCGGTGGCTGGCCGGTGGACGCCAGCCGCATCCGCACCCGGGCGGCGATGCCGGAAGCGTTGGCCCGCTGGATGAGCCTGGACCAGGCGCCTTCGGCCTCACCGAGCAGGTCGGTCAGCGATCGGCCCAGGGCCTGGTTCTCGTCAGCCAAACTGGCCAGCTGCAGGAAGGCCGGGTTGGCCATCTGGATGCGCCCAGCGGAATCGGTCATGACCACCGCATCGGGCGTGTTCTCGACAAACTCGGCCATCACCGCCAGGGCCGGGCTGCCCATGGGGGCGCCTTCATCCTGACGCAGGCGCAGCATCAGCAGACGTTCATCGCCGTCCCGGAACGGCGTGGCAGCGACATCGAGCACGCCTTGGCCTTCCGGGGCCCGCACGCGGATCTCGCCGGCCCGGCCGCTGGTCCGCGCGCTGTAGAGCAACTCGACCACCGCGACTCGCAGCGCGGACGGCAGCAACTCCGCCATGGTTTGGCCAGTTTGCGAAGGATCGGTCAGTCTCAGGGCGAGGCCAAAGGCCTGGTTGGCCTCGACCAGACTGAGGTCCTCGGCCCGCAACACGGCCACACCATCGCTGGCCACCTGGAACAAGGTGCGGTAGCGAGCCTCGCTCTGGCGGCGTTGCCAGAACTGCCGCTCCAGATCCTGCTGAGCATCCACCAGACGCTGCTGGATCGCGGCCACCGCACGAAGATCGCGCCCCACGGCCAGCACCGGCCCGCCCTCGCCCAGGCGAATGGCCGACCAGGTCATGGGGATCTCGCTGCCGGACGGGTTGGGGTGGTTGACTTCGCGGCGGCGCGTGACACCGCTGGTCTGAACCTCCTCCAGCAGCAGTTCAATCTTGCGCCGGGTGCCATCGGTGACCGTGTCGACCCAGCGCCGACCGACCCAGCCCGCGCTGGGGTTGGCCAGGCCGGTTTCACTCTGGGCCACGCTGCGAATGACGCCGTCGGGGTCGATGACGATGGCAATGTCGCTCGCGACGCGCGCAATCGTGGCCGCCAGCTCGGGAGCCAGTGGCGAGAGGGCGCTCAGGTCAGGCGGTACGTCAGAGGAGGTCACCGGGAGAAGGCGGAAAGTTGAACGAAGAGGACTGGGCAACCCGCTGCATCAAGGCAGACGTCACATTCAAACAAAGCGAACAGCGCCGATGCTGACAGAAGACTGGGTCGCAGGACACCGGAAAACCCAGTATAGGTTCGATTCCTGGCCCGCTGGCACCCTCCACATGCATCGTGCCAACGGTGAAGCCCCGGACAGTTTCCCGTCCGGGGCTTTTGTTTTGAGCAGCCCGAAGACCTTTACTTCTTCGCAGGCGGCAAATCGGTACAAGACCCGTGCGCCACCTCAGCCGCCATGCCGATGCTCTCGCCCAGCGTGGGGTGCGGATGGATGGTCTTGCCGATGTCCACCGCGTCCGCGCCCATCTCGATGGCCAGCGCAATCTCGCCGATCATGTCGCCCGCATGCGTGCCGACCATGCCGCCGCCAAGGATCTTGCCGTGGCCGTGCGCTTCCGGGCTGTCATCGAACAGCAGTTTGGTCACGCCTTCGTCTCGACCGTTGGCAATGGCGCGGCCCGACGCCGTCCAGGGGAACAGGCCCTTCTTGACCTTGATGCCCTGCGCCTTGGCCTGGTCTTCGGTGAGGCCGACCCAAGCCACCTCTGGGTCGGTGTAGGCCACGCTGGGAATCACGCGGGCGTTGAAGGCGGCCGCGGCCAGCTCCTTGTTGCCTTGCAGTTCCCCGGCAATGACTTCTGCCGCCACGTGCGCCTCGTGCACCGCCTTGTGCGCCAGCATGGGCTGACCCACGATGTCGCCGATGGCGAAGATGTGCGGCACGTTGGTGCGCATCTGGATGTCGACGTTGATGAAGCCACGGTCGGTCACGGCCACGCCGGCCTTGTCGGCGGCGATCTTCTTGCCGTTGGGCGTGCGGCCCACGGCCTGCAGCACCAGATCGTAGAACTGCGGCGCGGGGGCTGTACCGCCCTCTTCCGCTGCGGCGAACGTCACCTCAATGCCTTCGGGCGTGGCCTTGGCCCCCACCGTCTTGGTCTTTAGCATGATGTTGTCGAAGCGCTTGGCGTTCATCTTCTGCCAGATCTTGACCAGGTCGCGGTCGGCGCCCTGCATCAGGCCGTCCATCATTTCCACCACGTCCAGGCGTGCGCCCAGGGTGCTGTAGACGGTGCCCATTTCCAGACCGATGATGCCGCCGCCCAGGATCAGCATGCGCTTGGGCACTTCCTTGAGCGCCAGCGCGCCGGTACTGTCGACCACGCGCGGATCGTCGGGCATGAAGGGCAGACGCACCGCCTGCGAACCGGCGGCGATGATGCATTTCTGGAAAGCCACGACCTTCTTGGTGCCGGTCTTCTCCTGGCCGGTACCGCTGGTCTCTTCCACTTCGACGTGGTTGGGGCCGACGAAGGCGCCGTAGCCGCGCACGGTGGTGACCTTGCGCATCTTGGCCATGGCGGCCAGGCCGCCGGTGAGCTTGTTGATCACCTTTTCTTTGTGGCCACGCAGCTTGTCGATGTTGACCGTGGGCGCGCCGAAGTCCACACCCAGATCGGCCATGTGGCTGACCTCGTCCATCACCGCCGCCACGTGCAGCAGCGCCTTGGACGGGATACAGCCCACGTTCAGACACACGCCGCCCAGCTGGGCGTAGCGCTCGACCAGCACCACCTTGAGGCCGAGGTCGGCGGCGCGGAAGGCGGCGGAATAGCCGCCGGGGCCAGCGCCGAGCACGAGCAGGTCGCACTCGATGTCGGCGCTGCCGCCGAAGCTGGCGGCCGCAGGGGCTGCGACCGGCGCAGAGGCGGACGCAGCAGCAGGTGCCGCTGCAGCCGCCGCAGGGGCGGCCGCCGGCGCGGCAGGAGCGCTGGCAGCGCCCTCGCCTTCCAGCACCAGCACCACCGAGCCTTGTTTGACCTTGTCGCCCAGTTTGACCTTGAGCTCTTTCACCACGCCGGCGTGCGAAGAGGGAATCTCCATCGAGGCCTTGTCGGACTCGACGGTGATCAGGCTTTGTTCGGCCTTGACGGTGTCGCCGGGCTTGACCAGCAACTCGATCACGGCCACTTCGTCGAAGTCGCCAATGTCGGGAACCTGAATATCGATCAGTGCCATAAATTTCCTTATTCGGTTGGGGTCAGAACACCGCTGCGCGGTGGTCTGACCCGCAAGGCATCAGAGCAGCACGCGACGGAAGTCGCCGAGGATCTGGCCGAGGTAGGCGTTGAAGCGGGCCGCAGCAGCGCCGTCGATCACGCGGTGGTCCCAGGTCAGCGACAGCGGCAGCATCAGGCGCGGCTGGAAGGCCTTGCCGTCCCACACCGGTTCCATGTTGCTCTTGCAGACGCCGAGGATGGCGACTTCGGGCGCGTTGATGATGGGCGTGAAATACCGGCCACCAATGCCGCCGAGCGACGAGATGGTGAAGGTGGCGCCGCTCATTTCGGCCGGGCTCAGCTTGCCGTCGCGCGCCTTTTTAGCAAGCTCTCCCATTTCCTGGCTGATCTGCAGCACGCCTTTTTTGTCGGCGTCCTTGATCACCGGGACCATCAGGCCATTGGGTGTGTCGGCTGCAAAGCCGATGTGCCAGTACTGCTTGTAGACCAGCGAGTCGCCGTCGATCGAGCTGTTGAATTCGGGGAATTTCTTGAGCGCGGCCACGCAGGCCTTGATCAGGAAGGCCAGCATGGTCACTTTGACGCCACTCTTCTCGTTTTCCTTGTTGGTGGAGACGCGGAAGGCTTCGAGGTCGGTGATGTCGGCATCGTCGTGGTTGGTGACGGCCGGGATCATGACCGCGTTGCGCAGCAGGTTGGCGCCGCTGATCTTCTTGATGCGGCCCATCTCCTTGCGTTCGATGGGGCCGAACTTGGCGAAGTCCACCTTGGGCCAGGGGATCAGGCCCAGCTCGGAGCCACCGCCACCGGTGGATGCAGCCGGAGCCTTGGCTTTTTGAGCGGCGGTCTGCACCGCGCCGGCCATCACCGACTTGGTGAAGCCCTGCACGTCGTCGAGCGTGATGCGGCCTTTGGGGCCTTTGCCTGGCACCTCGGCCAGCGGCACACCGAGTTCGCGGGCGAACTTGCGGACCGAGGGCGAAGCGTGCGGCAAGCCCAGCGCCGGGGTGCCGGTGGGGTTGTGCGCTGGCGCGGCCACTGCAGACGCGGTGGCCGCTGCAGGAGCAGCCACAGCAGCGGCGGACGGAGCGGCAGCCGGAGCCGCGGGTGCCGGAGCGGCCGCACCTGCGGCGCCTTCCAGGATGGCGAGCAGGTCACCGATGTTGACCGTGTCGCCCACCTTGACCTTGATCTCTTTGAGCACGCCCGCATGCGACGACGGAATCTCCATCGACGCCTTGTCGGACTCGACCGTGATCAGGCTCTGCTCGACCTTGATGGCGTCGCCGGGCTTGACGAACACCTCGATGACGGCGACGTCCTTGAAATCGCCGATGTCGGGCACGAACACCTGCACCGGTCCGGAAACCGCGGGTGCGGCCACGGGCGCCGCGGCAGCCGCCGGTGCGGCGGCTGCCGCTGCCGGAGCGGGCGCTGCGGCAGCCGGAGCCACAGCGGGCGTCGACGCAGCGGCCGCACCAGCGGCTTCCACCACCAGCACCACCGAACCCTCTTTCACCTTGTCGCCCAGGGCGACACGCAGCTCCTTCACCACGCCCGTCGTGCTGGACGGGATTTCCATCGAGGCCTTGTCGCTCTCCACCGTGATCAGCGACTGTTCGACCGTCACCGTGTCGCCCACCTTGACCAGCAGTTCAATGACCGCCACCTCGTCGAAGTCGCCGATGTCCGGGACCTTCACTTCTACCAGTGCCATGTTGTTGTCTCCGGATGTTTATGCGTACAAGGGGTTGATCTTGTCGACCTTGATGCCGTACTTGGCGATGGCTTCCGAGACCTTGGCCATTGGCAGCTTGCCTTCGTCGGCCAGCGAACGCAGGGCCGCAACCACGATGTAGTGGCGGTTGACCTCGAAGTGCTCGCGCAGCTTGCTGCGGAAGTCGCTGCGGCCAAAACCGTCGGTGCCGAGCACTTTGTAGGAACGACCCTTGGGAATGAACGGTCGGATCTGCTCGGCGTAGTTCTTCATGTAGTCGGTGGAAGCGACCACCGGGCCGGCGTGCTTCTCCAGCTGCTGTGCCACGAAGGACACGCGCTGTGGCTCGGTCGGGTGCAGCATGTTGAAGCGCTCGGCGTCCTGACCGTCGCGGGTCAGTTCGTTGAAGCTCGGGCAGCTCCACACGTCCGCCTGCACACCCCAGTCGGTGGCCAGCAGCGTCTGCGCGGCCATGCTCTCGCGCAGGATGGTGCCGGAGCCCAGCAGCTGCACGCGCTTGTCGCCTTCGGCGCCCGGCTTGCACAGGTACATGCCCTTGATGATCTGCTCTTCGGTGCCAGGGGTCAGACCGGGCATGGCGTAGTTTTCGTTGAGCAGGGTCAGGTAGAAATACACGTTGTCCTGCTTCTCCACCATGCGCTTCAAGCCATGGTGCAGGATCACGCCGACTTCGTGCGCGAAGGTCGGGTCGTAGCTGATGCAGTTGGGGATCGTGCCGGCCAGGATGTGGCTGTGGCCGTCTTCGTGCTGCAGGCCTTCGCCGTTGAGCGTGGTGCGGCCCGACGTGCCGCCCAGCAGGAAGCCGCGGGCCTGCATGTCACCTGCCGCCCAGGCCAGGTCGCCGATGCGCTGGAACCCGAACATCGAGTAGTACACGTAGAACGGCACCATGATGCGGTTGCTGGTGCTGTAGGACGTGGCGGCCGCGATCCAGCTGCTCATGCCGCCGGCTTCGTTGATACCTTCCTGCAGGATCTGACCGGCCTTGTCTTCCTTGTAGTACATGACCTGGTCTTTGTCGACCGGGGTGTACTGCTGGCCAGCCGGGTTGTAGATACCCACTTGACGGAACAGCCCTTCCATGCCGAAGGTGCGGGCCTCGTCCACCAGGATGGGCACCACGCGTGGGCCCAGCGCCTGGTCGCGCAAGAGCTGAGTCAAAAAGCGCACATAGGCCTGGGTGGTGGAGATTTCGCGGCCTTCGGCCGTCGGCTCCATCACCGCCTTGAACACTTCCAGCGAAGGCACGGTGAAGCTCTCATCTGCCTTGGTGCGACGGTGTGGCAGGTAGCCGCCCAAGGCCTTGCGGCGCTCGTGCAGGTACTTCATTTCAGGGGTGTCGTCAGCGGGCTTGTAGAACGGCACCTTGGGCAATTCGCTGTCCGGCACCGGGATGTTGAAGCGGTCGCGGAAGGCTTTGATGTCTTCGTCGGTGAGCTTCTTGGTCTGGTGAACGGTGTTTTTGCCTTCGCCGGCCTTGCCCATGCCAAAGCCCTTGACGGTCTTGATCAGCAACACGGTGGGCTGGCCCTTGTGGTTCACCGCCTTGTGGAAGGCTGCATACACCTTCTTGGAGTCGTGGCCGCCACGGCGGAGTTCGAAAATCTCTTCGTCGCTCATCTTGGCGACCATTTCCAGCGTGCGCGGGTCTTTGCCGAAGAAGTGCTTGCGGACGTAGGCGCCGTCGTTGGCCTTCATGGCCTGGTAGTCACCGTCCAGCGTGTCCATCATCAGCTTGCGCAGAGCGCCGTCTTTGTCGCGCGCCAGGAGCGGGTCCCAGCCGGAACCCCAGATCAGCTTGATCACATTCCAGCCGGAGCCGCGGAATTCGCCTTCCAACTCTTGGATGATCTTGCCGTTGCCACGCACCGGGCCGTCCAGCCGCTGCAGGTTGCAGTTGATGACAAAGACCAGGTTGTCCAGTCCTTCACGAGCGGCCAGACCGATGGCGCCGAGCGACTCGACCTCGTCCATTTCGCCGTCGCCACAGAACACCCAGACTTTGCGGTTCTCGGTGTTGGCGATGCCCCGGGCGTGCAGGTACTTCAGGAAGCGCGCCTGGTAGATCGCCATCAGCGGGCCCAGGCCCATCGACACCGTGGGGAACTGCCAGAACTCGGGCATCAGCTTGGGGTGCGGGTAGCTGGAGAGCCCCTTGCCATCCACCTCCTGGCGGAAGTTCAGCAACTGCTCCTCCGACAAGCGGCCTTCCAGGTACGCACGGGCATAGACGCCAGGCGACACATGACCCTGGATGAAAAGGCAGTCGCCACCGTGGTTCTCGGACTCCGCATGCCAGAAGTGGTTGAAGCCCGCACCGAACAGGCTGGCCAGCGACGCAAAGGAACCGATGTGACCGCCCAGGTCGCCACCGTCCACCGGGTGATGGCGGTTGGCCTTGACCACCATGGCCATGGCGTTCCAGCGCATGTAGGCGCGCAAGCGTTCTTCGATTTCCAGGTTGCCGGGTGAGCGCTCTTCCTGATCGGGTTCGATGGTGTTCACATAGCCGGTGTTGGCCGAGAACGGCAAGTCGATGCTGTTCTGACGGGCTTCCTCCAACAACTGCTCCAACAGGAAGTGCGCCCGTTCCGGGCCCTCCCGTTCGATCACGGCGGCCAGCGCCTCCATCCACTCGCGGGTTTCCTGGGAGTCCACATCCCCCACACCACGGCCATTGAGAGCGTCTGACGCTGACATTGTTTGTCTCCTGTTGGTTTGAAATCAAGGTTATGACGGGTCTTCCGCCGTGTCACGGATTTTTCCACAAAATCTTTAAGATTTCAATATGTGCTTGTTGTTTTTATAATGTGATATTTGAGCAATCAAGATCCATAGCAGCAACGTCTGTTCGCGCGGGCACTGGCGAACCAAACCCACCGTGCTCACGTAGACTCGAAGACCCATGATTCCCGCACCGGACGCACCGCCCAGCCTGCCCCCCAAAGGGTCGCCCATCGCCTGGTGGCAGCGCTGGTGGCGGCGTTTGCCGCCATCTCGCCAGGACCGCTTTGCCACTCTGGCGCCGCTGCTGTCGGTCTTGCTGTTCCTGTCGGCCATCGTGGTCGCCATCACCTACCTGCGGTACGAGGAACTGGAGCGCGAACAGGAGGCGGTCACGCGCGACGTCGAATACGCCCAGCAACGCCTGCGCCTGCGCCTGCTGGAACGCCAGGAACAGCTCATGAGGCTGGCGCGCGAAGTGGACAACAAGGAAATCAGTGTTGAAGAGTTCGCTTTCCAGTCGGAGACGCTGATCAGCCAGTTCCCCGAGCTGTTGGCCATCAGCTGGGTGGACGCCCGCCGAACGCTCGTTTCCAGCTACGCCTCGCCGAGCGCGCCGCTGTCCCTGATGCGCCCGTTGGGCAGCACCATGGGACCGGACGAAACCGACGGATCTTTCGAACTCGCGCGCGAACTGCGCCAACCGATTTACTCTCGCCCCCTGGGTGAAGACCCCCGCCAGACCACCCTGATGCTGCAGGTGCCGCTGACCGAACAGGGTCGCTTCGCCGGCACGGTGATGGGCGAATACTCGGTGGACGGGCTGATGCGCTTTGGCATGCCGCCCGAGATCATGGCGCGTTACGCGGTCGCTTTGCTGGATGACCGCGGCCGCGTGCTGGCGGGCAGCCTGCAGTCGACCAGCGGCGTGCTGCCCTTGCTGCCCTGGTCGGACCAGCCCCTGGAACACGAAGCACCCGTCTCGCCGGTGGGCAACGGCCTGATTCTCAAAGCCCAGGGCTACCGCACATCGCAGGACATCGTGGGCTCGGGCTTCTTCTGGGTCATCGGCGCGCTGTCAGCGCTCACGGTCTGGATGCTGCTGGGCACCTGGCGCCACACCCGCCGCCGGGTGCAGGCACAGCAGGCCCTGATGTCGGAAACCAATTTCCGCCGTGCGATGGAGAACTCCATGCTCACCGGCATGCGCGCGCTGGACATGCAGGGTCGCATCACCTACGTCAACCCGGCGTTCTGCTCCATGACCGGCTGGACCGAAGCCGAACTGGTGGGCCGCACCGCCCCCTTCCCTTACTGGCCCGACGACGACCACGAACTGCTCGCCGCGCGGCTGGACGACGAACTCAGCGGCCGATCCACACCGGGCGGCTTTGAAGTGCGCGTGCAGCGCCGCGACGGTGGCATCTTCGATGCCCGCATGTACGTGTCGCCTCTGATCGACCCCAAGGGGCACCAGACCGGCTGGATGACCTCGATGACCGACATCACCGAGCCCAAGCGCATCCGCGAAGAACTCTCTGCCTCCTACGAACGCTTCACCACGGTGCTGGAGTCGCTGGACTCGGCGGTCTCGGTGGCACCGCTGGGGAGCGACGAGATGCTGTTTGCCAACAAGATGTACCGCCTGTGGTTCGGCACCCGCGGCCTGGGTCACCGTCACCTGGTCGAGCTGGCAGGAAACCAGCCCACACCCAGCCCGGACAACGGCGATGCGGTGGACGCCTTTGCCGGCATGCCGACCGAAACCCTGACCGACGCCGGTGCGGAGAACGCCGAGGTTTTTGTGGAAGAGCTTGATCGATGGCTGGAGGTGCGGACACGCTACCTGACCTGGGTGGACGGGCGGCTGGCACAGATGGTGATTGCCAGCGACATCACGCCGCGCCGCACCGCCGAGGCACAGGCGGCGCTGCAGAATGAACGCGCCCAGACCGCCAGCCGCCTGATCACCATGGGCGAGATGGCCTCCAGCGTGGCGCACGAACTCAACCAGCCGCTCACCGCCATCAGCAACTATTGCAACGGCATGATCTCGCGCCTGAACGAACAACGCATCAGCTCGGGAGAACTGTTGAGCGCCCTGGAAAAAACGTCCCGCCAGGCGCAACGCGCTGGTCAGATCATCCAGCGCATCAGGGCGTTCGTGAAGCGCAGCGAGCCCAACCCGATGCCGTCGGACGTGTCCACCATGGTGAGCAACGCGATCGAACTGGCCGACATCGAGCTGCGTCGCCAGCAGGTGCGCCTCTCGCCCTATGTGGCTGCGCGCCTGCCCAGCCTGATGGTCGATCCGATCCTGATCGAGCAGGTGCTGATCAACCTGCTGAAGAACGCGGGCGAAGCCATTGCGCAGGCAGGTCGCCTGCCGGGTGAGCGCTATGTCGAGCTGCGCGTCGGTCCACGTCACCTGGAAAACCAGGAGGTCGTCGAGTTCGCGGTTCGAGATTCGGGCAACGGCGTACCGGCCGAACTGATCGAGCGCATCTACGAGGCGTTCTACAGCACCAAGAGCGAAGGCATGGGCATCGGCCTCAAGCTGTGCCGCAGCATCGTGGAGTCGCACCACGGGAGGATGCGGGTAGAGAACATCTACAATGGCGAAGAGGTTGTGGGCTGCTGTTTCAGCTTCTGGATCCCGGTGGTTTCCCGGCTCCAGCCCGGAGGCGACTTGCCCGAACCCGCCACCGAGTCGTTGTCGGACACAGAAAGAGCGAGATGAGTTTGATCCCCAAAAAAGGCAGCGTCTACGTGGTCGATGACGACGAGGCGGTTCGCGACTCCCTGCAGTGGCTGCTCGAAGGCAAAGACTACCGGGTTCGCTGCTTCGAATCGGCCGAAGCCTTCCTCAGCCGGTACGACGCCCGGGAAGTTGCCTGTCTGATCGCCGACATCCGCATGGGGGGGATGACCGGCATGGAACTGCAGGAAAAGCTGATCGAACGCCAGTCGCCGCTGCCGATCGTCTTCATCACCGGTCATGGCGACGTACCCATGGCGGTGGAGTCCATGAAAAAGGGCGCTCTGGACTTCATCCAGAAGCCCTTCAAGGAAGAACAGCTGGTGGCCCTGGTCGAACGCATGCTGGAGAAAGCCAAGGACGCCTTTGCCACGCACCAGCAGGCCGCCAGCCGCGACGCCTTGCTCTCCAAGCTGACCAGTCGCGAAGCCCAGGTGCTGGAGCGCATCGTGGCCGGTCGCCTCAACAAGCAAATCGCCGACGACCTGGGCATCAGCATCAAGACGGTTGAAGCGCACCGCGCCAACATCATGGAAAAGCTCGGTGCCAACACCGTGGCCGACCTGCTCAAGATTGCCCTGGGTCAGACACCCGCCAAGGCCTGACGGGCCTCACTCCACTCCCGACGCCCGCCACCGCGGGCGTTTGCACTTTTCAACCCGCTTCACCGCCATGACCGCCCAACTGATCGACGGCAACGCCTTATCCAAACAACTGCGCGCCGATGTCGCTGCTCGCGTGGCCGCTTTGAAGGCCCGGGGCATCACGCCCGGCCTGGCGGTGATCCTGGTCGGCGACAACCAGGCCAGCCAGGTCTATGTGCGCAACAAGGTCAAAGCCTGCGAAGACACCGGCATGCACTCGGTGCTGGAAACCTGGCCCGCCGGCATGACCGAAGCCGAGTTGCTGGCGCGTGTGGACGCTTTGAACAAGGACGCCACCATCCACGGTATTCTGGTGCAACTGCCACTGCCACCGCACATCGACTCACAGAAAGTGATCGAGGCGATTTCGCCCGCCAAAGACGTGGACGGCTTCCACATCGCCAGCGCCGGCGCGCTCATGACCGGACTGCCCGGCTTCTGGCCCTGCACGCCGTACGGCTGCATGAAGATGCTGGAGAGCATCGGCTACGAGCTCAAAGGCAAACACGCGGTCGTCATCGGCCGCAGCAACATCGTGGGCAAGCCCATGGCCATGATGCTGCTGCAGCAGAACGCCACCGTCACCATCTGCCACAGCGGCACCAAAGACCTGAAAGCCATGACGCTGCAGGCCGACGTGATTGTGGCCGCGGTGGGCAAGCGCAACGTGCTGACCGCCGACATGGTCAAGCCCGGCGCCGTGGTGCTGGACGTGGGCATGAACCGCAACGACGAAGGCAAGCTCTGCGGTGACGTGGACTTCGCCGGCGTCAAGGAAGTGGCGGGCTACATCACCCCGGTGCCCGGCGGCGTCGGCCCCATGACCATCACCATGCTGATGGTGAACACATTGGAAAGCGCAGAACGGAAGTAACCCCCCCCGCGCCGCCTTCGGCGTCACCCCCCCCAGGGGGCGGCGCTGGCGGCCCGGCAAAGCCGGTTCCGCGGCGCCCTGGAATGGGTCACTTCGCGTCGGCTACGACCTCGCTCGGTCGGGAGAGTCGGAACAGCACGGCGCCACTAGAAATCCACTGCCCGAGCACCATCAAGGTGCCCACCCCGTGCCACAGCTGCAAGTTGCCACCGGTGGCGCGGGCGGTGACGATTTTTTGAGCCACGCCAAACTCCTGCAGCAGCGCCAGCAACATGGCCGCCAGCACAAAGCCCATGGTGCCCAGCACCCGCTGCATCGCTGCGAGGCGCTCCGGGGCCACCACCTCGCCCGCCACCGGCAACTGGGCACCGGCACGGGCCCGGCGCAACAACAGCAGCAGCGCCAACCCGAGGCCCAGCCCCGCCCAGCACTGCAACGAAAACAGCTTGGCCGCCACCGGCCCGGCCACGGGTGCCCCCAAATGGGCAAACAGCGTGGGCACCGCCAGAAAGCTCAGGGAAGAGATGCCGCCCCACCACAGCGCAGCCAGAAAAACCGCCAGCCGCTGCATGGCGGTCAGATGTAGCGAACCGCCACCACTTCGTAGCGGCGCGTGCCACCGGGAGCCGCCACCACGGCCACGTCGCCCACTTCCTTGCCGATCAACGCGCGCGCGATCGGGCTGCTGATGTTGATCAGGCCCTTTTTCAGGTCGGCCTCGTCCTCGCCCACGATCTGATAGGTCACCGCGGCGCCGCTGTCTTCATCTTCCAGGTCCACCGTGGCGCCAAACACCACGCGCCCACCGGCGTCCAACGTCGACGGATCGATCACCTGCGCGGCCGAGAGCTTGCCCTCCACCTCGTTGATGCGCCCCTCGATGAAGCCCTGGCGTTCCTTGGCGGCGTCGTAGTCTGCGTTTTCGCTCAGGTCGCCCTGGGCACGTGCCTCGGCGATCGCATTGATCACCGAAGGGCGCTCCACGGTCTTGAGCTTGTGCAGTTCGGCCTTGAGCAACTCGGCGCCGAGCTTGGTGATGGGAAAAGTGGCCATGCGGCAATCTCCAGCGGTCTCGCCAGACAGATTGAAAGAGCATCTGCCTGGACAAAAGGAAACCGCCGATCGTTGCCGGTCGGCGGTATGTGTCTGGACCGGATTATGCCCCGGTCCGTTGGCAGCTGGGCAGGGTATGAACCCGGATCAGGCCGTGAGCTGCGCGTGCATCTCCTGCACCGAAATCACGCCCAGGCTGTCCATGTACTTCATGCCCTCCACCGCCGCTTCCGCGCCGAAGATGGTGGTGAAGGTGGTCACGCGGGCCAGCAACGAAGAGGTGCGGATCGCACGCGAATCGGTGATGGCGTTGCGGCGCTCTTCCACCGTGTTGATCACCAGGCTGATGTCACCGTTCTTGATCATGTCCACGATGTGCGGACGGCCTTCGGTGACCTTGTTCACCGTCTGCACCGGCACCCCGGCCGCTGCGATGGCGGCGGCCGTGCCGCGCGTGGCGACCAGCTCAAAGCCCATGGCCACCAAGGCGCGTGCGATCTCCACCGCGCGCGGCTTGTCGCCGTTCTTCACCGTCAGGAACACCTTGCCCGCCGGGCTGCCATCGGCCTTCTTGGGTCGGGGCAACTTCGTACCGGCACCCAGTTGGCTTTTCACGAAGGCTTCACCAAAGGTCTTGCCCACGCCCATCACCTCGCCGGTGGATTTCATCTCGGGTCCGAGGATGGTGTCCACGCCAGGGAACTTCACGAACGGGAACACGGCTTCCTTCACGCTGAAGTACGGCGGGTTCACTTCGGCGCCGATGCCCTGCGCGTCCAGCGACTGGCCGGCCATGCAGCGGGCAGCCACCTTGGCCAGCTGGATGCCGGTGGCCTTGGACACGAAGGGCACGGTGCGCGAAGCGCGCGGGTTCACTTCCAGCACGTAGATCACGTCGGTCCTGACGCCGTCCTCGTCTTTTTCCTGGATCGCGAACTGCACGTTCATCAGGCCCACCACGTTCAGGCCCTGTGCCATGGCCGCGGTCTGGCGCTTGAGTTCGTCGATCGTGGCCTTGCTCAGGTAATACGGCGGCAACGAACAGGCCGAGTCGCCGCTGTGCACACCGGCTTGCTCGATGTGTTCCATCACGCCGCCGATGAAGACACGGCCGGTGTGGTCGCGGATCGCGTCCACATCGCACTCGATGGCGTCGTTCAGGAAACGGTCCAGCAGCACCGGCGAATCGTTGCTCACCTTCACCGCCTCGCGCATGTAGCGCTCCAGGTCGCGCTGCTCGTGCACGATTTCCATCGCGCGACCGCCCAGCACATAGCTCGGACGCACCACCAGCGGGTAACCCAGCGCAGAAGCCTTTTCCAGCGCCTCGGCTTCGGTGCGGGCGGTGGCATTGGGTGGCTGCTTGAGCTTCAGTTTGTGCAGCAATGCCGAGAAGCGCTCACGGTCTTCGGCGGCATCGATCATGTCGGGGCTGGTGCCGATGATGGGCACACCCGCCGCCTCCAGCCCCAGCGCCAGCTTCAAAGGCGTCTGGCCGCCGTACTGCACGATCACGCCCAGCGGCTTTTCCTTGTCCACGATCTCTAGCACGTCTTCCAGCGTGAGCGGCTCAAAGTACAGGCGGTCGCTGGTGTCGTAGTCGGTCGACACGGTTTCCGGGTTGCAGTTGACCATGATGGTCTCGTACCCGTCTTCGCGCATGGCCAACGCGGCGTGCACGCAGCAGTAGTCGAATTCGATGCCCTGGCCGATGCGGTTCGGGCCGCCACCCAGCACCATGATTTTCTTGTTGTTGGTGGGCTCGGCCTCGCACTCGCCGTCGCCATGGCCTTCGTAGGTGGAGTACAGGTAGGCGGTGTCGGTCGAGAACTCGGCCGCGCAGGTGTCCACCCGCTTGTAGACCGGACGGATGTTCTGCGTGATGCGGCGCGCGCGCACGGCGGCATCGGTGGTCTTGAGCAGCTTGGCCAGACGACGGTCCGAGAAGCCTTTTTTCTTCAGGCCGCGCAGCGTGTCGGCGTCGATTGCTTCCAGGCTGGTTTTCTCCAGCGCCAGTTCGATCTTCACGATCTCCTCGATCTGCACCAGGAACCACGGGTCGATCTTGGTGAACTGGTGGACTTCTTCCATGGTCCAGCCCGCCGCAAACGCGTCGCCCACGTACCAGATGCGGTCCGGGCCGGGTTCGCCCAACTCTCGTTCCAGAGTCTCGCGGTCCTGCGTCTTTTCGTTCATGCCGTCCACGCCGACTTCAAGGCCGCGCAGGGCTTTCTGGAACGACTCCTGGAAGGTGCGGCCCATGGCCATGACCTCGCCCACGCTTTTCATTTGCGTGGTCAGACGGCTGTCGGCGGTGGGGAATTTCTCGAACGCGAAACGCGGGATCTTGGTCACCACGTAGTCGATCGAGGGCTCGAACGACGCGGGCGTGGCGCCGCCGGTGATCTCGTTGCGCAGCTCGTCGAGCGTGTAGCCCACGGCCAGCTTGGCCGCCACTTTGGCAATCGGGAAGCCCGTGGCCTTGGAGGCCAGCGCCGACGAACGCGACACGCGCGGGTTCATCTCGATCACCACCATGCGGCCGTCGGCCGGGTTGATGGAGAACTGCACGTTGGAGCCGCCGGTGTCCACACCGATCTCGCGCAACACGGCCAGGCTGGCGTTGCGAAGGATCTGGTATTCCTTGTCGGTCAGGGTCTGGGCCGGGGCCACGGTGATCGAATCGCCGGTGTGCACGCCCATCGGATCCAGGTTCTCGATCGAGCAGACGATGATGCAGTTGTCCGCCTTGTCGCGCACCACCTCCATCTCGTACTCTTTCCAGCCGAGCAGCGACTCTTCGATCAGCAGCTCGTTGGTGGGCGAGGCTTCCAGGCCGCGCTTGCATATGGTCTCGAACTCTTCCGGGTTGTAGGCGATGCCGCCGCCGGTGCCACCGAGCGTGAAGCTGGGGCGGATCACGACGGGGAAGCCCACCGTCTTCTGCACGCCCCAGGCCTCTTCCAGGCTGTGGGCGATGCCCGAACGCGCCGAACCCAGACCGATCTTGGTCATGGCGTCTTTGAACTTCAGCCGGTCTTCGGCTTTGTCAATGGCCTCGGGCGTGGCGCCGATCAGCTCGACGTTGTATTTCTCGAGCACACCGTTGTGCCACAGGTCCAGCGCGCAGTTGAGCGCGGTCTGGCCGCCCATGGTCGGCAGGATCGCGAAGCCACCGGCGGTGAGCGGGCGCTCCTTGGCAATGATCTTCTCGACCGTCTGCCAGGTGATCGGTTCGATGTAGGTGACGTCGGCCGTGGCCGGGTCGGTCATGATCGTGGCCGGGTTGCTGTTGATCAGCACGACCTTGTAGCCCTCTTCGCGCAGCGCCTTGCAGGCCTGCACGCCGGAGTAGTCGAACTCACAGGCCTGGCCGATGATGATCGGGCCCGCGCCGATGATGAGGACGGTCTGGATGTCTGTTCTTTTGGGCATGGATTCGGTTCAGTCGTTGCGCGCAGACCGATCAGGCCTGGCGCTGGGTTTCCAGTTTGCTCAGCAGCGCCTGCACGCGTTCGGCAGGCACGTTTTTCTGCATCAATTGCAGCAGGCCGTCGCCTTCGATCATGGGGCGCAGCACCTCGACTTCGGCCGGGTAGAACAGCGCGTCCCAGGCCACCAGTTCGGTGTTGAAGGTCTCGTCGTCCCAGGTCTTGCCCTTGGCCAGCAGCGTCACCAGGGGCGAGGCCTTGTTCTCGACAAAAGCCTTTCGGTAAGGCTTCTGCGCCCAGCGCTGGGCAAACCATTCCTTGTGCGGCGACTCCAGCGTCAGCATGCGCTTGGCAATGGCTTTCTCAATGGCAAAAACCGGGAAACCGAAGAGCTTCATGTCAAACCTTTGGTTGCGCTTGCATCAGTGCCGTGAAGCGCTCGAACAGGTAGCCGATGTCGTGCGGGCCGGGTGAAGCTTCCGGGTGGCCCTGAAAGCAGAACGCGGGCTTGTCGGTGCGGGCCAGGCCCTGCAGCGTGCCGTCGAACAGGCTCACGTGCGTGGCGCGCAGGTTGGCCGGCAAGGTCTTTTCGTCCACCGCAAAACCGTGGTTCTGGCTGGTGATGCTGACTCGGCCGTTGTCGAGGTCTTTCACCGGGTGGTTGGCGCCATGGTGGCCGAACTTCATCTTGAAGGTCTTGGCACCGCTCGCCAGCGCCATGATCTGGTGGCCCAGGCAGATGCCGAAGGTCGGCACACCGCTCTCGATGATTTCGCGCGCCGCGGCAATGGCGTAGTCGCAGGGCTCAGGGTCGCCTGGGCCGTTGGAGAGGAACACGCCGTTGGGCTTGAGCTTGAACACGTCGGCCGCGGGCGTCTGCGCCGGCACCACCGTGACCTTGCAGCCGCGCTGGGCCAACATGCGCAGGATGTTGTGCTTGACGCCGAAGTCGTAGGCCACCACATGGAACTTCGGTGCGATCTGCTCGCCGTAGCCAAAGCCGAGTTGCCACTCGGTCTGGGTCCAGGCATAGGGCTCGTTGGCTGACACCACCTTGGCCAGATCCTGGCCCGCCATGGTAGGCGCCGCCTGCGCGGCGGCAATGGCCTGGGCCCGGTGCGCTTCGGTGATGGCAACGCCTGCCGCCAATGCCACGATGCACCCGTTCTGCGCACCGTGGGTGCGCAGGCGGCGCGTCAGCGCGCGGGTGTCCAGATCGGCGATGGCCACGGTGCCTTCGCTCTGCAGGTACTCGGACAGGGTTTCGCTGCTGCGGAAGTTGGACGCGAGCAGGGGCAGGTCTTTGATGATCAGGCCAGCGGCATGGATGCGCGAGGCCTCCACGTCTTCACGGTTCACACCGGTGTTGCCGATGTGCGGGTAGGTCAGCGTGACGATTTGCCGGCAGTAGCTGGGATCGGTGAGGATTTCCTGGTAACCGGTGAGCGAGGTGTTGAACACCACCTCGCCCGTAGTCTGGCCGGTGGCACCGATGGAAATGCCTGTAAAGACCGTGCCGTCGGCGAGCGCGAGAAGGGCTTTCGGATGGACGGGAAGCACGGTTTTCTCCAGAGATGAATTGCACGCACCCGCACCCGCCATGGGACACAACCGGAGGGATTCGCGCCCGCTCCCACAGGGGCCGCGCTGAAGGCGCGACCAGGGGAAGTGAAACGGGAATCTGGGCAGAAAGCCGGGGCGGACGCAGGTACCTGCGTCGATTGCGGGTAAACCCCGGAATTATAGCTGCTCACTCCTGCCGGTCTGGCCCTCACGCCCCGAGAAAGAGCGTTTTCAAAGTCGGACCAACACAGGTCACCCGGTTTCAGCGCTGGGCCGCACTGGCGTGCAGGCAGATCGCAGCAGCAGCCGCCACGTTGAGTGACTCTTCGCCGCCCGGCTGCACGATGCGCACTGAGGCACTGGCCATGGACTCCAGGATGGGCGACACGCCCTGCCCTTCGTGACCAAGCACCCAGGCACAGGGCCAGGGCAACCGAGCCTGGTGCAAATACTCGCCTCGGTGGGAGCTGGTCACCAGCAGGGGCACGTCCAGCGTGCGCAAATCCTCCGCCGACAGACCTTCAACCAGCTGCAATGCAAAGTGGGCGCCCATGCCGGCGCGCAGCACTTTGGGTGACCACAAGCCGGCGGTTCCCTTGAGCGCCAGCACCTGGGCAAAGCCCATGGCGGCGGCGCTGCGTAGGATGGAACCCACGTTGCCGGGATCCTGCAGGCGGTCCAGCACCACGGCGGCTTGCCCGGCCTGCCCACTGGCGGTCTGCGGCACATCCCAAACAAAACCGACCGCGGCGGGTGATTCGAGGCCGCTGATGCCCGCCATCAAGGCGTCGGGCACTGTGACGATGTGGTCGGCGGCGTCGCGCAGGTCGTGCGGAGCCTGGGACCAGAAGCTTTCGCCGAACACCGCGGTGGCGGGCCGATAGCCGCGCGCCAGCAAGGCCCGGCACAGGTGGTCGCCTTCCAGCCAGACCTGCCCCTGCTTGCGGTACGCGGTGCTGTCTTGCGCCAGCAGGCGCAGGCGCTTCAGCAGCGGGTTGTCGCGCGAGGTGACGGCGGTCGGTGGGTTCATGGGCGCGGCTTGAGCTGGTCGCTGGTCAACACCCGGGCCACGGGCGCAAAGCTGCGCCGGTGCTCGGCCAGCGCGCCGTGGGTTTGCAGTGCCCGCAGGTGTTCTGCGGTGCCATAGCCCTTGTGGCGGTCGAAGCCGTAATCCGGATGCTGCTGGTGCAGGTCGATCAGCAGGCGGTCACGGGTGACTTTGGCGACGATGGAGGCCGCAGAAATGGCGGGCACCAGCGCGTCACCCGAGACGATGGCCTCGGCCAGCACGTCCAGCGTCGGCAGGCGGTTGCCGTCCACCAGCACCTTGTGGGGTTTCAGGCGCAGGCCCTGCACCGCGCGCTGCATGGCCAGCATCGTGGCTTGCAGGATGTTGAGCCGGTCTATTTCTTCCACCGTGGCCAACGCGATGCTGCAGCACAAGGCCCTGCCGCGGATCTCGTCGTAGAGCTTTTCGCGGCGCCTGGCGGTGAGCTGCTTCGAATCGGCCAGACCCTTGATGGGATTGAGATCGTCCAGGATCACCGCAGCGGCCACCACCGGACCAGCGAGCGGGCCACGACCGGCCTCGTCCACGCCGGCGACCAGGCCGGGCACGTCCCAGACCAGCGCGGCCTGTTCAGCCTTCAAGAACTTTTTCGATCGCATCGGTGGCGAGTTGGGCGGTGTCGCGTTGCAGAAGGTGGTGCAACCGGGTGAAGACTTGATGCAGGTCGCGGATTTTCTCAGGCTGATCCAGCCAGGCCAGCGTTTCACGGGCCAGGGCTTCTGGTGTGGCGGCGTCTTGCAGCAGCTCGGGCACCACGAAACGGCCACTCAGGATGTTGGGCAGGCCCACCCAGGGCTGCAGCTGTTTGCGCCGCATGATCTGCCAGGAGATCCAGTTCATGTTGTAGGCGATGACCATGGGGCGCTTGAACAGCGCGGCTTCAAGCGTGGCGGTACCGCTGGCGATCAGCGTCACGTCGCAGGCGGCCAGCGCGGTGTGCGAACGTCCGTCCAGTACCTGCAAGGTGTCGCCCAAGCCGCTGGCTGCGGCCAGTTGGGTGATGCGCTCGCGCAGCGCCGGCACGGCGGGCACCACGAAGCGGATGCCGGGGCGGGCCTTTTTCATGAGCGCGGCCGCGTCGAAGAATCGCCGCGCCAGGTATTGCACTTCGGACGCCCGGCTGCCTGGGAGGATGGCGATCACCGTGTCTTCGTCCTGCAGACCCAGTTGCTGCCGGGCCGCTGCGCGGTCGGGCTCCACCGGAATCACATTGGCCAGCGGGTGGCCCACGTAGGTGGACGCGATCCCGTGCCGGGCCAGCAGTTCGGGTTCAAACGGAAATATGCAAAGCACATGGTCTGCACTGCGGCGGATTTTCTCCACCCTTTCCGCGCGCCAGGCCCAGACCGAGGGACAAACGAAATGCACCGTGCGCACGCCCTGGGCCTTGAGGGCGGCTTCGAGATCGAGGTTGAAGTCCGGCGCGTCGACGCCCACGAAGAGGTCGGGGCGGTCAGCGCCCAGCAGGCGCTGGCGCAACCGGTCGCGGATGCCGACGATCTCCCGGTAGTGGCGCAGCACCTCGATGTAGCCACGCACCGCCAGCTTCTCGCTCGGCCACCAGGGATCGAAACCCTGCTCGACCATGCGCGGGCCGCCGATGCCGGCCGACCGCAGATCGGGCCAGCGCTGGCGCATGCCCTGGAGCAGCAAACCCGCCAGCAAGTCCCCGGACGTCTCGCCGGCGACCAGCGCAAACCGTCTGGGCTTCAACATGCGGGGTCAGCGAACGATGCCGCGCTGGGGCGATGTCTGATGCAGGAAGTCCAGCATCAGCGCCACGTCGGGTGCGGCCTCGGGCGTTGTCGCGGTCAGCCCGCGGATGCGCTCGGCCGCCTGGTCCAGCGTCAGGTCGTCGCGGTACAGCGCCTTGTGCATGGCCTTGACGGCCGCGATGCGCTCGGGCGTGAAACCCCGGCGGCGCAGGCCCTCGAAGTTCATCGAACGCGCCGCAGCGGGCTGCCCTTGGCACATCACGAACGGCGGCAGGTCGGCGAACAGCAGCGAGCACATGGCGGTCATGGCGTGGTCGCCGATGCGCACGAACTGGTGCACCACGGTGAAACCACCCAGGATGACCCAGTCGCCGACCGTCACATGGCCGGCCAGTTGCGAGTTGTTGGCAAAAATGGTCTTGTTGCCCACCACGCAGTCGTGCGCCAGGTGGACGTAGGCCATGATCCAGTTGTCATCGCCCACCACCGTTTTGCCCAGCGCACCGGGCGAGCCGATGTTGAAGGTGCAGAACTCGCGCACGGTGTTGCGGTCACCAATGACGAGTTCGCAGGGCTCGCCTGCGTATTTCTTGTCCTGCGGGATCGCGCCCAGCGAGTTGAACTGGAAGATGCGGTTGTCGCGCCCGATGGTGGTGTGGCCTTCAATCACGCAGTGCGGGCCGATGGTGGTGCCGGCACCGATCCGGACGTGCGGACCGATGACAGTGTAAGGACCGACGCTGACCGAACTGTCCAGCTCGGCCGCCGGGTCCACCAGCGCGGTGGGATGGATGTGACTCATGCGCTCGGGTCCGTGCCTCAGGCGATGGTGCGCATGGTGCACATCAGCTCAGCCTCGCAAACCACGACGTCGGCGACGGTGGCCACACCCTTGAACTTGAAGATGCCCGCCTTCATGCGTTCGAGCGACACGTCCATGATCAGCTGATCCCCAGGCTCCACCGGTCGCTTGAACCGGGCGGCGTCGATGCCGGCAAAGTAATAGACGGTCTTGTCGTCCGGCGCCGAGCCGATCATGTCGAAAGCCAGCAGGGCCGCGGCCTGGGCCATGGCTTCAAGCTGGAACACGCCCGGAAACACGGGCCGGTGCGGGAAATGGCCGGTGAACTGCGGCTCGTTGATCGAAACGTTTTTCAGGGCCTTGATGCGCTTGCCTTTCTCCAGTTCCAGCACACGGTCCACGAGCAAAATGGGGTAGCGGTGAGGCAGTTGCTTGAGAATCTGGTGGATGTCCATCATGGCTCGGTCTTCTTGTTGGCGGCTTGTTCGAGGGCCTGTTCGACGGCCTTGAGGCGCTCGCGCAGGCGGTTGAGTTGCTTGAGGGAAGCGGCGTTCTTTTCCCAGCTGGCATTGTCGTCGATGGGAAACATGCCGGTGTAGTGGCCCGGCTCGCGGATCGAGCGGGTGACCACCGAAGCGGCGGAGATGTGCACCTTGTCGGCCAGCGTCAGGTGGCCCAGCACGATGGCGCCCCCACCCACGGTGCAGTGCGCGCCAATGGTGGCGCTGCCCGCCACGCCCGCGTTGCCGGCCATGGCGGTGTGAGCGCCGATGCGCACGTTGTGGCCGATCTGGATCAGGTTGTCGAGCTTCACACCGTCCTCGATCACTGTGTCATCGAGCGCACCCCGGTCGATGCAGGTGTTGGCCCCGATCTCCACATCGTCACCGATGCGCACCGCGCCCAGCTGTTCGATCTTGACCCATTGGCCCTGATGCGGCGCGAAACCGAAACCGTCTGCCCCGATCACCACGCCGGGGTGCACGATGCAGCGCGCGCCCAGCACGCAGCCGTCACCGACCGTGACACGGGGGTGGAGCACCGTGCCCTTCCCCACCCGGGCGCCACGCCCCA
>LNFM01001061.1_pt1 | contig 72700 bp, 62 predicted proteins | sample 596031 | NCBI WGS metagenome assembly LNFM01 (sample SAMN04254537, study PRJNA301005) | activated carbon metagenome | isolation source: dual media filters at the Ann Arbor, Michigan drinking water treatment plant | place: USA: Ann Arbor
CGCGCATCAGCATCAAGGTGATGCTGGCCTGGTCGACCTGCGCGCAGATGGGTTTCATGCTGATGCAGTGCGGCCTGGGCGCGTGGGACATGGCCCTGCTGCACCTGCTGGCGCACTCGCTGTACAAGGCCCACGCCTTCCTGGGCGCAGGCGGTGCGGTGCGGCGTGCGCAGGTGGCGCAGCTGGCCGGTGTGCCGGCTGGTGCGGGCCTGGCTGCATCGGCGGCAGGTGCACTGGTGGGCCTGGGCCTGGTGGCCGCAGCCCTGGCGCTGTGGGGAGCATGGCTGCCCGCCATGGCGGTATCGCCCGCGATGTGGGTGCTGGCGGGCATCGTGGCGCTGGCCGTGGTGCCACTGCTGGGCAGCCCTGCAGTGCAGGGCCCCGCGCTCTGGCTGCGGCAATGCGCCGGTGCGGTGGCCGTGGTGATGGTCTACCTGGGCCTGCACGCCCTGTTGGGTGGCTGGCTGGGCACGCCCGTGGCGCAGCCGCCTGCTGCGCTGTGGATGGGCGTGGCGGTGGCATTTGCAGCCCTGTTCGTGCTGCAGGCCGCGCTGGCCGCTGCGCCGCGCGGGGCGCTGGCCCTGCGTTTGTACCCCTGGTTTTACGGCGGGCTGTTTCTGGACGAGAAGTTCAACAGCCTGGCCTTTGCCATCTGGGCGCCCCCGTCGCCCACGGCGCACCTGGCAGCCATGGCATCGCTGCCGGTGGTGGCGCCCGTGGCTTCGCCCCTGACCACATCCCCGGCCCGGCCTGGCGCCGCCGCCCTTTCATCCATTGCCCCCGGAGCCCAGCCATGAACCCCAGCACCCTTGTTGCCCCGATGGACGCACCCGTTGCCGACATGACCACGCTGGCCGAAGCCATCGACACCGCCTGCGCCCGCATGGCGCCCACCTGGCCGCTGGACCAGTTCATTGCCGTCAACCCCTACTGGGGCTGGGTGGACCAGCCCATGCCCCAGGCGGCGGCCGCGCTTGAATCACTGGGCGGCACGCGCCTGACCATGCCGCGCGAATGGTTTGCGGCGCAGTGGCGCGCGGGCCACCTGCAGCGCCCGCACCTGGAAGCCGCGCTGCGCCGGTCTGTGGGCGATGCCACACCGCCCATCGCGCTGGCCTCGCATGTGGACGTGCTCGTGGCCGAGCTGGAAGGCGCAGGCCGCGCGGGTGGCTGGGCCGAAGGGCAGCGCTTTGCGCTCATCACCGACCTGCGCGACGTGGGTGCGCCGCCGCGTCCCGGCGTGTCGTGGGCCGACATGGTCACGCACCAGATCAGCCAGCACTGCGCCGCGTTCTTTGACGGCCACCAGGCCAGCTGGGGCATGCAGCAGGACGCAGCGGGTCTGTACGAAAGCTGGCGCGGCCAGCTGGCGGCCGACCACGGCCTGCCCTGGCACCACGGGCACGCAGCGCTGGCCCGCCGCCTGGCGGCGCTGCCTGCAGCACCACGCGATGTGGTGGCTGCTGCGTTGGGCGGCCTGGATGTGGGCCCCGCAGGGCAGCTGGCCTACCTCAGCGCGCTGCTGATGTCGGTGGGCGGCTGGGCCGCCTGGTGCGCACACGAGCGCTGGCAGGCCCGGCTGCTGGGCAAGGACGACGACCAGATCGAGCAGCTGCTGGCCATCCGCATCACCTGGGACTGGCTGCTGCACGACGATGCCCCGCCCGGCACCGTGCCCGCCGGCTGGGCCCAACGGCAGGAAGCCCAGCGCACCGACTGGCTGCTGCAGCATGCGCTGGAGATCGCCTTCCAGCAGCCGCTGGTGGCGGGCCTGGCCCGGTCCGCAAGGCCGCAGGCTGACATGCCCGAGGTGCAGGCCGTGTTCTGCATCGACGTGCGCTCCGAGGTTTACCGCCGCGCGCTGGAGGCCGCCGACCCCGGTGTGCAGACGCGCGGCTTTGCCGGCTTTTTCGGCCTGCCCATTGCGTATGCCCCGGTGGGCAGCGCCATGGTGCGGCCGCAGCTGCCGGGCCTGCTCTCGCCCGCGCTGTGCGTGACCGAAGGCACGGGCGACGCCAACCTCTCGCAGGTGCTGGCCCAGCGGCGGCGCAGCGCGCTGCAAGCATCGGCGCAGTGGGAGCGGTTCCGTGCCGCGCCGTCGTCGGGCTTCAGTTTTGTCGAATCGCTGGGGCTGCTGTACGCGGGCAAGCTGGTGCGCCAGAGCCTGCCCGACACCGTCGCGCCCGCCCGGTGGGAAGACACTGGCCTGGCCGCCAGCGACGCGGCCAGCCTGCGCCCGCAACTGCCCCAGGCCGTGAGCGCCCCGGAGGAGGGCGCCGCCATTGCCCACAAGGTGCTCACCGCCATGGGCATGGTGGGCGACTTCGCCCCGCTGGTGCTGCTGGCCGGCCACGGCAGCCAGACCGCCAACAACGCCCACGCCGCGGGCCTGGACTGCGGTGCCTGCGGCGGCCAGACCGGCGAGGTCAACGCCCGCGCGCTGGCCGACCTGCTCAATACCCCTGCCGTGCGCGAGCACCTGGCACCGCTGGGCATCACGCTGGGTGCGGGTGTGCACTTTGTGCCCGGCCTGCACAACACCACCACCGACGAGGTGGTGCTGTTCGACACGCACCTGGTGCCGGCCAGCCACACCGGCCACCTGCAGCGGCTGCGCGCGTCGCTCAAGGTAGCGGGCGACCGGGCCCGTGCCGAGCGTGCGCCCACGCTGGGCCTGGCCCCGCTGGCCAGCCAACCCGCCGCGCTGGAGCAGGCCCTGCGCGAGCGCGCCAACGACTGGGCCCAGGTGCGGCCCGAATGGGGCCTGGCTAATAACGCCGCCTTCATCGTCGCGCCGCGCGTGCGCAGCCAGCACCTGAACCTGTCGGGCCGCTCGTTCCTGCACGACTACGACCATCGGCTGGACCCCGACAACGCCGTGCTCACCCTCATCATGACCGCGCCCATGGTGGTCACGAACTGGATCAACATGCAGTACCACGCCTCCACCGTGGACAACCGCCGCTACGGCAGCGGCAACAAGCTGCTGCACAACGTGGTGGGCGGGCGGCTGGGGGTGTTCGAGGGCAATGGCGGCGACCTGCGCATCGGCCTGCCACTGCAGTCGCTGCACGACGGCGAACAGCTGCGCCACACGCCGCTGCGCCTGAGCGTCTTCATCGAAGCCCCGCGCGAAGCCATCGACGCGGTGATGGACCAGCATGCCGTGGTGCGGCACCTGATCGGCAACGGCTGGATGCACCTGTTCTGGCTGGAGCCGCAGGGCGCGGGCGTGGCGCAGTGGTGGCGGGGGAAGTGGGTGGCGGCGGCGTAGACAGCGCTGCTGCTTTGCGGGCCGGCCATGTCGCTACAGTGGCGGGCTGACCTACAGATACCCCGCATGACCACCGATCCCACCGCTGTGCCTTCATCCCGCATCCGCCTGCGCGCTGCCGCCGTGCTGGTGCGCGACGGCGCCGTGCTGCTGCACCGGCAGGCGGGCGATGGCTTCTGGGCGCTGCCCGGCGGCAAGGTCGAGCCGGGCGAATCAGCGGCCGAGGCGCTGGTGCGGGAGTTGCGTGAAGAGCTGGCGGTGGACATCACCGTGGGCCGCGTGGCCTGCGTGGCCGAGAACTTCTTTGTGCACCAGGGCGCTGCGGAACACGAAGTGGGCCTGTATTTCATGGCCGCTTCCGCGCCGGGCAGTCGCCTGGCCTGCGAGCCCGGGCCCTATGCGGGTGTGGAACCCGGCCGCAAGCTGGAGTTCGCGTGGTTTGCGCCCCAGGCGCTGGCCTTGCTGGACCTGCGCCCGGCGTTTCTGCATGACCTGCTGCGCGACCCGGACCCGGCGTTTCTCCACATCGTGCACCGGGCCTGAACCCGGTGGTCCTACCGGGTCAGCACTGGGTGCCTGGGGCCGGCTGCGTCAGCACTTCCAGCCGCGTCAGGAAAAGCATCGCGCTCTCCCGGGTGGCCCCACACATCTCCGCCGACGGCATCAGCCCCGCGCACACCGCCGGCCGCCCGGGTTGCCCAAAAATAAGGCATCGCGCATCGTCGCCCAGCTGCACGCACCGCACGCCCGCAGGCTTGCCACCGGGCATGCCTGGGATGGGCGAGCTGATGGAGGGCGCAGTGCAGCAGGCACCACAGCCGGGGCGGCAATCCATATTTGCTACTAAATCAATAGCTGTCAGGGATGATAAACAAAGGACCCGGGGCCGATTTCGTTTGAAATGGCCGCGTGGGCACCCTGCGTCAGGCCCCGGTGGGCTGCAGGCGGGCGGCAGCCCACAGCACCTGGTCCACCACGGCACGCACGCGGTCGCGGTGGGCCGGCTGTACCAGCGCGCCGCTGTCGTCAAACGCGGTGCCCGCGCCGCCCAGTGCAAACGCCTTGGGCGCCAGCCAGCATTCCAGGTTGGTCAGCAGCGGGCCCAGGTGGCTTTGCGAGCGCAGGCCGCCCAGTGCGCCGGGCGATGCGCTGAGCATGCCCACCACCTTGCCGCGAAAGCTGCGCGTGCCGTCCTGCCATTCGGCGTGGCCCTTGACGGGGCTCGATGCCCAGTCGATGGTGTTCTTGAGCAGGGCGGTGTAGCTGCCGTTGTACTCGGGCGAGCAGATGACCCACGCCGGGTGCTGGAACAGGATTTCCTTGAGGCGGATCACATCGGCGGGCGTGCCCTGGGCTTCCAGGTCGGCGTTGTACAGCGGGATGTCCAGCTCGCCCAGTTCGAGCACGGTGACGTTGGCGCCCGCCTCGCGGGCGATGGCGGCCGTGGCGTGGGCCAGTTGGCGGTTGAAGGATTGCTGGCGCGTGCTGCCGGCAAAGACGAGGAGGGAGGGTGCGGTGGTGGGCATGGGTGCGATTGAATCACAGGGCCCGCTCAATTTTCCTGCGCGGTGGGTGGGGCGTTTGTGGCCCGAACCTGGCAGCTCTGTTTCACGTGAAACACCGCGGCCCGACCGCACCCCTGAAGCGGGTAGGGGCGCCGCCCCCACACAGCCGCAGCACAACATGGGAAAATTGCGGGTTGCCCGCTGGGGCGCCGCACACCGGCGGCTGCAGCGGGGCCGGTGTATGGCGCCCTTTGCGCGCCGATGTACCCCGGGTGTTTGACCATCGGGCCCATCCGGCCCCGGAGCGCTGAGATGTTGTACCCCCAGGAATTTGATGTGATCGTTGTCGGCGGTGGCCATGCAGGCACCGAGGCCGCGCTGGCTGCTGCACGCATGGGCAGCAAAACCTTGCTGCTCACCCACAACATCGAGACGCTGGGGCAGATGAGCTGCAACCCCAGCATCGGCGGCATTGGCAAGGGCCATCTGGTCAAAGAGGTGGACGCACTGGGCGGTGCGATGGCGCTGGCCACGGACGAGGGGGGCATCCAGTTCCGCATCCTCAACAGCTCCAAGGGCCCGGCTGTGCGCGCCACCCGGGCGCAGGCTGATCGCATTCTGTACAAGGCCGCCATCCGCCGCATGCTGGAGAACCAGCCCAACCTGTGGCTGTTCCAGCAGGCGGTGGACGACCTGATGGTGGAGGGCGACCGCGTGGTGGGCGCCGTCACGCAGGTGGGTATCCGCTTTCGCTCCCGCACGGTGGTGCTGACGGCTGGCACCTTTTTGGACGGCAAGATCCACGTGGGGCTGAACAACTACGCCGCGGGCCGGGCAGGGGACCCGCCTGCGGTGTCGCTGTCCGCACGCCTCAAGGAACTGAATCTGCCCCAGGGCCGCCTGAAGACCGGCACGCCGCCGCGCATCGACGGGCGCAGCATCGACTTCAGCCAATGCACCGAGCAGCCCGGCGACGGCATGCCCGGCGGCGTGAACGAGGGCACGGTGCCCGTGTTCAGCTTCATGGGCAATGCACCAATGCACCCCCGGCAGGTGCCCTGCTGGATCACCCACACCAACGAGCGCACGCACGAGATCATCCGCAGCGGCTTTGACCGCAGCCCCATGTTCACCGGCAAGATCGAAGGCGTGGGCCCCCGCTATTGCCCGAGTGTGGAAGACAAGATCAACCGCTTTGCCGACAAGGACAGCCACCAGATCTTCCTGGAGCCCGAGGGGTTGACCACGCACGAGTACTACCCCAACGGCATCAGCACCAGCCTGCCGTTCGACATCCAGTACGACCTGGTGCGCAGCATGCCCGGGCTGGAAAACGCGCACATCCTGCGCCCCGGCTACGCCATCGAATACGACTACTTTGACCCGCGCTCGCTCAAGAGCAGCTTCGAGACGCGCCAGATCCAGGGGCTGTTTTTTGCCGGGCAGATCAACGGCACCACCGGCTACGAAGAGGCAGCAGCGCAGGGCCTGTTTGCGGGCATCAACGCCGCGCTGCAATGCCGTGGCGACGCACCCTGGCTGCCGGGCCGCGACGAGGCCTACCTGGGCGTGCTGGTGGACGACCTGATCACCAAGGGTGTGACCGAGCCCTACCGCATGTTCACCAGCCGGGCGGAGTTCCGCCTGCAACTGCGCGAGGACAACGCCGACATGCGCCTGACCGAAGCGGGCCGCAAGATGGGCCTGGTGGACGATGCCCGTTGGGACGCGTTCAGCCGCAAGCGCGACGCTGTTTCACGTGAAACAGAGCGCCTGAAGGCCACCTGGGTGAACCCGCGCAACCTGCCTGCGGCCGAATCCGAGCGCGTGCTGGGCAAGAGCATCGAGCACGAATACAACCTGTTCGAACTGCTGCGCCGCCCCGATGTGAGCTACGCGGGGCTGGTGTCGCTGGATGGTGGCAAGTACGCCAGCGCCGATGTTTCACGTGAAACGCTGGGCGAGCTGGCTGACCCGGTGGTCGAACAGGTAGAGATTGCTGCCAAGTACGCGGGCTACATCGATCGCCAGAAGGGCGAGGTGGAGCGCGCTGCCCACTTCGAAAAGCTGCGCCTGCCTGCGGAGCTGGACTACATGCAGGTCACAGCCCTGAGCATCGAAGCCCGCCAGGTGCTCACCCGCCACCGGCCGGAAACGCTGGGCCATGCATCCCGCATTACGGGCATCACGCCAGCGGCCATCTCGCTGCTGATGGTGCACCTGAAGAAGGGCGGCTTCCGCGAGTTTGCAGTGGTGCCCGCCAAGGCAGAAGGCGAAGTGGCGGCATGAGCGCAGCAGGCAACGAAAAGGGACTGCGCAGCCAGCTGGAGGCCGGAGCGGCTTCGCTTGGGCTGGCACTGTCAGATGCGCAGCTGGACCAGCTCATGGAGTTCATGGCCCAGCTGCAGAAGTGGAACAAGGTCTACAACCTGACGGCGGTGCGCGACCCGCAGGAAATGCTGACGCACCACCTGCTCGACAGCCTGGCGGCGGTAGCGCCGCTGCGCCGGCACGTGGCCGGGCTGGCAGGGCAGGGCGTGGCAGCCTCGCCGGTGCGCCTGCTGGACGTGGGCTCGGGTGGCGGCCTGCCCGGTGTGGTGTTTGCGATCTGCTGCCCCGATGTGGATGTGAGCTGTGTGGACACCGTGGGCAAGAAGGCGGCTTTCATCCAGCAGGTGGCGGCGGTGCTGCGGCTGCGCAACCTGCATGGCCTGCATGCACGGGTGGAGACGCTCACGGCGCCGTATGACATCGTGAGCTGCCGGGCATTCGCCTCACTGCCCGACTTCGTCAACTGGTCGCGCAGCGCGCTGGCCGCACCACACGGCGTCTGGCTGGCCATGAAGGGCAAGCGGCCTGAGGACGAAATCGCGGCATTGCCTGCGGGCGTGGATGTGTTTCACGTGGAACAGCTGGTGGTGCCAGGCCTCGATGCCGAGCGTTGCATTGTGTGGATGCGGCCGTAGCGCCGTTCGCGCCGCCCTGCCGCTTCATGGCATGGCGGCGCCCGGCGGCGGCGGGGGCGTCGCTTAAACTCAGCCCCTCACCACCGGGCGCGCCCAGCGCCGCGGTTGTCCAAAGCTCGGGGGAAATCCATGTTTGGCATTGCTGACTACGGCGCTTTTGTGGCTGCCATTGTGTTGTTTCTGGCCATCCCGGGCCCGGGCAATCTGGCGCTCATCACGTCCACCAGCAAGGGCGGCGTGCGTGGCGGCCTGGCGGCCACGCTGGGCGTGATCGCTGGCGACCAGGTGCTGATGTGGGCTGCAGTGGCCGGTGTGGCCACGCTGCTGGCCACGCACCCTGCGGCGTTCAGCGCCGTACAGTGGCTGGGCGCTGCCTACCTGGCATGGCTGGGTTTCAGGATGCTCACGGCCAAGCCGGGCGCACAGCCCATCCTGAACATTGAGCCGCGCCATTACTTCAAGCAGGCGGGGCTCATCACCTTGCTCAACCCCAAGGCCATCGTGTTCTACATGGCGTTCTTCCCGCTGTTTGTGGACCCGGCCCGGCACCAGGGCACGCTGACTTTTGGCGTGATGGCGGCCACGGTCGCGGTGCTGACGTTTCTCTATGGCCTGATCGCGGTGCTGCTCACGCACCACCTGGCCGAGCGCATGCGTGCGAACCCGCGCATCGGCCATGTGCTGGAAAAGATCGCGGGCGTCTTCCTGATCGGCTTCGGCATCAAGCTGGCCATCTCCAAATAACAAACACCACACGAACGGCAGCACCCACATGGCCAAAATCTTTTGCGTTGCCAACCAGAAGGGTGGCGTCGGCAAGACCACCACCACCGTCAACCTGGCCGCGGGCCTGGCCAAGGTGGGCCAGCGCGTACTGATGGTGGACCTGGACCCCCAGGGCAATGCGACCATGGGGTCGGGCGTGGACAAGCGCAGCCTCGACCTCACGGTGTACGACGTGCTGCTGGAATCCGCCTCGGTGAAAGAGGCGGCTGTGCTGGCTGAAAAGTGCGGCTTCCGGGTGCTGGGCGCCAACCGCGAACTGGCTGGAGCCGAGGTCGAACTGGTGGCACTGGACCACCGCGAAAAACGCCTGAAGGCCGCGCTCGCAGAGGTGGATGGCGACTACGACTTTGTGCTCATCGACTGCCCACCCAGCCTGTCGATGCTCACGCTCAACGGCTTGTGCAGTGCGCACGGCGTGATCGTGCCCATGCAGTGCGAATACTTTGCACTGGAAGGCCTCACCGACCTGGTCAACACCATCAAGCAGGTGCACGCCAACCTCAACCCCGACCTGCAGATCATCGGCCTGCTGCGCGTGATGTTCGACCCCCGCATTACCCTGCAGCAGCAGGTGAGCGACCAGCTCAAGGGCCACTTTGGCGACAAGGTGTTCGACACCGTGATCCCCCGCAACGTGCGCCTGGCCGAAGCGCCCAGCTATGGCCTGCCCGGCGTGGTGTTTGACCCGGCCGCGCGCGGCAGCCAGGCTTTTGTGGCTTTTGCCAAGGAGATGGTCGAACGCGTGCAGACCATGCCCACCGTGGCTCCTGCGGCAACATTGCAAGCCAAATCAGCCCCAGGTGCATGATTTGATTGGCTCCGTAGCTATTATTTTCATAGTGCAATGAGTTCCGACGTGGCTGCAAGCCCACCCCGTATCCTGCTGCTGCCCGGCTGGCAGAACTCCGGCCCCGGCCACTGGCAAAGCCTGTGGGAGGCCGGCCACGGCCACCAGCGCGTGGAGCAGCACGACTGGATGCGCCCGCTGCGCGGCGACTGGTCGGCCCGCCTGGAAGAAACCGTGGCCGACGCCGATGGGCCGGTGGTACTGGCGGCCCACAGCCTTGGCTGCATCCTCACCGCCTGGTGGGCCACCCACACCCGCCACGCCGCCAAGGTGCGCGGCGCGTTGCTGGTGGCGCCGGGCGATGTGGAACGCCCCGACATCGCCGCGCAGATCCACGGCTGGGCGCCGATTGCGCGCCAGCGGCTGCCGTTCCCGGCCGTGCTGGTGGGCAGCCGCAACGACCCGTATTGCAGCTTCGACCGTGCGCAGGAACTGGCCGATGCCTGGGGCGCACGGTTTGTGGACTACGGCGAGCGTGGGCACATCAATGCCGACTCCGGGCTGGGCGACTGGGACGAGGGGCGGGGCTGGCTGATGCAGCTCGCCACCGCGGCATGAGTCGCTGGGCCTTTTGGCGCCAGCGCCCGCCAGCGGCGGGAGCTGCACAGAGCCCATCACCCGCCATGGCGCCGCGTCCTGTGGCGCTCTACTTGCCGCTCGATGCACTGCAGGTGGTGCTGGCCTGGCTGCTGCCCAGCGGTGCGGTGGTGGTGGGCGCGCTGGGGCAGTTCATGCTGGCCCTGGTGCTGCTGGCCATCGCATTCGGTGTGTGGCTGCGCCTGTGGCGTGGCCGCAAAAAGCGCCGCGCCATGGCGCGTGCGATGGGCCGTACCCCGCGTTGACAACCCCTGTTTCCAAGCCATGTCCAAAATCCACCTTGCCTCCATCGCCAACCAACTGCCCCGCGCCTGGAACTCCACGGTCGTTGGCCAGGCTGCAGGCGCCAACCTCAAGGTGCTGCGCATGGACGACGCGGCCTACCCCGATGAATCGCACGACTTTGACGAGGCGCTGCTGGTGCTGGACGGCTGCATGCGCCTGGACCTGCAAGGGCAGGTCACCGAGGTGAACGCGGGCGAGGTGTTCATCGTCCCGGCGGGTGTGCCCCATGCCGTAGCGCCCGGCAGCCACGGCACGCTGGTCATCATCGACCGCTGATCCTTCCCCTCCTTTTTCCTTTCGCGAGACGCATTTCATGGTCACCAAAAAACCCAAGGGCCTCGGCCGCGGCCTCGAAGCACTGCTCGGCCCCAAGGTCGAAGACAAAGTGGAGCAGGCCCAGGCCGCCGAATCCGGTCTGCCCAGCAGCCTGCCGCTGAGCGAGCTGGTGCCTGGCGTGTACCAGCCCCGCACGCGCATGGACGAGGGCGCGCTGTACGAGCTGGCCGAGTCCATCAAGGCCCAGGGGATCATGCAACCGATCCTGGTGCGGCGTCTGGCCGATGGCGAGAACGCGGGCAAGTACGAAATCATCGCGGGCGAGCGGCGCTTTCGGGCCTCGCGCCTGGCCGGCCTGGCCGAGGTGCCGGTGCTGGTGCGCGATGTACCGGATGAGTCGGCAGCCGCCATGGCGCTCATCGAAAACATCCAGCGCGAAGACCTGAACCCGCTGGAAGAAGCGCAGGGCCTGCAGCGCCTGGTGCGCGAATTCGGCCTCACGCACGAGCTGGCCGCGCAGGCCGTGGGCCGCTCACGCAGCGCAGCCAGCAACCTGCTGCGCCTGTTGAACCTGGCCGAGCCGGTGCAGACCATGCTGATGGCGGGCGACATCGACATGGGCCATGCGCGCGCACTGCTGTCGCTCGACCGCGCCGCGCAGATCACGGCCGGCAACCAGATCGCAGCCAGGAAGCTGTCGGTGCGCGAGGCTGAGGCGCTGGTCAAGAAGATCGGGGCCGAGTTCAGCCTGGTGCCGCAAAAGCCGCAGAAGGAAAAGTCGCGCGACCTCAAGCGCGTGGAAGAAGAACTGTCCGACCTGCTCATGGCCGAGGTCGAAGTGCGGGTGAAAAAGCGCGTCAAGCGCCACGGCCGCGTGGAAGACATGGGCGAGCTGGCGATCCAGTTCGGCTCGCTTGAAGCCCTCAACGGGCTGATCGACCGCCTGCGCCGCTGATTGCGGCTGTGGGGTGCCAGCGCGCGCACTGCGCCGCGTGCCCCGAGGCATCAAGGCGCCGTGCGGGACCGTTTTGTCGCACGTTGCAGCCGATCATCCTTGTGCCGCGCATTTGCCTGGCCCCTGGTGGCACGGCTGCGGCATGCCCGCGCTGACCTGCGGCGCCGGTCCGGGATGCACAAAATGTTTCCACCCGTAACCGACAGGCGCAAAATGCGGGGGTGTCGCACTGCAATGCCCCGGTTCGGTGCCCGCCCGGCTTGGCGGGGTCCAGGCCGTTGCGCCTTGGCAGGGCGGTGCCCCCATTGTTCGGTACAGCGATCTTCCACAGGAACCCCATGAACCCGCCGCGGTCGCGTTTCCAAGCTGTTGTCGTCTGCCTTTCGGTGTTTACCGGGCGCCTGCACTGCTGGCAGGGCGGTTGATACGCGATGGCCCTGGCGCGCATCCCCTGGCCCCTGCCTGCGCTGGCGGCGTGGGCGTGCGCGTGGCTGGTGTTCGTGGCGCTGCAGCGCATCCCGGGTTTTCCGCCCGTGGCGGCGCTGCTGCTGGCGTGCCTGGTCGGCACTGTAGCCAGCGTGATGGGTGGCAGCTGGTGGCGCCGCGGACTGATTGCGGCGGGGTTTCCGCTGTCGCTGGCCCTGCTGGGCGCGGCCAGCCTGCCCACGTGGGCCTGGCTGGTGCCGCTGGCGCTGTTGCTGCTGGTCTACCCGCTCAATGCCTGGCGCGACGCGCCGCTGTTTCCCACGCCCCACCGCGCGCTGCATGCGCTGGCTGCGCAGGCACCGTTGCCGCCCGGTGCGCGCGTGCTGGACGCCGGCAGCGGCTTGGGCGATGGCCTGATGGCGCTGCGGCATGCCTACCCGGCCGCGCGGCTGGAGGGCCTGGAATGGAGCTGGCCGCTGCGCCTGCTGTGCGCGCTGCGCTGCCCCTGGGCCCGCGTGCGCCGGGGGGACATGTGGGCGGCCGACTGGGGCGGCTACCAGCTGGTCTACCTGTTCCAGCGCCCCGAAAGCATGGCGCGCGCCGCCGCCAAGGCGCAGGCCGAGATGGCGCCCGGCACCTGGCTGGTCAGCCTCGAATTTGCGGTGCCCGGCGTGCTGCCCAGTGCCCAGCTGCGCCCTGCCGGCGGGCGCGTGGTGTGGCTGTACCGCATGCCCGGCGTGGCTGCACCCGGAGCCTGAAATGCGGGCATCGCCAGGCATGGAACACGTGGCCTTGCGGGCGGGCTGCACGCCGGGCGCCGCAGGGCGCGCGCGAACACAGCGTTACAGGAACGCCACCACCTTTTGCTACATTGCGTGGCTGGCTACAAACGCATACACAAGAACCAAAAAACTCACAGCCAGAGGGGGCAGCGAGCCGCACGTGAAAGCGCCAGGAGGGGGCGCACGTGCCGCCAGCATCCCTCTCATCCGTTTTTCCCATTCCACTGCAGCACACCTGCTGTCTGCCGTTCCCGTGATCGGGGCCGTGGGCGCTTGCGGCGTTGTGGAAAGCGGGCGGGCTTCGGTTTTTCTGGTGCACAAACAAACAACCTGCAAGGAGCATCCATGACCCGTCCCCTGTCCCGATTCCGCCCCCGCCTCTTGTGGGTGCTGGCGCTGAGCGCTGCGCTCACCGGCTGCGCCACCATGCAAAGCCACGACAAGCTGGCCACCGACATGCAGACGGCCGGCCGCAGCGGCGGCATCCCGGCCGCACTGGCCAGCCTGGAGGCCACGGCCAAGACCGAAGACGAAAAGACGGCACTGCTCTACAACATGGAACGCGGCGAGCTGCTGCGCATGGACCGCCGCTACCCTGACAGCACCAACGCCTTCCTGCTGGCCGACAACCGCGTCAAGGAATGGGAAGAGACCGCCAAGACCAATCCCTCGAAGCTGATGGGCACCGTGGGCGCGGCGCTGATCAGCGAGCGCCTGAAAGTCTATGAAGGCCAGGATTACGAGAAGGTGTGGGTGACCACGCGCCTGGCGCTCAACCGCATGGCCGTGGGCGACTTTGAAAACGCCCGCGTGGACATCAAGCGCACGCACGAGCGCGAAGCCATCATCGCGGAGTTCCGCTCCAAGGAAACCCTGGCGGCCGAAGAAGAGGCCAAGTCCAAGGGGACCAGCGCCAGCGGCAAGGAACTCAACGGCTACCCGGTCGAGACGCTCAACGACCCCGAGGTGCTGGCCCTCAAGAACGGCTATTCCAACGCGCTCTCCCACTACCTGGCCGGCTTCCTGTACGAGATGCTCAACGAGCCCGGACTGGCGGCGCCCGGCTACCGCAAGGCCATCGAGCTCAAGCCTGACACCCCCGTGCTCGAGGAAGGCCTGCGCGGCCTGGACAACCGCACCGGCTTCACCTGGAAGCGCCGCCAGCGCATGACCGATGTGCTGTTCATCGTCGAGGCCGGTGATGCGCCCGCGCGCAAGCCCCGGGCCTTCACGATTCCCGTGCCCACTGGCTCCGGGCTGGTCACCGCCAGCATCTCCTATCCCGTGATCGAGCCTTCCTCCGATCCCTTGCTGACCACGATCTCCGCCGCTGGCACGGATCTGAAGCTGGAGAAAGTGGTGGACGTGAACGTGATGGCCCGCCGCGCCCTCAAGGACGAAATGCCCGGCATGGTGCTGCGCGGCTTCACGCGCGCGGTGGCCAAGGGCGTGCTGCAGAACGAGCTGCAAAAGCGGGGCGGCCTGATCGGCGGGATCATTGGTGCGGCGGCCTCGATGGCAACCGAACAGGCCGACGACCGCATGTGGCGCATGCTGCCCGGCCGCGTGTACGTGGCCCGCGGCTATCTGCCACCTGGCGAGCACACCGTGACCGTCAATGGTCGCCAGCTCCCCGTGCCCATCAAGATCGACGGCCAGTACGCCCTGGTGCCGCTGCGCATGTACGAAAACAGCGTGCTGACCGGCGACGTGGCCATGCTGGGCCAGCTGCCCGCCGTCGCCGTGGCGCAGCCCGCGCCGGCCGCCCCGGTGGTTGAGCCCGCTGCCCGCACCAGCTCGACGGGCCGTGCCGTTCCCAAGACCATGGTCAAACCTGCCGTAGCCAAGCCCGCCGCGGCCAAGCCTGCAGCCACCCCTGCAGCGAAGAACTGACGCTGCAGCGCACCACTCTTTTCGAAAAACTACAGGAGCCTCCTGCATGAAGAACCGATTTGCCTTTGCCGCTGCAGCCCCCGCTGTGGTCTGCGCGGCCCTCGCGATGACCCTGGCCACTGCCGCCCACGCGCAGATGCACGACCCCGCCACGCCGCTGGCCGTGGCCGGCAAGGTCGCGCTGCGCGGCGAGGCCAACAGCATCGCCGTGCGCGAGATGCGCATCGTGCGCAAGAACGACATCCTCACGGTGCAGGCCGACATGGCCAACATGGGCCGCACCGACCGCACGGTGTTCTACCGCTTCAAGTGGCTGGACAACGTGGGCAACCAGGTGGGCGATGGCGAGTCGTGGAAGCAGATGAGCGTGCTCGGCCTGGGCCAGCAGACCGTCAAGAGCGTGGCCCCGACCAGCGCCGCAGTCGACCTGCGCCTTGAGATGAATGTCGAGCCGCGATAGAGATGTATCTCCCCCTGAGTCGCTGCGCGCCTTCCCCCTCTCTCACGCTGCGCGTGGGAGGGGGACGCAGCCAGCGCACGCCAGCGAAGCGCCGCACATCCGGCTTGGCGGCCGTTGGGCGGCTGCCCGCGTTGGGAGCGCGCCAGTTTTCAGCGCAGTAGGCTCCACGAAGCGCTTTCGATAAGACCTTAGGAAACCAACACCATGAACCACCACCCCATCCAGCGCACTGCGCTCATCCTGGCTTTTGCGGCCAGCACCGTGGCCCTGTCGGCCTGCCAGAACCTGTCTTCGCCCACCGTGCGCTTTGACCGCCAGGTCAACTACGGCGACGCCAAGGCTGTGGAGCTGGTGACCAACGAGTTCGGCTCCACCGACCTGCAGATGATTGCCGAGAAGATGACTGGCGGTTTGCTCGAAACCGGCATCTTCCAGGGCCGCCCCACGGTGACGATCTCGACCGTGAAGAACAAGACCAGCGAGTACATCGACACCACCAACGTGATGAACTCGATCCAGACCTCGCTGGTCAAGTCGGGCAAGGTGCGCTTCGTGCGCTCCATCAACGAGATGCAGGCCGGTGTGGACGAACTGCAGCGCCAGAACCAGAGCGGCCTGTACAAGCAGGGCACCACCGCCAAGGTCGGCCAGATGACGGCTGCCAAGTACAGCATGGAAGGCGAGCTGACCAGCATCGTCAAGCAGAACAACACGACCAAGGACGTGTACTACAAGTTCACGCTCAAGCTGTTTGATGTGCAGGAAGGCACGATCGAGTGGCAGGACGAAAAGGAAATCCGGAAGACCAGCAAGCGCTGATCTTTCCCAAGGAGCACACCATGCAACGCAGAACCACATTGCACACGGCCCTGGCCGTGATCGCTGCCACCACGCTGGCCTGGGGCGCTACGGCGCACGCCCAGCAGCCGGGCGTGGCGCCAAAGATCGCCGTGACCGACCTGGCCTACGCCCAGCGCGTGTCCGAATACTTCATGGCCGGCACCTACCAGCGCAGCAGCCAGATGAGCGCGCAGGGCAGCCAGGGCGGCAGCCACAGCCACGGCATGTATGGCGGCGGCGGCTCGTATTCGGGCCAGCAGTCCATGCAGGCGTCCGAGCAGGCCAGTGGCACCTTTGTGGCCGGGCGCTACAGCTACATCGAGCAGCGCGAGCTGGGCGGCTACACCAACGACATCAAGGGCGCCATCCTGCAGGGCACCTACTTCCGCCTGGTGCAGGGCAAGGGCTTTGACGCTGGCAAGCCCCAGCCGTCCAAGGCCGAGCAGGTGCTCAACCAGGTGCAGGGCGGCAAGATGGCCACGCCCCAGGCGCAGCCCCAGGTGGCCGACGTGATCAGCCGCATCAAGAAGGGCGAGTTCAACGGCGCCGACTACGTGCTGTTTGGCGTGGTCTCCACGATCGACTTCACCGATGCGCTCTCGCCCCTGCAGGGCACCAGCAGCGCCACGCGCCAGTACGGCCTGCAGCTGCTGGCCGACTTCTCGCTCATCAACACCAGGACGTACGAGATCAAGGCCGCGTTCTCGGCCCAGGGCGCGGGCAACGACACCAAAATTTTGTCGGTGCGCGGCGACATCGCCCCGCCCAACCGCGCCAAGGTAATGCGCGAGACCTCGCTGTCGCTGGCGCAGGACGTGTACCAGCAGCTCGCCATGCAGCTGGGCTACACCGACGCCAACCTGGCCCGCGGCGTGCGCCCGCCTGTGGTGTACCAGCAGGGCGGCCAGCCCATGCCGCAGCCGCAGCAGCCCGAGCAGGTGATCATCCTCAAGTGAGGATGACTCCGGCAGGCGGCGGCACGATGCGCCGCATTCCCGCTGGCGCCAGCGCCGCGCCCTGCCGCAAGGCCAGCCCCATGCTGGCCTTTTTTCTGGGTGCGCTGGTGCTCGTGAGCGGTTGCAGCGTGACCGGGCCCCGTCCTGCGGCCCCGCCGCCCCTGGCCAGCGAACTGCCCGCGGCGTTGGGCGCGTGGCGCGTGGAGCAACTGCCGGGCGAAGCCGGTGCCAGGCTGGCCGTGCTCGCCCGGCCTGAACGCACGCCACCCGCGCGCTTTCGCGTGATCGTGGTGCCGGGCTCCGGTTGTGCGGGCATGGGCCCGTGGGCCGAGCGCTACTTCGCGGGGCTTCTGCATGCGTCCGTGCTGGTGTTGCACAAGCCCGGGGTGGACCCTTTCGCCCGCACGGCCCCCGGCGATTGCGCGCCCGGCTTTGTGCAGCAAGACCGCCTCTCCATCTGGCTGGCCCATGCCCGTGCTGCCCTGCAGGCGGACGCGCTCGCTCAGCAAAACCGGGGGGCGGCGGCACTGCCACAGGTGCTCGTCGGCATCTCTGAAGGGGCCGAACTGCTGCCGGGCCTGGCGCCCCACGTGCCCCGCCTGGCCGGGCTGGTGCTGCTCTCGGCCAGCGGGCTGGACCCACGGCAGGCCGGTGCCCTGCAGGCGCAGCGCCTGGGGGCAGCTGCCGACTGGGAGGCTCTGGGCGCAAAGGTCGGGGGCGGTTTGCCCGACAGCACGGTGGTGCAGGGCCGGAGCCTGGGCTACTGGCGTGACCTGTGGCACTGGCCTGTAGCCCGGCCGTTGCTGGATAGCCCCTGGCCGGTCCTCCAGGTGTGGGGCAGCGATGACGCGCTGGTGCCCGCGGTGGCGTATGGGCAGTTCGCGCTTCAGGTACAGCAATCGCAGCAGCGCGGGGCAGGGCACGCGCCCGCTGCCTGGTGTGCCCGGCGCCTCGAGGGCGCAGACCATGGGCTGCAGCGCCCGGCACGGCCCGGACAGGACGCGATGGACGGTGTGCAGCTCACCTGGGCATGGCTGGAGCAGTGGGCGAGGGCTCCGCACGCGGGGATGTGCGCGTCATTGGAGCGCTGAGCCGCAAGGGCTTTGGCACCATGGCGCGATGCCCGGGGCGGTGTGCGTCTCCTCAAACCAACGAGTCCCACGCAGGTTTCACAAACAGATACCATCGGCGAAAACAATCACACCGTCTGGAGGGGACTGCCTTGCCTGAAAACATCATTCAGCGGAACAACGTCACGGTGCGGGGCAGCGACGGCCCGGTGCTGCTGTATGCCCACGGGTTCGGGTGCAACCAGAACATGTGGGACCGGATCACGCCTGCCTTCGCAGGTACCCACCGCCAGGTGCTTTTCGACTATGTGGGCAGCGGGCAATCCGCGCTTTCTGCCTTCGATCCCGTACGGTACTCCCGGCTCGACGGCTATGCCCAGGATCTGCTGGATGTCTGCGATGCGCTGGATCTGACCCGCGGCGTGACGTTCATCGGCCACTCGGTCAGCGCCAGCATCGGGCTGCTGGCCTCCATTGCCCGGCCCGAGCTGTTTGAGCGGCTGGTGCTGCTGGGGCCTTCGCCGTGTTTCCTGAACCACCCGCCGGACTACCTGGGCGGTTTCGAGCGCGAAGACCTCGAGGGCCTGCTGGCCCTCATGGACCAGAACTACATGGGCTGGGCCAACTACCTGGCGCCGGTGGTGGCAGGCAGTTCGGGCGAGCGGGTGGCCGGAGAGCTGTCGAACAGTTTCTGTTCCACCGATCCGCTGGTGGCCAAGGTGTTCGCCCGCGCCACCTTTTTTGCCGACAACCGGGCGGACCTCGCGAGGGTGACCCGCCCCAGCCTGATCCTGCAGCATCGCGATGACGCCCTGGCCCCGCTGGCAGTCGGCCAGTACCTCGCAGACCATCTGCCCGACAGTGTCCTGGAGGTGCTGGATGTGTCGGGTCATTGCGCCCACATGAGCGACCCTGCCCTGGTCATCGGCGCCATGCAGCGGTATTTTGCAAGGCCGTCGGAATCTGAGGCGGCCCAGGGCTAGTCGGCTCTGCGGCGCACAGCATCTGCCCCGCCGTTGCCCAAGTTCTGCTGCGCTCCATGCAATTCATGAACCAGCTGCCCTGCCCGGTCCTGGTCACGGACATGTTCGGGACGATGCTGGCGCTGAACGCGCCCCTGCGCGAGCTGGTGGGGCAGCCGGACGGGGATGTGACAGGCCAGCCGATGAACGCCTTGTTCCCGCCCGCGAGCCGGATCTTTCTGCAGACCCACGTGTGGCCCACGCTGCTGCGCGATGGCCGGGTCAGCGAGATCCATCTGCATGTCATCGGTGCGCGCGGCGTGCGCGTTCCGGTCATGGTCAATGCCCAGCCCGGCGCGTGGGACGGCGTGCCCGCCTGCTTCTGGGTACTGTTCGTCGCGCAGGAGCGCCACCACTTCGAGACCGCGCTCGTGCAGGCCCGCGGCCAGGCCGAAGCCTCTGCCACGGCCCTGGCCCAGAGTCAGCGCTTCATTCGCAACATTGCCGACACCATTCCGGGGCAGGTCGCTTACTGGGATGCCCAACGCCTGTGCCAGTTTGCCAACCGGCATTACCTGGATGCCATCGGGCTGGAGTCCGAGGCGGTGCTGGGCCAGCCCTTGCAGCGCGTGCTTTCGGCCGAGATCCTGGACCAATCCCTCGTGCACATCGACGCAGTGCTGAAAGGCGAGCCCCAGGAATTCGAGCGCACCGTGTCGCTGCCCGGTGGCGGCAAGGCCCATACGCTGGTGTACTACGTCCCCGATGTGGTCGGGAGCCAGGTGAACGGGTTTTTCGTCCAGATCAGTGACATCACCCGGCTGAAAGAGGTGGAGGGGGCGTTGCGGACCTCGCAGGCCTTTTTGCAGCGCACGGGCGCGCTGGCGGGCGTGGGCGGCTGGGAGCTGGACCCGCGTACCGGCCGGCTGCTCTGGTCAGAGGGCGCCTGCCACGTGCACGGCCAACCTTCCGGCTACGAGCCACGGCATGAGGAGTGGATGTCGCTGTACACGCCTGACTCGCGACAGCGCATGGAGCAGGCCCTGGCCTGCGCCTTGCACGCCGGGGATGCGTTTGACCTTGAGCTGGACATGCCCCGTCCGGATGGACATGTCCACAGCGTTCGTGCGGTGGGCATGGTCGAGCGCGGGCGAGGCCTTCAGGTGGAGCGGCTGGTGGGGGCATTCCAGGACGTGACCGAGCGCAGGCGCATGGCGCGCGAGCTGGAAGGGCAGCACGAACTGCTGCGCGTGACCCTCCAGTCGATCGGCGATGCCGTCATCACCACCGATGCCCGGGAAACCGTGATGTGGCTGAACCCTGCGGCTGAGCGCATGACCGGCTGGCCCGCCAGCGAGGCGCTGGGGCGACCCCTGGACGAGGTTTTCCATATCGTCGATGAGGCGACACGCCAGCGCATCGACAGCCCGGTGGTGGCCTGCCTGGCGCGCCGTGAAAGCGTGAGCCCGGGCCATCAGGCACTGCTGGTGTCGCGCGGCGGTGGCGAATTTGGTATCGAGGACACCGCGGCCCCCATCCGCAACGACCAGGGCGCGGTGCTGGGCGCCGTGCTCGTCTTCCATGACGTCACCGAGCAGCGTCGCCTGTCGGGCGAGATGACCTACCGCGCGACCCACGACCCGCTGACCGGCCTGGTCAACCGCAGCGAGTTCGAAAGCCAGCTGCAGGCGCTGTGGGCCCGCGCGCGACGCGAAGGCTCCACGCATGGCCTGCTGTTCATTGATCTTGACCAGTTCAAGCTGGTCAATGACACCTGCGGCCACTCCGTGGGCGATCACCTGCTCAAGCAGGTCAGTCGCCTGCTGGCGGATGCCGTGCGCTCCCGTGACACGCTGGCCCGCCTCGGTGGCGACGAGTTCGGCATCCTGCTGGAGGATTGCGACCCCGAGCAGGCGGAACGGGTGGCGCAGAAGATCTGTGACCGCATGGACCAGTTCCGTTTCGTGCATGAGGACAAGCGCTTTCGCATCGGGGTCAGCATCGGCATGGTGCCGCTGGACGCCCGCTGGAGCAGCACCGCCGCATTGCAGCAGGCGGCAGACACGGCCTGCTACGCCGCCAAGGATGGCGGCCGCAACCGCGTGCATGTGTGGTTTGACACCGATGCGGCGGTCAGTGCGCGGCAGTTTGAAGTGCAGTGGACATCGCGCATCGAACAGGCGCTGGACACGGATGCCTTTGTCCTGTTTGCCCAGCGCATCGTGGCGCAGCGCACGGGCGCGGCCGGGCTGCATGCCGAGGTGCTGCTGCGCATGCGCGCCGAGGATGGCGCCCTGGTGCTGCCAGGCGCGTTCTTGCCGGCGGCCGAGCGTTTTCACCTGGCGTCCCGCATCGACCGGTGGGTTCTGGAGCATGTGATCCATTGGGTGGGCGCGCAGCCCTCCATTGGCGAGTTGCAGACGCTGAGCGTCAATCTGTCGGGCCAGTCGGTCGGTGACCGGGCCTTTCATGCCTGGGCGGGCGAGAAGCTGCGCGCGGCCGGGCCGGTGATTTGCGCCAAGCTGTGCCTGGAGATCACCGAAACGGCCGCCGTCACCAACCTGGCGGATGCCGTGGCTTTCATCCAGCAGGCGCGCGGGGCGGGCGTTCGCGTGGCGCTCGATGACTTCGGCGCGGGCGCCTCATCGTTTGGCTATCTCAAGAACCTGCCGGTGGACTACCTGAAGATCGATGGGCAGTTCATTCGCGACCTGATGACGGACCCGCTCGATGATGTGGCCGTGCGCTGCTTTGTGGACGTGGCCCGGGTCGTGGGGGTACGCACCGTGGCCGAGTTCGTGGACCAGCCCGAAGTGCTGGCGCGGCTGCAGGCGATGGGCGTGGACTACGCCCAGGGCTACCTGCTCCATCGCCCCGAGCCCCTGTCCCTGTTGCTGGAAACCCAGGCGGCGCCCGGCACGCCGGCAGCGGCCTGACCTGGCGCGCGGGGGCCAGCGGGGCCCGGGCGCTCAGCGTGGCCGGTACATCCGGAACAGCTGCTCCGGCCCCACCGTGAAGTAGTCGGCCGGGCCGCCGCCGCGCAGTATGTGACCTGCGTTCGCCGTGTCGTACACGCCGTCCTTGAGCAGCGCCGTGTCGATGTGCACCGCCACCACCTCACCCAGCACCAGCCAGGTGTCCACCGCAGCGCCGTCGGCCCCCTGCAGCTGCAGCACCTGCGTGCTGCGGCACTCGAACGTGACCGGGCTCTCGGCCACGCGGGGCGGTGCTACCAGGGTGGAGGCCAGCGGCGTCAGGCCGGTCAGCGCAAACTCGCTCACCTCGGGCGGCACGGCGGCGCAGCTCTGGTTCATCACCTCGGCCAGGTCGCGCGTGGCCAGGTTCCACACGAACTCGCCCGTCTCCTGCACGTTGCGCGCCGTGTCCTTGTAGCCAATGCTGGCAAAGCCCACGATGGGCGGCACGTAGTTGAAGGCGTTGAAAAAACTGTAGGGCGCCAGATTGGTGGCCCCGGCGGTGCTTTGCGTGGAGATCCAGCCGATGGGGCGCGGGCCCACGATGGCGTTGAACGGGTCGTGCGGCAGGCCGTGGCCCTGGCGGGGCTGGTAGCTGTGGAGGGTGCGGTGGGTGGCAGGGGGCGTCATGGCGGCGGCGGGTGTCGTGCAGCACGCCACCTTAGCGGCATCCGGCCGGGGCTGCAGTCGCATGTCTGCCAGTTTGCTATTTTTTGATAGCTATCGGGGCAATCAATGGCTGGACGTGCGGCTGTTTTGATCCAAAACCGGCGTTTTGGGTGCACTGCGGACAGTTGCGGGCAGGTGTGGGCAGTTCCGGGCCGTGGCGGCGCTCACGCCAGTTCCGCCACGCCAACACCGCGGTGCTCAGCGCCCGCCGCCTTCCGTGGTGCAGATGCCCTGGCTGCGGGGCGGCACCGTGCACGCCATGCGAAAGTGTGCACTGAACTCGTCCTTGCCCATGCTGGAGCTGGAGCCCTCGAGCCAGGGGAGCTGCGTGCGCACGCGCTCCAGGGCCGCCCGTGCATCGGCTTCGCTGGCGCGGCCTCTGACCAGCACGCGCGTGCCATCGCTGGTCAGCTCGATCTGCGCTACCTGCACTTGCGGCGCCAGCACGGGCCGCAGCGCGGCCTCGATCTGCTGCTGGGTGTAGCTGCTGCCGGTGGCCGGCAGGCACACGCTGCGCTCGCCCGGCGCGGCGCACAGGAAGTTCATCATCACGCGGTACTCCGCCACCCCGGATTCGTTGCGCTGGATGCGGGCCACCTGCGCACTGCGCACTTCGCCCGACTGCTTGAGATCCCGCGCAAATTCGCGCACTGCCACCTCGTCCGGCGCGCGGCCTTCCAGCGCACCGCCGCCGTTCCACAGGTCCACGTTGCCCACCGTCATGCCGGGCCGCAGCAGGGGCTGCAGCACGTCGGCCACGCGCTGGCGCGGAGATATGGGCGCTGGAGAGGGCCATGACGCAGAGGGCGATGCAGACCCTGCGGACGCAGCCGGCAGCGATGGCGCCGGGCCGGCCAGGCCCAGCACCTCCGCCCGCAGCGTGCGCGTGGTGTTCCGTATCTCATCGTTCATCGGCATGGGGTTCACGCGCCCGGCCGGCACCTTGAGGGCCGCCACGGGGCCGTCGATCCAGATCGGATACTCCAGCGCGATGCGGCCCGGCGCGCGGGCTGGCTGGTAGTAGCCGGCCTCTGTGTCGGCGCCAATGCGGATGGAAAACCGTGCCCGGGTCGTGGTGGCCGTCACACCTACGTGGCGTGCCTCCATGTCGTGGAACAGCAGGGCTGTGCTGGCCTGTGAACTGGCCAGCTGCAGCCACTGCACCTCCCCCGTGCCGCCCGCCACCACCGTGGCGTTGGACTGCACGCTCAGCAGGCCCAGGCGCACGTCGTGAAACCACAGCTTCATGCCGTGGCTGGGGTTGAGGTACATGCGTAGCACCGGCAGGTCCACCCGGTCAAACAGCAGCTTGAGGTTGTCCCCGCGCAGCAGCAGCTCGTGGGCCGTGGCCAGCTGCAGCGTGAAGCACACGGCCGCGTTGTCGGCCCCCACCCGCGGTATGGCCGACGCGCCCGTGGCAGCGCTGATCGTCACGTCGTACAGCCGCGGCTTTGCACTGCGCTGGCGGTCCCCGCTGTAGGTGCTGTCGGCTACCCGAAACGTGCCGCTGCCCAGAAAGAGCCGGTTCTCGGGGCCGGACACCACGCGCACCGTGCATTCGTTGGCAACGATGTGGACGTTTCGCAGGTTCCCCAGCAAGCCCGTGGCCGGGTCCCACGGCCGCTCGCGTGCATCGCGCAGCAGGTTGGCGCGCTCGATGAGCGTGTCGGGCGTCACGTCCAGCGGCGCGGCGCTGGCGTGCACGGTGGTGGCGCAGAGCAGGGCGCCGGCCAGGAGGGAGCGAAGGGGGATCATGCTGGCGCCCATGGTACGGGCAAGCCCGGGCAGGGCGGATGGTCAGAACGTGTCAGTGCGAAGGGGGTGGCTGCTGCTGCCCCAGAAACAGCCCCGGCGGCTGCCCCACCGGCTTGCGCACCACGGCGCTACATCTTTGCCGCCTCAGACGACGTGAGAGGAGTAGTAAAAAGTTACATTCTTCTCCGCATACGCTGCGTTGCGACACCACGTGTCGGGGCGCATAGGTATTACGACCCGCGCCAGCAAGGGAGCTGGAGCATCAAGAAAGTGTTGCCTACCATCGCGACCCACTTGGAGTACGACGCGCTCACGGATGTACGGGATGGTGGCATGGGAAGCCATCGCACCGGCCACATCAGCACAGCGCAAGGCGCTGATTTGCGATGAACTCTTGGCCTATTGCGCACTGGACACACGGGCAATGGTGGAGATCTGGAAAAAATTTTCACAAAACCGTCTGGCATCCCCCCCGCAGACAACACCCAAGGAGAAAAAACTATGTCAAAGCAATCCCAAGCGCCTTCCGAACCTGCAAGCGGTACCCCGTTCTTTACGGCACTCATGCAGCATCTAATGCAGGGCACGATGATTCCCAAGGTGCAGGTAGAGCGCTCTATCGGCCCGATCATCGGGTTCTTTCTGGCAGATGCGCTTGCAACCTCGCCAGACGATGACATCGTGATGCTCTGCCCTGAATTTCCTATCCAAAAAGCAGGTAACAACCAGTCCACCAACATTGATTGGCTGATGCTCAATCTCGCTACGAAAGAACTGTTTTTGGTGGAACTCAAGACTACGGATACCACCTTTCGCCCAGAGCAGGCCGCCATCTATCGGGAGCTCCAGAGCAAGATCGCTCGCGAAGGCTCTGCTGCATTCCTGTTGGACGATCTGGACGCGATCGGAGCTGCCTCCCAGGAGCGGGGCAAATACCAGAACGTTCGAAATTTGTTGGCGCAAGGATTTGGGGCCTCTGACGGAGATGGGCTGCGTGAGGCGCTTGGCCAGTGCAAGCGTGCGAGGGTCATCTATCTCGCCCCGCAAGTAAGCAAGCCTCTTGAATGGCCAACCAGCGAGGAAGGTTGGGCATGGCTGTCGTTCTCGGACCTGCCAGAGTCCTTGGAGGCACATGTCTATGCCGAACAATGGCCCGCTGTCAGAAACAGTCTCATATCGCTGGACGCGCTCACGCGCCGGTTGCGCAATGGTGATGCGCCCTCAACCCCTGGGGCACGGAACTACCTGGATGTGCTCGATTTTGATGCCCTTGTGAAGCGGTGCCGCACGGAGGAAGGGACTTGGGTTGTCGGCCTGAAGAACTGGCGCGCAGTGCTCCCCCTCATGACCCTTGAACAGCTGCGCTCCAAGGCATACAAGTGTGACCTTGCAGAAGCTGGCGTCGGCAAGAAGCTGAAAAGCAACTGGATTGCTGGTGACCAGTTCCTTGCGCAGGTCGATAAGTTGCTCAACGCTGGATGACATGGATCCTTTGGAGTGAAGCCTCTGCAGGTCGGCCACTTACGGATCCGTTGGACTCCTGCTGCCCCAGAAACCGCCCGGGCGGCTGCCCCACCGACTTGCGCACCATGGCGCTGAAGGCGCTCGCGCTGTAGCCCAGCTCGGCCGCGATCTGGCCCATGGGCATCCGCCCCGCGGCCAGCGACACCGCCTTGGCCAGGATGACCTGCTGGCGCCACTGCGTGAAGGTGCTGCCCAGCTCGGAGCGGAACAGCCGCGCCACGGTGCGCGGGCTGGCGCCCGTGTCGTGCGCCCAGGCCGCCAGCGTGTCGTGGCGGGTGGGGTCGGCCAGGACGGCCTCGCACAGGTGGCGCAGGCGCTTGTCGTGGGGCAGGTCCACGCCCAGCTTCACGGCGGCGGCGCGGGCCAGCTCGTCGCGGATGAGCGCGGTGAGGTGCTGCTCACGCAGCAGTGCACTCAGGTGCCGCTCGCGCAGCAGTGCGGCCGCGGTGGGGGCGGTGTCGCCATCAGGCTCGGTGGGCATCTCGCGCACCAGGGCGCGCAGCAGGTCTGACACCTCCAGCACCCGGCACTGGCGCCAGGTGTCGCTGCCTGCACCGTCGTGGGTTGCGCCCAGTGCCTGTGGCCCGCACCGGCCGGGCGGCTGGTGGAAGTACAGGGTGCGCAGGTCGGCGTCTTCCACCATGGTCACCGCGTGCTCCACCCCGGGCGGAATCCACAGCGCGCGCGATGGCGGCACGATGAAGGTGCCGTGGTTCACCGTGAGGCGGATCACGCCCGTGGTCGAGATGGCCACCTGCGCCCACGGGTGGCTGTGCGGCATCACCTGCGTGTCGGCGGCCAGCATGCGCAGCTTGGCCCGCACCGGCCGCGCGGCGGTGGGCACGAACAGCTCCGGCGTGAGCGAGCCCACGTACGCGCGCTCGCGTCGGGCAGGCGGCACGACATCGGGGGCAAAGTGCTGGGGCGCGGGGGTTGGCATGTTTGCGACAAAGTTTGGCTGCCTATCGTAAACCTGCCGGGGCCTGCCTGCCTAAGATCAGGCGCATGAATGCTTCTCACCCCAGCAGCGCCACCAGCAGCGCCAGCGCAGTCCCCCTGCGGCAGGATGCGCGCACCATCGGCCTCATCGGCCTGGCCCACGGCAGCTCGCACTTCTTTCACATGCTGCTGCCGCCGCTGTTTCCGTGGCTGATCGGGGAGTTCGGTTTCAGCTACTCCGAGCTGGGCCTGCTGGTGTCGGTGTTCTTCGTGATCTCGGGCGTAGGGCAGGCGCTGTCGGGCTTTCTGGTGGACCGCGTGGGCGCGCGGCCGGTCATGTTCTTTGCGCTGTCCTGCTTCACCGCCGCGGGCGTGGTGGCGGGCACGGCCCAGGGCTACACCGGGCTGTTGCTGGCAGCGGCCCTCGCGGGCTTGGGCAATGCGCCCTTCCACCCGGTGGACTTCACCATCCTGAACAAGCGTGTGTCGCCCCAGCGGCTGGGGCACGGGTTTTCGGTGCACGGCATTAGCGGCAACCTGGGCTGGGCGACGGCGCCGGTGTTCATGGCGGGCATCGCCACAGCCACAGGCTCATGGCGCATGGCCTGCCTGTGCGGCGCGGCCCTGGCGGCCATGGTGCTGGCCATCATGGTCTGGAACCGCGATGCGCTGGATGACCGCCAGGGCAGCTGGGCGCACCAGGCCAAGGGCGGGGCCGCCGCCGCCACGCCCGAGCACCCCATGGCCTTCCTGAAGCTGCCTTCGGTGTGGCTGTGCTTTTCGTTCTTCTTCTGGAGCACCTGCGCGCTGAGCGCCATCCAGAGCTTTGCCAGCCCGGCGCTGCAGTCCATGTACGGTCTGCCGCTGAGCCTCACGGCCATGGTCGTCACGGGCTACATGCTGTGCGGCGCTTTGGGCATGCTGGTGGGCGGCTTCCTGGTGGGGCGCGTGCAGCGGCTGGAGAAGATCATCTCGGTGTGCCTGCTGGGTTCGGCCGCGTTGCTGGTGGTGGTGGGCACGGGCTGGCTGCCCGGGGTGGCGGCGCTGGCGGTGGCCTCGCTGGCGGGGCTGGGCACGGGGCTGGCCGGCCCCTCGCGCGACATGCTCATCAAGCGCGCTGCGCCACCCGGCGCCACGGGCCGCGTGTACGGCACGGTGTACTCGGGGCTGGACCTGGGCTTTTGCCTGGCCGCGCCGGTGTTCGGCGCCATGCTCGACAAGGGCATGACCGCAGGCATCTTCTACGGCTCGGCCTTCACGCTGGCGCTGAGCGTGGTGTCGGCCGCGCTGGTGGGTGTGGGTGTGGCGGCCCGGGCGTCGCGGCCGGTGGCGTCGGCGGCCTGACGGCGGGTCACGCCACGCCCTGCGCGGTTTGCGGCGTTGTGTTGCAATCGCGCGGCGCCCGCGCTCCGCGCGGGCATTGCCACTTTTTCTCCAGGAACCCCTACCCATGACCTCAGCCACCTACAACGCCAGCATTCCCGTGTTCCGCCAGATGCTGGGCTCGCTCAACGACGTGCTCGCCAAGACCGAGGCGCACGTCACCGCCCGCAAGATCGAGCCCGACGCCCTGCTGCAGGCCCGCCTGTTCCCCGACATGTTCCCCCTGGCCCGGCAGGTGCTGATTGCGTGCGACTTCGCCAAGGGCGTGGCCGCCCGGCTGGCCGGTGTGGAAGTGCCGTCGTTCCCCGATACCGATCGCCCCGGTTTTGCCGACCTGACCGAACGCATCGACACCGTGCTGGCCTTCATCGACAGCCTGCCCGCCGACGCCTTTGCCGACGCCGCCACGCGCCAGATCACCATCCAGCCCGGCACGCCGCGCGAAAAGCAGTTTGTGGGCGAACACTACCTGCTGCACTACGGCCTGCCGCAATTCTTCTTCCACGTGAACGCCACCTACGCCATTGCCCGCCACAACGGCGTGGAGCTGGGCAAGCGCGACTACATGGGCAAATACTGAGCCCGGGAGGGCCTTGCATGCCGCGGGTTACTGCGCGTAGCCCAGCGGCAGCGCGGTGGTGAACTTGATCTCTTCCATCGCGAAGCTGGAGCTCACGTCCGACAGCGCCACCGCTGCCGTGAGCCGCTTGTACACCGCGTCGTAGGCGCGGATGTCGGGCACCACCACGCGCAGCAGGTAGTCCACGTCACCGCTCATCCGGTAGAACTCCACGATTTCGGGGATGCCCATCACCACGTCGCGCAGGGTCTCGAACCACTGCTGGTGGTGCTGGTTCGTTTTCACGGCGACGAACACCGTCACCCCCACATTCACCTTGTGCGGGTCCACCAGGGCCACATGGCGCGTGATGTAGCCCTTCTCGCGCAGCCACTGAATGCGCCGCCAGCACGGCGTGTTCGACAGGTTCACCGCATCGGCCAGTTCGGCCAGCGGAGTCTCGGCGTTTTGTTGCAGCAGATGGAGCAGCTGGCGGTCGATGGAATCCAGATTCTGTTTCACGGTGATTTGAAGAAATGCTTTCTCTTATTGGGCGCGAAACGGGAAATAAAAGCAAAACGATTTTCATCACTTCGTCACATACTGGATGAACCTGCAAGCCCGCGCGCACCCATGCTTGTGCGGCGGGCAAGGCCCCTGCCGAACGCGGCCCGCACGGTTTTCCACCACCCCCTTCAAGGATCCACATCCATGAGCGCTTCTGTCTTTCAACGCAAACCCTATCTGATGGGCCTGAGCATCGCGGCGCTGGCCGTGCTGGCAGCCTGCGGCGGCAACGATGGCCCGGCCACGCCGGTGGCCACGCCCGAGCCGCCCGAGCAGTTCGTGCCGCCCGAGCCGCCGTCGGGCTACACGCCCAAGGCCATTGCGTATGCCAACAAGGACATGGTGGCCGCGGCCAACCCGCTGGCAGTGAAGGCAGGCGCGGAGATTCTGGCCAAGGGCGGCAGCGCGACCGATGCGGCCATAGCCGTGCAGATGGTGCTCAACCTGGTCGAGCCGCAGTCCTCGGGCATTGGCGGCGGCGCTTTCATGCTGCATTACGACAAGGGTGCCAACAAGCTGCTGGCGTATGACGGCCGCGAGACCGCGCCCAAAGCCGCCACGCCTAGCCTGTTCATCGGGGCCGATGGCAAGCCGCTGGCCTTCCTGGCGGCGGTGGACGGTGGCCTGTCGGTAGGCACACCCGGCGTGCTGCGCATGCTGGAAGCCGCACACAAGGCCCACGGCAAGCTGCCGTGGAAGGACCTGTTCGATCCCGCCATCAAGCTCAGCGAAGACGGCTTTGCCATCTCGCCACGCATGAGCATCTCGATCGCCGGATCGGCCGCGCGCATCAAGGCGCAGGGCGAGCCAGGCGCGAGCTACTTCCTCAACACCGACGGCACGGCCAAAGCCGCGGGCACGCTGCTCAAGAACCCCGAATTCGCGGCCACGCTGCGCGCCATTGCCGCCGGCGGTGCCGACGCCTTCTACAAGGGCGACATCGCCCGCGACATCGTGGCCAAGGTGGCCACGCACCCCACCAACCCCGGCAAGCTGGCGCTCGATGACCTGAGCGGCTACACGCACAAGGTGCGCGAGCCCGTGTGCGGCACCTACCGCGTGCAGTACCGCGTGTGCGGCATGCCCGCGCCCAGCTCGGGCGGCATCGCGGTGCTGCAGACGCTGGGCATGCTGCAGGGCTTTGACCTGGCGGCCATGAAGCCCAACACGCTGGATTCGGTGCATGTGGTGTCCGAGGCCTACCGCCTGGCCTACGCCGACCGCGCCCTGTACGTGGCCGACCCCGACTTCGTGAGCGTGCCGCAGGCCGGCCTGATCAATGCCGACTACCTCAAGGAGCGCGCCAAGCTCATCAGCATGCAAAAGAGCATCGGCGTGCCGGTGGCAGGCACGCCGCCGGGCGTGGCCGCCGTGCCGGGCAAGGACACCTCGCTGGCCCTGCCATCGACCACGCACCTGTCCATCGTTGACAACGCGGGCAATGCGGTGTCGATGACGACGACCATCGAAAACGGCTTTGGCAGCCTGCAGATGGTGCGTGGTTTCCTGCTGAACAACCAGCTCACCGACTTCTCGTTCACGGCCACCGACGCAGCAGGGCTGCCGATTGCCAACAGCGTGCAGGCCGGCAAGCGCCCGCGCAGCTCCATGGCGCCCACCATCATCTTCAACGCATCGACGGGTGACGTGGAAGGCGTGATCGGCTCGCCCGGCGGCAGCGCCATCATCCAGTACACGACCAAGGCCATCCTGGGCATGACCGACTGGGGCCTGAACGTCCAGCAGGCCATCAACCTGCCCAACTTTGGCGCGCAGACCAACGCCACCACCTCGATCGAAAAAGGCTCGCTGATCGACACCGCCACCATCCGCGATGGCCTCAAGGCACGCGGCCACACCGTGGCGCAGACCGACAGCTTCACCAGCGGCCTGCATGGCGTGATCTACAACGGCCTGCGTGCCGACGGTAAGGCTGGCCTGCTCTCGCGCAACCCCGGCGCGGGCACGTACGCCGGTGGCGCCGACCCCCGCCGTGAAGGGATTGCCCAGGGCAACAACTGATCGGCATCAGCGGCGCGCGCAACAAGGCGCTGCACCGCGGTGCAGGTGGCCCGTCCACCCGCACCCCGGCTGCCCGGCGAAAGCCTGGCAGCCTTTTTTGTTTCCGCCGGATACTCGTGCAGCGGCCGAGATCGGACTGAAAAGCCCGTGAGGCCATGGCCCGGCACCGCCGCCGCTTCATCCGCACCCCAGGAGACTTCCCATGCCTGAATTCCCGTTGTCTGAAACCCGGCCCGCGCGCACCGCAGCGGCCTTGCCGGCAACCCTGCTGGCGATGGCGCTGGCGGGCTGCGCATCGGCACCGACCGGGCCTGCTGCCAAAGCGGCCGCCACCGCCGCCATCGCCGAAGCAGCGCCCGCGGCGGCCCCGTGCCCGAAGGATGTGGCCGCCATTGCACGGTGCCTCTCGGGTCAGGACTCTGCGGGCGCCTATTACCTGATCGCCGTCCCGCACCTGTGGAACCAGCACCTGGTGCTGCACGCCCACGGCGGCCCTGCGCTGGGTGCGCCCAGGGCCGAGCGGTCGGTGGAAGACCTGGAGCGCTGGCAGATCATGGTGCGCGCCGGCTACGCCTGGGCCGGCAGCACCTTCCGCCAGGGCGGCGTGGAAGTGCGCGCCGCGGCCGAAGACACCGAGCGCCTGCGCCAGATCTTTGTGCAGCATGTAGCCAAGCCGCAGCGCACGGTGCTGCACGGCCAGTCGTGGGGCGCCAGCGTGGCCGCCAAGGGGGCCGAGATGTTCCAGCGCACGGCCGATGGCAAGCGCCCGTACGACGCGGTGCTGCTCACCAGCGGCGTGCTGGCCGGGGGGACCCGCTCGTACGACTTCCGCACCGACCTGCGCGTGGTGTACCAGTACCTGTGCAACAACCATCCGCGCCCGACAGAGGCGCAGTACCCGCTCCACATCGGCCTGCCTGCCGATGCGGCCATGACGCAGGCCGACCTGGCCGCGCGCCTGAACGAATGCCTGGGTCTGAACAGGCCCGCCGCCGAGCGCACGCCCGAGCAGCAGCGCAAGGTCAAGACCATCGTCGATGTGATCCGCATCCCGGCCAGCTCCATCCAGGGCCACATGAACTGGGCCACGTTCCTTTTCCGTGACGTCGTGCAGCACCGCACGGGCGGTGCCAGCCCGTTTGGCAATATGGGCGTGGTCTACAAGGGGTCGGCAGACGACGCAGCGCTCAACGCCGGCGTACTGCGCTACCGCGCCGACCCGCAGGCCGTGGCGCGCTTTGCCGCGGACACCGACCCGACAGGCCGCATCCCGGTGCCGGTGCTCACCGTGAAGGGCGTGGATGACCCCACCGCCTTTGTCGAGCTGGATGCGCAGTTCAAGGTCACCATGGAGCAGGGCGGCAGCAGCGCGCGCCTGGTGCAGACCTTCACGCAGCACAGCACCCACAGCTACCTGAGCGACCCGACCTACCCTACGCTGATGAACGCCCTGCTGCGCTGGGTGGACGAGGGCGCAAAGCCCACGCCCGAGGGCATTGCCAGGGACTGCGCAGCGCAGGAAGCCCGGTACGGCAAGGGCTGTGCATTTCTGCCCGCCTATGCGCCCGCACCGCTGGCCAGCCGGGTGTATGACCGCCAGCGGCCCTGACCTCTATCGCGGCGCAGCGCCCCGCCAAGCAAAAGGCCCCGCTCGATGGCGGGGCCTTTTTTCGCATTGCATCAAAAATAATAGCAATACAGGCAATCAAAACCTGGACTACAGCCTGATCTGGCCATCAATGCCTGCCTGGAGTGCCTTGCAGGCGGCTCCTGCAGCCCCGCAGCGCGCCGGTCAGGCACGCCGCGCGGCGCAGTGCAGGGCGGTGCCTTATTTCACCGAGGCGAGCGCCTTGTTCAGCGTGGCGCTGGGGCGCATCACGGCATCGAGCTTGGCCACATCGGGCTGGTAGTAGCCGCCGATGTCGGCAGGCTGGCCCTGCACCGCGGCCAGTTCGTCCACGATCTTCTGCTCGTCGGCTGCCAGCTGCTTGGCCAGGGGCGCAAACCTGGCTGCCAGTTCGGCATCTTCCGTCTGCGCTGCCAGTTCCTGTGCCCAGTACAGCGCCAGGTAGAACTGGCTGCCGCGGTTGTCCAGCTGGCCGGTCTTGGGCGATGGGTTCTTGTTGTTGTCCAAGAGCTTGCCCGTGGCGGCGTCCAGCGTTTTGGCCAGTACCTTGGCCTTGGCGTTGCCGGTCTTGATGCCAAGGTCTTCCAGCGACACGGCCAGTGCCAGGAACTCACCCAGCGAATCCCAGCGCAGGTGGTTTTCTTCCACCAGCTGCTGCACGTGCTTCGGCGCAGAGCCGCCCGCACCCGTTTCGTACATGCCGCCACCGGCCATCAGCGGCACGATGGACAGCATCTTGGCCGATGTGCCCAGTTCCATGATGGGGAACAGGTCGGTCAGGTAGTCGCGCAGGATGTTGCCAGTGGCGCTGATGGTGTCCAGGCCGCGGATCACGCGTTCCAGCGTGTATCGCATCGCACGCACCTGGCTCATGATCTGGATGTCCAGGCCCACGGTGTTGTGCTCGTGCAGGTACATCTTCACCTTGGTGATGAGTTCCTTTTCATGCGGGCGGTACGAGTCGAGCCAGAACACCACGGGCATGCCGGAGTTGCGGGCGCGGTTCACAGCCAGCTTCACCCAGTCGCGGATCGCGGCGTCCTTGACCTGGCACATGCGCCAGATGTCGCCGGCTTCCACGTTCTGGGAGAGCAGCACTTCGCCCGTGGCCAGGTCGGTGATGTTGGCCACGCCGTCTTCAGCGATCTCGAACGTCTTGTCGTGCGAGCCGTATTCCTCGGCCTGCTGGGCCATCAGGCCCACGTTGGGCACCGTGCCCATGGTCTTGGGGTCGAACGCGCCGTGCCACTTGCAGAAGTTGATGATCTCCTGATAAATGCGGGCAAAGGTCGATTCGGGCATCACGGCCTTCACGTCCTTCAGGCGGCCGTTGGCGTCCCACATCTTGCCGCCGTTCCGGATCATCGCGGGCATGGAAGCGTCCACGATGATGTCGTTGGGCGAGTGGAAGTTGGTGATGCCCTTGGCCGAATCGACCATGGCGAGTTCGGGGCGGTGCTCGTGGCAGGCGTGCAGGTCGCGCTTGATCTCGTCGCGCTGGCTTTGCGGCAGCGTTTCGATCTTGCTGTACAGGTCGACCATGCCGTTGTTCACGTTCACGCCCAGCTCTTCAAAGGTCTTGGCGTGTTTCTCGAACGCATCCTTGTAGAAGATCTTCACGCAGTGGCCGAACACGATGGGGTGCGACACCTTCATCATCGTGGCCTTCACGTGCAGCGAGAACATCACGCCGGTCTTGCGTGCGTCCTCGATTTCCTTTTCGTAGAACTCCAGCAGCGCCTTCTTGCTCATGAACATGCTGTCGATCACTTCACGATCGAGCAGGCTGACCTTGGGCTTCAGGATGAGCGTCTTGCCGCTCTTGGTGATCAGCTCCATCTTCACGTCACGGGCGCGGTCCAGCGTCATCGACTTCTCGCCGTGATAGAAGTCGCCCGCGTGCATGTGCGAGACGTGCGAGCGCGATGCCTGGCTCCACTCGGCCATGCTGTGCGGGTTCTTGCGGGCGTATTCCTTCACGGCCTTGGGCGCGCGGCGGTCCGAGTTGCCTTCGCGCAGCACGGGGTTCACGGCCGAGCCGATGCACTTGCCGTAGCGGGCCTTGATGTCCTTTTCCTTGTCGTCCTTGGGCTGGTCCGGGTAATCGGGCAGGGCGTAGCCCTTGGCCTGCAGCTCGGCAATGGCCGCCTTGAGCTGCGAGACCGACGCGCTGATGTTGGGCAGCTTGATGATGTTGGCGTCGGGCTGCAGCGTCTTCTTGCCCAGCTCGGCCAGGGTGTTGGGAGCGCGCTGGCTCTCGGTCAGGAATTCGGGAAACTCACCCAGCACCCGCGCTGCCACGGAGATGTCGCTCTCGGTCACGTTGATGCCTGCCGGCGCCGCAAACGTGCGGATGATGGGCAGGAACGAAGCCGTGGCCAGGCGAGGTGCCTCGTCGGTCAGGGTGTAGATGATGGTGGGTTGCTGGGTCGTCATGGCTTGTCTCACGAACAGAGTTTGTAAATGCCCCGGCCGGGTCGCGGCGGAGCTTGGGAGCCTCCGCACGAATCAAGCGCTTAGTGCGCGCTGATTCATGCAGCGGCTCCCATGGCAAATGCTCCACGATTCTGCTTGCTCAGGGCTGTCATGGCGCGGCGTTTTTGCAATTGAATCTCATATTGCAAAATTTGTTGTCAGGCGAGGCATATTTTTTTGCGTTTCGTGCATGGGTGTGGGTGGGCAGGACGCCGCTGCAACCGCGGCCTTCAACCTGGTGGCACCCGGCAAACCCGGTCTGCCGCGACCGCAAAACGCAGGGCGTCGGGCGCCGGGGGCAGGCTGGATGTGCCGGTGAATGCGCCAAACGCCGGCAGCACCAGGAGGCCGGGGCTCCAGTCAAAGCAGGGCAGTCGCAACCGGTCGCGGGCCATGCCGCGCAGCGTCACGGTCGGGTGCAGGTGGCCGGCCAGCACGGTGGCGCCGCCGGCCTTTTGCGGGTGATGGCAGGCCAGCATGGGCACGCCCTGCACGGGCGCCCACGGCTCGTTGACCAGTGCAATGCCCAGTGCGGCAGGCGGGTCTCCCGCATGCGCGTCGTGGTTGCCACGCACCAGTGTCATGTGCACCGCCCCGTGCTGCTCGCGCCACGGTTGCAGCTGCTGCCACAGCGCATCTGCAGCGCCGGTGCGTGCATGCAGAAAGTCACCCAGAAAGACGAGGTGCCGCGCACCCGTGGCCCGCAGCAGCGCATCGAGCCGCGCCAGGTTGTCGCCTGTGGTGCCGTGTGGCACGGGCTGGCCCGCCCGGCGGAAGGTGGCTGCCTTGCCAAAGTGCACATCGGCGACCAGCACCATGCTTTCAGCGGGCCACCACACGGCGCGCTGCGGCAGCAGCCAAAGTGCGGTGCCGCAGGGCAGCGCCATGGGGTGTGCACCTGCCGGGGCTTCGGGCGCGGCGGGTGAGGCTACGAGTCCGGCAGTGGGAATGACAGCGGCGTGGGTGGTCACGGGCCGCATCATCGCGCAGCGCGTTGGCCTCTGGCGCGGCGGGGTCTTGCCGGGGCTGGCGTATCGGCGGGCTCCAGCGCCACGGGCAGTGCGGGGCCATGTGCGCGGGCCGTACCCATGGTGGCATCGGCCGCCACCTCGAGCGCCTGCACCATGCGCGCCAGCCGGTCGCCCAGGCTCTCGGTGCTCAGGCGCTCGCGAAAGCGTTCGACCATCAGCGGCAGGGCAAACGGGGTGGGGCGCTCCAGCATGTGGACGGACAGTTGCTGGCTCTTCATGCGCTGCAGCGTCTGCGCCAGACGCGCCATGTCCAGCTCCTGCACCAGCAGCTCGGCGCGCGCCTGGGCCAGCAGCAGGTTGCCGGGGTCGTACTGGGCAAACACGTCGTAGTACAGCGACGACGATGCCTGCAGTTGCCGGCTGCTGCGCTGCTCGCCGGGGTGGCTTTGAAAGATGAGCCCGGCAATGCGCGCAATCTCGCGAAAGCGCCTGCGCGCCATTTCGGTGGCGTTCAGGCTGGCCAGCACTTCATCTTCCAGCCCTCCCTCCAGTCCTTCCCCCACGGTGCTGTGCGTGGCCTCGCCGATCAGGTGCGGCAGCAGCGCAGGCCAGTCCACCGGCTTGGCCGACAGCAGCTCCAGTCCGTAGTCGTTGACGGCAATTGAGAAGGTGTTGGGCACCTGCTGCGATGCGCGCCACGCCAGCAGGCCCGCCAGCCCCAGGTGCACCAGCCGCCCGGCCAGCGGGTACAGGTACAGGTGCCAGCCCTCGCGCGTGTGCAGCACCTCGGCCACCAGCCGGCCCGGCGTGGGCAGGGCCGACCACGCACCCTGCAGCGCCAGCAGCGGCTGCGCGCAGCGCATCTCGGGCGACGCGAACACACCGCGCTCGGCCTGCTCCAGCTGGCGAAGCATGGCGTCGGCCAGCGTGTTCGACATGGGCATGCGCCCGCCGTTCCAGCGCGGCAGTGCGGCGCTGCCCTTGGGCGCGGTGCGCACGTAGGCCGTCATCTGCTGCGTGCGCACCAGCGCCAGCAGGCGGCCCGCAAACATGAAAACGTCGCCGGGCTTGAGGCGCGCAATGAAGCTCTCTTCCACCGAGCCCAGCCGCCCGCCGCTCACAAACTGCACCTGCATGCTGGCATCGCTCACGATGGTGCCGATGTTGCTGCGGTGGCGGCGTGCCAGGCGCGCATCGGGCATGCGCCACACGCCGTCTTCATCGGGCACCACGCGGTGAAAGTCGGGGTAGTTGGCCAGCGATGCGCCGCCCTGGCGCACAAACTGCAACGCCCACTGCCAGTCGTTGTCGGCCAGCTGTGCGTAGGCGGGCGCACGGCGCACTTCTGCCAGCAAGGCATCGGGCACAAAGCCGCCGCCCAGCGCGATGGTGACCAGGTGCTGCACCAGCACATCCAGCGGCGCGCGGGGCGTGTGGCGGTCTTCGATGCGGCCCTCGGCCAGGGCCTGGCGGGCGGCAGCGGCTTCCACCAGTTCCAGGCTGTGCGTGGGCACCAGCGTGATGCTGCTGGTGCGCCCTGGCGCGTGGCCCGATCGGCCTGCGCGCTGCACCAGCCGCGCCACGCCCTTGGCCGAGCCGATCTGCAGCACCTGCTCTACGGGCAGGAAGTCCACGCCCAGGTCCAGGCTCGATGTGCACACCACGGCCTTCAGGGTGCCGGCCTTGAGCCCCGCCTCGACCCAGCCTCGCACCTCGCCGCTGAGCGAGCCGTGGTGCAGCGCCAGCGTGCCTGCCCAGTCGGGCCGCGCCTCCAGCAGCGCCTGGTACCAGCGCTCGGACTGCGAGCGCGTGTTGGTGAACACCAGGGTGGATGCGCTGGACTCGATCGACTGCACCACCTGGGGCAGCAGCGACAGGCCCATGTGCCCCGCCCACGCAAAGCGCTCCACGCGCCCGGGCAGCAGCACCTGCACCTGCAGCGCCTTGTCGATGCGGCCCTGCACCAGCAGCGGCCTGGCGCGGCGCGGTGCACGCGGGGGCAGGGCGGGCACCAGCGTGGCCAGTGCATCGGGCAGGTTGCCCAGCGTGGCTGACATGCCCCACACCTGCAGGCGCGGGTTCCAGCCCGACAGCCGCGCCAGCGCCAGCTGCACCTGCACGCCGCGCTTGTTGCCCACCAGCTCGTGCCACTCGTCCACCACCACCAGCTGCACGCTGGAAAGGCGCTCGTGCGCATCGGCGCGGGCCAGCAGCAGCGACACGCTCTCGGGCGTGGTTACCAGCACGGTGGGCAGGCGCCGGTCTTGCGCGGCGCGCTCGCCGCTGGCGGTGTCGCCCGTGCGCAGGCCGCTGGTCCAGTGCGGCGCCAGGGCGGGCAGGGGCTCTTGCAGGGCGCGCAGCGAGTCGGTGGCCAGCGCGCGCATGGGGGTGATCCACAGCACCGTGAGCGGCGGGGCCGCTGCACGGCGTGCCCTGGGGCTTGCCTCGGGCGCCGGGGCGGGGGTAGCCAGGTGCTGCAGCGCGCCCAGCCATACCGCATACGTTTTGCCCGCGCCGGTGGTGGCGTGCAGCAGGCCCGAGCGGCCCTCGGCCATGGCTTGCCACACCTGTTGCTGGAACGGGAAAGGTTGCCAGCCGCGGGCCGCCATCCAGCGCTCTGCGGTGCTGTCGGTCATGCGCTGCTTTCGGGCAGCAGCGCGGCCAGCGTTTGCAAGGTGTCGGCCTCGTCCACGGGCTTGTCCTGCCGCCAGCGCAGCATGCGCGGAAAGCGCACCGCAATACCGCTCTTGTGGCGCGGGCTGCGCGCAATGCCCTCAAAGCCCAGTTCAAACACCTGCGTGGCTTCCACGCTGCGCACGGGACCAAAGCTCTCGCGTGTGGTCTTGCGGACAATGGCATCCACCTGCGCGATTTCGGCGTCGGTCAGGCCCGAATACGCCTTGGCAAACGGCACCAGCGTACGGCTGGGGTCATCGCGCGGGCCGTTCCACACGGCAAAGGTGTAGTCGGTGTACAGGCTGGCGCGGCGGCCATGGCCGCGCTGGGCGTAGATGAGCACGGCGTCCACGCTCATGGGGTCGATCTTCCACTTCCACCACACACCCACGTCCTTGGTGCGGCCCACGCCGTAGTGGGCGTGGCGGTGCTTGAGCATGAAGCCCTCGGTGCCCATGCCCCGCGCGGCCTCGCGCTGGCGGGCCAGGTCGGGCCAGTCGGCGCCTTGCAGCAGGGGGCTCAGGCGCAGTGCGCCCGCAGGTGCCGCCACGATGGCTGCAGGGTTCGGCTGCAACACGGCCTCCAGCAGCGCCCGCCGTGAATGCTGCGGTTGCGTGCGCACATCCTGCCCGGCGTGTTCCAGCAGGTCGTAGGCCACCAGCACCACGGGCAGTTCGCGCAGCAGCTTCGGGGTCAGCGTCTTGCGGCCCAGGCGCTTTTGCAGGTCGGCAAACGGGCGGGGGCCGGGTTCGCCCGGCAGCCACACCAGAATCTCGCCGTCGATCACCGTGCCATCGGGCAGGCCCTGCAGTGCGGCGTCGGCCAGCTCGGGAAAACGGTCGGTCACCAGCTCTTCACCGCGCGACCACACCCACGCCGCCCCGGAGCGCCGCACGATCTGGGCGCGGATGCCGTCCCACTTCCACTCCACCTGCCAGTCCGCCGCGGGCCCCAGCAGCGCGGGCATGTCGGCCACGGCCTGGTTGAACGGGTGGGCCAGAAAGAAGGGGTAGGGGTGGCCGGCGGCGCCATCGGCGGGCGCACCCGCGTCGCCATCCGCTGGCGCCACCAGCGCGGCGTAGTCGGCCGCCTGCGGCTGGCGGCCGATCTGCGTGTAGCCCATCAGCCGGTGCGCGATGCGCTTGGCGTCCACCCCGCTCACGGTGGCCAGCGCGTGCGTGACCTGCAGGCGCGACACGCCCACGCGGAAGTTGCCGGTGATGAGCTTGAAGTACACAAACCGCTGATCGGCTGCCAGCATGTTCCACTGCGCGCGCAGGCGGGCATCGGCCTCGTCGGGGGGCAGGGCGCGCAGCGGCAGCAGCAGCGCCATCCACTCGGCCAGCGGCAGGTCGGCGGGCTCGGTGGGCGGGGGCAGCAGCAATGCGATGGTTTCGGCCAGGTCGCCCACCGCTTCGTAGCTTTCGTCAAACAGCCACTCGGGCAGGCCTGCGGCCTCTTGCGCCAGGGCCTTGAGGCGCTTGGTGGGCACCATCTGGCGCGGCTTGCCACCGGCCAGAAAGTACACGGCCCAGGCCGCATCGCCGGGCGCCGCCACCCTCAGGTAGGCCACCAGCGCCGCCAGCTTGGCCGACTGCGCGGTGGTGGCATCCAGCGCCTGGAAGAGGGAGGCAAACTGCTTCATGGCGCAGCCTCTTCCTCGGCCCCGGCGGTGGGGGCGATGGCGGGTTGCGTGGCCGCAGCACCTGTGTCGTCCTCGTTGTCATCCGCACCGTATTCGGTGGCAAACACCTGCGCATCCAGCCCCTGATCGCACAGCCAGCGCACCATCACGGCGGTGCTGCCGTGCGTCACGATCACGCGTTCGGCCCCGGTGGCGCCAATCGCTTTTTGCAGGCTGGGCCAGTCGGCGTGGTCGCTCATCACAAAGCCCCGGTCCACCCCGCGCCGCCGCCGTGCGCCGCGCACCAGCATCCAGCCGCTGGCAAACGCATCGGAATGCTCGCCAAAGCGCTTGAGCCACGGCGTGCCTGCGGCCGAGGGCGGGGCAATCACCAGCGCGCGGCGCAGGTCGGCCTTGGTGAGCGCCGGGTCGGTCACCCGGTGGGTAGGCGGCAGGGGCACACCGGCCGCGCGGTACACGGCGTTCAGCGGCTCCACCGCGCCGTGTACCACGATGGGCCCGATGCTGGCATCCACCCCGTGCAGCAGCCGCTGCGCCTTGCCGAACGCATACGCGTACAGCACGCTGGCCTTGCCCGCGGCCGCGTTGGCGGCCCACCAGGCGTTGATGTCGGCAAACAGTACCGGCTGCGACGGCCAGCGGTAGATGGGCAGGCCAAAGGTCGATTCGGTGATGAAGGTGTGGCAGCGCACCGGCTCGAATGGCGGGCAGGTGCCGTCGTCTTCGAGCTTGTAGTCGCCCGAGGCCACCCACACCTGGCCGCCGTGCTCGATGCGCACCTGGGCCGAGCCCAGCACATGGCCCGCAGGGTGCAGCGACACCTTCACGCCGTGGTGGTCGATGGCCTCGCCATAGGCCAGGGTCTGCAGGTCAATGCCCGCCCCCAGTCGGTTGCGCAGCGTGCCCGCGCTGCCGTGCTGGGCCAGATAGTGCGCCGAGCCCATGCGTGCGTGGTCGGAATGCGCGTGGGTGATCACGGCCCGCTCCACCGGCCGCCAGGGGTCGATGTAAAAGCCGCCGGGCGGGCAGTACAGGCCCTCAGGGCGATGGACGATCAGGTCAGTGGCAAGCGACATGGGTGCGGCATCGTAGGGGCCCGCCAAAGACTGCGCAGGCTGCCGGGCATCGCGGGCGGGCTTTCAGGGGCGATATAGGGGCCAAATCGGCCGATAGTGCTGGATTCATTTGCACCTGTAGCTATCAATTAAATAGCATGTGTTTGCGCGTCCGTGTGTGGGCGGCCCATTCGGAACGGCTTTCTGCACGTGCGGTGCACGCCCATCATGGCCAACCGGGCGGTTGCACGGTGCAGGCCAACGCCGCGTGATGCCTTCGCGTGCTGCGTCGCCCTCTGCCCGGCGGCTACTGACGCCAATGCGCCACGCCCGGGCCTGCGGCGCTTTGTGGCGCGTGCGGGCTGCGGCATATTGCTGTTTTCCATTCACAAGGATTTCCGGCCATGGCGATTCCGCTTTTCACACCCGTTGCAGCCGCGCTGGCGCTGCTCACCCTTGCCGCGGCACCTGCCGCCTGGGCCAAGCCCTTCAAATGGGCCGGCTCCAGCGACATCCAGACCATGGACATCCACTCGCAGAACAGTGCCCTGGGCAACGGCATCCACGCGGCGGTGTACGAGTCGCTGGTCATGTTCAACAGCCGCACGCTCAAGGTCGAGCCGCTGCTGGCCACGTCGTGGCAGCAGGTCAGCCCCACGCAGTTGCGCCTCAAGCTGCGCCAGGGCGTGAAGTTCAGCGACGGCTCGCCCATGACGGCCGAAGACGTGGTGTATTCGCTGCAGCGCGCGATGAGCAAGACGTCCACCTACGCCATCTACACGCAGGGCATGGACCGCATCGCCAGGGTCGATGGCGAAACCATCGACATCTTCCTGAAGAACCCGAACCCGGTCATCCTGAACCAGCTCACCGAGCTGCGCGTGATGAGCAAGGCCTGGGCTGAAAAACACAACTCGGTGGAGCCCAAGGACATCAAGGCCAAGGACGAAACCTATTCGCACCGCAACGCCATGGGCACGGGGCCCTTCATGCTCAAGGAATGGGTGCCCGACCAGAAGATCGTCTTCACCGCCAACCCCAACTGGTGGAATGCCGGCAAGGCCGAAGGCAACGTGACCGAGATCACCTACGCGCCCATCAAGTCCGAGGCCACGCGCATTGCCGCGCTGCTCTCGGGCGAGGTGGACATGGTGCGCGACACCAGCATCCAGGACCTGGGGCGCCTGAAGGCCAACCCGCAGCTCAAGGTGATGGAGATGGTCGAAAACCGCACCGTGTATCTGGCGCTCGACCAGTTCCGCGACGAGCTTCCCGGCAGCAACATCAAGGGCAAGAATCCGCTCAAGGACCTGCGCGTGCGCAAGGCGCTGTACCAGGCCATCGACAGCGCCACGCTCCAGCGCGTGACCATGCGCGGCATGTCCAAGCCCACCGGCGCCATCGTCTCGCCGCTGGTCAACGGCTGGACCGAAACCGTGGACAAGCGGCTGCCGTTTGATGCCAACGCGGCCAGGGACCTGCTGGCCCAGGCGGGCTACAAGGACGGTTTCGAGGTGGACTTTGCCTGCAGCAACAACGCCATCGTGCAGGACGAGGAGCTGTGCCAGGCCATCACCTCCATGTGGGCGCGCATTGGCGTGCGGGCCAAGCTGCGCACGCTGCCCGCCGTCACCTACTACCCCATGGCCCAGCGGCACGAGGCCAGCATTGCCATGCTCAGCTGGGGCGTGCCCACGTTCGACGCGCTGTACACCCTGCAGTCGCTCGTGCGCACCAAGACCACGGGAGCCGATGGCAGCTACAACCTGGGCCGCTACACCCACGAGCGCATGGACTACATCGTGGACCGGGTGAAGACCGAGACCGACCTGCCCGTGCGCAACCGCCTGCTCACCGAAGGCCTGCAGCTGCACAACGACACCGTGGCCCACATCCCCCTGCACAACCAGATGCTGGCCTGGGCCATGAAGAAAAACGTGGAACTGGTGCAGCGGCCCGACAACCGCATCGACTGGCGCTTGATCAGGGTGAACTGAGGCCAAAAAGACTTTGAACAGGCTCTAAGCGCCGCAGCATTCGAGACTGGCGCGGCGCAGGCCAGCGCACCCGTGGAACCGGCTCTGCCGGGCCACCGGGTGCGTCCCCCGGGGGGGAAGGCGCCGAAGGCGACTCAGGGGGCCCTCAATGCTTGGGCTGAAACATGATGATGGCCATGCCCGCCAACGCTACCAGCACCCCCGCCACATCCCACGCCGTGGGGCGGATGCCATCCACCGCCCACAGCCAGGCCAGCGCCACACCGATGTAGACGCCGCCGTAGGCCGCATACACCCGGCCGGCACCGGTCGTTTCGTGCAGCGTGAGCAGCCAGACAAACAGCGCCAGGCTGGCCGCTGCAGGCAGCAGCAGCCACACCGGCTTGCCCTGCTTGAGCCACAGCCAGGGCAGGTAGCAGCCGATGATTTCCGCCAGGGCCGTGGCGGTGAAAAGCAGCAGGGTTTTCATGGGCGGCAGCTGCCCCCGGCCGGGAGGGCTGTGGGGGCCTCATTGCAGGCGGCCTCGCCCGCGGCGGGTGCGAGCCATGCACGCAGGGCCAGTTCGCCCTCAGCCGAGAAATGCAGCACACGCGAATCCTTCTCGCGCCGGGCCCAGCCGCGCTCCAGCAGGCGCTGCAGCAGTGCCGCACCCAGTGCGCCGCCCAGGTGGTGGCGCCGCTCGCTCCAGTCCAGGCAAGGGCGACACAGCATGCGCCGCTGGCGTGCCACCACCGCCGTGTCGATGCCCTGATGGGCGAACCACTCGGCGCCCGCCCGCGTGACGGCGAGACCGTTGTCGGCGGCGTGCAGGTAGCCCTGGCGCAGCAGCGCCTCGTGCAGCTGCACGCCTACCTCGCCCGCCAGGTGGTCGTAGCACACCCGGGCGCGTCGCAGCGCGGGTTCGCGCGGGCTGCTGCGCAGGCGCACAGCACCCGCGCGGACGGCCACGTTCATTAACGACTCCAGCAGCTGCGCCACGTCGTGGTCTGCCAGCCGGAAATAGCGGTGCCGGCCCTGGCTTTCCACGGCCAGCAAACCGGCGTCCAGCAGCTTGGCCAGGTGGGCGCTGATGGTCTGTTTGGTCACGCCCGCGATGTCGGCCAGCTCGGTGGCCGTGAGCGCGCGGTCGGCCATGAGTGCGGTGAGGACTTCGGCGCGCGCACTGTCACCGATGAGCGCGGCAATGCGCGCGATGTGGGGGCCGTCTTTCATGGTTCGATCTTGGGCGAACCATCTGTGCCCGTCAACGGCCTATCGTGAAGCCCTTGCCCATCCCAGACTTTGGAACCCCATGATCACCTGTTTCATCCGCTATGACATCGACCCCTTCCAGCGCGAGGCGTTTGCCGAATACGCCCGCCGCTGGGGCCAGATCATTCCCCGCTGCGGCGGCCACCTGCTGGGCTACTTCCTGCCACACGAGGGCAGCAACTACGAGGCCTGGGGCCTGATCGGCTTTGATTCGCTGGCCGCCTACGAGGCCTACCGCGCCCGCCTGCGCGCCGACCCCGAAGGCCGTGCCAACTTTGCGATGGCGCAGGAAAAGCGCTTCATCGTGCGCGAGGAGCGTACCTTCACCCAGGGCGTGGAGGGCACGCTGGGCCTGCCTGCCCATCCGCAGGAGCCCGCCGCATGATGGCCGTGATCTTCGAGGTGACACCCGCGCCGGGCCAGCGCGGGGCCTACCTGGATGCAGCTGCAGCGCTCAAGCCGCTGCTGGCGCAGATCGATGGCTTTGTTTCCATTGAGCGCTTCGAAAGCCTGAGCGAGCATGGCAAGCTGCTGTCGCTGTCCTTCTGGCGCGACGAGGAGGCCGTGGCCCGCTGGCGCCGGCAGGAGGCGCACCGCAGCACCCAGGCTGCCGGGCGCGGCCATGTGTTTGCCGACTACCGGCTGCGGGTGGCGGCGGTGGTGCGTGACTACGGCATGACCGACCGGGCGCAGGCGCCTGCCGATTCCCGCGCGGTGCATGGCTGAACGCGCGCATTTCCTCACACGGGCATGAGGCCCGTGCGCAGCGCGTGGGCCCACTCTGGCCTGCCATTCCTTTGCGCCAGCAACGCCATGGGCTCGTGGTCGTAAGGCACCCGGTGGTGTGTCACCTGCCAGCCCTGTGCGGTGCGCTCCGCGATGGCGTAACACGCATCGGGCGTGCCGTTCTCGACCTTGTGAGCCACCGGGTGGTCGTCGCCATAGGCCTGCAGGCCCACGCTGCCCGGGTTGACGAGCAAGACGCCCGCCCCCAGCCGCATCTGGCGCGGCACATGGGTGTGGCCGCAGGCGATCAGCGGGGCGTAGTGCCCTGACAGGCGCTCATCGATCTCGGCCGGGGTGGCGGCGCGCACCGTGGAGCCGTCCAGCGTTTCGAGCAGATATTCATGGTCGCTGCGCGGCGAGCCGTGGCACAAAAGCACCTCTTCGTTCAGGCGCAGGGTGTGGGTCAGGCTGCGCATCCAGGCAAATTCCGGCTCCGTCAGCTGGGCGTGCGCGTATTGGTCCGATGCGCCGCCGTGGCCTGGGCGCAGCCGCAGCACCTGTCGCTCGTGGTTGCCCGCCAGCGAGAGCCAGTCCGAGGCCATGAGCCATTGCGCTGTTTCACGCGGAAGCAGCGGGCCCGAGAGGTTGTCGCCCAGGTTGACTACCTGGTCCGCACCGCGGCGTCGAATGTCAGCGGCCACGGTCTCCAGGGCGGCAAGGTTGCCATGGATATCAGAAACAAGGGCAATTCGCATGGTTGAAATACATCGAGGGTTGAATGTCGGGCCAGCCTTCAGCGCAGGCGCTGCGGCATCTGGACGAGACGCCGCCAGGCTTGGGGGGCTCTCACCAGCGGCTCACCTTCGGCCAAATCGCGCCGCAGCGGGTGAGGCCTGGCTGCAGACCGGCGATCAGCGCTTGGCTTTTTTCTTCTCGTACATGACCCTGTCGCCCTCGTCGAGCAGCACGTCGATGGTGCCGTGCCGGGCGGGGTCGAACTCCACCACGCCATAAGAGAAACCAATCGCATAGCCGTGAGGCGACCGCGCATTGGTGGCGTCCAGCAGGCCCTGCAGCCGCGCCATGGTCGTCTCGGCGGCGGCCTGGCTGTGGTCAGTCAGCAGCACCACGAACTCATCGCCGCCCAGCCGTGCCAGCACATCCGAATGGCGGAAACCCCGCGCCAGGTGTTCGGCAAACGTGGTCAGCGCCCGGTCGCCCTCGGCATGGCCAAAGCGGTCGTTGATGGCCTTGAGGTGGTCCAGGTCAATGAAAACCAGCGAGGACGGTACCTGCTGGCGCATGCACATCTGGATGCTGTGCTGGGCCAGCAGCATGAAACCCCGGCGGTTGGACAGCCCTGTGAGCTCGTCGACGGTGGCCCACTCCAGCGCTGCGAATTCACGTTCCACCAGCGACGCCAGATCCACCAGCATCCCGATGTCTTCCTTGCCAAACGCACGCGGCTGCGAGTCGATGATGCACAGCGTGCCGAGCTTGCGGCGGTCGGGGCCGCGCAGGGGGCATCCCGCGTAAAAGCGGATGTGCAGTTCACCGGTGACCAGCGGGTTGTCGGCAAACCGCGGGTCCTCCAGGGCATCGGGGATGACGAATGGCGTCTCGCCCAGGATGGCATGGCCGCAAAAGGAAATGGCGCGTGGTGTTTCGCGCACGTCCGTTCCGATGCACGACTTGAACCACTGCCGGTTTTCATCCACCAGGCTCACCAGCGCGACCTGCACGCCAAACAGGCGTTTGGCAATGCGGGTGAGGCGGTCAAAACGCTCTTCGGCAATGGTGTCGAGCACGTTGAGCGACCGCAACGCCGCCAGGCGCGAAGCCTCATCTGGCGGGACGTCGGGTGTCTTCACGGGGTACTCCTTCGGACAACTGTAGCGCGGATCAGCGCTGCACGTGCTTCGGCGTCATGCGCACGGGCCGGATGCGCTCCAGAGCTGGCCACAAGTCCCGGGTGCGACGCTCGGGGTTTCAGACGGAACAGGGCCGTGGCACTTGTTCCAGATGCCTGTGACGCTGTCCAGCAAACAGCGGTCAGGCGTGACAGCCTCCTACATCGCAAAAATCTTCCCGGGGTTCAGGATGTTTTTCGGGTCCAGCGCGCGCTTGATGGCGCGCATCATGTCCACCGCACCCGCCCCGGTTTCGTCCAGCAAAAAGCCCATCTTGTGCAGCCCCACGCCGTGTTCGCCGGTGCAGGTGCCGCCCATGCCCAGGGCGCGGGCCACCAGCTTGTGGTTCAGGTCTTCGGCGGTGATGCGCTCTTCGGGGATGTTCGGGTCCAGCAGGTAACCGAAGTGGAAGTTGCCGTCCCCCACGTGGCCGACCAGGAAGTACGGGATGCCACTGGCTTCGGCCTCGTCCACCGATTCGAGCAGGCAGTCGGCCAGGCGGCTGATGGGCACGCAGGTGTCGGTGCTGATGGCGCGGCAGCCGGGGCGGCTTTGCACAGCCGCAAAGTAGGCGTTGTGCCGCGCGGTCCACAAGCGGGTGCGCTCCTCGGGGGTGCTGGCCCATTCAAAGGCGTTTCCGCCAAATTCGCTCGCGATGTCCTGCACCGTCTCGGCCTGCTCTTTCACGCTCAGGGGCGAGCCGTGGAACTCCATCAGCAGCATGGGTTCTTCGCGCAGGGTGAGCTTGCTGTGCGCGTTGACCATGCGCACGGTGTGGTGGTCGATCAGCTCGACCCGCGCAATCGGCACCCCCAGCTGGATGATCTGGATCGTGGTACGCACGGCGGCCTCGATGCTGGGGAACGAGCAGATCGCGGCGCTCAGGGCCTCGGGCAGCGGGTACAGGCGCACGGTGATCTGCGTCATGATGCCCAGCGTGCCTTCGCTGCCCACCATCAGGCGGGTCAGGTCATAGCCTGCGCTGCTCTTTTTGGCGCGCGTGCCGGTGTGGATGACTTCGCCGCTGGCCGTGACCACTTCGAGCGCCAGCACGTTCTCGCGCATGGTGCCGTAGCGCACGGCGTTGGTGCCGCTGGCGCGCGTGGCGCTCATGCCGCCGATGCTGGCGTCGGCGCCGGGGTCGATGGGGAAGAACAGGCCGGTGTCCTTGATGGCCTCGTTCAGTTGCTTGCGCGTGATGCCGGGCTGCACCGTCACCGTGAGGTCTTCGGCGTTGATGCTGAGCACCTGGTTCATCCGGCTCACGTCGATGCTGATGCCGCCCTGCACAGCCAGCAGGTGGCCTTCCAGCGACGAACCCGCACCGTAGGGAATCACCGGCACGTCGTGCTGGCTGGCCAGCTTGACGGCATCGGCCACGTCCTGCGTGCTTTCGGCAAACACCACGGCGCTGGGCGGAGGGGCCTGCAGCGAGCCCTCGTCGCGCCCGTGCTGCTCGCGCACAGCCTGGGCCAGCGAGCACCGGGCGCCAAAACGCGCCTGCAGCGCATCGATGAGGGCCTGGGGCACATCACGCAGGTGGATGGCGGGCATCAGGTGGGCGGCGGCGGTGGGTGCGTTCATGGCGGGCTTTCCGTGGGGCGGCAAGGGAGCTGATTCTAGGCACCGGCATCGTTGCTGTCTGTACAAAGCAGCAGCAACCCCGCGCACCAGCGGCGCCCGTTGGTGCGCCACGGTGGTGCATTCACCTTGTATACCAGTTGGCACGGAACCTGCGTCACTGCAGGCAATGACCACTGCCACCGACATCAGCAACCGCATCATGGAAGCCGTGATGGCCCAGAAGCTCGCGCCCGGCTCGCGCCTGGGCGAGCAGCAGCTGGCCATGCTGTTCGACTGCAGCCGCACCATCGTGCGCGAGGCGCTCACGCGGCTGTCCACGCGCGGTATCGTCACGGTGAGTGCGCGGCGCGGCTGGTATGTGGTTGAACCTTCCGAGCACGAGGCCCGCGAGGCCTTTGAGGCGCGCCGCGTGATCGAGCTGGGCCTGCTGCACCAGCTCAAGGACAAGGCCCTGGACAAGGCCGCGCTGCGCCAGCTCAAGCACCACCTGCAGCGCGAAAAGGCCGCCCTGGCCGGTACCGATGTGGGGCTGAGCACCTACCTGCTGGGTGACTTCCATGTGTGCCTGGCCGAATGCCTGGGCAATGCCCTGCTGGCCGACACGATGCGCGACTTCACGGCGCGCACCACGCTGATCGCCATGCTCTACCAGTCCTCGCACGACGCCGCGCAAAGCTGCGACGACCATGTGCGCATTGTCGAAGCGCTGGAGGCGGGCGACATTGCCCGCGCCGAGGCGCTGATGGCCGAGCACATCGGCACCGTGCAGGCTGCCCTGCGCCTGCAGGCCAGCACCGACCCGCTGGCGGGCCTGCGCGATGCGCTCGCACCGGTGGCCACCACGGCGTCTGCGCAGCCCGCGCCCGGCGCAGCCAAGGCCGCATCGGCAAAAGCCGTTCGCCGCACCCGTTCAAAGTCCCCTTCCACCCCCTCGCCGTCCGACGACGGTTCTGCTTACCTAGGAGCCTTGCTATGACCGCCTCGCTGAGTTCTTCCGCCTCCGTTCGCCCAGGCGCCCGCCGCCGCACCCTGGCCCTGCTGGCCGCTGCCGGCCTGGGGGCTGCACTGCTGGCCCCTTCTGCCCATGCGCAGAACGCGCTGGACAACATCCTCAAGGCCAAAGAGATCAAGATCGCCATCCCGACCGACTACCCGCCCTACGGCTTTGTCGGCACCGACCTCAAGCCCCAGGGCCTGGACGTGGAAATGGCGCAGTACATCGCCACCAAGATGGGCGTGAAGGTCGAGCTGATCCCCGTGACCAGCGCCAACCGTATCCCGTACCTGCAGACGCAAAAGGCTGACCTGGTGATCTCCACGCTGGGCAAGAACCCCGAGCGCGAGAAGGTCATCGACTTCACCGCGGCCTATGCACCGTTCTTCCAGGCCGTGTTTGCCAGCAAGAGCCTGAACATCAAGAGCTTTGCCGACCTGGCCGGCAAGACCGTGGCCGTGACACGCGGCGCGATGGAAGACCAGGAACTGGCCAAGGTGGCCCCTGCCGGCGTGGACGTGAAGCGCTTTGAAGACCACGCCGCCAGCATCTCGGCCTTTGTGTCGGGCCAGACGCAGGCCATTGCCACCAGCGCATCCACGGCCGGCACCATCATGGTCAAGAACCCCAACCTGCAGACCGAGTACAAGCTGCTGCTCAAGGACAGCCCCAACTTCATCGGCGTGGCCAAGGGCGAGGACAAGCTGCGCCTGCGCGTGAACGAAATCATTGCCGAGGCACGCAAGTCGGGCGACATCGACAAGCTGTCGAGCAAGTGGCTGGGCCGCCCCGCAGGCGATCTGCCGCAATAAGCGCGCGGTAAGCACGCAATACCGTTCTTTTCCATTGCACAGGGCTGCGTCGTGACAAGCGCCGCAGGGGTTGCACACCATGCTGATTCAACTCGATTTTTCTGCCGTGCTGGCGGCCTGGCCGCTGCTGGTGCGCGGCGTGGCGTGGACCATCGGGCTCACCATCGTGGGCACCGTGCTGGGCCTGCTGTTGGGTACCGCCTGTGCGTGGGCGCGTGCGCGCAACCTGGGCCACCGGCCTGCTGCGCTGCGCTGGGCCGTGGCGAGCTATGTGGAGCTGGTGCGCAACACGCCGTTCATCGTGCAGCTGTTCTTCCTGTTCTTCGGCCTGCCTGCGATGGGCGTCAAGCTCACGCCCGAGCTGGCCTCGGTGCTGGCCATGGTGATCAACCTGGGCGCGTACTCGGCCGAGATCATCCGCGCAGGCATCGAGGCCACGCCGCGCGGCCAGATCGAAGCCGCGCAGAGCCTGGCGCTCACGCCCGGCCAGACCTTCCGGCGCGTGGTGCTGCCGCCCGCGCTGCTCAAGGTGTGGCCGGCCATGGTCAGCCAGATCATCATCGTGATGCTGGGATCGGCGGTGTGCGGGCAGATCTCGACGCCTGAGCTGAGCTACGCCGCCAACCTGATTTCCAGCAACACCTTCCGCGCGTTCGAGGCCTTCATCCTGGCTACGGCGGTGTACCTGGCGCTGTCGATGCTCACCCGCCGTCTGCTCATGTGGGCAGGCGCACGTTTCTTGGTGGGGAGGTAAAGAACGTGTTTACCGCTTATTCGACGCCGCGCAAGTGCCTTGCCGGGATGGGGTGCAAGGCGCGGCGCGCAGTTGATAGCACGGCTATCAACAAGCGCCGCAACGCCGCAGACCGCCCGGCGAGGCACTTGCCCGAAGGGTTGGAGCGAAATCGGGCGATTGGACGCCCCGACTGCTTGCATGGGCATGAGCCCATGCGGCGCACCCGAAACATCCACTCATCCCGATTGCGCGCCAACGCGGCATCGAATAAGCGGTAAACACGTTCTTATCATGGTTGATTTTTCCCTGTGGGACATCCTGCGCAACCTGCTGATGGCAGCGCGCTGGACCGTGTCCCTCTCGCTCATCGCCTTCATCGGCGGCGGCCTGGTGGGCCTGCTGCTGCTGGTGCTGCGGCTGTCCAAGGTGCGCGGCATGGAGCGCGCCGTGGGCGCGTATGTGCAGGTGTTCCAGGGCACGCCGCTGCTGATGCAGCTTTTTCTGGCGTACTTCGGCATTGCCCTCTTTGGCATCAAGACATCGCCGTGGACGGCAGCGGCTTTTGCGCTCACGCTCTACACCAGCGCCTACCTCACCGAGATCTGGCGCGGTTGCGTGGCCGCCATCCCCAGGGGGCAGTGGGAAGCCGCGCAGAGCCTGGCGCTCAACTTTGGCGAGCAGCTGCGCCATGTGGTGCTGCCCCAGGCGCTGCGCATTGCGGTGCCGCCCACGGTGGGTTTTCTGGTCCAGGTCATCAAGGGCACGGCGCTGGCCTCGGTCATCGGCTTTGTCGAGCTGACCAAGGCCGGCAGCATGATCTCCAACGCCACTTACCAGCCATTTCTCGTGTACGCCTGCGTGGCGCTGCTTTACTTTGCGCTGTGCTTCCCCGTGAGCCTCATGGCGCAGTCGCTCGAAAGGAAACTCCATGCCAACAGCCGCTGAAGCCCCCGTCGCCACTCCCGTTCGCGCCCACGACGGCATTGCGGTGGGCGAGCCGCCCATCGTCGACATCACTGCGCTGCGCAAGTCCTACGGCACCAACGAAGTGCTCAAGGGCATTGACCTGAAAGTGGCGCGCGGCGAGGTGGTGGCCATCATCGGCAAGAGCGGCTCGGGCAAGAGCACGCTGCTGCGCTGCGTGAACGGGCTGGAGGTGTTCCAGGAAGGCGCCCTGAGCGTGAACGGCAAGAAACTGCTGCACGACAGCCCCGCCGCCATGCGCGATCTGCGCCAGCAGGTGGGCATGATTTTTCAGAGCTTCAACCTGTTTCCGCACCTTTCGGTGGGCCGCAACGTGATGCTGGCGCCCACGCTGGTCAAGGCGCGCAGCCCCCAGGATGCGCAGGCACAGGCGCGCAAGCTGCTCGAGCGCGTGGGCCTGGCTGAAAAGTTTGACGCCATGCCCGACCAGCTGTCGGGTGGGCAGCAGCAACGCGTGGCCATTGCGCGCGCGCTGGCCATGGAGCCGCAGGTGCTGCTGTGCGACGAGATCACTTCGGCGCTAGACCCGGAGCTGGTGGGTGAAGTGCTGCGCGTGGTGGAGTCCCTCGCGCAAGAGGGCATGACGCTGATGATGGTCACACACGAAATGGCATTTGCCCGCAAGGTGAGCGACCGCGTGATCTTCATGCACCAGGGCCGCGTGCACGAAACGGGCACACCCGCGCAGCTCTTTGGCAACCCGCAGACGCCCGAGCTGCAACAGTTCCTGTCTTCGCTGCACGACTGACATCGCGCGCAGCGGGCCCTCAGTGCGCCCGTGCTGCACATGCGCCCGCGCCATGCAAAGAGCCCGCCCACGCCCTGGAGTTCCAGCGCGGGCGGGCTCACAGGCCTTGCAGCCCGTCAAACGGTGGTAGCAGCTGGCAGTGGCGTGGCGGCCAGGGTGTCAACTGTCAGAAGTGGGGTCAGGAGTTCGCGCCTTTCTCGAATTCGGCGCGGGACAACGAGCCGTCCTTGTCGGCATCCAGCTGCTGGAAACGCTGACCGATCGCGGGCAGCCTTGCGGCTTCCTGCACGCTCAGTTTGCCGTCCTGGTTGGTGTCGGCGCGGTCAAAGGAATTGGCGGCACCGGCCTGGGCCTGTGTGCCTGCTGCGGGCTTTGCAGGGGCGCTGCCAGGGCCTACGGTAAAGCCCGTGCCAGCCTGCGGCGCGGTTTTTTCCGCGGGGCCGAACTGCGGTGAAGAAGGGGCGGTCTGTGCGTGCAGGGCGGCTGCGCCACCCAGCGAGAGGGCCGCGAAAAGCATCACGCTGCGCGCGTCGAAGGCATAGGTGCGTCGTTGCATTGCTTTCATGGAAGCTGAGCTCCTTCAAAGTTGGACAGGACTTCATTGCACCGCAGCAATGGCGTGCGCACCAGCACTCTTGCCCGCTGTTTCCCTCACCAACATCTGCCTTCGCGGTGTAACCACAGAGGCCGCTTTTGTGTAGGAAAGCCTCGTGGATGTAGCCAGAAGTAGGCCCTGCCGAGCCGCCGCGGGCACTGCCGTGCATCGCTGACCCGTGTGGCCGCGCACGTCCTACACCCTGCCCCCGAAGCGCGCCCGACGATGGGACGCGTGCCTGCCGTCCTGGCGGGCCCGGCGTATCCCCTGCCAACCACTTTCAAGGAGTTCTCAATGATGATCAAGCACACCGCTCTTGCCGCCATGGCTGCCCTGGCCTGCACCGCCGCGATGGCCCAGGCCCCCATGTCGCAGAACACGCGTCCGCCTTCCGAGGTGGCGCCTGCGGCATCGGGCGGCCCCGCCGCCACACGCGCGCAAAACAAGGTCGATGACCGCTCGGCACGCAGCACGGCAGCCCCTGCCGATGCCGCCGCAGCACCCGGTGGCCGCACAGCGCCCGTGGCCGAGATCGACCCCACCCGCTCGGGTGGCAAGGCTGCCGCCAAGGCGGAGACCCGTGTGAACGCGCGCCTGATGGACACCAACGGCGACGGCATGGTGTCGCGTTCGGAATGGGACACCTACCATTCGACGGCCTGGAATGGCATGAAGCCCTCGGCCTCCGGTGTGTCCACTGCCGACGTGGACCGCATGAACCGCCTGCATATCAACTGATCGGCATTGCGCGGGCCTGCGCCCAGCCCCGGGTGCGGCCTGCACCCGGCGTCCCGCGCTACCGCCTCGCCCCCTTGCATGTTTGTTTCGCCTGCAGGGCCCCGCTACACGGGCCCTGCAGGCGAAACCGTTGGGGGCGGGGCTTGCGCGCGGGCCCCCCTGCGCCAGTGCGCCGGGGCAAGCCCCCAGGCCAGCGCGGGTGCCTGGCCTGGGCGCACAATGCGCTGCGTTTCAAACCCGCGCTGCGCCAGCCTGGTGTTCGCCAGCGCCACCACACCAGTACCACCATGGGCAACCGACTCACACAGATCGCCACGCGCACCGGCGATGCCGGCACCACCGGCCTGGGCAACAACCAGCGCGTTTCCAAGAACAGCCTGCGCGTGCATGCGATGGGGGACGTGGACGAGCTGAACTCGCACATCGGCCTGCTGCTGTGCGAACCCCTGCCCGACGACGTGCGCAGCCTGCTGGTGGAGGTGCAGCACCAGCTGTTCAACCTGGGTGGCGAGCTGTCGATCCCCGGCTTCGAGCTGCTCAAGGCCGAGGCCGTGCTCGCGCTCGACGACGCCCTTGCCCACCACAACGCGGCCCTGCCCAAGCTGCAGGAGTTCATCCTGCCCGCAGGTACGCGCGCTGCATCGCAGGCCCACGTCTGCCGCACCGTGGCCCGCCGCGCCGAACGCGTGGTGGTGGCCCTGGGCAACGAAGAAGCCATCAACGACGCCCCGCGCCAGTACCTCAACCGCCTGTCCGACCTGATGTTCGTGCTGGCCCGCGTGCTCAACCGCATGGACGGCGGTGACGACGTGTACTGGAAGAGCGAGCGGATGGCGAAGCAGGCTGCTACTGAATAAATAGCAGTCCAGGCAATTAATACAAGCGCTACAACGCTATTTGGCTGAAATTTCGGCCTTTGCGGGCAGCGGCGCTGCCTGGTGATGCGGTTGGATGATCCGACGCGCTGGCTTCAATAGGCTCACCCAGAACGGTTGGGCGCCAACCCAAGGGGGCGCACGCCAAGACCTCTGTCGGTAAAACTGGGCGAGGCGCTATCGCCAGAGATGCCGCGCAAGGGCCGCCCCGCCGCGCTGGCATCGTCCCCCTTCCCACATCGCGCCAGCGATGCGAGAGAAGGGGGAAGCGGCGCAGCCGCTCAGGGGGTTGTACCCTGTCTAGGCGCCAGGATCGCCATCGTCAGCCGCGACACACACGTCAGCTCACCCGCCTCGTTCACCATCTCGATCTGCCACACATGCGTGGTGCGGCCGATGTGCACCGGCCGGGCGGTGCCCGTCACCCAGCCGCTGGTGGCAGAGCGCAGGTGGTTGGCGTTGATATCGAGGCCCACCGCGTGGTGGCCTTCCGGGCTGGCGTAGTAGGCGCCGATGGAGCCCAGCGACTCGGCCAGCACCACGCTCACGCCGCCGTGCAGCAGGCCAAAGGGCTGCTTGGTGCGGTGGTCCACCGGCACCCGGCCGCGCACGAAGTCGTCGCCCAGCTCAATGATCTCGATGCCCAGGTGCTGGGCAGCGGTCTGCTGGTTGGCGCCGTTCAGCGCTGCGAGGGAGGCCTGTTTTTTCCAGATCGGTGTGGGCATCGGGGTGTCCTTGTGGGTGCGGCTTGCCGGCGGTGCGCTCCGGGGCGCGCGTAGGGGCGCGGCTCTACCGAAGCACGCCATAGTTCATCAATAATCAGGGTTTTCCCGTACGCCGCAGCGCCCTGCCGCCACCATCCAGCCGTGGCCGCAGTCCGGGAACCCCCCTGTTTCATCCATCCATTGTCCGTATTTCGCCGGAGTCCCGTTCCCATGCACCGTCGCCAGTTTGTCACCCTTGCCCGCAACACCGCCGTCCTGGCCGCCGCCCCGGCGGTGCTGCGCCACGCCGTCGCCCAGGAGGGCGGGCTGGCTGGCAAGACCATCTACATCGGCTGTTCGGGCGCGCTCAGCGGCCCGCTGGCGGGCTTCGGCCAGGACGTGAAGGTCGGCGCCGAGGCCGCCATGGCCCAGATCAATGCCCGCGGCGGCATCCACGGCCGCCAGCTGCAGCTGAACATGGTGGACGACGGCTACGTGGCCCAGCGCACCGCCGACAACGTGCGCGCCATGCTGTCGCAGGGCGGCGCGTTTGCCCTGCTGTCGTGCGTGGGCACGCCCAACAACGCCGCGATCCTGCCGCTGGTGGAGGAATCCGGCCTGCCCTATGTGGCGCCGCTCACCGGCGCAGCATCGGTGCGCAAGAGCGTGCGCAACGTGTTCCACGTGCGCGCCGGCTATGCCGACGAAGTGCAACGCCTGGTGCAGCGCCTGGCCGAGATGGGCCTCAAAAGCGTGGGCATCGTTGCCATGGACAACCCCTACGGCCGCGAACTGGCCGAAGACGCCACCCGTGCGCTGGCCGCACGCGGCCTCAAGCCCGCGCTGATGGTGACCGTGGCCACCGACGGCAGCAACGTGGCCGCCGCCGTGGCCAAGGCCGCTGAAACGCGCCCTGCGGCGCTGATCCTGGCCACGGCCGGTACCGCGTCGGTGGCGTTTGTGGGGCAGCTGCGCAAGGCCGCGCCCGGCGTGCTGCTGGCGGGCGTGAGCGCCACCTTCACCAGCGACGGTCTCAAGCAATTGGGCGAAGCCGGCAGCGGCATCGCGCTGACCATGGTGATGCCCGACCCGCAGCGCGCCCGCAACCAGCTGGTGCGCGACTACCAGACCGCCCTGCGCGCCCGCGGCGTGCAGGACTTCACCCTGGGCAGTCTGGAGGCATATGTCAACCTGCGCGTGCTGGCCGAGGGCCTGGAGCGCGCCGGCAGCGACCCCACGCGCAGCAAGCTGCGCAATGCGCTGGCGGGCATCCGCAACCTGGACATGGGCGGCTTTGTGGTGGACTACGCAGGCAGTGCGCCCTACGTGGGGTCGCGCTACATCGACCTGGCCGTGCTGGGCGGCTCGGGGCGTTTCCTGGGTTGAGGCAGCGCGCCTTCAGCGCCGCAGATGCACACGGCGCGCTGATTCGTGCAGAAGGTCCCTCGGGGCGAAATACTGGTCAAACTGGCTTGAAGTCCAGGTAATGATTGCCCTCATTGCTATTGATTAGATAGCAATCGGGGTCTCCACGCCCGCATCCCTGCGGCCCTTGCGCAGTGGGATGCGTGGCGCCCCTGCGGGGCGACGGGTCGCGTCAGGCCGTGCGCATGGTCCCCGTCTCCACATACCGCTGGTGCCACGACAGCGCCTCGGTCAGCAGGTGCGGCGTGTGCTGGCCCACGGCGGTCTTTTTCGCGCGGGCCACGTAGTCCTGCAGGGCAGGGCGGAAGTCGGGGTGGGCGCACTGCTCGATGATGATCTGCGCGCGCTGCGTGGGCGAGTGCCCGCGCAGGTCGGCCAGGCCGTGCTCGGTCACGATGATCTGCACGTCGTGCTCGGTGTGGTCCACATGCGAAACCATGGGCACGATGCTGGAGATGGCGCCGTTCTTGGCCAGCGAGGGCGTCATGAAGATCGACAGGTACGCGTTGCGCGCAAAGTCGCCCGAGCCGCCAATGCCATTCATGATGGCCGAGCCCATGATGTGCGTGCTGTTCACGTTGCCATAGATGTCGGCCTCGATCATGCCGTTCATGGCAATCAGGCCCATGCGTCGGATCAGCTCGGGGTGGTTGCTGATCTCCTGCGGGCGCAGCACGATGCGCTCTTTGTAGAAGTCGATGCGTTCGTTGAAATCCTGCATGGCCTCGGGGCTGAGCGACAGCGCCGTGGCCGATGCGCTGGCCAGCTTGCCCGATCGCAGCATGTCCAGCATGCCGTCCTGCAGCACCTCGGTGTAGGCCGTGAGGTTGCTGAACGGGCCGTGGTTCAGCCCCGCCAGCACCGCGTTGGCAATGTTGCCCACACCCGACTGCAGGGGCAGCAGGTCGGCGGGCAGGCGGCCTTTTTTCACCTCGTGCTGCAAGAACTCGATGATGTGGCCCGCAATGCGGTTCGACACCTCGTCGGGCGCGGCATACACGCTGTTGCGGTCCGGCTGGTTGGTCACCACCACGGCAATCACCTTGCTCGGGTCGCAGCGCAGGTAGGGCTCGCCAATGCGCTCGTCTGGCCGCGTCATGGGGATGGGTTTGCGGTGCGGCGGCACGTCGGTGCCGTAGTAGATGTCGTGCATGCCCTCCAGGCCCGGGTTGTGCCAGGCGTTCACCTCCAGGATCACCTTGTCGGCTTGGTCCAGCCAGGTCTTGTTGTTGCCGATGGAGGACGACGGGATCAGCCGCCCATCCGGCAGCACACCGGCCACCTCGACCACCGCCACATCGAGCTTGCCCAGGAAGCCAAACCACACAAACTGCGCCACATGCGAGAGGTGGATGTCCACGTATTGCATGTGCCCCGCATTGATCTGGCGGCGCACCGTGGGGTCGGACTGGTAGGGCAGGCGCATTTCGATGCCGTCCACCTGCGCGAGGGCGCCGTCGAGCTCGGGCGCGGTGCTGGCGCCCGTCCACAGGCCGATCTTGAAGCCGTGGCCCTGGGCGTTGAGCGCCTCGATGCGCCGGGCCAGCGCGCCGGGCACCGCCTTGGGGTAGCCCGCGCCGGTAAAGCCGCTCATGCCCACATGGGCGCCGGCGGGGATCAGCGCAGCGGCCTCGTCGGCCGACATGGTGCGGGAAAGGAAGTCAGGGTAGAGCACCCGGTCAGCGAGGGACATGCAAAACGCTCCGCAAAAAGAGAAAGGGCCTCCCGCCATGCAAACGGAAGGCCCCGGATGGGCTGAATCCTAGCGTCAACAGCGCAGGATTAAGGGTTAACCCTTATCAATGCGCTCAGCTTTTGCGATTGAGCAAGGCGTACAGCAGGATCGCGCCAAACGTGGCGGTACCAATGCCGCCCAGCGCAAACTGGCCGAACTTCAGGGTGAAGTCGCCCGTGCCCAGGATGAGCGTGATGGCGGCCACGATGAGGTTCTTGTTCTGCGAAAAGTCCACCTTGTTGTCCACCCAGATCTTGGCACCGGCCACGGCGATCAGGCCGAACACCACGATGGACACGCCGCCCATCACCGGCAGCGGAATGGTCTGGATCAGCGCGCCGAACTTGGGGCTAAAACCCAGCACCAGCGCAAACACGCCTGCCAGCAGGAACACGGCGGTGGAATAGATCTTGGTCGCCGCCATCACGCCGATGTTTTCGGCGTAAGTCGTCACGCCCGTGCCGCCCACGCCGCCGCTGACCATGGTGGCCACGCCGTCACCAATGAACGCGCGGCCCATGTAGCGGTCCAGGTCCTGGCCCGTCATGGCCGTCACGGCCTTGATGTGGCCCAGGTTCTCGGCCACCAGGATGATGGCCACCGGGGCAATCAGCAGCATGGCGTTGCCGCTAAACACCGGCGCCGCAAAGTTGGGCATGCCAAACCACGCCGCGTTGGCCAGAACGGTCAGGTCCATCGGCTTGCCCAGGCCCATGCCGTTGGTCAGTACCGCGTAGATGATGCTGGCGGCAATCAGGCCCACCAGGATCAGGAGGCGCTGCACCATGCCGCGCGTGAGCACGGCCACCAGGCCTACGCACACAAACGTCACCGCCTGCATCCAGCTGTCAAAGTTGCTGGCCGCCATGTTCTTGATGGGGATGCCCGCCAGGTTCAGGCCGATCACCGCCACCACCGATCCGGTCACCACCGGCGGCATGAAGCGCTCGATCCAGCCCGTGCCGATCACCTGCACCAGCACGCCGATCAGCGTGTACAGCAACCCGCAGGCAATGATGCCGCCCAGCGCCACGCCGATGTTGGCATTGGCGCCGGTGCCCGCATAGCCGCTGGCGGCAATCACCACCCCGATGAAGGCAAAGCTCGAACCCAGGTAGCTGGGCACCTTGCCGCCGGTCATGAAGAAAAAGATCAGCGTGCCCACGCCGCTCATCAGGATGGCCACGTTGGGGTCAAACCCCATCAGGATGGGCGCCAGCACCGTGGCGCCAAACATCGCGATGACGTGTTGTACCCCCATGGCCGCCGTCTGCGGCCAGGGCAGACGCTCGTCCGGCCCGATCACACCCCCCTGTTGCAGCACGTCGGCACTTTTGGCCCGCCAGTTCATGAATCCCATGTTGGTTCCTTGTGTTTGAAGGCGCCGATGCTAGTGGAAGCGATGCCGTCGGTCTATTCCGGGGGTGACGTTACGATGGCGGCCGCAGGGGAGGGAGCCTGTAAAGGGAGCCCCTGAGATCTTGAACAGGTTCTAACAATGATGTCGTCCGTTCCGTCCTGCCCATCCTGCCGCCAGCCCATGGAGGTTCACCGCTTTGCCAGCCATGCCGGGCCCGAGCTGGAGCTGGACATCTGTTTTGCCTGCCAGGGCATGTGGTTTGACCGGCACGAAAACCTCAAGCTCGCGCCTGCCGCCGTGGTCGGGCTCTTCAAGCTGCTGCACGAGCACCGCGAAGACCAGCACCTGCCCCTGGCAACCAGCATGGCCTGCCCGCGCTGCGTGACACCGCTGCAAAAGGGCTTTGACGTGGTGCGCAGCGGCCGCTACATGATCTACCGCTGCGGCCGCCAGCACGGCCGGTTCAGCACTTTCTCGTCGTTCATGACCGAAAAGGGCTTTGTGCGCCACATGACGCGCCCCGAGATCGACGACATGGCCAAGCGCGTGGGCGCCATCTACTGCACCAGCTGCGGCGCCCCGGTGGACATCCGCAAAGACCACGCCTGCCCGTACTGCCGCGCCGCGTTCTCGCTCATCGACCCGCAGGCCGTGGCCCGCGCCATGGAGGGCTACGCCGAAGCCGGCGCGCGCGCAAAGCTGCAGGCGGCCCAGGCAGCGCCGGTGGACATCGGCGACGCCCTGGTGGCGCTGGAACGCGACCGCACCCGCGCCGAGCGCGAGCGCCAGAAAAAGGCCTTCACCAGCACCAGCGATGACGACGACAGCTCCATCACCGGCGACCTGCTGGCGGTGGGCGTCGGGCTGGTGTGGGCGATGCTCAAGGCGTCCTGACTCAAAGCCTCCTGATGCGGCAGCAGCGGGGCAAAGGCACCTCGCCGCGTACGGCAGGGTAGTGCACCGGTATCGCACGGGCCCGTACGGAAATGCCGGGTCGGCAGGCGCCGAGCCATCGGCGGCGCCGCGCTCGCTTATCTGCATGGAGGGTGTGGCCAAGTCAAGGCGCAGCCACACAGGGCGCTCACAATGGTGCGGGTAGCAAGGCCTTCCGGCATCCACCCCCGTGGCCCCGTACGCCACACGAGGAGAGCACCGTGCAGCACCCGACCTCGCGTTCCCGCCGCTCCCAGGCCGCCCGCACCCCGCGCGGGGCCACGCCACCTGCCGCGTGCCTGCTCGACCGCGCGCAGCTGCACGCCGTGCCCAGCACCCTGCTCATCCCGCTGGCTGCGCGGGCACATGGCGGCCGGTACTTCCCGTGGCTGGATTGCCACGACGCCGTAGCGGGCGGCCTGCTCGACCAGCTGGGCGCGGACGTGACCGCCACCCTGAACGACCTGCCCACCGTGCTCAACGTGCTGTGGCGCACCCGCGCCATCAAGGACGCCGGGCGCGCGTTTTTTGGAGCGCACGGGCAGGGCCTGGGCGTCAACCTGGGGTGCGGGTTGGCTCAGCACTTCCAGTGGCTCGACACCGGGCAAAACCACTGGCTCGACGCCGACCTGGCCGAGGTGATGGCGCTGCGCCAGCGCCTGCTGGCTCCCCTGGGCCCGCGTGCGCGCCACGCCGTGGTCAACCTGGCGCAGCCCGGCTGGTGGCAGCGCCTGCGCCTGCCCGACCGGCACGACACCGCGCACCCCGTGCTGCTGGTGTGCGAGGGCGTGCTCATGTACCTGGAACCCGCGCAGGTGCGGGCCGTGCTGGCCGAGTTTGCCCAGCACGCGCCGCCCGGCTCGCGCATGGTGCTGGACGTGCTCACCCGCTCCGCCGTGGGCCACGCATCACGCCACGCCAGCATGGCCCCCACCGGCGCCGAGTTTCGCTGGGGCGTAGGCCGCGTGGCCGAGCTGGCCCAGGCCCACCCGCGGCTGGCGGTGCTGCGCGAGCAGAGCGTGGCCGACTGCTATGGGTGGTCCGGCATCGCGTTCGATGCCCTGTGGCGGCCCTGGCTGGGCGCGCCGCTGTATGGGGTGGTGACGCTGGGGGTGAGGGATGGGGGCGGCTGACCGGGGCGTTTGCGCTGTCGCCGTCAGCCATAAGAGGCTGTTCGTGCGGAGCCCGTGAAGCGCCGCGCTACATCAGGCTGGCACCGGACGCTTAGCCGCGGCTTGGACTGCAACCCAGCTGGAAGCTAACCATCGGCTGCTTTGGGCCCTGAGCCGCTGTTCAGAAGCGCCGCCCGGAAGCCGCCGTTGACTCGCTGTGGCGGCTGTTGGAAATCCCGGTGTCTGCCCACTGGAGAGCTATAGTTTGCCGAGTTGATGCTGGCCGGGTTCAGCGGAACTTTTATACCTGGATGTTTAAACAGGGCATCCCTTGCAAAACCATACTGCAAGCCACTTTCAGGAGGAATTAGTGTCCAGAATATCCCGCATGGTCCAGTTTATCCCGCAGGTTTTGCGGTCTAAATTACGTTATGCCCCTCAAACAAATGGAGCGCGCATTGCCGCCAACCCGACAAGTACTTATCGCCGAACTTGAGCAAGTCCTTGCTGCTCTACGCGAAGATCGGCTGCATCCCGAGGAAGCGCAGCGCCGGCTCTTCTATCCGGTGGGCAGGCTCGGAATTCATCGACACCTGCTGGAGGTAGAGGAGCAGATTCGAAGTCTTCGCGACGAAGTTCGGCAGGGTCGCGACAGGCCTGTGCGCTGTGCCTACACAGAGGACAGAGGCCAAGTCATCCACATGCTCACCGGCGTTTCCGGTGAACTGGAGCGTGACCACAAGTACCTCAAGAAGAAGTCACATTCGAATGAATGGCTGATCATTACTGACCCCTACTTCCTGCAGTGGGACGGTCCAAACAAGGCTTTTGAGTCCGAGAAGCGGTACACCGAGTACATCGTTGACTTTATCCCGCGCGAACTCAAAAAGCTCGATCTATTTATCCTTCCAGGCCCAAATAAGCGAATATTCAAGAAGTTCAACGATCAGATCCGCGGCAGAGGTACGCATGTCTCGTATTGGGAGACAACTGAAATTCATGATCGGACAATCATTAGGGACAACATGACCGGGACAATGATGGGCACCTCCTTCGGAGGTCTTGGCAATAAACTGGCCTTTGTACTCGATATTCCCGAAAAGGACCTTAATCTATTCATGGAACAACTCAGTCGTATACGCGGAGGGGCCTAACCCATCGTTCAACCGGACATGCTCCGGCGTTCCTGCGCCGGGCTTCATTTCATTTTCGCCGGCTTCGTCACTCTGTTGCATGCCGGTTAACTCAAACGTTAGGCAACACAATGAAGCCCTCCTTATCCGCGTTTCTGCGCTGGGCTATCCCCATCATCTTGGCCACTGCCGCCATAGCGTACTCCTTCTACCGTGGACGCGAGATCCAGTACTGGGACGGGGCTGTCGGCAACTGGCTGGCAACGTTGCTAGGAATTGTTACTGGTGTGCCAGTCGCACTGCACCTGGAGAGGGTCCGAAACGCTGCCGAAGAGACAAACAGAAAGGTAGAAGTTGAACGCATCCGAAAGGACACACTCACATTACTGATGCAAGAGCTAGTGGATGCGCGTTTGAGTGCAACAGTAAGACTACGGATGACGGACGCAATTCCGATTGAACCCATGAAGATGTCGATATGGAGCGCAATGCGAGAAGGCAGGAACCTTGTCCATATCTCTGAACCGAAGCTCCTCGGCGCAATATCAGACGCCTATCGCATGATTGCGGTGGTGTCCGAGAGAGAGCGACACATCATGACGGTTGTATACGGCGTGAACGTACAGTTCCCAGACGGCCAGAATGCTGGACAGAAGCTTCTAAAGGAGACAGCTGGACTTCATGACCCGCTCCTGAATGTGATCAATCGCGCAATCGCGACAATCTCCAAAGAGCTTGAAGGCAACTCCACCGCGGCAGGGTGATGCCTAACCCCTCGCTCGAGCGGAGCGCCAACGGCAGGCCATCAGGCCAAGGCCGGTGGTACTCCGTACATTTTTACCGGCCCGGGCCTGGCGTTTTGCCGTTGTCGCCCGCTTAGCTCGAACGTTGAGGGTCCGCTTTCATCTGCCGCCGCAGGCCGCTCCTGGCCAATCTCGGTCGTTGTTTCAGCGCAGTCGCTATCGTCCGCCAAAGGCTCAGGCCCTGCCCTGAGCCAAGTCCAAAGTTCAGTGACGCGAGATCCTCGCAGGCGAAACTACCGTGCCGCGCGCAGCGGTATTTCCGCATCGCAAGCGCCTGCCCTTCAAAGTTGACTGCCCACATTCCTCGCACGATCAATCCCGAGCCCACTCAGCGCAGCGCCGCAGGCCCCGATGCCCAACGCGCCCAAGCAGGCGGCTTGCCCGTGAGCTGCCCCACGATGGCCGCCTGCAGCGGCGGCAGGCGGCGCGCGCCCTGCAGCACCAGCTGGCGCAGCAGGCGGGGCACGGGGCGGGCGTCGGTGTACAGCCGCACGATGGCGTTGGTTCCCTGGTAGATGGGCCAAGCGTGGCGGTGGTGGGCGCTGGCGTAGGTGGCCAGCACGTCGGCCGCGCCAATGTCCTGCCCTTGCTGGCGCGCGGCCACCAGGGCCGCCACCAGCCGCTCCACCCCCGCCAGCCCCAGGTTGTAGCCATGCGCCGTGACCGGGTGCATGCCGACGGCGGCATCGCCCAGCAGGGCGCAGCGGTGGGCGGCAAATTGGTTGGCGTACACGGCCACCAGCGGGTAGGCGTGGCAAACTGGGCCTGCACCTGGGCGGCAAAGGCTGCGGGGTCCAGCGCCATCATCGCGGCGGCGTCGGCCGCACCGGCGGTGACCACCACCGAGCACAGCGCGTGGCCATGCTTCGGGTCATCGGGCAGGGGCAGCACGGCCAGCGTGCGTTCGTAGCCAAAACATTCGTGCGCCACGTTGCCGTGCGGCTGCGCGTGGCGCATGCGGCAGACGATCACGGTGCGGCCAAAGTCGGTCGTCTGCGCGCCCAGGCCCAGCTGGCGGCGCGTGGCCGAAAACCGGCTGTCGGCCGCCACCAGCAGCGGGGCGTGCAGGCGCTGCGGGCTGGTCTGACCTTCGGCCATGTAGTCCAGCGCGGCCAGCGGGCCGTGGGTGGACACCCGTGTGACCTGCGCCCCGGTGAGGATACGCACGCCCGGCATGCGCTGCGCCACGGCGAAGGCGCTGCGGCGCAGGGCGTGGTTGGGCACGATGAAACCCAGCGGGCCGGGCGCGGCCGCTGCGGGCGTGGTTCCCACACCGGCGTTGCCCGCGTTCAGCTGCAGCGCGCCGTGCTGGCCCAGCGGGCCGTCGTGCACCTGGGCCTCGTGGATTTCGCCCACCTCGTGCGGGGCCAGCGCGTTCCAGCTGCCCAGCCGCTGCAGCGTGGCGCGGCTGGGGTGGGTCAGGGCGATCTCCCGGCCGTCAGGGGCCGGGTCGGCCAGGGTGATGGCGGGCAGTTGCTCCACCACGGTGGCGGTGAAGCCAGCCTGTGAGAGCGCGATGGCCAGCGACAGACCGGCCGGGCCAGCGCCCACGATGAGGACGTCACTGTCAGGGGATGTCATGGCAGCAGCGCGGGCGGCACGCACGGGCGCTGGGCCAGCCCGCAGGAGTTTTGAGCGGACGGCCATTGTGCTGGCGCCCGCCCCTGCGGGTTTTGCCGTGGGTCAACCCGCGGCCTCGCCAGTGCTATCAAAAAGCGAGCTGCCAGGGCAGATGAAACCGCCGCAACCGGCCCAGAACGCCTCAAGGCGACGCTGAAGCAGTCTCCGCGGTGCGCCGTGCGCGAGCGGCTCGCTCAGCGTGGCCGTGAAACCGGTTCAGCCCCGGGCCGCCTTCTTGCGCGGTGCCTTGGCGGCCTTCTTGGTGCCGCCCCGCTTGCCGCCGCGCAGGTGCACCACCCACGCCACCAGCAGCCACAGGTACGACACCGCCACCGATGCCGCAGCCAGCCACGGCAGCGACAGGGGCGGTGCCATGAGCGAGCGCGGGTTGGCGATGGTGGCCAGCAGCTGGCGCGTGCCGCTGCCCAGCACCGGGTCGGCCTGGGCGCTGCCCGCGCGGGCCATGCGCGCCGCCATGAAGGTGAAGAATTCCATCAGCAATGCCGCGATGACAAAACAGGCCAGCAAGGCCAGCAGGTATCCGAAGGCGCTGCGGCTGCCCTTGGCAAGAAAGACGACGGCAGACAGGAGCACCAGTGCGGGCAGCGCCCAGGTCAGTGCAGGCCAGGCGGACAGGAGCATTTGCATCGGACAGGGAACGCGGGTTGGCTCGGATGGGAACCCGGCCTGCAGTGGCCGGGGGCGGTGGTGGCTGCGGATCATAGACCCCGCGCACCCCCGAGCCACAACGGCATGTAAATGCTCCTGTTTTGATAGCTGAAGGGGATTATGTTTGCTGGACTTCCGGGCAAAAAGGCTTGAAAAGTGCCGCTGGGGCACCCTGGCGGGCCGCCAGCAGCCTTCCACCGGCCTCCACCAGCCACCCGCCCCAGGCCTGAGGCGGGGGTCCTCAGCGCAGTGGTTCGCGGTCTGCGGTGCTGTCGCCGGGCGCATCCGGCTTGCGTGTGCGCGGCCACCAGCTTTCGATGCGCTCGGCCGCCCAGTCCTTGCCGCCCAGGCCAAAGGCCAGCGCCACGGCAAACACCAGGCCGCCCAGGATGATGAGGAAGCTCTGGCGCACGATGTCGCCACCCACCTTGAGCTGGTCGAGCGCGATCAGCACCACAAAGACCACGATGGCGTACTGCGCCAGTGTGCCCAGCAGGGTGGCGTCCTGCAGCTTGCTGCGCCGTGCGTAGGCGGTGACGGTGTTGCCCACAAAGCGCGCAAAGTAGCTGCCGAACGCCAGGATGAGCAGCGCAATGAACAGGTTGGGCACGAACCACAGCATCTGGCTGAGCAGCGCGGTCACGTAGCTCAGCCCCAGCCCGTTGAAGGCCACCAGCAGCGCCGCCAGGATCACCAGCCAGTACGCCAGCAGCCCGAAAATGTCGCTGGTGTCGCCCGCCATGCCGCCCTGGCGCAAAAACGCATCCAGCCCCGAGCGCTCGGTGAGCACGCGGAAGTTGATGGCCCGCAGCCCGCGCGTGACGGCAAAGCGCGACGCCTTGGCCAGCAGCCAGCCGCCCACCACGATGACGATGGCGATCAGCAGGCGCGGCAGGTATGCACCCACCTGAAAGAGCATGGCGCGCGCTGGCTCCAGGTGAATTGCTAGGTTGTCCATGGCAGTCTCTCTGTAAAGGGTTGAAGGGGCGGCGGCCCGGGCAGGCGGGATGAGGCGCGATCAGGCTGCATCGGGCGTGGCACTTGCCAGCGCCAGCAGGCCCTGCAGCGGCACCTGCACCCAGTCCACGCGGTTGCCCAGTTCGTAGCGCAGCTCGTACATGGCTTTTTCCATCTCGAACAGGTCGAGCAGGCCCTCTGCCGCGCGGCGCTCGGCCTCGGTGCCCGCCATCTGCGCGGTGTACGCGCCCAAAAAGGCGTCGCGCGTGGCCTGCTCCCACTGCTGCACGGCGGCGTCCAGGCGCAGCACTTCTTCGGTGGTTTGCGTGGTGTGTTTCAGCGCGGCCCAGCGCGCGTAGTTGAACGAGCGCAGCATGCCCGCCACGTCGCGCAGCGGCGAGCCCTTGGTGCGCCGCTGCTCGAAGCTGCGGCCCGGCTCGCCCTCGAAGTCGATGATGACGAAGTCGTTGCCCGTGACCAGCACCTGGCCCAGGTGGTAGTCGCCATGAAAGCGCGTCTTGATCCCCGCCGGGGCCGCGTCTGCGGCGGCATGGATGCGCTGCAGCACGGCGGTGCGCCGGGCCAGCAGGGCCTGCGCGTCGGCCTGTGCGGGCGCGGGCAGATCGGGCAGGCAGCGCTCCAGCAGGGCCAGCGTTTCGGTGGCCTCGGCGGCAGCGCGCTGGCGGAAGGCCAGCATGTCCTGCGCGGTCAGCGGCTCGGGGTCGAACGACGGGTAGCCCGCGTGCAGCGCCAGCGCCTGGTGCAGCTGCGCGGTGCGCGTGCCCAGCATGGCCGCGAGCGCCAGGTAGCCGCCGTGCACGTCATCGGCAACTTCGCCCGGTGGCGCAATGCGCAGGTCCTCCAGAAACCGCTCCAGGTAGCGCAGTGTGTAGTCCCAGCCATCGCCCTGGTTCGACACGTACGCCTGCACGAGTGCCAGCGTCATCTGCGTGCCGTCGGTGGCGGTGTATTCCAGCGCGCCCGCCACGGGCACGCAGTGCGGAAAACGCGCCACCTCGGTCAGAAAGCGGCCCATCTCCAGCTCGGGGTTCAGCCCCGGGCGCAGGCGGCGGTAGCCCTTGAGGAACAGCGTGTCGTCGAACGTCACCACCGTGTTGCTGCTCTGCGCGCCGGGGCGGCTCACAGGCAGGGTATCCAGGTTGCCGGTGAGTGCCGCAAACGCTGCCGTGGGCCGAAAGCGCAGCCGCCCGCGGGCGGTGCCCAGCTCCAGTTTTTCGCCCATCGCGCGCACCACGGCGCGGCAAAAGGCCTCGTCGTGAAACGCGTCGCCCATCACCCCCACGTTGGCCTGCTGGCGCACCCGCGCCAGCCCGCCGGGGGCCAGGCGCTTCATGCGTTCTTCATCGGCGTCTTCCCAGGCCAGGGCCAGGGGTGCAAAGTAGGTGGCGGGCTCGTCGGGCCCGTCGATGGACAGCAGGGGCAGCATCCATTCGTTGCCGTCCTGCGACCAGATGGCGTGGTCGTCCAGCCGCGCGCGCTGCACGCTGCTGCCCTTGCCCGCAAACCAGCGCTGCACCTCCAGAAAGCGGGGCAGGGTGTCGGTCTCCAGCTGGGTGCGCATGCGCTCGGCCATGGCCATGCGCCAGGGCATCACCTGGTCGCGGAAGAAGCTGGTCCAGCCGTCAAAAAGCACCAGTACCGGCCGCTCCTGCAGATCGAGCCCGTCCTGGTGCCAGGGCGGAATCTCGGCGTCGGTGGACAGGCGGAGCCAGTAAAAGCCGTACGACGGCAGCGTGAGCAGGTACGGCAGATCGCCAATGGGCGGGAAGGTGGTGCGCCCCAGCATCTCCACCGGCGCGCGGCCCTTGTAGGCCGAGAGGTTCAGCTCCACCGGCTGCGCCGCGCGCGAGAGGTTGAACACCGTGAGGATCACGTCGTCCTCGTACTCGCTGAGGTACGCCAGGATCTTGCGATTGCCGGGCTTCAGAAATATGCGCTTGCCGCGGCCGAATGCGTGGCTGGTCTTGCGCACCGCGAGCATGCGGCGCGTCCAGTTCAGCAGCGAGCTCTGGCCGCGCGCCTGGGTTTCCACGTTCAGCGCCTCGTAGCCGTACATCGCGTCCATGATGGGCTGCAGGTACAGGCGCTGCGGGTCGGCGCGCGAGAAGCCGGCGTTGCGGTCGGGGCTCCACTGCATGGGGGTGCGCACGCCGTTGCGGTCGCCCACAAACACGTTGTCGCCCATGCCGATCTCGTCGCCGTAGTAGATGATGGGCGAGCCCGGCATGGACAGCAGCATGCCGTTCATGAGCTTGACGCGGTCGAGGTCGTTTTCCATCAGCGGCGCCAGCCTGCGGCGGATGCCCAGGTTGATGCGGGCACGCGTGTCGGCGGCGTACATGGTGTACATGTAGTCGCGCTCCTTGCTGGTCACCATCTCCAGCGTCAGCTCGTCGTGGTTGCGCAGAAAGATCGCCCACTGGCAGCCGTCGGGGATCTCCGGCGTCTGCTGCAATATCTCGACGATAGGGTGGCGGTCTTCCTGCGCAATCGCCATGTACATGCGCGGCATCAGCGGAAAGTGGTACGCCATGTGGCACTCGTCACCATCGCCAAAGTATTCGCGCACGTCCTCGGGCCACATGTTGGCCTCGGCCAGCAGAAAGCGGTTCTTGTACTCGGCGTCAATCGCGGCGCGCAGTTTCTTGATGACGGCGTGCGTCTCGGGCAGGTTTTCGTTGCTGGTGCCGTCGCGCTCGATCAGGTAGGGAATGGCGTCGAGGCGGAATCCGTCCACGCCCATGTCCAGCCAGAAGCGCATGGTTTTCAGCACCGCCTCCATCACCGCCGGGTTGTCGAAGTTCAGGTCGGGCTGGTGGCTGAAGAAGCGGTGCCAGTAGTACTGCTTGGCCACCGGGTCCCAGCTCCAGTTCGACGTTTCGGTGTCGGTGAAGATGATGCGCGTGCCCTGGTAGATCTGGTCGGTGTCGCTCCACACATAGAAGTTGCGCTCGGGCGAGCCCGGCGGTGCGCGGCGCGCCGCCTGGAACCACGGGTGGTCGGCCGAGGTGTGGTTGATGACCAGCTCGGTGATCACGCGGAGACCGCGCTGGTGGGCTTCATCCAGCATCTCCCTGAAATCGTCCAGCGTGCCGTATTGCGGGTGCACGTTGTCGTACTCTGCGATGTCGTAGCCGTCGTCGCGCAGCGGCGAGGGGTAGAACGGCATCAGCCAGATGGTGTTGACGCCCAGGTCCTTCACGTAGTCGAGCTTGGCCGTCACGCCCTTGAAGTCGCCCACGCCGTCGCCGTTGGTGTCAAAAAACGCTTTCACATTGAGCTGGTAGATCACCGCGTCGCGGTACCACAGCGGGTCGTCGCTGATGTCGATCTCGGGGTTCTGGGGCGTGATGCCGGGCTGGGGCTCCGGCAGCGTGGCTGCTGGCTGTGGCGCAGCTGAATAGGGCGTGGGTGCGGGAATGGCGCTCATGGATGCTCGCTCGGTTTCACTCGAAATAGTCAAAGTCGTGCTCGCGGCGCACATGCCTGCGCACCACGAACACATGGGCTGGCATGCGGTGCGGGTCAAGCTGCACAAAGTGCCAGTCGCCCTGCCACACAAAGCGCTGCTGGCTCAGCAGGTCGTGCATCTGCCAGCGCTCGGCCGGGGCAGCCGCTTCGCCTTCGGCATCGTCCCCGCCACCTGCCACCCAGGTGGCATCCAGGTTCACCCAGCCCGACTGCGTGTTGTGCGCATCCAGGTTGACCACGGTGACCACCGTGTTGCGCCCATCGGCCGAGCGCTTGGCGTAGGCAATGAGGTGCGGGTTGTCGATCTGCAGAAAGCGCAGGCCGCCGTCCGATTGCAAGGCCGGGTTCTCCTTGCGGATCTGGTTGATGCGTGTGATGAAGGGCGCCAGGCTGCCGGGCGCGTCGTGGTCCCAGTGGCGCAGCTGGTATTTTTCGGAGTCGAGGTATTCCTCGCTGCCCGCATGGCGCGGCAGGTGTTCCAGCAGCTCGTACGCCGGGCCGTAGATGCCGTAGCTGGCCGCCAGCGTGCCCGCCAGCACCAGGCGCGACATGAACACGGCGGGCTCGCCGCCTTGCAGGTGCTCGTGCAGGATGTCGGGCGTGTTGGGCCACACGTTAGGACGGAAGTAGTCCGTACCCGGCCCGCTGGAGAGCTCGGTGAAGTACTCGGTAAGTTCTTCCTTGGTGTTGCGCCAGGTGTAGTACGTGTACGACTGCGAGAACCCCCGCTTGGCCAGCCCGTGCATCACCTTGGGACGCGTGAAGGCTTCCGACAGGAACAGCACATCCGGCTGCTCGCGCTTGATCTCGGTGATGACCCATTCCCAGAACGGGAAGGCCTTGGTGTGCGGGTTGTCCACGCGGAAGAGGCGCACGCCCTCGCCGATCCAGTGCATGAAGATGCTCTTGAGCTCGGCCCACAGGCCTTGCCAGTCGTCGCACTCGAAGTGGAAGGGATAAATGTCCTGGTACTTCTTGGGCGGGTTTTCGGCGTACTGCACGGTGCCGTCGGGCCGCCAGCGGAACCAGTCGGGGTGCTCGGTCACGTAGGGGTGGTCGGGCGCGCACTGGAAGGCAATGTCCAG
>LNFM01000917.1_pt1 | contig 72679 bp, 71 predicted proteins | sample 596031 | NCBI WGS metagenome assembly LNFM01 (sample SAMN04254537, study PRJNA301005) | activated carbon metagenome | isolation source: dual media filters at the Ann Arbor, Michigan drinking water treatment plant | place: USA: Ann Arbor
GGAGGTGGAGCGGCTGCTGGATTCTTTGGTGATTGACAGCTCCAAAATCCGGCGGGAGCTGGGGTGGACGCCGCCGTTTACGATGGAGCAGGGGCTGGCGGAAACTGCGGAATGGCTTCAAGGGGGCGGTGATCGCGACTGAAGGCGCAACAGAACCTGATCTGACACGGGGGAGCCGATAGCTCCCCTCCTCCTGTGTGCCTGGCGAACCCCGCGCAGGCCATGAATAGTCACCCGGCTGTCTTGCCAGTGAGGCGATTCGTCGGCATAATCGCTTCATTACATGGAGCGAATATGTCATGCAAACGCCTCTCACCTGGATCTGGCAGCGGCCCGACTGGCCCCACTTCGGCTGGGATGCAGCGTGTCTTATGCCTTTACTTGCCCGCGCCCGGTTCGCCCAGGGCAAGGTGCTTGGAGCTACCCGGCTGCTCGATGCCAACCTGACGCTGGAGGCGGTAGCCGCAATCCTGGTGGAAGACGGCCTGACCACCAGCGCCATTGAGGGCGAGCGGCTCGATCTGGAGGCGGTTCGCTCCTCGGTGGCCCACCACCTGGGATTACCGACCGCAGGACTTATCAAGCCACCGCGTGCCGTGGACGGGCTGATCGATGTTCTCCTTGATGCGACGCGGCAGCATGCGCAACCCTTGACCGCTAAACGCCTGTTTGGCTGGCAGGCGGCGCTCTTCCCTGTCGGTTATTCCGGGCTGCACACCATCCGGGTGGGGGAATTGCGCGGGAACGAGCTGATGCAGGTGGTCTCGGGCAGTATCGGCAGGGAAAAGGTACACTTCATCGCGCCACCGCGCGAAAGGCTGAATGCGGAGCTTGAACATTTTCTCGCATGGTTCAACACATCATCCGCCGACCTTGATGGCCTCGTCCGCGCTGGGTTGGCCCATCTCTGGTTCGTCACCCTGCATCCCTTCGAGGATGGCAACGGCCGATTGGCGCGTGCCATCACCGATATGGCGCTTTCCCAGGACGAACGCCAACCGATGCGTCTCTTCAGCCTTTCCGCGCAGATCCTGCGCGAACGGGAAAGTTACTACGATATCCTTGAGTGTACCCAGCGCGGCGGCCTGGATGTGACTGCATGGCTCGCCTGGTTTCTGACACAGGTCGAGGCGGCGGCGATCACTGCAGAGCAGACGGTCGCCAATACCTTGGTCAAGGCTCGGTTTTGGCTCAAGCACCAGAGCGCCAATCTCAATGAACGCCAGAACAAGGTGCTCAATCGCCTGCTGGATGCCGGTCGGGGCGGCTTCGAAGGCGGCATAAACACCCGCAAGTACATGAGCTTGACCAAGACCAGCCGAGCGACGGCATACCGGGAACTGGCCGAGTTGGTGGAAAAAGGCTGCCTTGCCCCGACTGGCAAGGGTGGACGCAGTAGTGCTTATGAGATTGTTTGCTGATGCACCCGTTCTTGCTGCGATGCAAGCGCGAAAGCTGCTTCGCCTATACACTGGGGCGTCCCGCGCGTTTACTGTCTGTGTCACCCGCCTTGCTGCGTTTTGCGGGTCAATTGACCGGCAAATCGGCGCAAGGTGGAGCGGCTGTTGGATTCTTTGGTGATTGATAGTTCTACAATCCGCCGGGAGCTGGGGTGGACGCCGCCGTTTACGCAGCCGCGCAAGGAAGCGATGGAGCAAGGGCTGGGGGAGGCAGCGGACTGGTATCAGGGGAGTGGTGATCGCGACTGAAGCCTAAAGGGGCATATGAGGCGCTCATCGAGGTATGGCACATTGGTTTCCGCAGCCTAATCCCTTAATCCGGACTGCGAAAAAACAGGCCAAAGTAGGGGATTAGGCAAAAGTATAGACAATATAGGCATTACACTTCAGGCTATAAAAGATGTATTGCTATATGGCATACAATAGTGTAATATATTTCATATACATTAGGAGGTGCATGCTATGAAACAGAGCAAGACGCAGGCATTCGCGCCCGTCACTATCAGCATCCGCGCAAAAGCGCAGCAACGCGATTTGATTGACCAAGCCGCAGATCGGCTCAACCGCAGCCGATCTGATTTCATGCTTGAAGTATCGTGCCGTGAAGCAGAAGACGTGCTGCTTGACCAAACCTATTTTGCGCTTGATGCCAATGCTTTCGCTCAGTTTCAGGCGATGCTGGACAACCCGCCTGCGCAAACCGACAGGTTACGCCGATTGCTCACCACGAAAGCGCCGTGGGAATGACAGCGGGCACGTTGTCGGCACCCGTCCCGCTTGCGGAAGACCACCCTCTTGAAATGTTTGATTGCGGGGAGCTGGGGCTTAATGCATGGCTGAAAAAACGCGCGCTGCGAAATAACCGCTCTGGCGCATCGCGCACTTATGTTGTGTGTCATGGCAAAGCAGTGGTCGGCTATTACTGTTTATCGGCAGGGGCTATTGGCCACAAAGAAGCCCCCAAGACCCTGCGGCGCAATATGCCCGATCCCGTGCCTGTTTTAGTGCTGGGACGATTGGCTGTGCATAAGGATTATCATAATCGCGGCATTGGCAGTGCTTTGTTGCGGGATGCGCTGCTTCGCGCCCTGCAAGCATCTACGATTGCAGGTGTAGCGGCGCTGCTCGTTCACGCGCTCTCTGAGCCAGCAAAACGATTCTATTTATCGCACGGTTTTCTGGAATCGCCCGTTAGTCCGATGACGCTATGCGTTATGCTGGCAACTGTTGAAAATAGATTGATGAAGGCGTGATCAGTGGTGCGGATGGCAGCGCAGGTACGGTGGAATCAAGACCGTTTGGGTGCCAGAATTGGGCGAATAGATAAAGAGGCTGGAGCTGGCGTCTGCCTGAAAGTCCAGGTTTGGATATGGAAAAACTAAAATCCCCTCTCCTTTGGCTGCGAAAGCGCCGTACCCAGGCAGGCTGTGGACGCCAGTCAAACCTATCTGGTAAGTGACGGCGAGGATGTATCAACCCCAGAGTTGATCCGGCGTATTGCCACTTCACTGGGGCGTCCGGCGCGATTGCTGCCTGTACCACCCGCCTTGCTGCGTTTTGCGGGTCAATTAACCGGCAAATCGGCGGAGGTGGAGCGGCTGCTGGATTCTTTGGTGATTGACACAGGGGTTGGCGGAAACTGCGCAGTGGTTTCAGGGGAGCGGTAATCATGCCTGAAGGCGTTCCTGCGGTGTAATACTGACCAAGCTAACTGCCCACCACATCGACAAAGGCACTGCAAACAGGTCAGCAGCGAATGGCACGACTTCGCGTCCACTATACAGTACGATGCCGCGTTGGAAAGCCTGCGGTTCGGTTTCTTTCAGGTGGCGTAATCCTTTGAAATCTTTGCCGTCTACATTGCTGCTGGCCTTGACCTCAATGCCCGTTAGCTTTCCCAGCCGGTTCTCCAGCACAAAATCGACCTCAATATTAGACTGGGTGCGGTAGTGCCACAGGGTTAAGTGCTTTTCAGAAAACGCCAGATGTTTGAGTAACTCGCTCAGCACGAAGGTTTCAACCAGTCCGCCTGGCAAACTTGCCCCCCCCGTCAAGCGTTCTTGTGACAATTCGACCAGGTGTGCCAGCAGACCACTATCCGGCAAGAATATCTTAGGGGCTTTTACTAAACGCTTGCCTATGTTGCGCTCCCAAGACGGTAATCTGTACACTAAAAATAGCGTTTCCAGCAGGCTGAAATAACGTTTTAACGTCGTTTGCGGCAGTCCGCTAGAACGGGATATTTCAGCAAAATTCAGTAGCGTTGCGCTGCGGGTGGCCAGTAACTGGATTAAATCAGGAATAGCGGTTAGCTGCTCAACGTTGGCCAAGTCACGCACATCGCGCTGCATAATGGCTTGCAGGTAACTGTCAAACCACGCGGCGCGACGCCGTGGCGAGCTTCGGCTCACCGCTTCCGGGAAGCCGCCAGAGAGTAGTTTTCCAACCAGTTGCGTCCGGTCGCAGGGAGGGATTTTTAGTGCATTCATCGGGCCGTCAAACAACCAGTCCGCCAGGTTGGTGGTGGGCGCTTCGGCAATTTCAGCGCTCGACAACGGCCAGAGCGATAGCACTTCCATGCGGCCCGCAAGGGAATCGGCAATATCAGGCAAAAGCAGCACATTGGCCGAGCCAGTCAGCAAGAATCGCCCTGGCCGGCGATCACGATCCACCGCCGCCTTGATGGCAAGGAAAAGTTCCGGCGCGCGCTGTACCTCATCCAGCGTGACTGGTTCATTAAGACCCGCAATAAATCCTTCAGGATCACCTTTGGCGGCAGTCAAGGTGACGCGATCATCCAGTGTTAAATAGCGGCGTGTGTGTGCTGCTGATAGTGATTGCACCAGCGTACTTTTACCCGTCTGACGCGCACCGTTCAGCAACACAACGGGCGTATCTGCCAGTGCCTCATGGAGTAAGGGAAGGATATGTCTTGTATACATGTGGATCATTATAAAGGATGATTATCATCCGTGCAACGGATGATAATCATCCTTTATCTGGCGCCGGGTAAATGCTGATTTATTGTTTATGCCGGTAATCTTGTCGATACCACCATCATTTTTTCTTGGAATACCCCGCTGCGGTTGGTCAAACTTATCTGGTAAGCGACGGCGAGGATGTATCAACGCCAGAGTTGATCTGGCGTATTGTGGGGCGTCCGGCGCGTTTGTTGCCTGTGCCACCCGCCTTGCTGCGTTTAGCGGGTCAGTTGACTGGCAAATCGGCGCAGGTGGAACGGCTGCTGGATTCTTTAGTGATTGATAGTTCCAAAATTCGGCGGGAGCTGGGGTGGACGCCGCCATTCACTATGGGGCAAGGGCTGGCGGAAACTGCGGAATGGTTTCAAACGAGCGGTGATCGCGCCTGACGTTCCTGCGGAGTACCGCCATTTATATGGAGCTAGGAATATTCGTCCAAAACAAGGTAAAGTGAGCGCCATGCTAATACTGACCTTATCTCTGCTGTTCGCTTTTCTTGCATCCTGGTTCCTCGTGGGCCGTTTTCGTCTCTACGCGCTTGCCCAGGGACTGCTTGATAACCCCAATGCCCGTTCATCACATACCCTGGCGACGCCACGCGGTGGTGGACTGGTGTTTATATTGCTGTGGCTGGTGGCGGGGGTTGGGTCAGTTTTTTGGGGGGTATGGTCGTTGGCGCAGGCGCTGGCATTTTTGCCGGGTGCGGCGTTGCTGGCGGGAATAGGCTACTGGGATGATCACCATGACCTTCCGGCGCGTTGGCGGGCGTTGGTGCATTTTTTAGTGGCGGGCGGTAGCGTTGCGGCGCTGGGTGTGGCCGATCTGCCACTGGGTTGGTGGGGTGCAGGGCTGGCGGTTTTTGCCATTGTCTGGTCGATCAACCTGTTTAATTTTATGGACGGCACCGACGGCATTGCGGGGGTCGAGGTGTTGTTTGTGCTGGGGGTGGGCGGTTTTTTCCTGTGGCAGGCGGGCGGGGCCGCGTTGGCGATTCCAGCATGGGTATTGGCGGCGGCGGTGGCGGGTTTTCTGCTATGGAACTGGCCACGCGCCAGGATTTTTATGGGCGATGTGGGCAGCAGTGTGCTAGGCCTTTTAATAGCCGTATTTGCGCTGGCGGGCGAGGTGTGGTTCGATGTGCCCGTGGTGTTGTGGGTGATTTTGTACGGGGTATTCTGGTTTGATGCCACGGTGACCCTGGCGCGGCGGGTGATGGCAGGCGAACGCTGGTATGCAGCGCATCGCTCCCACGCGTACCAGCGATTGCATCGTCCGCTGGGTTGGAGTCATGGGCGCATTCTGTGGGGCGTGATTGTGGTTAATAGCGTGCTGGCGGGGTTGGCGTTGTGGGCTCATGCCATGCCGGAAATGCGGTTGGTGGCGTTGGGTGGGGCGGTGGTGGTGCTGTGCATTACCTATGGGCTGGTAGAGCGTGTTGCGCCTATGTATGCTAAAAATATTGCGTCGACTTGATGTCGCTTTGATCTCTCTGGGGTTGTCATCCCGAACGCAGAGAGGGATCTTGCTTAAGATTCCTCGCGGTGCTCGGAATGACAGGGAAGTTCTTATTCATTCTCATTTCCTTCCGCCCTCGCATCAAAAGTCAGCGAAACAGAATTGATGCAATAACGCAGGCCACTCGGCTCAGGGCCATCCTTGAACACGTGTCCAAGATGCGCGTCGCACTGGCTGCACAGCACTTCAGTCCTTGACATAAGCAGGCTGTTGTCCGCCTTGGCAGTCACATTTTCCGTGGTAATGGGCGCCCAAAAGCTGGGCCAGCCGCTGCCCGAATCAAACTTGGTTTCTGAGCTGAACAGCGCGGCGCCGCAACACGTGCAGCGATAAATCCCGGCGTCTTTGTGATCCCAATACTTCCCGGTAAACGCACGCTCAGTGCCTTTTTTGCGGCATACGCGGAATTGTTCCGGTGTGAGTGTGGATTGCCAGTCTTGTGTGCTTTTGGAAACTTTATTGTTCATGTGTTTGCTCCTGATTACTTGTTTTTAGGTTGAGGAATCTCTGGATTTATTGTCATTTCGAGCGTAGCGAGAAATACTGCATATTTCCCACGTTGGTTCGAGATAAGGATTTCTCGCTACGCTCGAAATGACAAAGTTTTTGTTAATCCCACTTCTTTAAGAATGATACCCCAACCGCCCCGAAAGTTGCATGCCTGCCGCAATGACCTGCGGTATCCATTCATCACGCCGCCGTTGGACCGGTGCAGAGATTGATAGTCCCGCCACCATCGCACCGCTGGCATCGCGCACCGGCACGCCGATGCACCCCACGCCCAGTTCGGCTTCTTCATTATCCAGCGCATAGCCTTGTTGCAGCGCGCTGTGCGCGGCTTGCCATAATTGTTCGGCGTGCGTGAGCGTGTTGGCGGTGTAGGCGGGCAGGCCTGTGCGCCGCACATAGGCGAGGCAAGCGGCGTGGCCATCGTGGGCGAGAAACAGTTTGCCGACGGCGGTGACGTGCAGCGGCGCGCGGCTGCCGATCACCTGTTCCACGCGGATGGTTTTGTGGCTGGAAACGCGCTCTACATACACCACTTCGTCGTCTTCACGCACCGTCAAATTCACGGTTTCGCCTAGCGCGCTACGCAACCGCTCCATGATCGGCAGGGCTTCGCGGCGCAGGTCGACGCGTTCCTGCACACGGCTCGCCAGGCTCAATAATTTGACGCCCAGTTGGTAGTGCCCGGCGGCGGTGCGTTCCACCAGGCTATGGCTACCGAGGGCAGCCAGGATGCGGTGTGCGGTGGAAGGGTGCAAGCCAGTCTCGGCAGACAGGATTTTCAGGCTGGCGGGTGTGTCGTTGGCGGCAATGGCATCCAGCAGTTGCACCAGGCGATCTATGACCTGGATGCTACTGACTGGGGTATCTTTTGACAGTTCATTCATGGCTGAGTTATTTCATAATGTGAAAACGATTACATATTGCGAAATTATAGGCTCAGGCGTACCATAACTGCAAGAGCCATTTTTAATGAAAGGAATAAAGCCATGAGCAGCGCCACTATCCCCTATTTTTGCGAAGGCATCCAGCATTTCGGCGCCGCTTGGCCGGGTGCGGACGAATACGCCGCGCAGCCCGTGATTGCAAGCACCAGCCAGCGCGCCATTGCTAATCCGCGTGACCCGCAGGCGGTATATCAGACACTGCTGGCGGCAGATGCCTTGCGTTATTTAACGCTGCAAATGACCGGCGCCAAGGCCTCCGGGCATCCCGGCGGGTTTGCCAGCAGCGCCGAGGCCTATGCCGCGCTGGTGATGCTCGGGCACACCAATATTGTCACCGAAGTGGGGCATCACGCGCCGGGGTTTTACAGCGCCATGTTCCTCGATGCTTCGCTGGAAGATATGGGCATCCGCACCGTGCAGGATCTGCGTGCGCGTTACCGTGAAAAGCATGGCTTGCTCGGCCATTTGTCGGGCGCGATTCCCGGCATTCTCGCCCCGGCGGGTCCGCTGGGACAGGGGCAGCACTTCGCCATGGCCGGTGCCATGTTGCACCCTGGTACCTTGTTCCCCTTCACGGTGGGCGACGGCGGCATGGGGGAGCCGTATGTGTTGAACGCCATGATGCATTTTCATGTGGCGTATCCCAATATCACCAATTTCCTGCCGACCTTAATCTGGAATGGTTACAGCCAGGAACATCATTCCATGGTCTCGCTGTTCACCGATGACGAGATGATTGCGTACTGGAAAGGCCATGGCTTTGATGCCGTGTACCTGGTGGATGCCAAACAGTTTGATGACACGAATCAGAGCGGCGCATTCGTTGACAGCACGCGCTTTTCATTCGATCAGCGCATCGCCTTTGCTGGCGCAGTGCTGGATACCATGAACGAGGCCGCGCAGTCCGCGCTGAATGGCAAGCTCACAGTATTTATCATCAAGCAATTGAAAGGTGCGGGCGTACACGCGCTGGGTGCCAAGTCACACAATCTTTATGCGCAGCATACTTTGGAAAATGCGGATGTGATCGCGGGCTTGCAGCGCCGTGCCTTAACACCCGCCGCATGGCAGATCGTGCGCGATAATTTCAGCCGCGCCGGGGGTGGCCCTGCGTCACGCACCGCCGTAACAGAGTCGGTGTTGGCGTTGCCACCGTTGACTAATCTACCGCTACAGGATTTTGCTGTGGGTGAAAGTAAAGTCCCTACTACCGCAATGGGCGTACTGGTAGGTGCGGTGGGAAAACAGGATCCACGTTTTCTGGTGACCAATGCCGATGGTAATGAAGCGTCAGCGATAGGCAACATCAACGAAGCGTTAAAGATTCGCCATCCCACCGAAGATGCGCTGTATCATCAAGCGCCGCATGGTCAGGTGTATGAGCCGCTCAATGAAGATGCGTGTGCGGGCCTCGCCGTCGCGCTGTCTTTGTTTGGCGGGCGCAGCCTGTGGTGTTCGTATGAAAGTTTTGCCATTAACGGCTTGCCGATCTGGCAAACCGTAACGCAGGCCATGGCCGAGCTACGCCGCAAGACCCCCAGCACCGTCACATTGTTTACGGCGGGTGCGTTAGAGCAGGGGCGCAATGGCTGGACACACCAGCGCCCGGAAATTGAAGCGTATTTCGCGGCCATGATGCGTAATGGCAATATATTCCCGCTGTTCCCGGTGGACGCCAACATGATTCAAGTGGCGTATGCGTGGGCATTGGAAACATTCAACAAGGGCATCGTTATTACTGCATCGAAAAGCCCGTTGCCGGTGCGCACTACACTGGAACAAAGTCGCTGTGCATTGGCTGACGGGGCGATTACTTTGTTGGAGCATAAAGGTGCGAAAACAGTAGTCTTCGCGGTGGTGGGTGACATGATTCTGCTGCCGGTATTTGAAGCCGCCGAGAAATTGAAAGCGGCTGGCTTTGGTGTAAAGATTGTTGCCGTAGTTAATCCGCGCCGCCTGTATCGCCCCACCGATGTAGCGTGGGACACCTGTGCCGAGGCAGACAATCAGTTTCTTGATGATGACCACTTCAATGCCCTGTTTGATGGCGATGTATTACTGGGCGTAAGCGGTGGCCCAAGTGCAACATTGGAGCCTGTCATGCTGCGCGCACGCGCCGCTAAACGCGATGTGTTTGCCTGGAAACGCGGCGAGACCACCGCATCGCCCGCGGAGATTATGGGTTTTAATGGTTTAACAGGTGATAATCTGGCGCGTCGCGCGCAGGAGTTGGTGGCTGTCTAATTTAACGACCAATTTCCCCCTCTCCCGCACGCGGGAGCGGGGGAAAGGGAGGTATAGCATGACCAATACCACCAAAATCATCGTCCTCGACGACGACCCCACCGGTTCACAGACGGTTCACGGCTGTTTACTACTGACGCGCTGGGATGTGGCCACGCTTAAAGAAGCATTGACTGATGCCGCACCGCTGTTCTTCGTGCTTACCAATACCCGTGGCATGGATGCGGCGTGCGCGGCGGATGTCACGCGTGAAGTGTGCCATAACCTGAAAATCGCCCTGAAAACGACGGCCATTAACCCGGTATTGGTGAGCCGTTCTGATTCCACGTTGCGTGGTCATTATCCCGTAGAAACCGATGTTATTGCTGAGGAATTAGGCCCATTTGACGCACACTTTCTGGTGCCCGCTTTTTTTGAAGGCGGGCGCGTCACGCGTGACAGCATTCATTATCTGAAAGTTAATGGCGTGGATGTGCCCGTGCATGAAACTGAATTCGCGCGCGATTCAGTGTTTGGTTATAGCCATAGTTTTTTACCGGATTATGTTGCCGAAAAAACCCAGGGTCGCATTGCCGCGCACAGCGTTGAGCGTTTTTTACTGGAGGATATCCGTAACGGCGTGTTGAGCAGATTGTTGGTGCTGCAAGAAAATCAGTGCGGTGTTGTCGATGCCGAAAATTATGAGGATCTGGCGCGTTTCACGGCAGACGTGCGTGCGGCGGCCGCACAAGGCAAACGCTTTCTGTTTCGCAGCGCCGCCAGCCTGGTGAAGGCGCTGGCCAATCTGCCGCCGCAGCCTGTGCCTGCGGAAGCGATGGGCCGCTTTACGCGCGGTGCGCGTGCGACGCACAAGGATGTGCTAGTGTCGCGGGAGGCAGGATGCCGGAAGCGACCCGGTGCAGTGATTGTCGGTTCGCATGTTGAAAAGAGCAGCCGCCAACTTGCGCGCTTGTTACAAGAGCCAGGCGTGGTAGGTATTGAGGTGGATGTGCGGAAAATTACAGAACAGCCTGGGCAGGTATTGAAAACTGTATTACATCAGGCCGAAGTTGTCTTTGCTATGGGTAAAACATCCGTTGTTTATACCAGCCGTGGCGAAGTGCAGTTTGCTGATCAAGCCGCACGCCTGGCGTTCGGTGAAGCGGTGTCCGCACTGCTCATGGATGTGATCCGCAACCTGCCGCAAGATCTGGGTTTTCTGATCGGCAAGGGTGGCATCACCTCCAATGACATGCTCAGCAGCGGCCTTGCCTTGCGCGCGGCGCGCGTGCTTGGCCAGGTGGCTCCCGGTGTGTCAGTCGTGCGTTGCCCCGCCGATCATCCGCGCTTTCCCGAATTGCCTGTGGTGATTTTCCCCGGTAACGTGGGCGATGATGATGCGCTGGCGTTGGTGTATCGGCGCTTTTCCCAGCATTGATTCGCCATGACAATGCTATCCTTTGACAAGCAAACATTACTGGCCGCATTGCACCGCATCCTCCCTGCCGATGCAGTCCTCTGCGAAACCGAAGATCTGCGCCCTTACGAGTGTGATGGCCTGTCTGCCTATCGTGAATTGCCGATGATCGTGTGCTTGCCGCATACCATTGAACAGGTGCAAGCGATCTTGCGTGTATGTTACAAAATGCAGGTGCCGGTCGTGGCGCGTGGCGCGGGCACGGGTTTATCCGGTGGTGCATTGCCGCTGAAAAATGGCGTGCTGCTGAGTCTTGCGAAATTCATGTGCATTCTGGAAATTGATACCGCGAACCGTATCGCGCGTGTGCAGCCCGGTGTGAGAAATCTTGCTATCTCGCAGGCTGCCGCGCCCTATGGTTTGTATTATGCGCCTGATCCATCATCACAGATCGCCTGCACTATCGGCGGTAATGTTGCGGAAAATTCCGGTGGCGTGCATTGCTTGAAGTATGGCCTCACCGTGCATAATGTGTTGGGTTTAAAAGTGTTGGCGATGGACGGCGAATTGCTTGAAATCGGCGGCGCGACGCTTGATTCGCCGGGCTATGATCTACTGGCATTGATGACAGGTTCGGAAGGTTTACTGGGCGTGATTGTAGAAGTCACCGTGAAGTTATTACCAAAGCCCGAGCGTGCGCAAGTGGTGCTGGCGGCGTTTGATGATGTAGTCAAAGCGGGTGCGGCGGTGGGGGACATCATTAGCGCCGGAATCATTCCTGGAGGATTGGAAATGATGGACAACCCGGCAATCCGCGCTGCTGAAGCGTTCGTGCATGCCGGTTATCCGGTTGATGCCGCCGCCATCTTGTTGTGTGAATTGGATGGTACCAATGAAGAAGTCTCCGAGCAGATTTTGCGGGTGCGTGAATTGTTGCAAGTGGCGGGTGCAACGCAAGTGCGCACCGCACGTGATGATGCCGAGCGCCTGAAATTCTGGGCGGGCCGCAAGGCCGCATTTCCTGCGGTAGGACGGTTGTCGCCTGATTATTACTGCATGGATGGCACCATTCCACGCAAGCGCTTACCCGAAGTATTGAAGCGTATCGCGGAACTTTCCGCTGAATATCAGTTGCCGGTTGCCAATGTATTTCATGCTGGTGACGGTAATTTGCATCCACTGATTCTTTATGATGCGAACAAACCTGGCGAGCTGGAGCGCACCGAGGAATTCGGCGGAAAAATCCTTGAGCTGTGTATTGCAGTAGGCGGTACGATCACTGGCGAACATGGTGTAGGCGTAGAGAAAATTGGACAAATGTGTGTGCAATTCGCGCCGCAGGAATTGGCGCAGTTCCATGCGGTAAAGCACGCGTTTGATCCGCAAGGTTTGCTCAATCCCGGCAAGGCCGTGCCGACACTGCATCGTTGCGCGGAATTCGGCGCCATGCATGTGCATAAAGGTGCGCTGCCTTTTCCTGGGCTGGAGCGTTTCTGATGGCCGCTAATGCTGACATCAGTTCTGTGCTACAGGAAAAAGTGCTGGATGCCATTGCACAACATATTCCCATGCGAATCGTTGGTCGAAATACAAAAGCCTTCTATGGCCGCGCCGATGTAAGCGAGCCACTATCAGTTGCGGGTCATTGCGGGGTGATCAGCTATGAGCCTACAGAATTAGTTATCACCGCGCGCGCTGGCTCATCACTTGCTGAAATCGAGGCGCTGCTGGCGACACAGGGGCAGATGTTACCCTTCGAGCCGCCGTATTTTGGCGCACAGGCTGAAGACACGCTAGGCGGCACGATCGCCTGTGGTTTTTCCGGGCCGCGCCGACCCTATGCAGGCAGTGTACGCGATGTTGTGCTGGGTGTGAAAGTGCTGACCGGTAAGGGTGAGATCCTGAAATTTGGCGGGCAGGTGATGAAAAATGTCGCGGGATTTGATGTGTCGCGCCTGATGGTGGGCGCGTTGGGCACATTAGGTGTGCTGCTGGAAATTTCCCTGAAAGTCCTGCCCAAAGCCGAGTCAGAAAAAACCCAGGTTTTTTCCTGCGACGTGCAGGAAGCGATACGCCGCATGAATGCCTGGGCAGGCCAGTCATTACCGTTGTCTGCGGCAATGTTTGCTGACGGACAACTCTATATACGCTTGTCGGGGAGCCACGCAGGTTTGTCAGAAGCGTGCAGGAATCTGGGTGGTGAATCTTTGGCGGAGAGTGATGCGCTATGGTCGAGTGTGCGCGACCATGCGCATGTGTTTTTTCAGGGTGATTCATCACTATGGCGTATCTCCGTGCCCCCTGCTACACCGCTCATTGATATATCGGGTTCCTGGTTGATAGAGTGGGGTGGCGCGCAACGCTGGTTGAAAACGTCAATGGCGAGTGAAGCAGTGCGTGAAAGAGTGGCTGCCGCAAAAGGGCATGCAACACTGTTTCGCGGTAGCGGTTTACAAGGGCCACAAGGGCAAATATTCCATCCACTGTCTCCCGCATTAATGGCATTGCACCAACGCCTCAAAGCAGAGTTTGACCCCCACGGCATTCTCAATCGCGGACGAATGTATGCGGATTGGTAATTCGTAAAATGGGTGCCAAATGTAGGGTGGGCTCCAAGCCCACCAAGCGTTGGCCGCTTCCGGCATCCTGCCTCTCGCGGCACTTGTGCGCCGGGCAGGATGCCCAAGTACGGTGAGCGCAGGGATGCGCAGGAACCGCCATCCATGCACGACGCGTAGCAACACAATACATTGTTTCATGCGCCATCAACAGGAGAGTGAGATGAACGAACTGACACTGATTATCGGCAATAAAAATTATTCATCCTGGTCGTTGCGTCCATGGTTGCTATTGAAGCACGCTGGAATCCCATTCAATGAAATACGCATCCCGCTATACAGTAGCGATTGGGATAGTATTCTTTCCTATTCACCTTCCGGTAAGGTTCCTGCGTTACGTGATGGCGATCTTGCTATCTGGGATTCATTGGCGATTTGTGAATATCTGGCAGAGAGTTTTCCTGATCATCTGTTATGGCCCAGCAATAAAGATGCACGCGCCGTAGCCCGTTCAGTGAGCGCGGAAATGCATTCCGGATTTACTGATCTGCGCAAGAATATGACGATGAATTGCCGAAAGGTTTTCCCTGGTAAAGGCCGTGCGTCCGGTGTGCAGGAAGACATCGACCGTATTCAGCAACTATGGAACGACTGCCGTGCGCGTTTTGGCAAAAAAGGCCCATTTTTATTCGGACAGTTTTCTATTGCGGATGCGATGTACGCCCCGGTAACAACGCGATTTATCACCTATGATGTGCAACTTGATAATGTGTCCGCCGCGTATGTGCAAGCCGTGCAAGCGCTCCCCGCCATGCAGGAGTGGTATGCGGCGGCGCGTGCCGAAAAAGAAATAATCGAACAATACGAGCACTAACCTGAAATAATGCAAACCCAACTCACTAATGCCATAAAAAATACCGCGCACGGCCAGGAGGCCGAGAGCATTTTGCGCACCTGCGTGCATTGCGGTTTCTGCACCGCCACGTGCCCCACCTATCAGTTGCTGGGCGATGAACTGGACGGGCCGCGCGGACGCATTTATCTCATCAAGGAAATGCTCGAAGGCAATGCAGTGACGCGCAAGACCCAGGTACATTTGGATCGTTGCCTGACGTGCCGTGCCTGCGAAACCACGTGTCCCTCGGGGGTTGAATACGGTCGACTCGTGGATATCGGGCGTGTAGTGGCCGAGCAGCAGGTGCAGCGGCCATGGCGCGAGCGTGTGGTGCGCAAAGTGCTACGCATGATGATCCCGCACCCGCAACGCTTTGCGTCATTACTGCGGCTGGGTCAATTTATGCGTCCGCTATTGCCGGCAACATTGCGGCACTCGTTGCCGCCCCGCCAACTCGTATCAGCATGGCGGCCTGTATGGCCGGGAGCCCGTCATGCGCGACGCATGCTGGTGCTGGAAGGTTGTGTGCAGCCAGCCATCGCGCCGAATATTAATGTGGCTGCGGCACGCGTGCTGGATCGCCTCGGCATTTCATTGCTACGCGCAGATAAAGCGGGTTGCTGTGGTGCCGTCAGTTATCATCTTAATGCGCATGATGAAGCCCTGGATTTCATGCGGCGTAATATTGATGCCTGGTGGCCGCATATTCAGAGTGGCATTGAAGCCATCGTCATGACCGCCAGCGGCTGCGGGACGCTGGTGAAAGATTACGGCCATATTTTGCAGCACGATCCTGCCTATGCAGAAAAGGCCGCGCGCGTGTCGGCCTTGTGCCGGGATCTGAGCGAGATTGTGGCGATGGAAGATTTGTCGGCTCTGGCATCAGCAAATCAAAAACAAAAAATTGCCTTTCACTCCCCCTGCAGCTTACAACATGCGCAGCAGTTGCCGGGCGTGGTGGAAAAAATCCTGATAACCGCCGGCTTTGAGCTTACCCCGGTGCCGGACGCGCATCTGTGTTGCGGCTCGGCAGGCACGTATGCCATACTGCAAAAAGGCCTTTCCCAGCAATTGCTGCGCAACAAGTTGAATGCGTTGCAATCCGGCGTGCCAGCGGCGATCGCCACGGCAAATATAGGATGCCTTACCCATCTGCAAAGTCAGTCCAGCGTGCCGGTGCGGCATTGGATTGAATTTATGGACATTTTATGACCTAAGGGTCTGTTCGAAAATAACTTGGGCATTTGACTCGCCGGTCTTGGGCGCGCTGCGTTGTTGCAAACCGCTTGTGTGGCTTGCCACACGGCGCGCTTCGCGCCTAGCATCGCCTCCCAATCCAGCGGCCAAATGCCCAAGTTATTTCCTCACAGGCCCTAAATACCGGCTTTTTTCATTCAGCTTTGGTTCAGCTTGACGGGTGTAATCTGTAGCCAAGCTGGAAGAGAACCTGGCGGAATGAGAGAGGGTGGGATGTTTCCCTCTTTAATATTGTTAAGTAAGTTAAGGAGAAAATAATGAAAGTTAAAGCACTTGTTCTGGGCGCTGCCCTGTCAGTTGTTGCCATGCCTTCTTTTGCAGACCTCGAACTGGCCAAGGCCAGCGGTTGCCTGGCTTGCCATAGTGTAGACAAGAAAGTTGTCGGCCCAGCCTGGATGGACGTATCCAAGAAGTATAAGGGTAATGCCGCTGCCAAGGCTGACTTGATTGGCAAAGTAAAGGCTGGCGGTAAGGGTAACTGGACCGAAGTAACCGGTGGCGTACCAATGCCTCCCTACTCCCCACGCGTTTCCGATGAAAACATCGGTAAGCTGGTAGACTTCGTTTTGGGTCTGGCCAAGTAAGCCACTCATAACGACACGGTTAAGTTCTAAAGCCTAACGGCGCTGGAATTTAATAGCTGCTCCTAACCCTCTCCATCACCGAATTTTTTCGAAGGTGGAGAGGGTTTTTTTATGCGTGTCTTTCCTGTCCACGGAGGGGCAGCGAATGACGCGATACATCCCGCCAAAATCGCGTTTTCTCCCCGCCTTGTTTTTCCTGGGTGATTCAGCATGTGTTCAGCCTGCTTGGCGTACCCTATGATCGTACTCAAATGATTTTGCGTCAGTTTCAGGGTTAGGCTTTCAGGAGGGATTCACAATGAAAAGATCTGCGTTGTTTGTTTTAGGCGTTACACTGTCATCCTTGATCATGTCATCGAATGTTATGGCAAGAGATGATGACGATGACCATGATGATCGTAGAGAGTATCGTTATCAGCGGCATTACGAAAATCATGGTTATCATCAAGATCATGCCACCTACGCAAAAGTCCTGGATGTCGATCCGATTATCGCCGTTTCGCGTAGACCCTATACGCAGCAGCAATGCTGGGATGAGCGCGTATCGTCGCCCTCGCAAGGTGGGCGCACGCGTCACAACGCAGCAGGCGCGATGATTCTGGGTGGCGTTCTGGGTGGCGTCGTCGGCCATCAAATTGATCGGCAGGGCAATGGCGATACCGCTAAACTCATCGGTGCGCTGGTCGGCGCGTCGATTGGTCATGACATTGGCGGTAACGATACACAACCCGTGGCCACGACGGTGAGTCAGCGTTGCAGCAATACCACACGCTATGATAATGATGAGCGCATAATCGGTTATCGTGTTACATATCGGTACCGCGGCCAGACTTTTGTCACCCGCACGGATTACCATCCGGGATCACGCATTCGGGTTAATGTCGCTGTAACCCCGGATCATTGAGCCGGGGGGGCTGTGACGGGGCGCGTTTAACCCCATGAAAAATAAAAGTTAGTTTTCTGGCTATATGGATATTAACGGGTATGTCGTATCATTAAGGGAAATTCAGACTGTCATTTCGACCAGCGGGAGAAATCCTGAAAGATCTCTCACCTTCGTTCGAGACTCGAGACAAAGATTTCTCCCTGCGGTCGAAATGACACCTCGAATTTATCCAGCATTTCCGGGGCGACAAGTATTATGGAAAACTAACCAAAGATTACAATATGCGTGTATTGATTGTTGAAGATGAAGCGCCGTTGCGCGAGCAATTGGTAAGCCGCTTCAGCGAAGAAAGCTACGCGGTGGATGTGGCGACTGACGGTGAAGAAGGGTTGTATCTGGGATCAGAATTTCCCTTTGACGTAGCCGTGATAGATTTGGGTTTGCCAAAACTGTCGGGTATCGAGTTAATTCAGCGGCTGCGTGCCGCAGGTAAAACTTTTCCTATCCTGATTCTTACCGCACGCGGTCGCTGGCAGGAAAAGGTCGAAGGCCTGGAAGCCGGTGGCGATGATTATCTCGTCAAGCCTTTTCATATGGAAGAGTTGCTGGCGCGCCTCAAAGTGTTATTGCGTCGCGCAGCGGGATGGTCGCAGCCGATATTACGCTGTGCCCCCGTCGCACTGGATACCGTAACACAGCAAGTGAGCGTCAACGGCGTGCAGGTGGATCTCACTGCGTATGAATATAATTTACTTGAATACTTGATGCTGCATAACGGCGAGGTTATTTCCAAGGCCGAGCTTACCGAACATCTCTATGATCAGGATTTTGACCGGGACAGCAATGTACTTGAAGTGCTGGTGGGCCGCTTGAGACGCAAACTTGACCCCGGCAATGACGTGCATCCTATTGAAACCCTGCGTGGCAGAGGTTATCGTTTCACGCTTGAACGCAGCCAATAATGTTATCACTCAGCACGCGATTACTCCTTGCCGGCAGTCTGGTGTTGACGAGTTTTCTTGGGCTCACCGGCTTCACGCTTGACAAGGCATTTCGTGACAGCGCAGAAGCGGCAATGCGTGATCGGCTCCAGGGGCACATCTATGCGCTGCTCGCCGCTTCAGAGTTAAATAAAGCGGGCGCCATGGTCGTATCCAACGAGATGCCTGAAACCGGCTTTGCAACAACCGGATCAGGTATCTATGGTCAGATTTCATCCCATGACGGCAAACAAATTTTGCGCTCTCCTTCCATGGCGGATATTACCATACCATTTTCAACAGGATTAAAAATGGGCGCTACGCATTTTGAGCGCCTGACTGCCTCCGATGGAACGCCGCTGTATGCCTTAAGCTTGGGCTTGTCGTGGAAAGTAAAAGGCAAGGCGCGTGATTTTACCTTCAGTGTTGCACGGAATTTGAGTAGCCTGGATGTGCAAATAAATAGTTTCAGGCGCAGTTTGTGGGGCTGGTTGGGCGGCGTAGCCTTGTTGCTATTGGCGGTGCAGGGCACTATTTTGCGCTGGAGTCTTGCGCCATTGCGGCGTGTAGCGATTGATCTGGCGGCGATTGAAGCGGGGCGCGCCACACAACTGCAGGGCCACTATCCTCAAGAGTTGAGTGGCTTGACGGACAACCTCAACACCCTGATTCGCGGTGGTCAGGAGCAGCTCGAGCGCTATCGTCATACGCTGGGTGATTTAGCTCATAGCTTAAAGACGCCACTTGCGGTAGTGCGTAATTCAGTGGAAAAAGAAGGTTCGATTGAAGAGCTGCGCCGCACCGTACAGGAACAGGTTGATCGCATGAATCAGATTGTTGAATACCAGTTACAGCGCGCCGCCGCATCAGGGCGCACTGCATTATCCGCTCCCGTCTCGGTTGCCGAAGTCGCGCAACGCATCGTGGCATCGTTGAATAAAGTCTATGCCGACAAAGGCGTGGATTGCCGCATTGAAATCGAAGATGACGCGGTGTTTTATGGTGATGAAAGCGATCTCATGGAATTCCTCGGCAATCTCACCGATAACGCCTACAAGTGGTGCAGGCACACCATTATTATCAACGCGCGCCCGGTGGCCGATGTGCTGCACCGTCGCGCAGGCTTGTTGTTAAGCGTCGAAGATGATGGCCCGGGCATTCCCATCGAGGATGCTGATCGCGTACTGCAACGCGGAGCACGCGCTGATGAAAGCATCAGCGGGCACGGCATTGGTATGGCCGTCGTGCAGGACATTCTGCGCGTTTATGATGGCGCGCTGGAAATTGGCACCAGCGAAACGCTGGGCGGGATGCGTTTATTGGTGCGCTTGCCGGGTGTTTGAGGGGTGTCATTTCGAAGACAGTAGTTGTGGAGTAGGTTGGCGCTGAGCCTGCGAAGCCCAACATCATCGACTGGCGTGCCGCTACGGATTATCCGCTATGCGAGCCGCTGATAAAGTCGGATTCTCACGACAGATGGCAAAAAAGCAAGCTCATTCCGCGAGTGAGATGTTGGGCTCGCAGGCTCAGCGTCAACCTACCGTTCAGCTTGCCCCATTACCCGCCCAACTTACTGCGTTTCGGCAATATGGTTGATGATAAGCGTGAGCGCTTTTCTCGACATCTCTAATGAGATGTAAGGTGAATCACGGTATTCCTTTATGACCTGTTCCGGCAATAAAGGGATATGTACGAACCCGGCTTTATGGGAAAGGTGGAAACGTTCCGCGAAATGTAGACTTGAATAAAGGATGTGATTGCACAAATGCTGTCCGCAGTAGAATGAGTAGTCCGCTGGAATGTTTTGATTTTCCAACACAGTTTTCAGGGCATCTGTGCCTGGCAAGTTTGACCAGTACGCAACCGGTCGGACTGGATCAATGATCTCCTGCATAAAGGAATTGGTTGCGATTTTTTCGATTGTAATTTTATTATAGGGTGGAGCCTGTCCTGTATGAATACATAACGCAGGTTCGTATTTCTTCAGCAATTCTTCAAGTTGCGTCTCAAGACCCTGATGCTCAGCTTCTCTCGAGGAGTCATCGCAGCTAATGACCTCAAAAGCCAGCTTCTGTTTCAAAGGAACAAGTTCTTCGGGAAGATCGCGCTTCAACGAATGCACTAATACGCCAGAAGAATTTATCGGTTCTTGGTATGGGCCAAAACCTGTTACGAGAATCATGTAGTCGGACTCCGCCTTTCTTTATATCGATCTGGTGTGTAATTATTTCTCTGTCAATACTATCCAATCATTTTCTCAGGAATATTTGTTTATGCAGCCTGATTCATGCATGGCTCCCGGCGTAGACATCTATTAGAGGGGCTACAAATTTCTCGCTGCGCTCGAAATGACAATGATGCCGTACATCATGGATGCATTAACCCGTAACATCACGCCCCTATTCCTCCAGATAAGTATACCCTTCCAGTCCCGCGGCAAGCTCTTCCAGATAAGCGCTGCGTTGTTCGGCGGTAAGCGGCGCATTATTGATTTTAGTGCGATACGCTGCCAGCAGATCGGCGGCATCGAAATTTACGTAGCGTAATACGGTTTCGACGGTGTCGCCACGTTGTGCCTGTGTGAGTTTATAGCCGCCTTGTGCAGTGAGTTCTACGTTGATTGAGTCGGTGTCGCCAAACAGGTTGTGCATGTCGCCGAGAATTTCCTGGTACGCGCCGATCAGGAAAATTCCCAGTAGATAAGTGTCTCCCGGTTGATAGCTGTGTACTGGCAGCGTACTTTCCACGCCCTCGCGATCGACATAGTGGTCTATGCAACCATCGGAATCGCAGGTCAGGTCTTCAATCAATGCGCGTCGTGTCGGTTGTTCGTCGAGACGATGCAGGGGTATTACCGGAAAAATCTGATCAATTGCCCACGCATCGGGCATGGATTGAAACAGTGAAAAATTGCAGAAATATTTGTCGGCAAGTTTTTCGTTGAGTTCATCCAGCGCTTCACGATGGGATTTGGCGCTGGGTTGCAACAGCGTGCGCACCTTGTGGCAGGTGGCAAAATAAATCTGCTCGGCCTGCGAGCGTTGCTCCAGCGTCAACACGCCATGGGTATACATCGCTTGCACTTCGGCCAGCCAATGCTGGGCATCGTGGTAGGCTTCCAGCGCGGAGCGTGCTGACAGGTTGCTTAGGCCCAGCCATAAATCCTGGATGATCAGCGGCTCATTCGCGTGGGGCGCGCTGAGCGCAGTGCCGTCGGGAATGCGGTCAATGTCGGTGACGTTGGTAATTAATACGGCGTGATGTGCCGTCATGGCGCGCCCTGATTCGGTGATGATGTCGGGATGCGGTAAATCTTGCGCGGTGCAGGTTTCCCACAGCGCATGCACTACGTTATTGGCGTATTCTTCCACGCTATAATTCATCGAGCAAAAACTGCGTGAGCGCGTGCCTTCATAATCCACGCCCAGTCCGCCGCCGACATCCACGCACTTGATGGCCGCGCCGAGACGATGTAGCTCTGCGTAATAGCGTGCCGCTTCGCGCATGCCGTTTTGAATGTCACGGATATTGGCAATTTGCGAGCCCAGATGAAAGTGCAGTAATTGCAACGAGTCCAGCATGTCTGCGGCACGCAGGCGTTCCACTACGTCTAACACCTGCATAGCAGACAGGCCAAATTTGGATTTTTCGCCGCCGGTGTTTTGCCATTTGCCCGCACCGATCGAGGCCAGTCGCACGCGTATACCCAACAAGGGTTTAATGTTCAGGCTACGCGCTTCTTGCAGAATCAACTCCAGCTCCGAGAGTTTTTCCACCACAATGTAAACGCGGTGGCCAATCTGTTTACCGATCAGCGCCAGGCGAATGTATTCGCGGTCTTTATAGCCATTGCACACCACCGTGCCGCCATTGGGCGTGACCAGCGCCAGCACCGCCAGCAATTCGGGCTTGCTGCCCGCTTCCAGGCCCACGCGCTCGCCGCCACTGGCAATAATCTGTTCCACTACGCTACGCTGCTGATTGACCTTGATGGGGTAGACCGCCGTAAAGCGCGCCTGGTAATCATCGGCCGCCATTGCCTGCGTAAAGGCGTTACACAGCGTATCAACCCGGTCATGGAGGATGTCGGTAAAGCGCACCAATGTCGGCAAAGACAGACCCGCCTGGCGAATCTCCTGCGTTAACTGGTACATGTCGATGCCGGCGTGTTTGCGGTCTGGCCGGGCGGTGACGTGGCCCTGCGAGTTTACGTCAAAGTAGCCGCCGCTCCAGTGGGCAATGTTATAGGTATCGCGTGCGTTTTCTATAGTCCAGGTGGTCATGAGAATCCATTTAGTAAGGTGATGAATGTGAAGTAACCGGAAAACGCTGTTCAAGACCCTGAGGGGGGTGATCAATAAGGTTGAATATAAGATCCCTCTCTACGTTCGGGATGACAGTAAACGCCGCAAGCGACGGGGAGAGCGTAGCGAGCAGCCTGAGCCCGAAGGGATTAAAATAAAATCAGCCAGATAACCATCCTCAACTGCCGTTTTCAGGATTATGGAAGATTTGCGCCCAGAAGGAAACTAAAAGGGCTATAATTTTGTTATCTCCCTACTTTGCTATGGACTCTACACTATGACACTGGACAAAAATTGGTATACCGAAATCTACCCCGCTGATGGCGCTGCTTTCTCATTGAAAGTTAAAGAGAAGCTGCATGATGTGCAAACGCCTTACCAGCGTATCGAAGTGTATGAAACCGAAGGCTTTGGCACCTTGATGACCATCGACGGATTGGTGATGGTAACCGACCGCGATAATTTCATTTATCATGAAATGATGTCCCACCCGGTGTTGTTTACTCACCCCGATCCTAAAAATGTGCTGATTATTGGCGGCGGTGATTGCGGTACCTTGCGCGAAGTGCTCAAGCATCCGGGGGTCGTGCAGGCCCAGCAGGTAGACATTGACGAAGGTGTGACGCGCGCCGCTGAATTGCATTTTCCTGACCTGGTGGATTCCAACAGCGATCCGCGTGCCGAATTGTATTTTGATGACGGCATCAAGTGGGTTGCCGATGCCGCGCCGGGTAGCTATGACATTATCATTGTTGACAGCACTGACCCGGTGGGCCCGGCCGAAGGATTATTTTCAGAGGCGTTTTTCCGCAGTTGCCACCGCGCATTACGTGCTGGCGGACTGATCGTGCAGCAAAGCGAATCCCCCTTATTTCATCAAAAAATTATCAACGACATGCACAGCGCCATGCGCCTCGCCGGTTTTGACAGTACCCTCACACTGAACTTCCCACAGTGCAGTTATCCTTCGGGATGGTGGTCTGCCACGCTGGCGAGCAAGGGTGTGGGTGGCCTTGATAAAGATGCAGTGCGCACTGGTTTCCGCGAGCAAGACGCCGCACGCAAGTCGTTCAAGACGCTGTACTACAACGCCGCTATTCACCGGGCAGCAATGGCATTGCCTGAATTTATGGCGCGTCAAACTTAAAAACGGCGATTGGAACCTACTGCGAATGTCTAATATACTGAATCTGCGCGAGAAACTCACGAAATCTGTCCTCACCGTAGCCGTGCTACGGCTGCGGTCGTTCACGGCATCCTGCCTCCCACGACACTTGCACATCCATGTGCGGCGGAATATTTTCGTGACTTTCTCGCACATTTTCAGCATCTTAGTCCTTCTCGCTACGGTTCAATCGCCGCTTTTAGGTTAAAGCCTGTTCATTATAGCCAACGAGAATTTTTGCTATGCGTATCTCTCTGGATGGATTTCAATGGCGTTTCCGGCCTTTTCTGGGCACGGTATTGTTGTGTGTTGCAATACCCGGCAGCGCAAACTATGCCATTACCGATCTGGGCGCCAATATTCGCCCTTACGATATCAGCAATAATGGCATTATTGCCGGGAGGAACGAAAACGCATCGCCCTTTGTCGGTTTTGTCGGAGCCGCAGGGGCGTTCCAGCCGCTTTCTTCATCAAGCCTGGAAAGCCAAGCCAATGCGGTAAATAGCAGCGGTTTATCGGTAGGCTACAACTTTATTGATGGTGTCCAGAGCCGCGCTTTCCTGCGTGCGCCCGGCGCCACGTTAAGTAACTTTGATCCCATCGCCACTGAGGCAAGTGATGTCAGCGAGTTTGATCATATTGCCGGTACCGCTTTATTTAATGGGCAGCGCCTTGGTTTTGTGTATAACCTGCAAAACCAAAGCATGCTTTCGCTGCCGACGTTTGGCGGCGCGGAAAGTAGGGCGAATGGTATTAATAATATGGGTTCTGTGGTGGGTGCTGCCCAAAATGCCAGTGGTGCATTTATAGGGTTCAGGGCCTTGTATGGCACCAATAACATCACCAATCTGGGCACATTAACGGGTTTCACTGATAGCGAAGCCAGCGCGGTGAATGATGCCAACAACGTCGTGGGATGGGTGTCCCGGCAGCCCGTTTCAGCCAACAGTAAACGTGCGTTTGTGTGGGTGCCGGTGACAGGCGCTACTGGCATGCAGGATCTGGGTACGGTGGGCGCTGATGTGGGCAGCGTGGCCCATGATATAAATAACGCTGGGTATGTAGTGGGTTATTCTGTAGCGGCCGATAACAGCACCCGCGCTTTTTTTCATGACCGCAAGGCCACCGACGTTATGGCGCTTGCGGGAAATCTCACGCATCTTTATCTGGGCACCTCCACCGGTGTTTATCGCAGCGGCGATGGCGGCATCACCATTGCATCGCGCAGTAACGGGCTCACCGAGCAGAGAATCACGGCATTAGCTACTACCAGCGATCCGTTGATTGTTTATGCAGGTACGGCGACCGGGGTATTCAAGACGGTTGATGGCGGTGCGAACTGGACAGCGGTCAATACCGGGCTGACCTACACCGACAATACCGTCAGCCCCGCCGTTGAGAGGGTGCGGGCGATAAGAACGCTGGCCGTGGTTGGGAGTGGCACAACCGAGGTGCTGGCCGGCACGAACGTAGGGGTACATCGCACCACCAACGGTGGCGGATCCTGGAATCTCGACAGCAGCCCGAGCAGCTCGCCGGTAGTGATTGATGAAATCAGAGGAATTGCTGGCTCCCCGTTTGTATATGCAATCACTAATAACAACATTTTTTTCAGTAACGATGGTGGGGCAACCTGGGGTAGTATCCTGGGTTCAGGGATTCCAACGGAGGCGGCTATCACAGCGGTCGACGTCACGCCTACGGCGGTGTATGTAGGCACCTCGGCAGGCGTATTTAAAACTGTCAGTACCGCAAGCCCTTTCCTATGGACAGCCGCCAGCGGTACAGGGTCTAAAGACCTGCCTGCGGCACGCAATATCCGACGTTTGCGGTTTCATGCCGCTGCCCCTGGCACTCTCTATGCCGCACTTGCTGGCGATGGCATCTACAAAACCATCGACGGCGGTGACAACTGGGAGAAGGTCACCAAAACTGGCCTGACCAATCTTGATGCTGTAGCCTTTGCGGTAACCCCAACAGCCCCGCCAACGCTCTACGTGGGTACGCTGAGCGGCATGTTCCGCTTTACTGATACGGTAAGTACGAGTTGGACTCCCACTAACAATATGCAAGACTTGAATGCCCTGATTCCCACTGGAACGGGTTGGGCATTGCGCAACGCCACCGCCATTAACAACGCGGGTCAGATTGTCGGTTGGGGTGATCTGAATGGAGTATCGCATGGTTTTCTGCTAACCCCGACAGCCGGCATACCTACGGCGCAACTGACCCTGGTCAAGAGCCTGCCTGCACCGCCGTATCAGCAGTTTGTGCCCGTCAACTACTCGATTACCGTCACCAATAATGGTCCTGACACTGCAACATCCATTCTGCTAACTGATTGGTTGCCCAAAGATGTGGTGTTTCGCACCGCCCAGGGTGCTCCCTGCACCAATACTGACAGTGTTACGCTCACCTGCCGACTGGACAGTCTGGCGGCGGGTAAGAGCCGCAAAATAACCATTATTGTCTCACCCGATGCGCCGGACGTATCGTTGAACAATGTCGCACGGGTGGTGGCTAATGAGTCGGATCCAGCATTTTCTGATAACACTTCTGCTGTGGAAGCAAAAACCGACAAGTGTTTTATTGCCACCGCCGCGTATGGCTCATTTCTCGATCCACAGGTGCAGACCTTGCGTCATTTCAGGGATGAATATTTGCTGACAAACGCCCCAGGCCGCACGTTTGTCGAATGGTATTACCAGGCATCACCGCCGCTTGCCGCGTTTATCACGCAGCATGACAGCGCCCGTGTGATGACACGGCTATTATTGACACCGGTGGTGTATGCAGTGAAATATCCAGTGATGGTATTGGTGATGATGGTGCTAGTGGTGGGTGGCATCAGCCGCTGGCGTCGTAGCCGCGCGAGGGTAATGCAAGGAATCTAAGTCCAGTTGCACCAGCGTTCAATTTCCTTGCTCATGGCTTCGGCCTTTTTGCTGCGTTCTTCCGATGAAATTAAGCGTTGATTGCCATCCTTGTCTGTTTCAACCAAAAAAGTGCCTGCGGTTTCCAGTTGAGCCAGATTTTCTTTAGCGGTAGAACAGTTTCTTTTCGCCACCTCTTTATTTGAATCAGGGATCGCCTCTGCCTTGGCAGTCGCCTCTTTCTTGCGTTCGTTATCCTTGCCCTGTTTTTTTAATGCTTCCAGACGTTGTTGCGACGCCGCATCAACCGGGGGTGGCGGAGGGACGTATAATGTTTGCGCTGGATTATTTTGTGGACGGTCGCCATAATGGATATTGCCTTGAGCATCAACCCATTTATAGACGCTTTCCGCATACGCCTGCGCCTGCGCCAGAAAAATACTTGAAGAACAAAATATTAGTGTTATTAAAGTGCGGTATTTCATATGCGGGTATCTTGTGTGGGGTTGTGTATAAATAAATAGCGGCCACTTGCTGGCGGGACTTGAGGCGGCGCAGTTTGCGGGCGATAACCTCTGAAAAAAGCCATTGAACCACGATCTCGGAAGCTCAGAAACATGGAGTGAGGATTATTTGAGATGATTCATTATTGCCAGGTCGTCATGCCGTGACGTTTCCAGATGTTAATAACTTACCCGCCCCGGATACTGCCGCCCAGGCGCACAGCGACCGGCTGTGCGCGCTGATCTGTGATGAGATCGCAGCCAGTGGCGGGCAGATTAGCTTTGCCCGGTATATGGCGTTGGCGCTGTATGCGCCTGGTTTGGGCTATTACAGCGCCGGGGCGCACAAGCTGGGTGAAGCCGGGGATTTTGTGACGGCGCCGGAGTTGTCGCCGCTGTTTTCACGCTGTGTGGCGCGGCAGTGTCAGCAGGTGTTGGGGCATTTGGGCGGTGGCGATATTCTGGAGGTGGGCGCGGGGTCGGGGGTGATGGCGGCGGATGTGCTGGCCGAACTGGAGACGCTGGGTTGCCTGCCGGAGCATTATTTTATTCTGGAGGTGAGCGCTGATCTGCGGCAACGCCAGCAGCAAACGGTGGCGGTGCGGGTGCCGCATCTGGCGGAAAGGGTGCGCTGGATCGATACGCTGGATACGCTGCCTGCTGCCGGGTTTCAGGGGGTGGTGCTCGCCAATGAATTGCTGGATGCCATCCCGATCCATATATTTCGCGTGGCCGCTCCTGAGCTGTATGAGCGTTATGTGGCATGGGACGACGGGCGGTTTGTCTGGTGTGACGGCCCATTAAGCGATGCGCGATTGGCGGAGCGCATTGTTACGCTGGTAGATGAGCAAGGCAAGTTCGTGCCGGGCTATATCTCAGAGATCAATCTGGCGGCCGAGGATTGGCTGCGTAGTATTGCCGCGCTGTTAACGCGTGGGATGGTGCTGCTGATTGATTACGGTTTTCCGCGCCATGAATATTATCATGCGCAGCGCAGCGCTGGCACGTTGATGTGTCATTACCGTCATCGCGCGCACCCTGATCCGTTGATTTTGCCGGGGTTGCAGGATATTACCGCGCATGTTGATTTTACGGCGCTGGCTGAAGTAGCCAGTGAGATGGGGCTGGCGGTGGCGGGGTTTACCACGCAGGCGTATTTTTTATTAAGTAGCGGCCTGAGTGAAATGGCGGTGGCATCTGATCAGGCTGATGTGCGGCAGCATCTGGTGTTGGCGCAGCAAGTGAAAAAACTCACGCTGCCGAGTGAAATGGGTGAGCTGTTTAAGGTGATGGCGCTGACGCGTGGTGTTGATGTGCCGCTGCTGGGGTTTACGTTTCAGGATCAGCGGCGGCGTTTGTAATGGGTGTTATTGACCCGGTCAGATAAAGTTTTAACTTGCTACCTCATGACGCCGGGTACATTTTACGTCAACGGAACGAGGGGGATGTCATTTCGACCAACGGGAGAAATCCGTGGAGATCTCACACCTTCATTCGAGACAAGGATTTCTCCCGTTGGTCGAAATGACAGCGGAATAGGAGCCCACGATCCCCGTCAGCGGTTTTTATAACCCCAACGCCCGTGACTGACACGATCCAGGCCCGCAATGTCTTGATGATGGCCCACCTCTTGATAGCCGTAGTCGTGCAGTATCTGCGCCACGGCGTGGCCCTGGTCATGGCCATGTTCCAGCAGTAGCCAGCCCTTGTTGATCAGGTGCTGGCGGGCGGTTGCTGCCATCGTGCGGATGTCACTCAGTCCATCGACGCCAGATGCCAGGGCGCTGAGTGGCTCAAAACGAATGCTGGTTTGAACCAGCCGCGGATCCAGCGTGCTGACATAGGGTGGGTTTGAGACGATCACATGAAACTCATCCCCTTGCAACGGCGCAAACCAGTCACCCGCGCGAAATTCAATGTTGGTAATGCTGAGTGTTGCTGCATTACGGCGCGCCACAGACAGGGCGGCGGGGGAACGATCGGTGGCGATCACGTGGCAATGGGGACGTTCACGGGCAATGGCAAGTGCGATAGCGCCCGAGCCGGTGCCTAAATCAAGTATGCGCCATGCACTGTCTGCGGGGATGCGTTGCAGCGCAAGTTCCACCAGCAATTCGGTTTCGGGGCGCGGGATCAGGGTATCGGGTGTGACTTCCAGCGTCATCGACCAGAATTCGCGGTGGCCAGTGAGATACGCGACCGGTTCTCCGGCAGCACGTCGCGTTATCAATATGTTAAACAGTTGCGCCTGGGCGTCGTTCAGCACGCGTTCTGGCCAAGTGTGCAGATGGCTGCGCGTGCAGTTCATAACAAAGCTCAACAGGGCTTCGGCATCCAGGCGTGCGACTGTGGGGTCGGCATTTGCAGAACCTTTCGCTATCGCTCTTTCCTGTGCGGCTACAAGGCGTTGCGTGGCATGTTGTAATGCTCTAATGATTGAGAGAGGTAGGGTCATTAGGGATGTGGCGCTGGAGGTCTTGTTATAGGCACAGTAATCGCGTACAGTTTAGCATGACTTAACCTGTTTTTAATTGAATGATGCACAGATTACGCACCCTTTTGATCGGCCGCTCCAGCGCATCCTGCGCGCATGGCACTCGTCCATTCATGGACATCGCACGATGCCGGGAGCGACCGCTCACCGCACTTGGGCGTTCTGCCCGGCAAAAGTACGCCATTCTGGTGGCGGTAGCACTGCTGTTTGCGCAATTTGTGCTGATTGCGCATCAAATTGACCATCAATCGCATGAATCGCACGCATCCAAGACGCTGTGTCACCTGTGCCTGACGGCGCAGCATCTGGGTAGCACCCCCATCAGTAAAGATAACCCTCCCGTCATTGTTCATGGGCAGGATAGCATTGCCTTTTCGGCCGTTGTGGGTCTGTTGAGTTCACGGATTATCACCGGTTTTTTCGCCCGCGCCCCGCCTTTCTTTCTCCACGCTTAAAAAAATAGTTGTTTGTGTAATATCGCTGGCGGGGTTAGCCCTGCCGGTCATCTATTTCGTGGAGAATGCTATGAAACATCACCTTGTTTTAATGGGGCTGCCCCTGCGCGTCCTGCGCCCGCAGCATTGGTACATCCGTGTACGGCATATGATTGCGGCTGCGTCGATGGCGGCTATCACATCCGCCGCTGCCGCTCAGGATCCAACTGCAGCCCTTTCGGCCAATGCCTTTAATCCTGCCATTTCGTTAATTTTGTCGGGAACCTACACCCATTTGTCGCAGGATCCAGCGACGTATGCTCTACCCGGGTTTGCCGTGGGCGATGCGGCCAGTCCCGGCCAACGGGGTTTCGGCATCAGCCCGACCGAGTTGCATCTGGGCGCCAATATCGACCCTGATCTGTACGGGGCGATGGCACTGATCATTAATCCCGACAACACGGTCGCGCTGGAAGAGGTTTATTTTCAAACCACCAGTCTGGGTCATGGTGTGACAGTAAAGGGCGGGCGGTTCTTCTCCGGGATCGGCGCGATTAACCAGAAACACCCGCACGCGTGGGACTTCATTGATGAGCCGCTGGTCTATCGCGCATTTCTGAATTTTCAGTATGGCGACGACGGCCTGCAGGTGCGCTGGATCGCGCCGACGGAAACCTTTATCGAACTGGGCGGCGAGATATTAAAAGGCAGTGGTTTCGTGGCCGGCGGTAATGAGAAAAACGGCGTCGGTGCGTACAGCCTGTTCGCCCATATTGGCGGCGATGTGGGCGTGAGCCAGAGTTGGCGCGTGGGGGGAGCTTTGCTGAACGCCGCTCCACGTGGTCGTGAGTCGGGCGACATCGCTGCAGATCTGCCGGATCGATTCAGCGGCGATAGTCGGTTGTGGACGGCGGACTTTATCTGGAAGTGGGCGCCCAATGGCAATCCCAGGCTCAGGAATGCCGTGATCCAGGGCGAGTATTTTCGACGTGAAGACGATGGTTCAATGAGTGGGGCAGTCTCCGGCATCAGCGGCGATTACCGTGCCCGGCAATCCGGCGCGTATCTGCAGGGTGTATATCAGTTCATACCGCGCTGGCGGGCAGGACTGCGCTATGACGTGTTGGCGACACATGAATTGAATGACGCCAGCGGCGCACTCGCTGATCTTGATTACAGCCCGTCACGGGCCAGCGCCATTCTGGAGTTTGCCAAAAGCCCATTCAGCCGCTTCCGGCTGCAATACAACGCCGATCAGTCGCGGTCAAGCAACGTCGATCATCAGGTATATGCGCAGTATCAGCTCAGCCTCGGCGCACACGGTGGACATCAATTTTAGGTTCGGGTATGTCATTTCGAACGAAGTGAGAAATGACAACTGAAATTATGGACTCTTAAAAAATTGGCTAAATCTAAAAACGGCAATAGGAAATCGACATGAAAAAGATCATAGGTGTGTGTTTATTGTTGATATTGGGTCAGTCCGGAATAAACGAGGCACGGGCGGCATTGCAGGTGATGGCCTGTGAGCCGGAATGGGGTGCGCTGGCAAGGGAGATTGGTGGTGAAGATGTGGTTGTTTATACTGCGACCACTGGCCTGCAAGACCCGCACCTGATTGAAGCTCGCCCCAGCCTCATCGCCCAGGTCAGGCGGGCTGACATGCTGGTATGCACCGGTGCTGATCTTGAGGCCGGATGGTTGCCGCTGCTGTTGCGGCAGGCTGGCAATCCCCGCGTGCAGCCCGGTACGCCGGGATATTTCGAGGCCGCCAGTGTTGTGGCCAAGCTGGAAATCCCGACGCGCCTGGATCGCAGCGAGGGGGATGTTCATGCGGCGGGCAATCCCCATATCCAGACGGATCCGCGTAATATCGCCCGGGTGGCGGAGGCACTCAGCAAGCGGTTAGGTGAGGTTGATTCCACTCATGCCGCCGCTTACCAGGCGCGCCACGCCGCCTTTTCCGCCAAGTGGAACACGGCCATGCAGCGTTGGGAAAAACTGGCGGCGCCGCTCAAGGGTGTGGCTATCGTGGTGCAGCACCGGGGTTTTCCCTATCTGAGCAACTGGTTGGGTTTGCGCGAGATCGCGACGCTGGAACCCAAGCCTGGCATTGAGCCCAGCAGCGCCCATTTGAGTACTGTGCTGGCGCAGTTACAGCGGCAACCGGCAAAAATGGTGATTCATGCCGCCTATCAAGGGGGACGCGCTTCGGCGTGGCTGGCCGGCCGGGCCAATATCCCGGTGGTGGAGTTGCCTTTTACCGTGGGTGGCACGGCCGAGGCGCAGGACTTGTTCAGCCTGTTCGACGATACCCTGCAGCGTTTGCTGAAGGCCGTGAAGTGAACTTTACTGCTTTGGACTGGAGTATGCTGGATTGGAGTATCTTGGGCCCGGCGTGGTTAGCCGGGCTGCTGATACTCGCCACCCATGTGCCGTTGGGCCAGCAGGTGCTGGCGCGCGGCATCATTTTCGTTGACCTCGCCATCGCCCAACTGGCTGGGCTGGGCGTGATTGTCGCCAGTGCACTGGGATGGGAGGCGCAGGGCTGGCAGACGCAGGTTGCTGCGGTCAGCACCGCCATGCTCGGCGCGTTGTTGTTAAGCTGGAGCGAACGGCGCTGGCCGCAGATACAAGAGGCGCTGATCGGCGTGTTATTTGTGCTGGCGGCTACCGGGGCGGTGGTGCTGATCAGCAATGACCCGCACGGCGGTGAGCACCTCAAAGATCTGCTGGTGGGGCAAATTCTGTGGGTGATCCCCTCCGATCTGGTGCCGGTGGCGGTGCTTTATGCCGTGGTGCTGGCGTTGTGGTTTGGCACGCGTGAACGTCTCGGTAGTCTGGGGTTTTATATGCTGTTTGCCGTCATCGTCACCGCTTCGGTGCAACTGGTGGGCGTGTATCTGGTGTTCGCCAGCCTGATTATTCCCGCATTGGCAACACGCGGCTATAAAAAAGCGCCACTACGATTAGTGCTGGGATACGCGCTGGGAGGTATGGGTTATGCCGCTGGATTGGCATTATCGGCCTTCTTTGATCTTCCGGCGGGTGCAATTATTGTCTGGATGCTGGCGCTGTTGGGTATGTTACTCGCTATGGTGAGCTGATTTAATTAAACTCTGAATGTGTGTCATTTCGAGCGAAGCGAGAAATCTTGCCCATGGTCAATAATGGCAAACATTGAAACGGTCAAACAACATCAAAGATCTCCTCACATTCGTTCGAGACAAGGATTTCTCCCTGCGGTCGAAATGACAGCCAGCACATATCAGAAGTTCCTTGAATTCTTGCTCACACACAAGCCATAGCTGATAAACTTGCCGCTATGATTACCTTACGCAATGCTTCATTACGCCGTGGCAACCGGGTGTTGCTGGACGATGTGTCGCTGATTATTTATGCCGGCCAAAAGGTGGGTATTACTGGCGCCAATGGCACGGGCAAGTCCAGCCTGTTTGCGTTGCTGCGCGGTGAGATTCATACTGACAGTGGTGATCTTGATATTCCACCACGCCTTACCATTGCGCATGTTGCCCAGGAAATTGCGACGCTGGATCGCCCCGCCATTGACTATGTTATTGATGGCGACGCCGAATTACGCGACATCGAAGCGCAACTCGAACTGGAGACAGATAACGGCAAACTCATTGCCGCGCTGTATGCCCGCTATGAAAATTGTGGTGGCTACACGGTGCGGGCGCGCGTTGCGCAGTTGCTCAGTGGGCTGGGTTTTGCCGTGCCGGATCACACCCGGCCCGTGCAGTCTTTCTCGGGCGGATGGCGCATGCGGCTTAATCTTGCCAAGGCGCTGATATGCCGTTCTGATTTGTTGTTGCTCGATGAACCTACCAACCACCTCGATCTTGACACGGTGTTATGGCTGGAGCAATGGCTGCTCAGTTATCCCGGTACGTTATTGCTGATTTCGCATGACCGCGATTTTCTGGATAATGTGGTGGACACCATTGCCCACTTCGAACATCGTACGATCACTTTATACAGCGGTAATTACGCGCAATTTGAGCGGCAGCGCGCCGAACGTCTGGCTTTGCAGCAAGGTTCCTATGAAAAACAGCAGCGTGAAATTGCGCACATGGAGGATTTCGTCGCACGCTTTCGCGCCAAGGCCAGCAAGGCGCGCCAGGCGCAAAGCCGTTTGAAAGCGCTGGATCGCATGACGGTGATTGCTGCCGCGCATGTTGATTCACCGTTTCAGTTCAGCTTCCGCGAACCTGCCAAATATCCCTCGCCGTTATTGCGTCTGGATGAAGCGGATGCTGGCTACAATGATGTGGTCGTGCTGAAGCAGATCAAACTGATACTCGAGCCGGGTGAACGGCTCGGCATCCTGGGGCGCAACGGCGCGGGTAAATCCACACTCATCAAACTATTGGCAGGTGAGCTATCCGTGTTGAACGGCCAGCGCATTGAAGGGCAGAATTTGCGTATCGGTTATTTCGCGCAACACCAGCTTGAGCAATTGAATCCCGCGCAGAATGCCTTGCAGCACATTCAACAGGTTGACTCGCAGGCCGCCACCGAACAGGAGATGCGCAGTTTTCTCGGTGGATTCGGCTTTGTCGGTGATGACGCGCTGCGGTTGGTTGCGCCGTTTTCCGGCGGTGAAAAGGCGCGTTTGGTGTTGGCGCTGCTGGCCTGGCAACGTCCCCATCTATTGCTGCTCGACGAGCCTACCAACCACCTTGATCTCGACATGCGCGATGCGTTGACCCTTGCCCTGCAGGAATATCAAGGCGCTGTAGTGGTGGTGTCGCATGATCGCTACCTGCTGCGCACTCTGGCGGATCGGTTGGTGCTGGTAGCAGATGGCCGTGTTACAGCCTTTGATGGTGATCTGGAAGATTACCGCGTCTGGCTAAGTCAGACCCAGAATGCATCGCAAAATCTCGCCAAGCCCACACCTAAAACTACGTCACCTACAGTTGATGCCAAGGCACAAGCGCGGCTGTTAACCCAACAGCGCCGTCTGCTGGAAAAACGTCTGGTTGAGATTGAAAAACAGCTCAGCCGTTTGCATGAAGAAAAAACTGTATTGGAGACCTGGCTGGCAGATGCCGCCAGTTATCAGCCTGAAAATACCACGCGGCTGAAAGAAACTGTCGCAAAACAGGCGCAGGTTGTGGAACAATTACAGCAGATCGAAGACCAATGGCTGGAAGTCAGTGAGGCACTGGCGCCTGCGTAATGGCATTCGGTTATTGTAAGGAGGCACCATGAGCCGTACCCTCATCATTATCGGCATCGTCCTGGTGATATTGGGCCTACTCTGGCCGTGGTTGCAGAAATCAGGCTTAGGCCGCTTGCCGGGGGACATCGCCCTGGAGCGCGAAAACTTTCGTTTTTATTTCCCCATTACCACTTCTATTATTGTTAGTATCGTCATCACATTGTTGTTCTGGCTGTTCAGGAAGTGATTATGAGTATAATGGATATTGCCTTGCTGAAACGTCTCGAGCCAGTGGCATCGCTCGCCCCAGAGCAGCTAGAGTATATTTTGATGTACAGCAAGATTGAAAAATGCGCGCCTGGCACCTGTCTGTTTCGCCAGGGCGATGAAGATTTCACCATGCTGTACCTGTTGCGGGGTGAAGTCGAGCTGACCTCTGGGAATGGCGCGGACAACACTGTAATCAGTGCGAACTTCGAGGAAGATAACGCGAATTTACACCCCATTGCCACAGATCAACCGCGCCGTATCACCGCCACCACGCTTACTGAAGCCGAGGTGATTCGTCTGAACTCTGACCTGGTTGAAACCATGATGGTGTGGGATCAGTTTATGCGCCGTGAACCGGAAATTATCATGAGCGTGGAAGGAGTGATTAACATTGATAAAAGCCAGTGGGTGCAAAAAATGTATCGCTCGCCGACGTTCCGTCATCTTCCCCCCGCCAATATCGAACAATTGCTGGACAGCCTCGAACCCATTCGCGTCAATGTCGGTGACTTGATTATTCGCCAAGGGGATGCGGGTGATTATTTTTACATGCTCAACGAAGGCACGGCATTGGTGACACGGGTGACTGAAGGCGAGGACGAATCCATCGAGCTCACCGAACTCAGTGCCGGTAGTGGCTTTGGTGAGGCAGCACTGCTTTCTGAGCAGCCGCGTAATGCCAGCGTGTCCATGGTCACTGACGGCGTATTATTGCGTCTGGCGAAGACCGACTTTGTGCGCTTGCTCAACGAGCCAACGCTGCACTGGGTAAAGCACAGCGAACTGCAAGCAACACTCAGCGAGGGTGCGCGGGGGCTGGATGTGCGAACGCCGTCCGAGTTTGCGCATGGCCACTTGCCGGGGTCGATCAACATTCCCATTCAGGAATTACATCAGCGCATCAAAGAACTTGATAAGGCGCAAAGCTATATCTGTTATTGCGAAGCGGCGCGGCGCAGCTCTGCCGCCGCTTTTATTCTCGGGCAATACGGCATTAATGCCAGCGTACTCAAGGCGGGGTTGGATAGCTTGCCTGACAAAAAGCTGCTGGTGAAAAACTAGGAGCCTGCGCGTCCTCCACGATCCAATAGCTTCTTCAGGATTATAAAAATAACAAAATCACTGTATACCGTGCCGCTTTGCCCGCCGCAATAAAAATCAGCGCAAGCCCCCCATGGATGCGCAACCACCCCGCCGCCACACACAGGGGGTCGCCTACAATGGGTAACCAGGAGAGCAGCAGCAATGGACTACCCCATTTTTGCATGCGCTGTATTGCACGCAAGCGCTGTGGCTGGGTAATCTTTTGCGTGGGATAGCGCCACGCAATCATCCGGCCGATCAGCCACGAGCTCATGCCTCCCAGTGTATTACCCAGGGTGGCTACTCCTAACAGCGTCGCATTATCATGCTCGCCGTTAGCCGCTAACAGCGCCAGGATTACCTCAGATCCTCCGGGTAGCAGCGTCGAACCCAAAAAAGAGCTTAAAAATAACCCCCATAGCCCACTTTGGTTAATAATTTCCATCATTATAGGGTCTATATTAGGGTAAAACGGGTATCAAAACCTGATTGAAGGCATTTTTTTGTTAAAATCAGGTGATTTTCATGATAGATCCTGTTTACAATGCCCCAAAATGATATTTTGAGTTTAAAACATACAGATATAGAGCGAAGTGAGAAACCCTTGATATTACCCTTAAACGTCCGTGCCTTGGGGTATTGCGACTATGAGCCGGTATGGCGTGCCATGCAGGAATTTACTGCGGCGCGCACTGCAATAACGGCCGATGAGTTGTGGCTGGTTGAGCACGCGCCAGTGTACACCCAGGGAATGAACGGCAAGCCCGAGCATCTGCTCGATGTGGGCGATATTCCGCTGGTGCAAACGGATCGTGGTGGACAGGTAACCTATCACGGGCCCGGCCAGATTGTGGTCTATGTGCTGATTGACCTGCGCCGCCGAGGTTGGGGGGTGCGGCAGTTGGTGGGTCTTCTGGAACAGGCGGTTATTGACCTGCTGACCAGCTACGGCATTGCCGCCCACACCCGCCGCGATGCGCCCGGAGTCTATGTGCAGGGCAGGAAAATCGCCGCCCTCGGGCTGCGGGTACGCCACGGATGCAGCTATCATGGCCTGAGCCTCAATGTAGCCATGGATCTGGTGCCCTTCCAGCGTATCAATCCCTGCGGTTATGCGGGGCTTGAGGTTGCGCAGGTGTGTGATGAAGGGGTGGCAGATAGTCTGACGGATGTCAGTGCGGCCTTGCTGGCATGTCTGCAACAGCGCCTTTTATAGGGCACTTCTATAAATTCAAATTCCCGTCATTCCCGCGCAGGCGGGAATCCAGAAGTTATTGATTTATCATCTGCTTTAGAAAACTGGATTCCCGCCTGCGCGGGAATGACGCATTTATAGAAGTGCCCTATAGATTAGGAAATTCAATGGTATAATTGCACCTATGACTATATTCAACAATGATGACATTCCAGTGCAGGCGCCCAATCCTCTCAAGGGTCAGTCCAAGGTATCGCGCATTCCCGTGAAAGTGGTGCCTGCGGTGACGCCATTGCGCAAGCCAGCATGGATACGCGCGCGTTCGCCGAATAGCCCCCAGGTTGTGCGGCTCAAAACCGTGTTGCGCGAACACAAGCTGCACACGGTGTGTGAAGAGGCATCGTGCCCTAATCTCGGCGAATGCTTCGGACATGGCACCGCCACCTTCATGATCATGGGCAACATCTGCACGCGGCGCTGCCCATTTTGCGACGTGGCGCATGGCAAGCCTAACGCGCTGGATGCCGACGAACCGGAAAATCTGGCGCGTACCATTGCCGCGATGGGGCTGAAATATGTAGTGGTAACTTCGGTAGACCGTGACGATTTGCGCGATGGCGGTGCGGCGCATTTTGCCGCCTGCATTCAGGCGATACGGCAACATGCGCCGCACACCAAGCTGGAAATTCTGGTGCCGGATTTTCGCGGCCGCATGGATGTGGCGCTGGAGATATTAAATAATAATCCGCCGGATGTGTTTAACCACAACCTCGAAACCGTGCCGCGTCTCTACAAGCAAGCGCGCCCTGGTTCTGACTATGCGTGGTCGTTGGCGCTGCTGAAGCGTTTCAAGCAACAGCACCCGACACTACCCACTAAATCAGGTGTGATGCTGGGTTTGGGTGAAACACTGGAGGAAGTGCAACAAGTGATGGTTGATTTGCGCGCCCATGGTTGCGACATGCTGACCCTGGGGCAATATCTGCAACCTAGCCAGCATCACTTGCCGGTAGCGCGTTATGTAACGCCGCAGGAGTTTGATGAGCTGGCTGACGTGGGCCGCGCACTGGGTTTTGTTAATGTCGCCAGCGGGCCGATGGTGAGGTCATCGTATCATGCGGATTTGCAGGCGGTTAGCGCGCTTCCCGCTGCGACAGAAAGCTAATCAAATGATCAGCGTCGATGCGAATCCCGACATGTTCACCAATTACATGGTCGTGATGGCTGGGAAATAATGCCAGCACTTTGTTGCCGCTCGCCAGCTTTAATGTGTACATGATGGACGCGCCTTTGAAGGCTTTGTTGATGACCTCGCCGCGTAACGCGCTGCTCTCATCGGTCACCACATCATCTGGGCGCAATAACACATCCACTTCAGATCCTACGGGCCATAAATAGGCGCGGTCGCCGCGAATAATGCCGACATCGGTTTCTACTGCATCAGGTGTTACCAGCGTGCCGGGTAAAAATACCCCTTGACCAATAAAGTCTGCGACAAAGCGGTTGACCGGTTCATGGTAAAGATTAAACGGCGTATCCCACTGTAAAATATTTCCCTGGTTCATGATGCCCACCACATCACCCAGCGCAAATGCCTCTTGCTGGTCATGCGTTACCAGAATCGCGGCAATGTTCTGGCTTTTAAGAATGTCGCGCACTTCCAGTCCCAGCCGTTCGCGCAGTTCAATATCCAGATTTGAAAACGGCTCGTCCATAAGAATTAAATCGGGCTGCGCCGCCAGGGCGCGCGCCAGGGCAACGCGTTGCTGCTGGCCACCAGACAACTCATGCGAGTAGCGTTTTTCCAGGCCACCCAAGCCTACTAGCTCCAATAATTGCAGCACAGTTTTTCTCCGTGCATCTTTAGTTTGTTTGCGCAGGCCAAAGCCAATGTTGCTCTCAACATCCAGGTGCGGAAACAGTGCGTAATCCTGGAACACCATGCCCAGGCGGCGTTGTTCGGGCGGCACCGCGTAATTGTTGCGTGACACACTTTGGCCGCGCAACACTATTTCGCCCTTATAAACAGGCTCAAAACCGGCGATAGCACGCAGCACCGTCGTTTTACCGCAACCGCTCGGGCCCAGCAGACACGCCAGCGTACCGGGATTCAAGTGCAGGGAAAGATCATGCACGACGGTGTGGCTGTCGTAACGGCATTCGATATTCTTGATTTCCAGCAGGGGGGTCATTTTTGTTAGAAATCTCTGTTCCATGTCATTTCGGGCGTAGCGAGAAATGACAGCGCGCTGCGACCCAGGCTCACTGTTTCACGAGCAACAATTCCAGCAAGGCTTTTTGTGCGTGCAGGCGATTTTCTGCTTCATCCCACACCACGCTTTGCGCGCCGTCGATCACGTCCGCGCTGACTTCTTCGCCGCGATGCGCGGGCAGGCAGTGCATGAACAGGGCATCGGGATTGGCATGAGCGATGATTTCTGCGTTGACCTGGTAAGCAGCGAAATCACGCAGGCGTTTTTCCTGTTCTTCTTCCCAGCCCATGCTGGTCCAGGTGTCGGTGACAATCAAGTCAGCGTTTTTCGCGGCTGCGCGGGCATCACTCGCCAGCGTTACGTGTGCGCCGCCGCTTTGCAGGATATTTTGATCGGGTTCGTAACCTTTGGGACAGGCGATGCGCAGATGAAAATCAAACTGCCCTGCGGCGCTGATGTAGGTGTTGCACATGTTGTTGCCATCGCCGATCCACGCCACTGTTTTGCCCGCGATGTCGCCGCGCTGTTCAACCCAGGTTTGCATGTCTGCGAGTAACTGGCAGGGGTGCCATTGATCGGTGAGCGCATTAATCACCGGCACGCGTGAGTATGCAGCGAAGCGTTCGACGATGTCGTGCGCGTATGTGCGGATCATGATGACATCGACCATGCTGGATAACACCCGCGCCGTGTCTTCCACCGGCTCGCCACGACCAAGTTGCGTGTCGCGTGGTGACAGAAAAATGGAACTGCCGCCGAAGTGCGCCATGGCGGTTTCAAATGACACGCGGGTGCGGGTAGAGGATTTTTCAAACACCATGCCCAGCACTTTATTTTTCAGGGGTTCATAAAGTACGTTCGCATTGCGCATTTTTTTCAGCGCGATGGCGCGTTCGACCAGGCCGCGCAACTCGGCGGGGCTTAAATCCATGAGTGTAAGAAAATGACGTAATGCCATGGGTGTGCTGTTCCGTTCCGTTTCAGTGCGATGGCACGTTCAATTTCAGCGCGATGGCGCGTTTAATAAAGCTAAGCGGCGCCAGCAGTTTCGCTATTGGCAAAGTCGCGCACGACTGCCGCAACACCTTCGATAATCAGATCGGCTTCAGCATCGCTGAGGGTGAGTGGCGGCAGCAGGCGAATCACGCGCTCAGCGGTGACATTAATCAGCAGGCCGCGCGCGCGCGCCGTGTGAATCAGCGCTGCACACGGGCGATTGAGTTCCACGCCGATCATCAAACCCTTGCCGCGTATCGCGGTAACGTGTTTGCAATCGCGCAAGGCATGATTCAAGCCGCTGAGTAATCGCTCGCCCAATGCAGCGGCGCGCGCCACCAGTTTTTCCTGTTCGATGGTGGTGATCACCGCCAGCGCGGCCGCACACGCCAGCGGATTGCCACCAAAAGTAGAGCCGTGCGAACCAGGCTGCAACATCTCAGCCGCCTCACCGCGCGCCAGACACGCGCCAATCGGCACGCCGTTACCCAGTGCCTTGGCAACGGTAATCACGTCCGGGATAGCATTGGTATGTTGATAAGCAAACCAGCGCCCGGTGCGGCCCATGCCGGTTTGAATTTCATCGAGCATCATCAGCCAGCCGTGTTCATCACACAAGGCGCGCACGCCCGCCAGATAATCATCTGCCGGAATGTGTACGCCGCCTTCGCCCTGCACTGGTTCGACTAACACCGCCACAATATTCGCGCTGTTGCGCGCTACGGTGCGCATCGCTTCGAGATCGTTATACGGCACGCGTACGAAACCTTGCACCAGCGGTTCGAAGCCCGCCTGGATCTTGCGGTTACCGGTGGCGGTGAGCGTGGCCAGCGTGCGGCCGTGAAAGCTGTTTTCGGCAACAATAATGGTCGGTGTGGCAATGCCACGGCGGTGGCCGTGCAGGCGTGCGATTTTAATTGCCGCTTCGTTGGCTTCAGCGCCGGAGTTGCCAAAAAATACCTTGTCCATGCCTGCGATGCGCGTGAGTTGCGCGCCCAGCTCTTCCTGCAGGGCGATGCCGAAATGGTTGGAGGTATGCACCAATCGTCCGGCCTGCTGGCAAATCGCCGCCGTGACAGCGGGATGAGCGTGCCCCAGTCCGCACACCGCAACGCCACTGAAGGCATCCAGATATTTATTGTTTTGCGTATCCCACAGCCAAGCGCCTGCGCCCCGTTCAAAGGTCACGGGCTGACGACCGTAGGTATTCATGAGTGACTCCGGCATGTGTTTGTACCATCCATCCCAAAAAAACAAAAGGCAGTCCAAAGGACTGCCAGTGAAATGCCAAACGATAATATTAACCCCTAACTTTGGCATAGTAAACACCAAAGTTAGGCGTTAAGGTGACGCGAACCTTATGCTGCCAGGTTTTTCGCGGCAAAGTCCCAGTTCACGAGGTTCCAGAACGCAGTGACGTAGTTAGCACGGGCGTTACGGTAATCCACGTAATAGGCGTGTTCCCACACGTCGCAGGTGAGCAGGGGCTTCTGGCCGGCGGTGAGCGGGCAGGCGGCATTGCTGGTGCTGACAATCGCCAGCGAGCCATCCTTGTTTTTCACCAGCCACGCCCAGCCTGAGCCGAAAGTAGTGAGGGCAGTTTGGGTGAAGGCCTTTTTGAACTCTTCAAACGAGCCAAACGCCTTGTTGATCGCATCACCCAGCGCACCCGTCGGCGCGCCGCCGCCTTGAGGGCTGAGGCTGTGCCAGTAAAAGGTATGGTTCCAGATTTGCGCCGCATTGTTGAAAATACCGCCAGAAGACTTCATAACGATCTCTTCCAGCGACATTTTTTCAAATTCGGTGCCTGGAATCAGGTTATTCAGATTCGTGACGTAGGTCTGATGATGCTTGCCATAATGGTATTCCAGCGTTTCGGCTGAAATGTGGGGAGCCAAAGCAGTTTTGGCGTAGGGCAATTCGGGCAGTGTATGCGGCATGGTGTTCTCCTTGAATGTCCGATGGTGTGAGGATGCTTATTTTGAGAATAAGTCTAAGTGAGTGGGGGTGTTATTGCAAGGTGTCAGGCGCTGCTCCCGAGGCCAGAAGCGCGTGGTTTTGGTTAAACACATAATAATAGCGAGTAGATTATTTTAATTGCAAATAAGAATCATTCTCATTAATATATTGTGGTGCGATGCCCGGTGGTTTACCACGCTTGGCATGGGAGATATACGGAAATTATCGAGGAGGAAAGGTGATGGCATATATAATTGATGCTCGATTGGAACGCGGCGCACCTTCATTGACATTAATTGACGCGGTGACGGGTGAGGAACGCCTGCATTGGCGACGCGAGAACATGTCTGGTGGCGAGCGCGCATGGGAAGAGCTGTTTAAGCGGTTGGTGCTGCTTTCCTGCGCCGATCGGCTTGGCGTGGTTCAGCGTGCGAAGCTGCCACTTTTTGGTAATGAATGTTTGGAGTGTACGGCTTGCGTTGATCTGAATATGTCACTGCCCACACAGGGGGATATACAGTTGACATATCCATCGAAGCAGCTATAATTGGATACAGGTTCGGGATATACGAGGTGTTGATATGGCAATTGCACATACAAAAGTGTTCAAAAGCAACCGCAGTCAGGCGGTTCGGCTCCCCAAGTCAGTGGCGTTGCCAGAAAACATCCAGGCGGTGGATATCGTGGCGATCGGCAATACGCGCCTTATTACACCGGCAGGGGGTGCATGGGATAGCTGGTTTGAGGGGGATGGGGTAACAGAGGATTTTATGGTGCAGCGCGAACAGCCCGCCGACCAGGAACGCGAGGGATTTTGATTGTGCTGAAGTATATGCTTGATACCAACATGATGATCTATACAATCAAGAATCGCCCCGAGAAAGTACGGGAGGCGTTTACCCTGCATGAAGGGCAGATGTGCATCTCTTCGGTTACTCTGGGAGAATTAATCTACGGAGCCGAGAAATCATCCCAGGTCGAGAGGAATCTTTCCGTAATAGAGGGATTAGCTGCTCGTCTGGATGTGATGCCGTTTGATGAAAAAGCGGCTGCACATTTTGGTCAGCTCAGGGCCGAGTTGGCTAAGGCAGGCAAATCAATTGGGCCTTATGACTTGATGATAGCCGGACATGCGCGGGCGTTGGGGCTGGTGTTGATTACGAATAACTTGAAAGAGTTTGAGCGGGTTCCGGGGCTTAGATTAGACAATTGGGTGTGAGGAATCATGTGATGTGCGGTATCAGTGGTGAATTGCGTTTTGACGGTGGCGTGCCGGATCAGGTGGCGCTGGCGCGTATGCTGGCGGCGTTGGCGCGGCGCGGGCCTGATAGTGAGGGTTGCTATGTTGCCGGGCCGATTGCGTTGGGGCATCGGCGCTTGTCGATTATTGATTTGTCGGAACGCGCCAATCAGCCGATGATCGACAACGCGCTGGAGTTGACGGTGGTATTTAATGGCACCATCTATAACTACCGTGCGTTGCGTGCCGAGCTGCAAGGGTTGGGGTATCAGTTTTTTTCTGAGGGTGATACTGAAGTTATTATCAAGGCTTACGCGGCCTGGGGTGAGCAGTGTGTAGATCATCTGGACGGCATGTTTGCCTTTGCCATCTGGGATGTGCGTAAACAACATTTGTTTCTGGCGCGTGACCGGCTGGGTATTAAGCCCTTGTATTACACGCGCACTGCAACCCACTTGCGTTTTGCATCTACGCTGCAGGCGTTGCTGGCGGCGGGTGGCGTCGATACGTCGATTGATCCGGTGGCGCTGCATTATCAGCTTACATTGCACGCGGTGGTGCCTGCGCCACACACTATTTTAAATGGCGTGCGCAAATTACCGCCCGCGACCACTATGACAATTAATGCGGCGGGCGTTACGCAATCCAATACTTATTGGCGGCTTGATGCCACGCGTCCTGCGCAACCCAAGAGTGAGACGGAGTGGATTAACGCCACACATGATGCACTGCGTAACGCGGTAAAAAGCCACTTGAGTGCGGCTGATGTGCCGGTGGGTGTGTTGCTGTCCGGTGGCCTGGATTCCAGCTTGCTGGTGGCGTTGCTGGCGGAGGCGGGCGTGGACGATCTGCGCACTTTTTCGGTGGGGTTTGAAGATCAGCCCGAAGAACGTGGCAGTGAGTTTGAATATTCTGATCAAGTGGTGCAGCGATATGCTACGCGCCATCACAAATACAGCATTCCCAACGACGCGATTCTGCAGCGGTTGCCCGAAGCGATACGCGCCATGTCTGAGCCGATGGTGGCGCAGGATGCAGTGGCGTTTTACCTGCTGGCCGAACGCGTGTCGCGTGAGGTAAAGGTGGTGCAAAGCGGGCAGGGGGCGGATGAAGTGTTTGCCGGTTATTTCTGGTATCCGTTGATGCAGGCCGAAACAGGTACGGATCTGGAGCGCTTTCGCAAACACTATTTCGATCGTTCCCATGCTGAATTTCTGGAAACGGTGGCGAGGCGTTATCACGGCGCAGATCATACCTCGGCGCGGGTCGCCAGCTTGCTCGCCCAGCCGCAGGCCGACACTTTTCTGGATCGCGTGCTGCGCATGGATGTGACGATGCTGATCGTCGACGATCCTGTGAAACGGGTAGATAACATGACCATGGCCTGGGGGCTGGAAGCACGGGTTCCGTTTCTGGATCATCATGTTGTCGAGCTTGCGGCACATATGCCACCGGAGCTTAAACTCAGGGAAGGCGGTAAGCACCCCCTCAAGGCGATTGCCCGGGGGTTGTTGCCCGATGCGATTATCGACCGGCCCAAAGGCTATTTCCCGGTGCCGGCGCTGAAATATGTGCGTGGGCCGTTTCTGGAATTTATGCGCACTGTGCTTGGCTCCGAGGCTTGCCGCCGCCGCGAGTTGTTCCAGAATAGCCATATAGACAAGCTGCTGGCCGCGCCAGAGCAATACCTAACCCCTTTACAGGGCAGCAAATTATGGCACTTGGCTTTGCTGGAATGCTGGTTGCAGCTTAATGTAGATGAAATACCCTCATAAAGTACCTGCTTTTTTTATGTGGAATTTACAGGTAAACTCTCCGTCTATCTGTACCCTTGTCATTCCGAGCATAGCGAGGAATCTTAAGATCCCTCACCGCAGTTCGGGATGACAATAAACGCCGTATGCGGCGGGGAATTTGGTTCAAAGAGATTTAAGATGAGGTAACCCAATGGATATTTTGAAAGTTATTGATGAACAGGTCAAAAGTAACCCGATTATTCTTTACATGAAAGGCACCCCCCAATTGCCGCAGTGTGGTTTTTCCAGCCGTACGGCACAGGCGCTCAAGGCCTGTGATGCTGACTTTGCCTTTGTTAACGTACTGGCAAACCCCGACATTTTTGAAAATCTGCCGCGCTACGCCAATTGGCCCACGTTTCCTCAAGTGTATGTCAATGGCGAATTAATTGGTGGCTGCGACATCACGCTGGAATTGTATGAGCGCGGTGAGTTGCAGAAAATGGTGGATGAAGTCAAGGCGAAGAAGTCGGCGGCGTCTTAAATAGAGCGCTGTCATTTCGACCAACGGGAGAAATCCTTGTCTCGAGTCTCGAACGAAGGTGAGGGATCTTTGAGAGATCTTCCAGGATTTCTCCCGTTGGTCGAAATGACACAGGCGGGTACATCTTAAGTATCTCTCAACCACAGGTAGCTGTTGCGCTTTAATCTGATCTTGTGACGGGCTTTTTTCAGTCCTTGATGCCCTGCCAATCCCATCATCACCCCGATTAGTACCACCACCAGTTTACCTCCCGCACCCAGTTTCACAAAAAAGAATGCCAGCGCAATGCATGGCAGCAGCAACACTCTCACCATGGCTTTGATGCTTTCATGCTGCGCAATAAACTGCGCGATGGGTGGACTGACGGCGTAATAAAAATTTACCAGCGCGGTGCCGAAGGCGTGAGGGAGCAGGTAATCATCGCGGAATTCCCGCAGCAAGGTTACGTAAGGTGCCTGATACGAGCCATAGGCGGCGGTTGCAATGAAGCAGCGTTTATCTTTCTGTGGGACGATCGCCGGTATCGGCGTAACCTGAAGTGAGCGCGCGCTTTCGTTGCCATTGGCATCTGTGGCAGTCACGTGATAGGTGTCTCCGGCTGCAACAGACACGTCGCTATATGTGGAAAGATTTACAGTGCTTAGCAATACCCCGTTTTTATACACGCTATAAAAAGCCAGATCGGTTGCGGAAGGCGCGTTCCACTGCAAGCTTGTCCCTGTTCCATTAAGTGTGGCGGTAACATTGGTGGGTGCCGCTGGAGCGAACTCAAGCGTAAGTGCCACATTGCTCAGCGCGTCCACGCTGATATTTTTAATATAGACCCAGGCATTTCCATCAGGAGGTATGGCGGCGGGTACGGTGCGTGGTGTGAAGTGTGCGTTACCGGTTTGGCCGGGAAACGGGTCGCCGCCGCTGCCATCATCGCCACCAAAAGTATGCAATGCGTTGTCGCCGTCGGCTTCAATTAGCTTGATGCCGGGTCGGGCGCGATTATTGTTTACGGTATTGTTGGGTATGCCTTCGGCAATCGCCAATTCATCGACCAGCCAGATTAATAACCCTTCACCGGGCAGGCCTGTATCAAACCCACTTTTACGGCGATTTTCCAGCAAATAATATTGTGTGGGTGTGGTTGGGCTGGCTGGTAATTTGAACAGGGCTTCATTGGTTTCAACTGTTGTTAAGGTTTGCATGCCGGGATCGGTGTCAGTGGAAAATGTTTGTGGCACAACCCATTTAAGATAGACCTTGCTCCATGCTTCCAGATGCGCCGGGGCGCTGCCAGTAATGCCATCTGCGCCTTTGGTATAAATGCCGCCGCCCATGAGTCCCCAGACACCGATGCCATCCCAGTCTGGCGCGAGTGATGTGCTATACAGATCGGGTAGGCCCAGCCAGTGGCCAAATTCATGTACATAGATACCCAGCGGGTCAACCGTGTCACCGTCCTGCGTGCCGGTTTGCGACATGATGAGCGCTTCGGTAATGGAGATGCCATCAACCTTTAATGGTGGGGCGCCTGGGCTGTCGCCCGTGCTGATGCTTGCGTCCGCATAATGCAGTGACCATATATCGCCAGGTGTATTGTTGCTGATGTCAGTTTCTTCACCTGCGCCCGCATGAATGATCATGATGGCGTCATAGGCGGCAAAATCAGTGGTTGCATCGGCTGCTGTCACGCTGTCGAAGATCAGGTTTTCAAGATACGCAGGTGTTTCGTTGCCATACTGCGCCATGGTTTTTGGTAAACGATAAATGGTCGGTGAGACAGTAATATCAAGGGTCAGTTTGCCATAGGACACTTCGGCGTAATAGTTAATCATGGCGAGGCGGTTTTTATTGACCCAATAATCAGCATCGCCCGCGTGGGCATAAGATGGGTCTGCCCATACGCCACTGCCAGTGGTGGTGACGTTGGTATCTACGGGAAAATCCACGCGTAAAAACAGCACTTTTACGGTGGCAGGGTAGGTTGCAGGCGCAAGCGCTCTTGCGCGATTTTGCGCGAGTGCGCGCTGGTGAAATGGCAAACCAGGTTTGCTAATGAAAGGTTCGGGTTTTCCTGAGATATGGGGGGCAGACCATGCCAGCGGTGATGTGGTGAGTGCGAGGCAAGCGGCAAGAAAAATCCATAGACATCTTGTCATACCGCTAATACACAATGCGGTTTCTGCCTTCTGATTTGGCTTGGTACAGCTTGCGGTCGGCGCATTCAATCAGGCTTTCTGGAGATTGCGTCGCGTCTGTACCGGTGGAGACGCATACGCCAAACGATGCCGTCACCGCTAAATCACCAGCGCTGGTTTTAATGGGGCGTTGACCCAAGGCGCAACGGATGCGTTCAAAAATATCGGGATTGATGCGTGCGGCATCGGCGTAATACATGATGATGGCAAACTCTTCTCCACCCATGCGCACTACAGTATCGGTGGGGCGCACGGCGCGGTTCAGGCGCTTGGCAAACGCCACCAGCACTTCATCACCTATTGCATGGCCGTGCGTGTCATTGATATTTTTAAAGTGGTCGATGTCGACAATTGAGAGACAAATTGCACCACCGCGCGCGACGGTTTCCGCCAGCAGTGCCTGCAAATGGGTTTGCATATGGCGACGGTTGCTGAGCCCGGTGAGGGGGTCGGTGGTTGCCATTTCCTGTAATTGCTGGTTGCTGGCAGTGAGATCTTGCGTCATGCCCAGCAGGGAATTTTGCAGCGCGGCGATGCGACCGGCGGCATGAATGCGGGCAATAAGTTCGCGTTCGTTGACGGGTTTGGTCAGGTAGTCATCGACGCCGCGCTCGAAAGCGATCTCCAGATTTTCGATGCCTTCTTTGGCGGTGAACAATATCACCGAGGTGTAGTGATTGTTTTCTTCGTCTTGCTGGCGGATGCGGTCAGTGAGTTCCAGGCCATCCATGCCTGGCATGATCCAGTCTGCCAGCACTATGTCGGCGGGGTGGGCTGCGAGTAATGTCAGCGCTTCGTTGGCCGTGTTGGTGGTGCGTATATTGTGATAACCGTTTTTAATCAGCGCAACACGAATGGTTTCGCAACTGAGCGGCATGTCGTCAGCGACAAGAATGGAGAGGTCATTTCGAATCATATCAATTCCCGCCGGTTGCGTTAACAGTCATTGTCTCATGCTTTTATGGTGTGTCTATTGCCTGCGCGCAATTCGGGGATTGCAGCGTATGCCAACGGTTGACCACGGCACAAAACAGTTGGGCCGTTTTCTGTGCATCATAAATAGCTGAATGCGCTTCTTCATTGTTCCAACCCAGCCCCGCCGCTTGCACGGCCCGCGCCAGCACGGTCTGGCCATAGGCGAGACCACCCAGGGTGGCGGTATCGAAGGTGCTGAAAGGATGGAAAGGGTTACGCTTGATCTTGGTGCGCGCGACGGCGGCATTGAGAAAGCCCAGATCAAAAAACGGATTATGACCCACCAATATGGCGCGTGTACAGCCGTGTTCCTTGATCGCCTTGCGTACTGCGTGGAAGACGGTTTGTAATGCGTCATCTTCGGTTTTGGCGAGGCGAAATGGGTGGTAGGGATCAATGCCGGTGAACGCCAACGCCGCAGCCTCCAGGTTTGCCCCCGCAAACGGTTGCACATGGCAGGCGTGGGTTTCATGGGGGTGTATCAGCCCCGCCTCATCCATGCGCAAGGTCACGGCGGCAATTTCCAGTAACGCATCGGTTTGCGCGTTAAATCCCGCTGTTTCCACATCCACCACAATGGGTAGAAAGCCGCGAAACCGCAGGGCAAACGGAGGCTTGGTAGCGGTGGTCAGGATGTCCTCAGTCATTATCCAGAGTCCAGGCGATGTTCTCATTGGCGCGGAATGGCACTAACACGTCGTCGTTAAGCGTATAAGTGTCAGGGACGCGCCAGGCATTTTTGCGCAAGGTAATACGTGCGCTATTGCGAGGCAAACGATAAAAATCTGGCCCGAAGAAGCTCGCAAACCCTTCCAGCTTGTCCAGCGCACCGGCTTCTTCAAAGGCTTCGGCATACAGCTCAATGGCGGCATGAGCAGTATACATGCCCGCACAGCCGCAACTGGTTTCTTTGGTGGGTCGGGTGTGCGGTGCGCTGTCGGTGCCGAGAAAGAATTTCGGGTTGCCACTGGTGGCGGCGGCTATTAGTGCAAGGCGATGGGTTTCACGCTTAAGCACCGGCAAGCAGTAATAATGCGGGCGTATACCGCCTGCCAGCATCGCGTTGCGATTCAGCAGCAAATGGTGCGCGGTAATTGTCGCGGCCACATTCGGCGATGCAGCCGTTACAAAATCTGCCGCCTCCTGAGTGGTGATGTGTTCGAAGACGATGCGTAACGCCGGAAAGCGCTGGGTCAGCGGAATCAGGTGACGTTCAATGAATACACGCTCGCGGTCAAAGATGTCGATGTTGGCATCTGTCACTTCGCCGTGGATGAGCAACGGTACGCCGTGTTCCTGCATGGCCTCCAGTGCGGGCCAGGTTTTTTCCAGCGCGGTAACGCCGGCATCGGAATGCGTGGTGGCGCCTGCGGGATAAAGCTTCACTGCCGCCACCTGGCCACTCTGCCGGGCACGGATGATTTCCTGTGCCGGGGTATTGTCAGTGAGATACAACGTCATCAGCGGTTCAAAAGACACGCCTACGGGCAGCGTGGCCAGAATCCGCGCCCGGTACGCCAGCGCCAGCTCGGTGGTGGTCACCGGTGGTTTGAGATTAGGCATGACAATGGCGCGCGCAAAACTGCGTGCAGTGTGCGGCACGGTCGTCGCCAGCGCCGCACCGTCGCGCAGGTGCAGATGCCAGTCATCGGGGCGGGTGAGGGTGATGTGTTGCACGGGTATGATCCAATGGCAATAAAAACGATAGTGTTATTTAGGACTTACGCAAAGTTTAAATACCCGTTCGTGGTGAGCCTGTCGAACCACCCGCCCCGCATCCAAAACCCTTCGACAGGCTCAGGGCGAACGGAAGCAGGGTGTTTTGCGTAAGTCATATATTATGGCATTTTTCAGCGTCATAGGCTGTTGAAAAATGCCATCAGGGTCTGTTCCGTGTTAATCCGGTCTATCAGATTGAATTTTATCCTTGAGAGCCCGCACCTTCGCCACCTGCTCACGCAGCGCCGCCTCGGGTGCCTCGCCGTAGCGTTTCACCACCTCGTCGAAGAGGACGATGGCCTCTTCGCTGCGTTGCAGTTGGCCGAGGGTGACGCCCTTGTTGGCCAGCGCCTTCGCTACCGGTTCGCGCAGCGCCGCCTCGGGCGCGTCGCCGTAGCGTTTCACCATTTCGTCGTAGGCGGCAATTTCCTCTTCGCTGCGTTGCAATTGGCTGAGGGTAATGCCCTTGTTGAGCAGTGCCCTCGCTTTATCCACTGGTGTCTCGGCAATCTCCCCGGCCTTGCTGAAATATTCAAGGGCGAGGGCGGGTTTTCCTTGCTCGAAGGCCTGTATGCCCAGCAGGTTCCAGTCTTTGAAGCGGTAATCCTTGGGCGGGACAGAGGCGAGATCCTGAACAGCGTTTTCCATATCCCGTTGCTGTGCGGGGGTCGACGGTTGATTGAGCGTGCGGGCAGCGAATTTTGCGAGGCGTTCTTCCTGCTCCTTATTCAAAGACCGGTGTTTCTCATTCAGAGACTGCGTTTCTTGATGCGTTTTTTCCAGTGCTCTGATCTGATCGTTTCCGGCCTTCTTGATGTCTTCAATCTCTTTCTCCGCTATGGGTCTGAGGGTTTCCCCGACATACTTTTCCGCTTGGCGCTGGAATTCTTTTTGCGCTTCCTCTTTTGCGGTATGCACGGCCTCCCTGGTGGCTCGAATAGTGACAACCAGCACTACGGCCGTGACCAATATGCCGAAAAACCCGATCATCAATCCCAGATCGACAATGCGCTCGTCCTGAATCTGCAAACGCTCTTTGAAAAACTCGAGCTTTTGCTGTTGAAGTTTGAGGTCGGTGGATACATCGCCGACGGTCGGTAGGGCGTGTGCGGTGGAGGTTTCGCTGGCTGCTGATGGCAACGCATCCGGTTGCGCCGCCAGCACCGGCAAGGCCGACAACAGCAACGCGCACAAAAAGGCCGTGACGATTTTTTTCATACCCGCTCCCGTTGTGTCTGGATCATCGGTTGTTCCCGTCAATATTTTCTCTGAAAATAGTGTACTTGGAATTTGAGCGTGTGATAGATGATTTTAATTATATCGATTTTTATGGATACGTTCATATTATCCCAGATTGTCCCACGCCCCAAAACCGTTCGCCCTGAGCCTGTCGAAGGGCCGTTCATGTTTCGACAAGCTCACCACGAACGGCGGTGTGTGCTCTATTTCGCTTGATGGATAATCTGGGGTTATGGAAGATTACCGCCCCATCAAGCAGGCCAACAGCTTCTCATCCTCCAAACGCTCCAGAAACCACGCCAGTGCCTTGCCAGTGTTACCGCCGCGCCAGGCGATAAACAGGCGCGGTGCTGGGGCAGGGCAGGCGACCTCTTTCATGATCAGCCGCCCGGTGAGCAAGTCATCTTCGACTAACGAGCGCGGCACGAACCCCACTCCGAGTCCCAGGCGGTGTGCCTCCAGTTTGGTGCGCATGCAGGGCACGGTAAGCACGTCCTGCCCAGTCAGTAAATACGAAGTGCGCGGTGGCAGGTTGCGTGAGCTGTCGGCAACGGCTATGGCGCGGTGTTGCAATATATCTTCGCTGGTAAGGAGGGCGGTTGCGCTGGCGAGCGGGTGGCCGGGTGGCACTACAAACACAAATTCCATGTCGCCGAGCAAGCGTGTCGCATAGCCGCCGCCTGGCGGCCCTTCGCCACTGGCGCCAATCACTAAATCGGCGCGCCCTGCCGCCAGTGCTTCCCATGAGCCACCGAGCACCTCGGTGATGATACGCAGTTGCGTGCCGACATTTCCCGCATAAAAATCAGCAACCAAAGGATATATTCTGGAAAGTGGAATCAAATCGTCCATCGCGAGGGTCAGTTCCGCTTCCCAGCCTGTCGCCACGCGTTTTACGCTGAGTTCCAGTTCTTGAGCGGCGCGCAGCAGGTGGCGGCCTTCCTGTAACAACTTCTCGCCGGCTGACGTAAGTTTGGCGCGGTGTCCGCTGCGATCAAACAAATCTACTTTTAAATCCTGCTCCAGCTTGCTCACGGTATACGTAATGGCTGAGGGCACACGGTAAAGCTCTTCTGCCGCCGCCGCAAAGCTGCCCTTGCGCGCGATGGCGTCCAATACTGCTAAAGCGTCGAGAGTGAGCCGCATATTCAAATTTACTGAAAGAGTGGTTCGAAATGATTCTGTTTTATAACTATAGGTTTGAGTTTATCATAACTTAAACAGTATTCAGAAATTTTGAAGGAGAACGCCAAATGATCACCTTGCGCAAAAGCCACGAACGGGGTCATGCCAACCACGGCTGGCTCGATACCTACCACACTTTTTCCTTTTCCAGCTATTACGACCCCGCGCAGATGGGCTTTTCCAGCCTGCGCGTGATTAATGATGATCGGGTGGCGGCGAGCGGCGGTTTTCCCACGCACGGACACCGCGACATGGAAATTATTACCTATGTATTGCAAGGGAGTCTGGAGCATAAAGACAGCATGGGGAATGGCTCTGTCATTTACCCCGGTGATGTGCAGCGCATGAGCGCGGGCACGGGCATTACGCATAGCGAGTATAATTCTTCCAGAAGCGAGCCACTGCATTTTCTCCAGATTTGGATTGTGCCTGATCAACTTAATGTCGTGCCCAGCTATGAGCAAATACATTTTACCGCAGAGCAAAAGCGTAATCGTTTACAATTGATCGCATCGCCGGATGGGCGCCACGGCTCAGTGACTATCTACCAGGATGCTTTTGTGTATGCCAGTGTGCTTGATCCGGGACATAGCGTAACGCATGAATTATCCGCGCAGCGCTGCGCTTATGTGCATGTGGCGCGCGGTGAAGTGACACTTAACGGGCGCATGTTAAGTACCGGTGATGGCGCGCGCATCATCGACGAGCCAACGTTGGAATTGCTAACGCACAGCAGCGCAGTCGTTTCCGGCATCCTGCCTCACACGACACTTGAACATCCCTGTTCGGCGGAAGTTTTATTATTTGATTTACTGCAGGACTAACCCATAGGAGAATAAGGAAATGACAGACAAACGGGCAGTGACACAAGTACCAGTTCACGATATTATTGCGCAACGCTGGAGTGGCCGCGCCTTTGATGCGCACAAGCCAGTGGGCCGTGAACATATTATTGCGTTGCTTGAAGCGGCGCGCTGGGCACCGTCGTGTTTCGGCGATGAGCCGTGGCGCTTTATTGTATGGGATAAAAATACCGATGCCGCAGCATGGCAAAAAGCCTTTGCCTGTCTGGGCGAATTTAATCAGCAATGGGTAAAAAACGCCCCGGTATTGCTGTTATCCACCGCCAATAAATTGTTTCGTGAAAACGGTAAACCCAATCGCTGGAGCGAATATGACACTGGCGCGGCGGCTGAAAATTTAAGCCTGCAAGCCACGGCGCTGGGTTTAATGGCGCATCAGATGGGTGGGTTTGATGCCGACAAGACACGACACGCATTTAACATTCCCGCGCAGTATGGGTGCATGGCGATGATCGCCGTGGGTTATCCTGCCGCGCCGGAAACATTGACTGAAGATCTGAAGTTGCGCGAACTGGCGCAACGCACGCGTCGTCCCTTGCGGGAATGTTTTTTTGAAAATGAATGGGAAGCTCCGATAACACTTGATAAGGGTTTTACGTGAATAAAAAATACCTAATAGTAGCCGCCGCCTGTTTATGGTGTACATTCACCAGCGTCAATGCCGCCCCCGTCACCCTGATGTTGGGTAACTTTACGGCGGGTGATAAAACCGGCTGGGAAGAGCAAGTATTTAATGGCAAAACAGAATACGCATTCACGCCCGGAAAAAAGGGTGGACGCGCCTTGCTGGTGCGCAGTGCCGCGTCGGCGTCCGCGTTGCATAAAAGAATGATTATCGACCTCACCAAAACGCCTTATCTAAACTGGGCATGGAAGATTGATAGCACTCTTAAAGGGCTGGATGAAACCACCAAAAAAGGTGATGACTACCCGGCGCGCTTATACGTGGTGATGTCAGGTGGGCTGAAATTCTGGAAAGCTGAAGCAGTAAATTATGTATGGTCAAGCACCGAACGTGCGTCCAATGCCACCTGGCCAAATGCCTATACAGAAAACGTGGTGATGGTGGCCGTGGATTCAGGCGACAGCAAGGTGGGCGCCTGGGTAACGCATAAGCGCAACTTGCGCGATGATTTAAAACGATATTTTGGCAAAGATGTCGAAAGTATAGATGCTGTCGCCCTGATGGTGGATACCGATAATTCTGGGCAGAAAGCAACCAGTTATTATGGTAATATATACATGAGCAGTGAATAATCATCCCTCGGGCTGGTTGCGCACGCTCCTAACCATGCAAAGGGAGACTCTATGAAACATATTATATTAGCCGTAACCGTGGCATTCGCCACCCCCCTGTTCTTGAGCGTGCCCGCTTACGCAGGTGATGTTGATGGCAATGCTGTAATCGGCGGTGCGCTGGGCGGTGGCCTGGGTGCTGCAGTCGGTTCCGCTGCAGGGGACCGCAATGGTGCGATTGTCGGCAGTGCTATCGGCGCTGCTGCAGGCACGGCAATCGCTACTCGCAAGCACTCATCTAACAAAGAAGCTGTGGTTGTGCATGATAACGACCATAGCCATCATGACCGTGGCTTACATCGCGGTCAGCACAAACATAAGCATAAACACAAAAACAAGCACGGACATAAACATCGGGATCATGATGACGATTGATAGCGTGTCCTTTTAAAAGGCGACATCATAGAGAGGCAAGCTTTAGTGGCTTGCCTCTTTTTTTGCGCAAAAAAAGTCGGGTAGATTGGAGTGCTGATGCAAAGCAGCATGACATTTAGCGGTATGGCCGCATTGTTCGGCGCCATGGTCGTGTTGGCCTTTATTCCCAGCGTTAGTGTTTTGGCTGTATCGACAAGATCAGCCGCGTATGGATTTATTCATGGTGTTTTTACAACCATGGGAATAGTGGTTGGCGACATTTTTTTCATATTGCTGGCTATTTTGGGTTTAGCGGTTCTTGCTGATTCAATGGGTAGCCTGTTTTTTCTAGTGAAATACCTTGGTGGCGCTTATCTTATTTGGCTGGGAATACAGGTATGGAGGTCAAGGTCAAAGGCCGTGAAGGCTGAGGAGATGATAGAGCCTTCTTTGCTGTCCAGCTTCCTGGCTGGATTATTTATTACATTAGGCGATCAAAAAGCAATCTTGTTCTATTTGGGTTTCTTCCCTGCTTTTCTTGATTTATCCGCAATATCTTATTTTGACACAGGCATCATTATAGCAATCGCCATAGTAGCTGTAGGTGGTGTGAAGCTTGGTTACGCATACCTGGCGGGCAGGGTAGGCTTGCTGATTAACCCTAAGGCAAACCAAGCAATACACATTGCCGCTGGCAGTGTAATGATTGCTGTTGGTGTATATTTAGTGGCGAAGATTTAGTTGACTGGCTCAATCAACCCACAATTCTCAATGCTTGATGATAGCCTTGTTAAAAGTAAAGGAAAACACGGCTTAGGCTAGAAGGTGCGGACATGAAAAAAATATTGCTCGTTGCAGTGGTTATATTTGTTGGCTATACAGTTTTTAATAATCAATCTGAGGTGGGTGTAAATGAGGCGCCGCTTCCAGCTTCACAGCAAGATGTTGGTAAATCCAATGCTGTCAATCAAGCGCCGCCCTCGATTTCGGGGCAACATACTGATAAGTCCGATGCGGTCATTGCCAAGGCATTCTCAAGCCATGAAAGTAATGTGCAGATTTCTGGCCAAGGCGTTGTCACGAAGCTGCTGCCAGATGACAATAGAGGTAGCCGACATCAAAAATTCTTACTCAAATTATCTTCAGGCCACATGCTCCTGGTTGCGCATAACATTGATCTTGCCCCCAAGATTAATAATCTTCGGGAAGGTGATTCTGTGCAATTTTATGGTGAATATGAATGGAATGAGAAAGGTGGTATGGTGCATTGGACGCACCGCGATCCGCGTGGTTCCCATGTTGACGGTTGGCTGCAACATCAAGAGAGAAAGTATCAGTGATCTTTTTATGGAACGATCTCTTGGGGTTGATTTTCTGTTTTCAGATTAAACGCCTGATTCAAGGTGCGGCGAAGCGTGTTGAGGTCAGGCACGCCCTGCACGATACCTAATTGCTTCCCATCGGGCGCAAAAAATACCAGCGTTACAGCCTCTACATTATGAGCTGCGGCAAAGGCCTGGCCTTCCGCTATTTTCAGATCGGCTACCACAAACTCAACAAAGCCCTTATATTCATTGCGAATATTGTTCAGATTATCCATCAATTCTGCGCTATTCACCAGATCATGGTCATGCACGTGTACCACGATATTTTTTCCGTTGCCAATTTGCGTGAGATCATTGCTGAAACCGCGCGGTAGCATCCAAACACTCAGCGCCACCAAGCCGAGCACGAAAGAGATGGTGATTAGTTTGGTGAAAGGAGATTTTTTGGTGGCAGTGGTGTTGTTCATGGGGTCTCTGGGTGTTTGATGGAGTGATATGTATTGTACGATGAATATTTGTAGCCATACAATTTTTCTATTATCCTGAAAAGAGGTGGCTGATCAATAGCCAACTGGAGTTTTAGCCGGAGTTTAGAGCATGAGAATGGGACATTACCGCCCACCCCAACCAAAAAGCGCGCCTTACATTACCGCTACAGGTTACCAGCACTTACTTGATGAGCTGGCAGCGTTATGGAAAAGGCGTGCCGAGGTGGTGCAAGCGTTATCTGCGGCAGCGGCGGAGGGAGACCGGTCGGAGAACGCGGAATATATTTATCGCAAGAAAGAATTGCGCGAGATTGACCGGCGTGTGCGTTATTTGCAAAAGCGTTTGCCTGATCTACAGGTGGTGCGGGAGCCGCCGCAGGATCAAGGCCGCATTTTTTTCGGCGCCTGGGTGCATCTGGCAGATGTAAAAAGCCATGAGGTGGTGTATCGCCTGGTCGGGCCGGATGAGCTGGATTTACACGAGGGCGGTATTAGCATTGATTCACCGCTGGCGCGCGCCTTGTTAAAAAAAGGTGTGGATGAGGAAGTGATCGTGCAAACCCCGCAGGGTGCAGTAACGTATGAAGTGATGGGTGTGCGCTATGTGTGAAAGACTCTTCCACATGCGGGAGAGTTAACTGGTTTTACGATAGCGGGTGTGCAGGGTCAATACCTTGCTGACGTATTGCGTGGTTTCGGGATAGGGCGGAATGCCGCCAAAACGGATGACTGCGTTCTCGCCCGCATTGTAAGCCGCCAAGGCAAGGCGCGGGTTGTTATCAAACATCTTCAGCAAGTCTTTCAGGTAACGCACGCCCGCACCTACATTCTGCTTTGGATCAAAAATATCCTGCACACCGTAGCGGCGGGCGGTGGCGGGCATCAACTGCATCAGACCCGATGCGCCTTTGGGTGAGACTGCATTGGGGTTAAAGCTAGACTCCGCGTGGATTACCGCATGTACCAGCGCGGCATCTACCTTATAGGCTTGAGCCGCCTGCTGCACAATATTATCCAGGCCAGCGGTCTTTTTGTGAGTGCGCCGCGTCCCTGGTTTTAATGCGTTAATGGAGCTTTTCCAGGTGCGGCCATTATCTTCTTTGCGCAGTAATTTATAGCGTGAATCAACGCTGGGCACATTGGTGATATTCAGAATGCCATTTTCATCGGTATAGGCGTAAAGGTCAGCACGCGCTGATCCTATCCATAGGCTGGTTAGTATCATAAAACATACGGCTGTGAACTTCAGGGCACCTCTATAAATTCGCTGAAGCTGCGATGGCCGCGTTGAAAACAGGCTCAAAATGCTCATGTACTCCGTGTACACTCCGCTTTTTCGCCCATTTTCGCCTTGCCCTCGCATCTTGATCGAATTTATAGAGGTACCCTTCATGCTCAACTCCATTTCCTGTTTTGTTCTTAACCTCTTTATAGCGCATTTTTATTAAAAATGATGTGAACTATATCACACTAATAGACACATACATTTATGTGGTTATTTTGAGAAAGCATAGGATAAACCTCTTCAATTCCCTTGTTAAGTATAAGGCATTTATAATCGTAAAAATGGAACCCTTTTTTGTGTTTCGCGCCGGGTTTCGTGCAATATTGATTACTTTACGGTATTGTTAAGCAATCCAATGCAGAATAAGGGCTACTATGACAGACGCATCACCGTTAGTTGAAGCACAGCAAAAATTTGTTGACGCGCTGCCGTTTCGTGCAGCGGGTGCTGAGTGTTGCGCGCTACCCCAGGCGCTGGGTCGTACTTTATATGGCGATGTGGTGGCGCCGTTGGACTCACCCCCCTATCCGCGCGTGATTGTGGAAGGTTTCCTCGTCAATGCCGCCGACACTGCTGAGGCTTCCGAAACCAACCCCGTATCATTCACGGTGGCGGGTGAAATCAAGCCCGGCGACAACCAGTGTCCGCCAGTGACGCGCGGCCAGGGCTGGCGCGTTTCCACTGGCAGCATAGTCAGTGACAGCGCGTTGGCCGTGGTGCGCCTATGGGAAGCCAAACAGCAAGGTAACAGCTTTGCCGTCACGCGCCCCTTTCCGCCGCGTTTTTTTATTGAAGAGCAGGGCTGCGACATCAAAAAAGGCGCAACTGTGCTCAGCGCTGGTGTGGTGCTTGATCCACTGGCTGTGGGCACCATCGCCAGCCTCGGCCTTGATAGCGTGGAGGTAGCGCGCGTTCCCAAAGTGGCCGTGTTTGCGTCGGGCGATGAAGTCATTCCCTACACTGCCCCGATGCGCCCCGGCGCGATCCGCGACAGCAATTCCATCATGCTGGCGGCGGCCATTACCCAGGCAGGGGCTACCCCGGTGTTTTGTGGTATCATGAAAGACGATTTTGATGGTTTTGTTGTTGCCGCACGTAAAGCGTTACAAGACGCTGACATGCTGGTGATTTCGGGTGGCACAGCGGTGGGTGGGCGTGACTTTATTTCTGACTTGGTGAAGGCGCTGGGCGAACTGCTGGTAGATGGTGTACCGATGCGTTCGGGTCGTCCGCTTATCATGGGTGTTGCACAAGGTAAGCCGCTGGTCTGTGTCGCGGGTCATCCCCCCGAAGCATTGCGCGGTTTCAATCTGTTTGGCGTCGCCGCGCTTAACCACGTGTTGGGGCGTGCAGTGCCCTTGCCGGCGGATAGTTAATCTTTTATTTAGACTTGAATTTGTCAGGAGATACAGTAATGAAAAAACTACACGCAAATATTTTCATCAGTTCCATGTTGGCATTTGTTGCTGCCATTGTCTTGTCCATTGGCGTCATGGATGTCGCCGAAGCCAAGCGCATGGGCGGCGGTAAATCATTTGGCGGCAAAAACAGCTTTAATCAGCCCGCGCAAAACCGCCAGCAGGCAGCACCTGCAAACTCTAATTCTTCCGGCACGCAGCAATCTGCCGCGCAAACGCAAAATGCGGGTCAGCGCGCTGCCATGGCAGGTCGAGGTGGCATGATGGGCATGCTGGGTGGGCTGGCTTTGGGTGGCTTGCTCGGCGCATTATTCTTTGGCGGCGCGTTTGAAAACATCAACTTCATGGACGTGCTGATCTTCGGTTTGATCGCCTTTGTGTTGTATAAAATATTTGCTTCGAGAAAGCGTGCAGCGATGTCCGACGCACAGCCTGTAACGGCCAACTACGCACCCACCGACATGGCTGAGGACACCGCTAAGCCTGTCTCGCAACAGCAACGCAGCAGCGCCGGGTTTGAAACTGATTTGCTTTTCAAAAACAAAACGCCAGGCCCCGCCAGTGAGTCCAACGCCGTATCAAGCGGTGAGGCGTTTCGTCCCACGCCGGGCGTCATTCCCAAAGGGTTTGACAGTGCCGGTTTTGTAGAAGGCGCCACCGCCGCGTACCGCCGCCTGCAACACGCCTGGGATGAAGGTGATCTGGCCGACCTGCGCCAGTTCACCACCGATAAAGTATTTGGCGAACTGCAAGATCAGATCCGCGCACGTAGCGGGGAGAATCGCACTGAATTACTAAAAGTAGAATGCGAGTTACTCGAAGTGCGCGAAGTCGGCGCCGACACTGAAGCCACTGTATTGTTTGACGTGCTGATGCGTGAAATTGATGCTGACAGTATTCTTGATGATGACAACGATGCAAAGCTGGTGACTTCAGTACGCGAAGTGTGGCACTTCACACGCCCCACACGCAGCGCGCAGCCGACCTGGTTTCTGGACGGTATTCAGCAGATTGAGGCTTAATCGCCCAAACCGTTGTTAGAATAAAAAATATAACCACAGAGAACGCAGGGATCACAGAGAAAATCACTGTGTTCTCTGTGGTTGCAGTTCCTGTTCTAACGCACCTGATGCGGTAAGCCAGATTTACCGTGTTCTATTGCCCCGCCTGATGCTTTTTCCTATGCCCCATATCGCACGTAAACGTTTCGGCCAGAATTTTTTGCATGACGTGGGTGTCATCCAGCATATTGTTTCGCTGGTGGGCCCTGAGCCGGGCCAGCATGTCGTTGAGATTGGTCCTGGCAAGGGCGCACTCACCCAATATCTGCTGAAAGAAACCGGCGCTCTTGATGTTATCGAGCTGGATCGTGATTTGATACCCTTACTGGAAAGGACGTGCGCGGGGTTGGGTGAGTTACATATCCACAGCGCCGATGTGCTGCGTTTTGATTTTGCGTCACTTGCTACAGATGGGCGACCGTTGCGTCTGGTGGGCAATTTACCTTACAACATCTCAACTCCGCTGTTGTTTCATGTACTGGAAAAAGTGCGTTGCGTGCAAGACATGCATTTCATGCTGCAAAAAGAAGTCGTGCAGCGCATGGCGGCCACGCCGGGCGACCCTGACTATGGAAGACTTAGCGTCATGGTTCAGTATTACTGCTATGTTGACCCTTTGTTTTTAGTGGGCCCGGATGCATTTTCACCTGCCCCAAAAGTGGAGTCAATGGTAGTGCGTTTAGTGCCGCATATTGAGCCGCGCGTGCAGGTGACCAGCACCACCCGTTTTGCTGCCCTCGTCAAACAGGCATTTTCGCAACGGCGGAAAACCTTGCGCAACACCTTGAAAGGCTTATTAAGCGAAGATCAAATTCGTGCGCAGGGGATTGACCCATCTTTGCGTGCCGAAACACTGACACTCGAACAGTTTGCCAGGCTTAGCAACGCTCTAACCTAAAAATGACGAAACGGTGCGACGATTGCGGAATATTTCGTAAGTTTCCCACACATCTTCAACCTCTTGGAACCTGTTTACGATCTCGTTACGGTTCAATCTCTTTATTTATTCCCCCCAGCTTACTGCGTTTATTGTCGTCCCGAACGCAGTGGGGGATCGTATGCTTAAGAAGCTCGCCTCGTGATTGTTGCCCAATCTATGTTGTCATACCAGCCACATTTAGGATTATCAATTTGGTCAAAATATTTAACATAAGGTTTGATGTCCAATAGCGGCGTACCATCCAGTACATCAACGTCTGCGCAATATAGAATATTGCTTTTTATTGATGTCAGGCTAAGAACGCTGATGCCGATATGATTGGGGCGTGCGGGAAACCGAGTGGCAAAAATGCCGTGCTCTTGATGGGGATCGAAGCAAGGTTTTACTTCTAATTTTATTTCGGCCTGCCTGTGAAAATAATAGATAACAATAATATGCGAAAAATCCTGGAGGCCGACTAATCCCCCACAATATTCTTCGTTAAGAATTATGCTACCTTTTTTTCCTTCAATCTGTGCTTGTCGTGGTGAACGACAGGAATTCACAAATGGTGAATTAATAATTCCGATAGGGTTGAACGCGATATTCATTTAGGCCTCCTGCGTGATCGGGCTATGTATGGCGTGGATATTTGATGCAAGCCTGCTAGCCTATTTCTTCTCCGAACGCCGTAGCGAATGTCCATTTGGCTTCATACACATGGTTAATTAATCATAAGAGAATTACAGATAGGTTAAAACCAGGGACATTGTAACTGTTGCGATGTGTGTAGGGTATTGCGGTAAACCCGTACCATTTCCATACGCAAACCCCCATTGAGCACCACAATTTTCTCGCCCTACGAGTGGGCATGTCACTAAAAGGTGACGCCTGTTCGTATCGAGCGATGTGGGTTGTCCGTGCTCCTTGGCTCCAGCGGTAGTGATGGATTATGGCCTTTATCTTTGGTCTAATACACGGCATGGATTTAGCCAGCGCACTGCTGGATCCAATAACTCATTATGGTTGGCCTTGGTGGCTTTTAATGTAGGAGTGGAAGCAGCTCAGATGGCTATCGTTATCGTGTATGTACCGCTTGCATACTGGTTGCGCCGCTAAGTTTTTACCGGCATCTGCTTACTGAAAAGATTCTTCGACATAAAACTGTTTGTGTAGGGTGTCAGATTAATGAATAATCCCAATACTCTATTTTCCGCCCTGTTGGTAACGTTCCTCATGCTAATGGCAATGCCGATACATGCGCAGCCCTATGATGCCCCCTGGTGGTTGCCGGGCGGACATCTGCAAACCATTTATTCTGCGCTGTTTACCGCTGTTCCTCAGGTTAATTATAAACGTGAGCGTTGGGAAACGCCCGACGGTGATTTCATTGATGTGGATTGGCTGAGTGATATTGAGAATGAGGCTCCAGAAAATACCAACATTAACGTGGCTGATAACCCACTGGTGGTATTTTTTCATGGACTGGAAGGCAATTCCGAAAGACATTATGTGCTCAGTCTCATGGATGGATTACAACGCAAGGGCTGGCGTGGCATCGCCGTAAATTTCCGTGGTTGCAGTGGTGAACCAAATCGTTTGCCACGGGCCTATTTCGCGGGGGATAGCGCCGAGATTAACTGGATTCTGCGCCGGTTGCGCGCGCAATATCCCGCTAGCCCTTTATTTGCGACTGGCGTTTCATTGGGTGGCAACGCTTTATTGAAATGGGTGGGGGAGCAAGGAGCGCATGCCGACAAGGTGATTGATGCAGTTGTAACTGTCTCAGCCGCCATGGATTTACAGGCGGTGGGCAACACACTGGATCAGGGTGGATTTAACCAGTTTTATACGGATCACTTCCTGCGTAGCCTGAAGAAAAAAGCTGCGCATAAACTGGAACAATTCCCCGGGCTTTTTGACGGGAAGGCCGTGGAGGATGTTAAGACGTTGAGAGGGTTTGATGATCTTGTGACTGCACCCTTGCACGGTTTCAAAAATACCGATGATTATTGGACAAGAGCCAGCAGCAAGCCACATTTAATCAATATTCGCATTCCTACATTACTCATCCATGCCCGTAATGATCCGTTTCTTCCTGAAGCCGCCTTGCCTGCCCCCGCAGAAGTATCATCTTCGGTGGCATTGGAATTTTCAGATGAGGGAGGACATGTCGGTTTTATTTCGGGATCTTTCCCCGGCAAGCATGCGTGGCTTCCTGAACGTATTCTAGCTTTCTTTTCAGAAATTAACGATAAATCCTCCCACTACGCCACCCCTAGCTACGCTCCCCCCGTTGATCCTCGCTGATAATTTTTTAAAAACCCACATCCATTTTATAAAACACGACGTAGTGTATATGTCGGGTCAGGAAAAAATCCCCGGCACGAAGGTTTGTATTTTTCATAAACCAACCATTTTTTAATCAGGGGTGTTGAGATGAAAGCGCGACACGGATATACACATACAATTCTTCAAACAAGCTCACGCTGGCCGCCGCAGTAATATCCGCATGTCTGGGCTATTCGTCAGCCAAAGCTACCATCGCTAACAGCCAAGTAGTGGGGTCAGGTTATGGGAGCAGGTATCGATAATACACCTTTGCCTGGCATCGGTATTGTATTTGAAGGTATTTCTTCGGGTGTAGTGGCTTCCACCACTGTCAGTAAAAATTTTGCGGTGGGCGTTTAAGCGCCACCGGTAATCAGCAGGCTGTAAAGATTTTCAATACCGCTGTATTAGAAGCTGTATTAGAAAAGGAGATCGGGTTTGTTGGCATTCGCCAACCGTAAAAAGATGAGTGAATGATAGTCTCTTGCCAGCGGCGGCGGATCGGATCACCGCCACCGCTGGCAAGAGCATGGATTTAATTGCGTACCCCTTCAACTTCCAGCGATATGATCATCTCATCGCCAACTGCGGGTAATGCGAATTTTACACCGAAATCGGAACGCTTGATTTTGGCGGTGGCGTCAAAGCCGCATACGAACTTTTCTTTTTTCGGATCCATCGGATGAATACCGCAGTTGATGCTTTGCACGTCCAGCTTCACTGGTTTGCTGACACCTGCAAGGGTGAGCGTGCCGTCAACGGTGGCTTTTTTTGCGCCGCTGAAAGTCACTTTGCTGGATTTGTAAGTAATTTCTGGAAATTCGGCAGCATTCAGGAAATCTGGTGAACGCAAGTGATCGTCACGTTTTTTCATGCCGGTGTCGACAGAGGCGGCATCAATTATGATGTCTACGGCGCTGGTGGTGCCGGTCTTGTCCAGCACGATTTTGCCCTTGGTAGTGTTGAAGCGGCCATGCATGGTGGAAAAGCCCAGGTGGTTAATCGCGAAGTGAGGATAGGTATGATCTGGGTCAATAGTATAAGTTTCCGCAGCAAAAGCCGAAAAAGAAAGGCCGGTGAGTGCAGCAGCAAGTATTAATTTACGCATTAATGTATTCTCCTTGGGTTGGTGGTTTTAAAAATTAAAACATGATTTATGATGTCACATGGGTGGTGCGCCAGCTTCTCGCCACACCAGGTAAATCGCGCCCGCCGCTGCAGGCAGAGTCAATGCCACCAGTGCTGCGGCCTGACCCCATAAGGGCAGTTTTTGGGGCAGTGGTATTCGTGCCAGCAAAGGTATAGTCGCCAGTGCCAGCAGGCTATACCACGGCAGTTTCGCATACGTCATGGCGCTGATGCCGATTAACCCGCTCAGCAAAGCGGCTGGCAGTAACATGAGCAGACCCACCGGCAGCGTCTTTTTGAAAATGCTCAGTAACAGAAACGCACCCGTGGCTGCGGCCAGTGCCGAGGCCAGTTGGCCGAGCAGCGCGGATGCTCCCATCAGTGCGGCAATGCCGGTGCCTAGCGCGAGTGACATGAGTGCGGCATCGGCGCGCAGGGCGCGGTTACGCAGGCCTTCGAGCGCTAATAAAATCCATACTACGTAGGCGATGCTACCTGCGCCATACATCCACAGTGCCGCACCTTCCATGCGCATCAGCGGTGGCCAGATCACCCACAGCACCGTGCCGCCGCCAAGCACGGCGAGCAATGGGTAAAGCTGGCGTGGTTTCGCCGCCAGGTAGTCAATCGCCAAGCCCACGGCGGCAGCGCACATGCCAATCAGCACCAGTTTACGGGTGCTGGTGAGCGGTGTGAATTCGAAGCCGGTAATCAGCGATACGCTGGCATAGAAGCCCGCAATCACGGCCAGCCCCGCCCAATACCAGCCGACAGGCCGAAGCAGCAGGCCGACCACCAAGGCCGCGATAAACGGCACTCCAGCGGCTTGCACGGCCGGGTTGGCTAATAGTTCATCCATGATTATTTAACCTTTTTGAAGTATTAGTAACATGCTACACAAAGAATTTATGGGGTGATAGTAAATTATTTTGAGATTTTAGTTCAAAAAATTTAAACTTATTATTTCGGGGTCACGCCATCACTGATCTGGGTCATGGTGTTTTCAATCCACTGTTCAGCCAGTGTATTGATTTCGCTGGCCTGACGCCCGGTGGTGGCAATGGGTAGACCGATAACCAAGCGTATGGTTCCGGGCCGCTTCAAAAAACCCTTTTTTGGCCAGAATTCGCCAGCATTATGGGCAACGGGCACCACGGGGCGGCTCGTGCGATGAGCCAGCAACGCCCCTCCGGGCGCGTAGGGGCGCCTTTCGCCAGGCGCGACTCGCGTACCCTCGGGGAAAATTACCACCCACAGACCCTCCGTGAGACGCTGTGTGCCTTGCTCAACAAGTTGCCGCAAGGCTTGGCGCGCGGCCGCACGATTAATGGCTATGGGTTTGAGCATCGCCAGTCCCCAGCCGAACAGCGGCACCCATAATAACTCGCGTTTGATCACCCATACCTGCTGCGGAAAGATCATCTGCAACGCCAGGGTTTCCCATGCCGATTGATGTTTGCACAGGATCACGCAGGGATGATCGGGAATGTTTTCTGCGCCTTCGACGAGATAGTTCAGTTTGCATGTCACCGCCAGCCACCACAAATTAAAACGCGCCCATTGGCTGATGAAGGCATAGCGTTGCGGTAGTGACAAAGGAAACGTGAGTATGCTCAGGGGCGCGAACAGCAGCGTTGAAGTGATCATGCCGAGTGAGAAAAGCAGGGAGCGGAAAAAGAGCATGGGGTGGTCCATTTGTCCGGGGCGGGTTGATTACAACCGTAGGGTGCGCCGCGCGCACCCTACGGTTTATGCCGCCGCCAATTTTGAAATATCCGCTACGTGATTCATCAAATCCCCAAGTTTTTTCAGCAGCGCGAGGCGGTTGGCGCGTAATGCGTTATCCTCTGCCATGACCATGACTTTGTCGAAGAAAGTGTCGACCGGTTCGCGCAGGCTGGCGAGGAGTTTCATGGCGCCTTCGTAGTTTCCGCGTTCGAATAGCCCGGTGATATCCCTGTGCAATTCGGTAATTTTCCTGAAGAGATCATGTTCGGCTCGCTCGCTGAGCAGGGCTTCGTTTACTGTATCGGGTACAGTCTCGCTGGTCTTGTTGAGGATGTTGCGAATACGCTTGTTCGCTGCCGCGAGGCTTTCCGCTTCTGGAAGTGCGCGAAACGCCGTAACGGCGTGGATGCGTTGATTGAAATCAGCGGGGCGCGGGGGACGATTCGCCAGCACCGCTTCAAACACATCAGGACGAATGCCTTGTTCATGATAGTAAGCGCGCAAGCGTTCCATCATGAAGTCAAACACCTGCGGCGCAGCGCTGTCTTTTTTCAGTGTATCAGGCAAGTTTGCCACAGCGGTAATCAGTAGTTTTTGCAGATCCAGATCCAGCTTGGGTGTGCTTTCAATAATGATGCGCAATGTACCCAATGCTGCGCGACGCAGTGCATAAGGATCTTTATCGCCGCTGGGTGGCTGGCCGATGGCGAAGATACCAGCCAGCGTATCCAGCCGATCAGCAATCGCCACGATCTTGCCGGGGATGGATTGCGGTAGCGCGTCGCCCGCATGACGCGGCAGGTAATGTTCCTCGATGGCTTGCGCCACTTGTGAATCTTTACCGTCACGCTTGGCATAATAACGCCCCATGATGCCCTGCAATTCGGGGAACTCACTGACCATGGAAGTTAAAAGGTCGCATTTGCAAAGTTCTGCGGCGCGTTCGGCATTTTCTTTTGCGCCTTTGAAAAATAGGGCGTCACCTAGTATTTCAGTGATCGTGCCCGCCAGATGCTTAATGCGCATTGTTTTGTCGTAGAGTGTGCCGAGCTTTTCTTCAAACACCACTGTCTTGAGTTTTTCGAGACGGCTGAGCAGTGGATGCTTGCAATCCTGCTCCCAAAAAAACGCGGCATCTGTAAAGCGCGGACGAATCACGCGCTCATTGCCTTCGCGCACTTTGTCGGGGTCGCGGCTTTCGATGTTGGAAATAGTGATGAAATAGGGCAGCAGTTTGCCGCTTTTGTCCACTGCATGAAAGTATTTTTGGTTGCCTTTCATGGTGGAAATCAAGGCTTCCTGCGGCACGTCCAGAAAGCGTTTCTCGAATTGCCCTGTCAGTGCTACGGGCCATTCCACCAGCGCAGTGACCTCATCCAGCAAGGCATCGTCAATCACGGCTGTGCCACCAAAAGTGACGGCGGCTTCGATGACCTGCGCGCGAATCGCTTCACGCCGCGCGGCGAAGTCGGGCATGACGCGGCCTTCGGTTTGCAGCAGTGGCGCATAGGCCGCAGGTTCGGCAAGATACAGGGAAGCAGGATGATGAAAGCGATGTCCGCGCGTTTCGCGTCCGGCGCGTACACCGAGAATTTCAGCGTCAACAACGTCATCGCCAAACAACAGCACCACCCAATGCACCGGGCGCACAAATTCAACCCTCGATGAACCCCAGCGCATGCGCTTGGGAATGGGTAATGCCGCCAGCGACTGTTCGATGATGGCGGGCAATAGTTCGGTAGTGGCGCGACCGACCTGCATGGAGCGAAACACCAGCCATGCGCCTTTGTCGGTTTCGAGTTTTTCCAGTTGCTCCACTTCAACACCGCAGGAGCGCGCAAAGCCTTGCGTCGCCTTAGTGGGCAAGCCATTGTCATCAAATGCGGCATTCAGCGCCGGGCCACGGCGCTCGACGGCGCGGTCGGGCTGTGCAGTGGAAAGTGCGGTGATATGCAGCGCTAAACGGCGCGGCGTGGCATAGGGATGCACGGCACCGTATTCCAGCCCCGCTTGGGTAAGCCCTGTGGTAATGCCGTTGCTAAACGCATCCATCAATTTTTTTAATGCTTTGGGCGGCAGCTCTTCAGTGCCGATTTCTACCAGCAAGTCGCGGTGCAGGCTCATACTGCACCTCCGCTGTCTTTTGCCATGGGAAAGCCCAGAGCCTCACGGCGTTGGTAATAAGCTTCGGCCACGGCGCGCGCCAAAGTGCGCACGCGCAAAATAAAGCGCTGACGCTCAGTCACAGAAATGGCGCGGCGCGCATCCAGTAAATTAAAGGTGTGCGATGCCTTGAGCACCATTTCGTAAGCAGGCAACGGCAGGCCCACTTCGATAAGTTTTTTGCTCTCGCGTTCACAGGTGTCAAACCAGCCAAACAACGCTGCAACATCAGCATGTTCAAAATTGTAAGTGGACATCTCCACTTCGTTTTGATGAAACACATCGCCGTAGCTTACAACGCCTTGCGGGCCGCGTGCCCAGATCAAGTCATAAACGCTTTCCACACCCTGCAAGTACATGGCGATGCGCTCCAGGCCGTAGGTGATTTCACCCGTCACTGGCTGGCATTCCAGCCCGCCCACCTGCTGAAAATAAGTGAACTGCGTTACCTCCATGCCATTCAGCCACACTTCCCAACCCAGACCCCAGGCGCCCAGCGTTGGTGATTCCCAGTTGTCTTCCACAAAGCGGATGTCATGCACCAGCGGATCAATGCCGAGCATTTTCAGCGAGCCTAAATACAATTCCTGAATATCCAGCGGCGAAGGTTTGATGATGACCTGAAACTGATAATAGTGTTGCAGGCGATTGGGATTTTCGCCGTAACGCCCGTCGGTCGGGCGGCGCGAAGGCTGCACATAGGCGGCACGCCATGGCTCGGGGCCAATCGCACGTAAAAAAGTGGCGGGGTGAAACGTGCCCGCGCCGACTTCCATGTCATAGGGTTGCAATAGCACGCAGCCCTGGGCAGCCCAATAGTTTTGCAACGCCAGAATCAAACCCTGAAAGGTGGTAGCGTCAATCGGTGTGTTGTGAGTGTTGTTCAAAATAAACCCTGTGTGCAAACCCAAAAGTGTGGCCGCAAGTATACCGGTCAAGTATACCGGGTGGAAGGGCGTGTATGCAGGGAGGGCGGCAGAATTGGAATTGCCCCTTAAAATTGATGAACAATTTCCAGGTTATACGCAGTAGATTCCCAATTGACCGTATTAAGGCGCGTACGACCTACCGAACCGTCAGAGAAATAAATCAGATCACTGCCCGCGCGGGTAGACCATTGATGGTATTTCAGGATGAGATTCATCGTCCAGCTTCGGGCCACTGGATAGGAGACACCCACAGATCCGACAATGCCTTGCCCCTTTGCGGTATGCTTGAAACTGACTGGATGAGCAAAGTCGTTACGTAAATTCCAGTTGGCTTTTGCTGAATAGTCTGCCACATGATATTCCGCGCTGGCGGTCAGGGATAGATTCCTGCCAGTTTCAATTAACGCATCTACCCCTATCCACGGGCCTTGCCATTGAGCGTCATAGCTGCTGGCCAGCCCGGCGATCGGCTCACTCGCGGGAATGGTTTGCACGCCCTCTGTTATGGTGAGGTTTTGTTGATGCACGGACAAGCCAATAGACGGCGTGACATAAATAAATTTCCCGACGGTTTGGTCAAGGAGGCGCAGCGTTTTGCCAATGCCGATACTCGCATCAATTACATTCCCGCCCGCTTTATTGTTAGAGCGCGAAAATTCCAGGGTGCGGTTATTGCCGTTGTAATCCGAATCTTGATTAGCGCCCGAGGTGATTGTTCCATACCCCAGATCGGCGCGGATGCGCCAGTCATTTTTGATGTTGAGTTTGGCGGTGGCCTGTGCTTGGGCAATCGCCAGATTTTTCCATGAGAGTTCGGATAACACATTAACGCCTCCTCCCGCAATGTTCCAGTCCAGATTATCTTCACGGTAGCCGAGGCTGACCGAGAGATCCATCGGCATATCAGTGGAAGCCTTGGCGGCGGGCAGTGCTGCGAGCAGCGACACCAGCAGGGCATGTTGCAGATCCGATTTTAGGACATTCCCGGCGGATGCTGGCGTGACACATGCCAGTGCCAGGCACCCTGCCATGACCATGACTATGATATATCCAGGTACAGGTACCGGCCACACTGTGATAAAGCCACGCTTTTTCATTTTTTTCAGCACATCCCTGAGATTTAACCCGCTTCAAATATACTAGTACCCAACTTAAAACATCGGACTAACTTGCCGATATCTTTAGGGAGAGGGTCTGAAATTAAGGGGAAAGTGCATGGAATCTCTGGTTTTACAGCCCACCGCTGTGGCACAGTGGCAACACCTCGTGAAAGAGGCTGAATCTTCATCACATTGCCAGCTTGAAGAAGACTTGGAAAGTTATCTGGTGTTTCTCTTGATGCGCTTTACCGGTGAGCAAGGCATGGCAGCGCGGGTGCTGACACTGGACTATCTCCATGCCCTGCACGAAGTCGGGCAGGTGCAGCGCGGCCAACTACGTGATGTAGGTGATCTGTGCCTGCTACATGCCGGGCTGTTTCCATTACGCGCGCAGCGCCGCCGTGTGTCCATCAGTTATTTTGTGGGCTTGGGACGCAGCGCCTACCGGCATCTGGCCGGGCACATGCCCCACAGCAGTGCAGATACCTATAGACTCGGCACGAATTATCCGTGAACTTTTCTGAGCGCGGCATGTCCCATAGCCTATGGAAAAAGAAGACGCGAGAAAACAAACGAG
>LNFM01002816.1_pt1 | contig 72672 bp, 71 predicted proteins | sample 596031 | NCBI WGS metagenome assembly LNFM01 (sample SAMN04254537, study PRJNA301005) | activated carbon metagenome | isolation source: dual media filters at the Ann Arbor, Michigan drinking water treatment plant | place: USA: Ann Arbor
TGAGCCCTGCCTCTGTCATTCTTGCGGGAATACTGCCTGAAGTGTTGCCAGAGTCTTAGTGGCGCGTCGCGGGGGCTGCAAGTGCGGCTCTTTAATTGGCACGGACTGCCTTGTCGCAATGCCACGGCGGCTTAAACCTGTCGCATGGCCGATCCATATCCCATTCCGACCCGCGCGGCAGGACTTGCCCGATTGCAAACCTTTGTGCCACGGGCGGGGCTCGCTTATGCCACCCAGCGCAACCGGGATGTCGCGGGCCATGTGCATGTCTCGGGCTTGTCACCATGGCTGCGGCACCGGTTGGTGACGGAAGACGAAGTGATCGCGGCGGTGCGGGAGGCGCATCCGCAAGGCGCGGAGAAGTTCCTCGCGGAGGTTTGGTGGCGGACCTACTGGAAGGGCTGGCTCGAGCTTCGCCCATCCGTCTGGGCCGACTATCGCCGAGATCTGGCAGCGACGCTGGACCGACTTCAGGTCGAGGACGGCATGCGGCGGCGTTGGCAGGATGCCTGCGAAGGACGAACCGGGATCGACGGCTTTGACCATTGGGCGCAGGAACTTGCAGCAACCGGCTATCTGCACAATCACGCACGCATGTGGTTCGCCTCGATCTGGATTTTCACGCTGGGTTTGCCGTGGCAATTGGGGGCGGACTTTTTTCTGCGCCACCTGATCGACGGCGACCCGGCATCGAACACATTGAGCTGGCGTTGGGTGGCGGGCTTGCACACACCGGGAAAGACCTATCTTGCGACGGCCGACAACATCGCCCGCAACACGGATGGAAGATTTGCGCCGCAAGGGCTGGCCACGGTGGCCATGCCGGTTGGCAGCGTTCCCCACCCTGCCCCGCGCGCGGCACCACGCGGTGACGAGCCTGACCCGACCATCCCCGCGCTGCACTTGATCACCGAGGAGGACCTGACGCCCGAGGAGATGCCAGCGGGTAGCCGCATGGCGGGTGTCGCGGTGCTTAGCGATCCGGTCGGACGCTCGCCATTGGCCGTGGCAACCGGGGTTTCCGGCTTTACTGCGGCGGCCATCGACGATGCCTTGAGCCGCCTCGGCAGTCCCAAGACCGGTCACTTCGGCGCGGCGGAACTGTTGGCACTGGTCGACCATGCAGCCAGCCTCGGTGCGAGGCAGATCGTTACGGCATATGCCCCGGTTGGCCCGATCGCGGAGCTTCTGGAGCGGTTGCATCCCTTGGCCGACGCGCGCGGCGTCGCACTGGTCCGGCGGTTACGCCGACATGACCGCGATGCATGGCCCCACGCCACCCACGGTTTCTTCCGCTTTCGCGAGGCGGTAATGTGACCGTCAGGAACCGAACACGCGCCGCGCCAAAAGAACGCGAGCGACGGTGGTCACAAGGCAGAGACTGCCGAACAGCCATGCTGCCGGCACAAAGAGCCCCGGCCAAAGAACGATGATCACAAAAAACACAATCGTTTCGGTACCTTCCAGCAGCCCCGAGGTGAAATAGAGCGACTTTTCGCCCCGGCTTCGGGTTTCCATCCCGCGCTTGGCGGCCATCACTGCATAGCCAAGAAAGCTTGCGCCGTTCGCATAGAACGTCGCCAACAGGAAGGCGCCGGCCGCACCGTTCACAGTGGGATCGCGCAAGACGAAAGCAAGCGGCACTGCCCCGTAGAAGATGAAATCGCTGACGATGTCGAGATAACCGCCGAAATCGGTCTTGCCACGCGCCCGGGCCACCGCGCCGTCCAGCCCATCGGCCAGCCGGCTGACAAGGACCAGCACCGCCAGGATCAGCCCCGCTTCGCCCGCCGCAATGAGACCCGCAGCAACGAGGCCAATAGCCAGCCCGGCAATGGTGACCGCATTGGCATTTGCGCCTCGGTCGGCAAGCCAGGCCCCACCGCGGTTGAGCGGGGCATCGATCAGGCCGCGCATGAAACCATCCAGCATTCAACACTCCGTACAGATCGCTTTACTGAACCATGCCGGCCTGCGGGTGGCCAGTCACGTTGACGTTGGCGCGAAGAAGCGACGGTGTGCCTGATCGGGTTGCGCCTTTCTGGGGCAGCTCACCCTTAAGGAGAGTTTCAATCTACCGATTCGCCGCAGGGTTTCACAGTTCGCCCCTTCTTTCGCCTTAGTCTGGCCCCAGACTCGGGCAACCCTCCAGACGGGAAACGCTGCCACGTTGCCCAAGTCTGTCGCTGTTGCCACCTGTGGGAGAACTGTCATGTCCATCCGCCTGTCCTTCGCGGCAGTCGCTGCTGCTGTTGTGCTGTCCGCCACCGCCGCCGAAGCTGCCTGCAACATTCCGGCAAACTCTGGTGCGATGCAGTCGGAACTGCTTGATAAACTAAACGCCGAGCGTGCCAAGCGCGGGCTGGTTGCGTTGCGTCTGAACCCGGCGCTCGACAAGGCGGCTCAGGGCCACGCCTGTGACAACGCGGCGCGCCAGTCGATCAGCCACGTCTCCTCGGACGGCAGCCAACTGCAAAACCGACTGCGCCGGGCTGGTTATGCCTATCGGACCGCTGCAGAAAATACCGGACGCGGCTTTGCCTCAGGGACGCGCGCGGTACAGTGGTGGATGAACTCGCCCCATCACAAGCACAACATGCTGATCGGCAAGATGCGCGATATTGGCGTCGGGATCGCGATGAGCGCGGCGCCTGACAGCCGGCTGCACTGGATCATCGTGGTCGGAAAATCCAAGTAGATCCCCTAGCGCGCGATCACCAGATCGGCCTTCAGGCCACCCAGGCGATCACTGTCCGACAGTCTGAGCGCGCCGCCGTGGCTCATCGCCACGTCGGCCGCGATCGACAGGCCAAGTCCGACGCCGCCGCCCCGGTTCGGATCTCGCGCACTATCGAGGCGTGAGAACGGACGCATCGCCTCGTCGCGTCGGTCGGCCGGAATGCCGGGGCCGTCGTCTTCGACCGTTATCCGCAACGCGGTATCGGAAAACTGGACCGACAGCTCTACCCGCCGCGCGAAACGCTGCGCATTGCCGATCAGGTTTTCGACCGCCCTTCCGACCGCTTGCGGCCGCATCGTCACCGGTGACGCCGCGCCTTCGACCGCAGACAGCACAACCCCGCTGCCGCCGCGAGCGGCTGCAGCCACCACATCGCGCACCAGTGCTTCGGCGTCGACCTGTTCCATCTGCTCCATCGCATCGCCACGCGCGAAGGATAGGAATTCGTCAACCATGCGCTCCATCTGCGTCACGTCGGCAAGGAGGGCGCGCACCTCGTCATCTTCGGGCATCATTGAGAGGCCAAGCTTAAGACGGGTCAGGGGCGTGCGCAGATCGTGGCTTACGCCGGATAGCATCAATGTGCGCTGCTCGATCTGCCGCTCGATGCGCGAGCGCATGTCAAGAAAGGCGCGCCCCGCCGCCCGCACCTCAAGCGCGCCGCGCGGACGATAGGCAACCGGACGGCCCTTGCCGAAATCCATCGCCGCCTCGGCAAGCTTGGTGATCGGCCGCAACTGGTTGCGCAGAAAGACATAGGCGATCACCGTCATCAGGACCGAGGTGAAGATCATCAGCACCAAAAGCTGGTGCGGGTTGGTCGCCGCCATGCGCCGGCGCGGCAGTTTGACCTGCACCGGGCCCTGCGGACTGTCGAACAAAAGGTTCATCACCCGATCGGGGTCGGTTACATCGGCGGCCCGCAAACCGGGCAGTTGAGCGCGCAGCGTGTCGATGATGGCACCGCCGGACAGATCGAAAAGGCCGCGCATGTCGGTGGTCGGGGCATCGGGCCCCGGTGGCATGGCCACCTCCAACTCCAGTGGGGTCGCCACCGCCTCGGCGCGGCGCAAAGCATCGGCTGGCGTGGTGCCCTGCGCCACCTCGGCAAGCACGAAGCCGAGTTCGATCGCGACACCTTGCGTCATTTGCCGGGTGACGCCTTCGTAATGGCGTTGGATGAAAGCGGTGGACACGACAAGCTGGATCGCGACGATGGGCACGATCAGGATCAGGGCGGCGCGCCCGTAAAGCCCGCGCGGAAGGATACGTGGAAGAGATGCCATCGCAGCAAAGCCTATCCGCAGCACCGGGGCTTGGGAAGGCCGGTCTCGCGACGCTTGCCGACCCTGCCGTTGCATTGCGCCGCGTGCGCGCGTCAAACGCATCACCGCTGACGGCGGACGGAACGAACACCTACATCATCGGGTCGGGCGAGGTGGCAGTGATCGACCCCGGCCCCGCACTGCCCCGGCATCTGGACGCGATCCTCGCGGCGCTTGGCGAGGGCGAGCGGGTGACGCATATCCTGGTGACCCACGCCCATCGCGACCATTCCGCCTTGGCTCCGGCGCTGGCCGCACGCACCGGGGCCGAAGTGCTGGCCTTCGGTGCGGCAACCGATGGGCGCAGCGCGGCAATGGCTCGGTACGTGGCAAGCGCAGCGGGGGCATCCGGTGGCGAGGGCCTGGACCTTGCTTTCCGTCCAGACCGGCGCCTCGCCGACGGAGAAACGGTCGCCGCAGACACCTGGTCGGTCACCGCGCTGCACACGCCCGGCCATATCGGCAGTCACCTTTGTTTCGCCTGCAACGATCTGTTGTTCAGCGGCGATCATGTGATGGGCTGGTCATCCACCCTGGTCTCGCCGCCAGACGGCGACATGGCCGACTATGTGGCATCGCTCGACCGGTTGCGTGCCGGCACTTGGCGACGACTTCTGCCCGGCCACGGCGAACCGGTGGACCAACCGGCCGAGCGAATGAACACCCTCCGCACCCATCGTGTGATGCGCGAAGCGGCAATCCTTACCCACCTGACCGGCGGCGCCCTGACGCTTGGCGACCTGACCCTTCGCGTCTACGCCGACACCCCATCTGCGAATCTGCCGGCAGCCGAGCGCAACACCCTGGCGCATCTCATTGACATGATTGAGAGAAATCTGGTTACGGCAGGATCAGCCCTCGGCCCGCACGCGATTTTTGCACGCGCATGAGCAAAGCGGCCTTTTTGCCCGGTTTTGCCCTTGCCGCCCCAAACGCCGCTTGCTATACGGCCCCCGTGTTCCGGCGTAGCTCAGCGGTAGAGCAGTTGACTGTTAATCAATTGGTCGTAGGAGAGGTTAACCGGGGCTCCGTATCGTTTACTGATTCCAGGTGTGTCACTATTTTTGTCACTGGTAGCGGAGCATTTTGGCGCGCTTGTGGAGGCCGGCTACTCGCTCGCCACGCTGAAAGTTATGGTGACCCAAAGGTTTGATAAAGATGCCCCAAGAGCTGACCGTTTACTGGGCTAAAGCTACTGGTTGCGCTCAGCGGGAATCGCTTAGGGACTTCCGCAGACAGTCACCTGATAATCGAAAGTGTCTTTTCTGTACCGGAAAGGATTCGCTCCTTGATGCGGAGCAATAGATCACTACCTTTGGAAATATCGAAGCTTGCCGTCTTCAACACAGTCTTCTGACCAGTAACTCGGAACCCCGCGCTTACCCACGTAATCCGCGCCGCATTGACCGGCCTATAGATCGCCCACTTCGGGGTAAAATGGAAATGGCGCCCCACGTTGCGGCGCCATTTCGGTATCGTCTTGGTGTCTTGCAGACCGGATGTTCCGCTACTCCGTCAGCCCGTTTCGTGCAGGCCGTCGGCGGTTGGGCTTACTGCTGCGTCGCCATGATCGCGTTGACAACTGCGTCGCCGTTCTCAGCGATGAAGCCATCCCAGACCGGCTTCACCGCCGCCTGAAAGGCCGCAACGTCGACGTCGCTGTTCACTTCCATCCCGGCTGCCTTCAGCTCTTCGATCATCCCGGCTTCCTTTTCCTGAACGGCCTTGCGCTGCATGGCGATGGCCTCGGCGGCCACTTCCAGCACAACCTTTTGCTCGTCGGCGGTCAGACCGTTGAACTTGGCGTCGTTCATCACCAGAGCCAGCGCCGAGTAGGCGTGCTGGGTCAGGCTCAGATACTTCTGCACTTCGTTGAACTTGAATGACACCACAATGCCGATCGGGTGGTCCTGCGCATCAACGACGCCGGTTTCAAGCGCGGTATAAAGCTCGGCCACCGGCAGTTGCAGCGGGTTGGCACCAAGGGCAGCGAACATGTCGTTAAGCGCCTTGGAGTTGTTGACGCGCATGTTCAGGCCCGCCAAATCTGCCGGAGTGCGCAGCGGTCCACGGTTGTTCGTCATGTTGCGGTAACCGTTTTCCGGGAAGCCCAGCATCTTCAGCCCGTGCTGGGTGAATTCGGCCGACAGGCCCTGCCCGATCTCGCCATCAAGGACGGCGTAGGCGCTATCGCGGGTCGGGAACATGAAGGGCAGTTCCAGTGCGCCGGCTTGGGGAACCAGGCCGGTAAAGTTGTTCAGGCCCGACATGGCGATGTCGATGATGCCCGAGCGGGCGCCGTCGATCATGGCTGCATCATTGCCAAGCTGGCCTTGGGGGAAGATCGTGACGGTGACCGAGCCGCCGGTGCGAGCCTCAACCTGTTCCTTGAAGAACAGCGACAGCGTCTGTTGCAGATCGGTTTCCGGCGCGGCATGGGCCAGCTTGAGCTCGGTCTGGGCCTGCGCCGACAGCGCGGCGAAGGCAAAGGCCGATGCAAGGCCCAGTGTCTTGAGTAGATTCATGGTTTAGTCCTCCCTTTGGATATCTCAGCCGCCAAGAATTCTGGCGGGAACGGTGATCAGTTCTGGAAAAATGATGAACAAGCCAAGCAGCGCAACATAAGCAACAAGAAACGGCGTGATGCCCCGAACGGCGACGCTCATCTGCACTTTCCCGACGCCGCAAATGACGTTCAGCACGGTTCCCACCGGCGGTGTCAGCAACCCGATGGAACAGTTCATTACAAACATCAGGCCGAAGTAGACCGGATCTATCCCCGCCAGCGCGACCACCGGCATCAACAGTGGCACGAGGATCAGGATGGTGGGTGACAGGTCCATCACCATGCCGACCGCAAGCACGATCAGCATGATGACAAACATCAGGAGCCGCGGGCTTTCAATCAGTGGTTGAAGCAGCACGGCAAGTTGTTGCGGCAGTTGCGCGACGGTAATCAGCCAGGCGGCAACCATCGCCGCACCGACAAGGAACATGACCATCGCCGTCGCCCGACCCGCCGCTAGAAGCACCTCTAGCAGGAGTGCAAAGCTGAGTGAGCGGTAAACCAATGCAGAAACGGCGATGGCATAGACGGCCGCCACCACGGCGGCTTCGGTCGGGGTAAAGACACCCGAACGGATGCCCCCGATGATGATGACGGGCAGGAGCAGCGCCCAGATGCCGTCCTTCAGGGCGGCAAGACGTTCAGCCCCAGTGGCCTTGGGCAGGGTCGCGATATCTTCCTTTCGCATCAGAACGGACCAGACCACCATCAGCGTGACGCCCATCATCAACCCCGGCGCGATGCCGGCCATGAACAGCTTGGCGATCGAGATGTTGCCCGCCACACCGATCAGGATCAGCGGCAGCGACGGCGGAATGATCGGAGCGATGATCCCACCCGAAGCAAGCAGACCGAGGCTGCGGCCTTCGGGATAGCCCGCGTTGCGCATCATCGGATAGAGGATCGATACCAGTGCCGCCGCATCCGCCACCGCTGACCCCGACAGTCCCGCCAGCACGATTGCCGTCAGCACCGCCACATAGCCAAGCCCGCCGCGCCGGTGACCAACCAGCGTCATCGCCAGCCGGACGATCCGCTCGGAAAGACCGCCCTTCGACATGACCTCGCCGGCGACAAGAAAGAACGGAATGGCCAACAGGGAAAAGCTGTCCACTCCATTGATCAGGCCCTGCGCCAGAATGTCAGGACTGAAGGTGCCCAGTTGCAGCATCAGTGCCATTGAGGCCAGTAGCAGCGCGAAAGCGACCGGCAGCCCGGCCAGGATGGCGACGAAAAGGACGGCAAGGAACAGAACAAGCGTCATTCGCCGTCCTCCAGCCGAGCGATCCCGGTCTGCATCGGGTCGATCAACCGCACCACGGCAATGGCCCCCATCATCACGGCCGAAACCACGCCCGCAAGGTAGAACAGCGCTGAGGGAAGGCCGGTCAATTGCGAGATGTTGGTCCAGTTCGCCATGGTCTGATTCAAGGAGCCGATGAACAGCATCACAACTGCGACAATCACGACTGCCCAACAGATACGGCGCAGTGCAGGAACAGCGCGCGGGAACAGCGTCTCGGAGAATTCTGCCACCGCAAGATGCTCACCCCGGCGCAGTGCGACAGCAGCCCCGAGCATAACCACCCAGACGAACCAAAGCCTTGCAAGTTCGACAGACTGCCGGATACCCGAAGAGAAACCATAGCGCAGAACGACATTGGCGAAGACCAGCGCGATCATTGCCGCAAGCAATACGGCGATCACGACATCCACGATCGACCACAGGCGTCCGATCAGGCGCTTCATCGGTCAACTCCTCCCCGTCCCCTGCCCGGCTCTGCTCCGCGTCTTGTGCGGTTCGGCACTTTGGGTTATCGTTAAACCAAAGTGGTATCGATAACACAGTGATGAGTCAATTCCTTTCGGCCAACCGCCCAGCCACTATTGCCGACGTAGCGCATGCGGCCGGCGTCAGCCGAATGACCGTGTCAAAGGTTCTTCGCGGCACCGGACGGATCAGCGAAGCGACAAGGCAGCGGGTGACCGAAATTGCCGATGCGATGGGATACGTACCAAGCTCTCTGGCCGGGGCGCTGTCGTCGCAGACAAGCCCGTTGGTCGGCGTGCTGATCCCTTCGATCAGCGATCAGGTCTATTCCGGCGTTTTGGCAGGCATCAATGCGGTTCTGACACCGCGCGGATACACCAGCCTGATTGGCGAGACCTTCTTTGACGCCACAACCGAGGCACGACTGGTGCGGATGATGCTGTCGATGAAGCCCGCCGGACTGATCGTAACGGGTGGACTGGCCAGAACCGAGGCAACCACGCATCTCTTGCGCAAGTGCGGTCTGCGCCCCGTCCAGCTTTGGGATGGCGACCACCCAGGACCGAATGTCACTGTCGGCCTGTGCCACGTCGGCGCAGGGCGTGCCGCCGCGCGCATCTGCCTGGAGGCGGGATTTCGCACAGCCTGCTACGTCGGCGCCGAACTTCAGAACGATCTTTGCGCAGCCCGTCGCAAGGAGGGCTTTGTCGATACTCTGCGCGACGCGGGCATCGCGTGTCAGATCATCACCGACCCCAATCTCGCCCGCGTCGCACAGGGTGGCCGGGTTCTGACCGAGCGTCTAATTTCGGAAAGCGGTATGCCGGACGTCATCTACTACCTAAACGACGCCATGGCGACCGGGGGATTGCAGGCGCTGTTCGCAGCCGGAGTGTCAGTGCCAAGGGATGTTTCGGTCATCGGTTTCAACGGCACATCCCTGCAGCATGCGATCCGCACACGACTGACCACCTTTGAAGTCTCATTGCGCGAAATAGGGGAACATGCCGCGCGGGCGGCGATTGCGGCTGCCGCGGACAACGACGCCACGCAATCAAGCATCTTTGTGCCGCAGCTCGTTCGGGGAAACACATTTGCCTGGGCGGACAGTCAGACAGACAGACGGTGAGACTACCCGTCGACTGCGCTCAAGGGCGACCCGCGCGAAGATCGGCTATTCCGGATCAGCGGCAACGCTCGTATCCTTCCGTCCGTCACAAACGATGCGCACACGACCGCAACGGCGTGGAACAGAAGAAGGGTCAGACGGCGATGCAGGATAGCGACCGGACAGGCCCGCCCCACCTTTCGACCGATTATGAAAAGCTGATCGACGCGCCAACCTGGGCCTTTATCGCCACGACCGAGCAATACTATCCGCCCGACGCCATTGATCTGACCCTTGCCCAACAGCGCGCCATCTACGATCGTATGTGCCGCGCTTTCCACGCAGGGTATCCGGACGGCGTGACAGCGCAGGACGAAACCGTGGCTGGCGTTCCAGCGCGCAGCTATGCAACCCAAGATGCCGCAGGCACGGTTGCCTACATGCACGGTGGCGGTTTTGTGGTCGGCGGTCTGGAAAGCCATGACGACGTCTGCGCCGAAATCTGCGCAATGACCGGTGCAAGGGTGGTTTCGATCGACTACCGACTGGCACCGGAACATCACCACCCGGCAGCGATCGATGATTGTCTGGCTGCGGTCCGGGCGCTGCATGCCAGGCACGGCCCGCTGGTCCTGGCCGGAGACAGCGCCGGTGCGGCGCTGGCGGCGTCAGTCAGCCATGCCTTGCGAGGCGGGCCGGAGCATATTCTCGGTCAGGTGCTGATCTACCCGGGGCTTGGCGGCAACCGCGACGCCGGCAGTTACCTGACCCACGCAAATGCCCCGATGCTCAGCCGTGATGACGTGCTTTACTATGCGCAGATCCGGTTTGACGGGCCCGAGCCGACGGGTGATCCGACAGCCGCTGCCTTGCAGGACGAAGACTTTGCCAACCTGCCGCCCACCGTTGTTTTCAGTGCTGAATGTGATCCGCTTTGTGATGACGGGATGGAGTATTGCGCGCGTATCCGGGCGGCCGGAGGGCAAGCGGAATGGCACTGTGAGGCCGGACTGGTTCATGGGTACCTGCGTGCGCGCCACAGCGTTCCGCTCGCCGCTGCCAGCTTTGCCCGGATCACAGCCGCCATTCGGAATTTGCGCGACGGGCGTGCCCTTAATGAGCGCCAAGAAACGGCGGCGCTTTCATGGACGCAGGCACCTTGACCCCAAGCCGCGACAGGATAGTGGGGGCCAGCGCCAGTTGGTCAAGCAGCACCGAAGCCTCAGGACCGCGCGCCGCACCGAAGTAATAGAGCGCGAAATCCTGCTGGTCGTCGCCCGCGCCGCCATGATGGCCCCGGATCGACTGGCCGTGATCGGCTGTGACGATCACCTCGTATCCGGCGGCACGCCAGCGCGGAATGAAGGGGGCAAGCATCGCATCCATCGCGTAACAGGCGTGATCCATCTCGGTGCAGTCATGCCCGAAACGATGCCCCATGCTGTCCAAAGTGCAGGTGTGCAGCATGCCGTAATCGATGCCGTGACGCTCGCAAAGCATGGTCAGCGTCGCGAAGAGATCGGCGTCCGATGGCGTCATCTGGTTGATCAGGTTGTAGCCCGCCATCGTGTGAAACCGCCCGTGCGAGATCGGGCTGGCCTGTGGTTCGTCATATTCCAGGTCACGGACCGGATCGAATGGCGCTCGGTTGAAGAACTCGCTCCAGAAAGAATGGGCGACGGCACCGGTCCTGCCACCGGCTTTGCTGGTCTCGGAGAAGACGTCCGGCAGGTCAATCCGGCGGATCGTGTCATTGCCGGTAATGCCGTGAACCTGTGGCGAGACGCCGGTATGGATCGAGGCATAGCAGCAGGCCGAGGTCGAGGGCAGCACCGCCCGCATCTTCCAGACCTGCGCTTCGCCACTGGCGACCCAGCCTTCAAGATTGCCGAAGAGGCGACGCCAGTTGGCATATGGCACCCCGTCCAGAATGATCAGCAGCAGTTTCCCGTCAGTCAATTTCCGGCACTTTCCATCTTGCGGTTGGCAATCACCTCTTCCAGCCACCCAAGCCGCATGTCGGGCACCGAGGACAAGAGAAGATCGGTGTAGTCGTCGAAGGGAGGCGACAGCACGTCTGACTTCTGCCCGTAGCGCACGACCTCGCCGCGATACATCACCGCAATCCGGTCCGAGATCGCGCGCACTGTCGCCAGATCATGGGTGATGAAGAGGTAGGCCACCCCTTCGCGCTGTTGCAGGTCGAGAAGAAGTTTCAGGATACCATCCGCAACCAAGGGATCGAGCGCCGAGGTCACCTCGTCGCAGATGATCAGACGCGGCTTTGCGGCCAGTGCCCGCGCGATGCAGACGCGCTGCTTCTGGCCGCCGGAAAGTTCGGCCGGATAGCGGTCGATATAGCCCGCCCCCATCTCGATCTGGTCCAGCAACTCCTGCAGGCGCTGCCGCTTGGCCTCGCCGGTCAGGCCGAAGTAGAATTCAAGCGGCCGGCCGATGATCGTCCCCACAGTCTGACGCGGGTTCATCGCCGTATCGGCCATCTGGTAGATCATCTGCAATTCGCGCAGGTCGTCCTTGCTGCGGTCCTTCAACGCGGGCGCAAGTGTTCGGCCCGCGAAGACGATTTCGCCGGAACTTGGCGGCAAGAGCCCGGTGATCGCGCGAGCGAGGGTCGATTTCCCCGAACCGCTTTCCCCGACCACGGCCAGCGTCTGCCCGGCCGGAAGATCGACGACAATATCCTTCAGAACGTCGAAATTGGTGCCGCGATAGCGGGCCGTGACATGAGACACGGACAGGATCGGCGCGGCCGGGGGCTTTTCAGCGTGATCGATCGAGCGGACAGAGACCAGCGCGCGGGTATAATCCTCACGCGGGGCGGTGATGATCTGTTCGGTCGAGCCGTATTCAACCATCTTGCCGTGGCGCAGCACCATGATGTCATCGGCCACCTGGGCCACGACAGCAAGGTCGTGGGTGATGTAGAGGGCGCCTACCCCGGTATCGCGGATCGCCTCCTTGATGGCGGCGAGGACGTCGATCTGCGTCGTCACGTCCAGCGCCGTGGTCGGCTCATCGAACACCACAAGGTCAGGTTTGGGACAGAGCGCCATCGCTGTCATCGCACGCTGCAATTGCCCACCGGATACCTGATGCGGGTAACGGCGCCCGAAGCCATGCGGGTCGGGCAAGCCCAGCTTTGCAAAGAGTGCGACAGCGCGCGCCTCAGCTTCGGCCTGAGTTGCAAGCCCGTGGCGCAGTGTGGCTTCGATCACTTGATCCATCAGACGACGCGCCGGATTGAACGCCGCGGCAGCGGATTGCGCGACATAAGTGACGTTGCGCCCCCTCAACCCACGCAGTCCTGCGGCATCCGCCTGCCGAATATCGCTGCCGTTAAGAAGGACCTGCCCGCCGGTGATCCGGACACCACCGCGCCCGTAAGCCATCGAGGAAAGGCCGATGGTCGATTTACCGGCCCCGGATTCCCCGATCAGACCCAGCACCCTGCCCTTTTCAAGCTGGAACGACACGCCTTCGACCAGCGTCACCTTACGCGGCGCCTCGCCCGGAGGATAGGACGTGGCCTCGATCTTCAGATCGCGGACATCAAGCAGAGGTTCAGCCACTGCGCCCCCCCTTCAGGCTTGCGGTGCGGTTCAGGACCCAATCAGCCACGAGGTTAACCGATATCGCCAGGGTGGCGATGGCGATGGCGGGCAGCAAGGCTGCGGGGATGCCATAGACGATCCCTTCCTTGTTTTCCTTCACGATGCCGCCCCAGTCGGCCAGCGGCGGTTGCACGCCCAACCCGAGGAAGGACAGCGTCGAGATGAAGAGTACCATGAAGATGAAGCGCAAGCCCATCTCGGCGACCAGTGGCGACAGGGCGTTGGGCAGGATTTCGCGGAAGATGATCCAGGTTTGCCGCTCGCCGCGCAGGCGCGCGGCTTCGACATAATCCATCACAGTAATGTCCACTGCGACCGCGCGGCTAAGGCGGAAGACACGGGTGGCATCAAGAATGCCCATCACAAGGATCAGAACCGGCAAAGTCACCGGCATCACCGACAACACGACCAGCGCCGAAATCAGCGAGGGGATCGACATCATCAGATCAACCATGCGCGACAGGATCTGATCGACCCAGCCCCCGCGGACCGCAGCCGTGAACCCCAGAATGGTCCCAAGTGAGAAGCTGAGCAAAGTTCCCGCCGCTGCCACGAAAATGGTGGTCTGCCCGCCATAGATCATCCGGCTGAGAAGATCGCGGCCGATCCCATCGGTGCCCAGAAGATGCTCGGCCGACCACGGCTCCCACACCCCGCCAACCACTTCGGCCATGCCATAGGGCGCGAGCCAGCCGGCAAAAACCGCAGCCAGAAAGTAGCTTGCGGTGAAGAAAAGCCCGATCATCGCGGATACCGGCATTCTCATTTCGGATGCCTCAGCCGGGGGTTCGCAAGAATCGAGGCGACGTCGGCCACAAGGTTCATTCCGATATACACAGCGGCAAAGACTAGACCGCAGGCCTGCACCACCGGCACATCGCGCTTGGAGACGTGGTCGACGAGATACTGCCCCATACCAGGGTAAACAAAGACCACCTCGACCACGACGACGCCGACGACCAGATAGGCCAGGTTCAGCATCACCACGTTCACAACAGGTGCGATCGCATTCGGCAGTGCGTGGCGGGCGATGATGGTGATCGGACGCAAGCCCTTCAGCTCGGCGGTTTCGACATAGGCCGACTCCATCACGTTCAGGATCGCGGCACGCGTCATCCGCATCATGTGGCCAAGCACCGTGAGCACAAGCACCAGAACCGGCAAGGCAATGACCTGCAGCTTTTCGCCGAGCGGCATGTCGTCATAGATCGTCGCCAGAGACGGCAGCCAGCGCATCTGCACCGACAGAAAGAAGATCGCGATGTAACCCAGCAGGAATTCGGGCACCGACACGGTGGCAAGCGTGATCGTCGAGATCACCTTGTCAGGCCAGCGGTTACGGTATCGCACCGCGATGATGCCAAGGATGATCGCCAGTGGAACCGCCACGACTGCCGCCCAGAAGGCGAGGAACAGTGTATTGCCCAGGCGCCGCCCCATGGAGGTGGCTATGTCCTGACCATTGCTGAGCGCCGTTCCAAGATCTCCCTGCAACACGCCGCCGAACCACTCCAGATAGCGCGTCAGGGGTGGTTCGTTCAGACCCAGTTGTGCGCGCAGGTTTTCCAACGCCTGCGGCGTCGCTGACTGGCCAAGGATATTCTGCGCCACATCCCCCGGAAGGATTTCGGTGCCGATGAAAATCAGCACCGAAGCCGCCCAGAGGAGCAGGAGGCCCAGCGCAAGGCGCTGGGCAACAAGTTTTATGACAGGATGCATCCGGCCGTCAGGCCAACCAGCACTTCACGCCGGCATAGCCGCCCATCATCTCACCGTTCGGGTCGTTGACCCAGCCCAGCGTATCCGGCCCATGCGCATCGATGAAATCGTTGAACATCGGGCAGATCAGGCCGCCTTCGTCGTGCAGGATGCGTGCCATTTCGCTGTAAAGGCCCTTGCGCTTTGCCAGATCCAGTTCGCCCCGTGCTTCCAGCAGCAACGCATCGAAACGCTCGTTGGAGAACCGTGTGTCGTTCCAGTCTGCGGTCGACAGATAGGCCGTCGAATACATCTGATCCTGCACCGGACGCCCACCCCAGTAGGAAGCGCTGAACGGCTGCGCGTTCCAGACGTCAGACCAGTAGCCGTCACCCGGCTCGCGCTTGATTTCAAGCGTTATGCCAGCCTTGGCGGCCGACTGCTGGAAGAGCGCTGCCGCGTCGATCGCGCCGGGGAAAGCGACGTCCGAGGTCCGCAACACAATCGGCGAACCGTCATGCCCTGAGGCCTTGTAGTGGAAAGCTGCTTTGTCCGGGTCGTAAAGCCGCTGCTCAAGGCTGTCATCGAACAGCGGATAGGCGCCATTGATCGGGATGTCGTTGCCGAGACCGCCATAGCCCATCAGAATCTTGTCCAGCATCTCCTGTCGGTCGATGGAATACTTCAGTGCCAGTCGCAGGTCCTTGTTGTCGAAGGGCGCGGTGTTGCAGTGCATGATGAACACATAGTGACCCCGGCCAGATACGTTCTGGACCGAAACCCCGGGCGCGCGCTTCAGAAGATCGGCAATCCGCGGCTCGACGCGGTTGATCATGTGAACCTGGCCTGATTGCAGCGCGGTGGTGCGGGCCGTCGCATCGTTGATCACCAGAATCTCGACGCTGTCGGCATGGGCGCGGTCGTCCATGTAGTAGTTGGCAAACCGCTCGAACACGTGGCGCACGCCGGGTTCATTGACGACCGATTTGTACGGTCCAGACATGATGCCGTCGGCAGGGTTCTCGCGCCCGCCACCCGGCTGCATCATCAGGTGATAGTCCGCCATCAGATACGGCAGGTCGGCATTGGCGGTTGCCAGCGATACGGCGACATAATCACCGTCAACCTTCATGCTTTCGATGCCTTGCATGATGCCCAGCGCGCCAGATTGCGACGCCTCGTCGCTGTGGCGCTGCAACGTGGCCAGCACGTCGTCCGGGGTAAGGGTCTTGCCGTTGTGGAATTCGACGCCCTTGCGGATCTTGAACATCCAGGTCTTGGCGTCAGGGCTGCTTTCCACCGCCTCGGCGATGCGCATTTCAAGGTTGCCGGTCGCGTCCACTTCAACGAGCGGGTCACCGATCATTCTGAGATTGGAATAGGGAACCTGGCTCGCCGCAAGCGCCGGGTCGAGCGAGTTCGTGCTTTCGCCGCCCTGCAGACCAATCTTGAGCGTACCGCCCTTCTTCGGCCCCTCGGCCCGTACCGCCGTAGCGAGAACAGTATTGGCCATTGCGGCCGTCAGGCCCATCGCGGTGGCACGGCCCAGAAATGCGCGGCGGCTGTAAGCGCCCTTGACGGTACGCGACAACAAATACTTCAGTTCGTCGTTCATGGCGGTCTCCCTGATTGCTTTTTTGATTGATTGACGAATCAATAACCCGAGAAAGTTCGATCCGGCAACAGTAGTCTGTCGGGCGAGTGTAAACGCGGTCAGACGAAATTGCGCAGAACTTTCTGCCCGGTAGCATGATCAAAGATCAATGCCTCGCCTTCCCAGGCTTGCAGCCGCGATTTGAAATGAAGGTGCGTCGCATCACCCCACATCTCGGTTCGCGCCTCGGTCCTGGTTGACCATTCGCCTCTTGAAAGTCTCTGCTCCCAAACGATTTCAGCCTGCGCCGACAGTGGATCGCCAGCAACGACGGACCACTGCTCCCGCATCGAGCCGCCAGAAACGAGACCATGATCTAGGTTTTCGCTATCGCCCTCATCGTCCTCGACAATCAACGCCACCCTCCCCGAAAGCAGGTCGCGCTCTACCCGGCGCGCTGCCTTTCCGTGTCGATGGACGCGATGCTTCCAAGGCTCGCCGCCCTCTGCCGGCGGGGGAACCCACTCATCCTGCACACCACCTTCATGGCGCGGCAGTTCGAGCGATCCGCCCAGCAAAGTCAGAGTAGCAGCCTCAGGGCTGGGCCAGACGAACGGCCAGTAGGTTGTGGACAGCGAAAGCCGGAGCCTGTGGCCCGCCGCCAAACGATAGGCCATCTGGTCCAGCGTCAGCACGATGTCGATGGGCTCGCCCAGCGGCACTGCCGATGGCGTTTCACGGCTTTCTCGGTGACAGAGGTTCAGCATGCCGTGCGCGATACGGACAGACGAACCATCGGGCGCCACATCGCAAAGCCGTGCGACGATCAGCGCCTTCGGCTTGTCGCACGTCAGACGCAGCGACAACCGCGCAGCCCCGAGCAGTTGCTTCGGCTCACCTGATGGCTGCAAGTCGAAGCAGACCGACATCGCGTCGTCAGCCGCCTGGTCACCGGCCATTTCAGCATTCAGACCCATCGGAAAGAACTCGCCTGCCGCCAGTCCGAGCGTTTGTGGCGACGCAACTGCGATATCAAGCGATCCGCCCGTTCCGCCAAGGACGCCGCCCGGCGAAAGCGCCAGCGTTTCGCGGGTGGTGCGTGGGGAAGGCCAGACCGGTTCGGCAACCCAATGTCCGGGGCGATGGGCCGCGCTGGGATCGGGGGGAGCCGAATGAAGCACATAGGCGCGGTAGGCCGAGTCGGTATCGGCGCCGTTCTCATCCCCCTTCAGCCAGCGGTCCCACCAGCGCAGAACGATCTGCAGGAAGCCCGCCCTCGGGCCGGGCACAGCCATATGCGGATACTGATGCACCCACGGGCCGACGATGCCCTGAACCGGCACCTGCAGGTTCGTCACGAGATGGCTGACTGTGTTCATGTAATTGTCAGCCCAGCCACCGATCGACAGGACCGGAACCTCTATTGCCTGCCAATCTTCGCAGATCGAGCCATGCTTCCAATACGCGTCCCGTGCCTGATGGCTGGCCCAGACCGGTGCCAGCAGCGCGTCTGCTTCAAGTCGTTGCAGCCAGACCTCGCGCCAGTCCCCCCGCAGGTCGGGGTCCGGCGGGCGTGACGAATAGGACAGCATCACCGCGCCCCAGCCGATATTCTCGCCCAAAAGGCAGCCACCCTTGAAGTGGATGTCATCCTCAAACCGGTCGGTCGTGGAACAGACGGTCACCACCGCCTTCAGCGCCGGCGGGCGCAGGGCTGCGGTCTGCAAGCCGTTGAAACCGCCCCAGCTTTTACCCATCATCCCCACGGCGCCCGAACACCACGGCTGCGCCGCAAGCCATGCGATCACCTCACAGGCGTCCGACAATTCCTGCTCGGTGTATTCGTCAGTCATCACTCCGTCACTGTCGCCATTGCCGCGCATATCCACCCGGACGCAGGCATAGCCGCGCGCGGCCATGTAGGGATGCATGGTTTCGTCACGCGGCAAGGTTCCGTCGCGCTTGCGGTAGGGGATGTATTCAAGGACGGCCGGGACCAGGCTTTCTTCGGCTGTGACCGGCATCCAGACCCTTGCGGCGAGACGGCAACCGTCCTCAAGCGGGATCAACATGTTCGGCGTTTCGGTAATCGCTTGGACCTGGTTGGCCAGGGGATTCATTCGATTTTCCTCACAACAATGGCAGTTGACGCAGCCTGCCCTGCGCATGCTGGCGGGATCGTGTCACCCAAGCCTCCATGATACAAGCACAGGCCCGCCGCCAATTTGACGGCATACCGTTCAGATCGCGCGGATCGCACCGCCATCGACCCTGAGCCGACCGCCCGTCACATAGGACGCCTGCTGCGAGCAAAGGTAGACCACCATCGACGCGAATTCCTCTGGTCGGCCATAGCGACCTGCCGGGATCGCCGCCGCCGAGGCGGCCCGTACCGCCTCCAGCGTATTACCTGTCCGAGCCGCCGCAGCGGCGTCTAACTCATCGACCCGTGACGTCTGGATACGTCCCGGCATCACGATGTTGACCGTCACGCCGTCGCTTGCGACCTCTGCCGACAGCGTTTTCGACCAGCCGACAACGGCAGACCTGATGCCGTTCGACAACGCCAGATTGGCAATCGGCTGCTCGACCCCAGAGGAAGCGATCGTAACGACCCGCCCCCACTGGTTCGCCCGCATTGTCGGCAGCAACCGCCCTGTCAGATGGAAAAGGTTGGCCGCCATCGCTTCGAACTGCACCAGCCAGTCGCCACGGCCGACCGTCGCCGCAGCACCCGGCGGCGGACCGCCAGAGTTGTTCACCAGAATGTCGACGCCACCCTCGGCCAGAAGCCGTTCAGCCAGCGCATCGACGGCCGCAATATCGGATAGGTCAGTTGACAGCGGTACAATACCAGACCGGCCTTCCGCCCAGGCAGAGATCGCTTCGGCCTTGCGAGCCATGGCAAGGACGGTCACGCCTTCAGCCACCAGACCCTCCGCGACCGCTCGCCCCAGCCCCCGGCTGGCACCCATCACCAATGCGCGCTTTCCCTTGATACCCAGATCCATCAGTTCAAATCCTTCAATCGGATTTCCTGCCTCCGGATCAGGCGATCCACTTCCGCAATCGTCCGCTCGTTCAACCCCGCCCCGGGTCGGCGCAGGCTGGCATGGGCGATGATGCCCCGCTTGGCCATCGTATACTTGCGTACGGAAAGGCCGATACCGGGCTGTTGTTCGTACCGGGCAAGCGGCAGATAGGCGTCGAACAGATCCTGTGCTCGCTCTGCCTCACCCGCAGTCACATGCCGCACGACATCGACCATCATTTCGGGGTAGGCAAAGCCCGTCATCGCCCCATCAGCCCCACGCGCCATTTCCTCCGGCAGGAACATGCCGCCGTTACCGCAAAGAATTGCGATGCGCCGGTTCAGGAACCCGTCTGCTCGCAAGGCACTGATCTTGTCGAGACCGGGCCAGTCCTCGTGCTTCAGACAGACGCAGCTCGGCAGATCAGCCACGATGCGCCGGATCACCGGCACCGACATCTGCACCCCCGTGACCAAGGGGAAATCCTGCAGCACGAAAGGCACGTCCTTGATGAAGCCGACCGCCTGCGCGTAATAGCCAACGATTTGGTCATCAGTCCGCAACGAGGACGGCGGCGCGATCATCACGCCCGCAGCGCCGTCATCCATCACCATCTCGGTGAGCGTGGCCATTTGCGCAAATCCCGGCGCGGACACCCCGACCACCACCGGCACCCTGCCCGCCACCCGGGCCAGAATGCGACGCACGATCAGCTGGGATTCTTCGATGGTCAGCTTCTGCGCCTCGCCCATCATGCCAAGCACGGTCAGCCCGGTCGCCCCGACCGAAAGGTAGAAATCCACCATCCGGTCGGTGCTTTCCAGATCAAGCCCGCCGTCAGGCAAGAAAGGCGTCACGGCGATCACGTAGACGCCCTGCGCGGTTTCGGTCAGTCGGGTCATCGAAGGTTCCTTCCGTCTTGCGCGCGGGCCAGTGCCACGCGGCCAATTGCCATTGCCGCTGCCGCCTCGCACGGCTCGACCACCGGACAGCCCAGCGTGTCGGACAAATCGGCGCGGTAGCTTGTCATTCCGGCGCAGCCAAGGATCAGCACCTCCGCACCATGCGCGTCGCGCAGCGTCGCCCCCACGTCACACAACCGGTCAAAGGTGCGGGTCCGGTCAGTCAGATCGGCAACACCAAGTTCAAGCGGCAGGTCGGCGGCAAGCCGGTCCTTGACCCCCATCGCGCCCAGCATCCGCATGTGGCGCGGCACCGATTTCCACAGGATCGACAGGATGCCGAACCGATGTCCCATCGTCATGGCCGTCAGGATCGCGCTTTCGGCGATGCCCAGCACCGGGCAGCGGCTTTGTTCGCGCAGCGCCGCCAGCCCCGGGTCCGAAAAACATGCAACAATGAAAGCCGAGGCGTCCGCCTCAAGCGCTGCGGCACGGCGCAACAGCGGCGTCACCACTCCGTCGACATGCGCCTGCGTCTCGATACCAGGCGGGCCCTCGTCGATCTGCACGGCAGCAATCGCCACCGGGCATTGCGCGCGGAATGGCTGCATGGCGCGATCGATGCCATCGGTCACCGTCCGGCTGGAGTTCGGATTGATGATGTAGATCGTCAAGGACACTTCCCCTTATTGATTGCGATCAAGGCGCAACTCACACCCCACTGCGGTTTCACGGCCGTGTTCACTCCAGCGCGGACTGGACTTCGATCTGATACCCTTCGGGATCATTGAAGACGAAGGCACGGATCTTGAGTGCCAGGCTGTCCTTCACCGGCGAAAGCCCGTCAACATCATGGGACGCCACCCAAGCATGCCAATGGTCAACGTCCGGCACCCGAAAGCAGATTTGCACCGGCTTGGGGTCAGCGGCCCGATGCATGCCCTTTGTTTCATCGACAAGACCGACATGTGCCGCGCCGACAATGCGGTAGATTTTCGACCAGCCCTGATCGATTGCCAGCGTAAGGCCAAGCACCCGCTCATAGAACTCCACAGCCCGACCCAAATTCTTGTAATAGAGAAACGTGATGCCGAGGGTCGGCCCTGCGGGTCGGCGCGCGGAAAGCCTGTCCATGCGGAGCATCCCTGTATTTCGATTCCATCCATACGGTATACCGAGTCTGTGCCGAATGCCCAGCCCGCGTTCCTGCAGCGCCGAGGGCATCAAAAGAGTCGATAGAGGTGGCTCAGAATGGCGCTTCGGGCATTTTCGATGTGGCGCTGCATCGCCGCTTCGGCACGGTCGGAGTTCCGTGCCAGGATGGCATCGATGATTTCGATATGTTCGTGACACCCCGGTTCGAAACGCTCGGGGATCGAACCCTTGTCGAAAATCCGGGTTTTCAGCTTGAGGCTCTTGACCAGGCTCACCAAGAGATTCGAACCTGATGTCTGGGCGATCAGAATGTGTAGGTCCTCATCGAATTGGGTGTAGGTCGCGACGCTTGGCCGCTGTCCTTGCAGGAAGCCGGACAAAGCGGCCCGCATCGCCAGGAAAGGCTCAGGCGAAGCATTCACACTTGCCGCCTGACGTGCCGTCTCACATTCCAAAAGCCGGCGCACATGCAGGATTTCCATGATTTCGGAAATCGAGATTCGGCTGACCGTCGGCACACCACCCGCTGTTCGGGTCACAAGGCCTTCGCTGCCAAGTCTTGCTATGGCTTCACGGACGGGCGTGCGCGATACGCCAAGCTTGTCGGCAAAGACGGTTTCCTGAAGCGGGGCTCCAGAAGGCAGCTCACCTGACAGGATCATTGCGCGCAGACGATCATGGACTGATTGACCAAGAGACGGCGGTGTGATCGGCTCCGGTTTCATCGTCGCACCCCTCTGCGGATCGCTGGCGACATTTCCAAATGGCCTTCATCGAGAAGGTGTCTTTCTGCAAATGTTTGTATACGCTCGGTATCCGGTGAGGCAAGCAATCACGAAAATGGAGAGATATCGCCATGCATGACCTGCTGATCGAAGGCGGCCATGTCGTTACCGCAACTTGGTCTGGCAACGTCGACATTGCGATTTCGGACGGGCGTGTTACGGCAGTTGGCGAAAACCTTGGTCCTGCGGCGCAACGGATCGACGCACGCGACCGTCTGGTGATGCCGGGCGGCGTCGACACCCACTGCCACGTCGAACAGATTTCGGGCGCGGGCTTGATGAACGCTGATACATACGAGACGGCCACCCGCTCTGCCCTGCATGGCGGCACCACCAGCATCGTTTCCTTCGCGGCACAGCACCCCGGAAAGCGGTTGCGCACCGTCGTTGACGACTATCAGGAGCTGGCGGCACGTGGCGCACTGATCGATCACGCCTTCCACATGATCCTGTCCGACATCTCGGGTGAAAACCTGACCAAGGATCTGCCCGCCCTGATGGATGAGGGGCACCGCTCGATCAAGATATTCACCACGTATGACAAGGTCCGGCTGGGCGACGAGGCGATCCTTGATGTCCTCTGGTCCGCCCGCGAGCACGGCGCTCTGGTGTGCTTTCACGCCGAAAACGATGGACTGATCCGTTGGATGACCCGCCGTCTCATCGACAGCGGCCGCACCGCAGCACGGTTCCACCCATTATCGCACCCGCGCGCCGCGGAAGTGGAGGCCTTGGGCCGGATGTGCCTGTTCTCCGAATTCACCGGCCAGCCGATCATGCTGTTCCACATCTCCACCCGAGAAGGCACAGAGATCGTGCGTGCGGCACGAGCGCGCGGCGTTCCGGTGGTTGCCGAAACCTGTCCGCACTACCTGTTCATGCAGGAAGTTGATCTTAACCTTGACGGCAACTCGGCGGCTGGCCTGATCTGTAGCCCGCCGCAACGTCGCGCCGACGACCAGCAGGCTTTGTGGGATGCCCTCGATGCGGGCGTGTTGCAAGTCGTCTCCTCCGACCATGCGCCGTATCGGCTGGATCGCTCCGGCAAGTTCGCGCACGGCGCGGATGCCCCGTTCAACCGGATCGCCAACGGGATGCCCGGGCTGGAATTGCGCCTGCCTCTTATGTTCGACGCGATGGTCAGCAACGGACGGCTCGGCGCGCAGAAATTCGTGGATCTGACCGCAACCGCGCCCGCCGCTCTGTTCGGGCTTGCCGATAAGGGCCGGATTGAGCCCGGTGCCGATGCCGACATCGTGCTATGGGATGCTGCCCGTCGCGTGACCTTCGGCGCAGACGATCTGCATGACGCGACCGGCTACAACCCCTATGTGGGCAGGATGGTCACCGGCTGGCCCGACACCGTGCTGTCGCGCGGCGAGGTCGTGCTGGCGCAAGGCCAAATCCAAGGCAGCCCCGGACGAGGCAAGCGGATCATCATGCTGCGCAGCGCGGCGATGCAGGCCAGGGAAAACGCCCCTGCCCTGCGTCTGGATCCTTAGCGCCGCCCGCCAGCGTCACCCGACTGCCCAGCGGCGGCGAACGGTCACAACCCGTATTGTTCGCGCGCGTAATCCCCCAAACCCACGGCATCGAGCTTCTTGAGCGGAGCGAGGAAAGTCACCTGGATCACTCCGGGTGCACGCCCGATCTCGATGGCACCATTGACCGTGGCGCGGTTGCGGACCTCGGCCACCGTCATGCCAAGCAGCTTGGCTGCCCGCGCCAGTCCGTTTTCGATTGCAAGGTTTAGGTTTGCCGCAGTGCCGACCACGCTGATCGGTGCCAAGGGTTCGATCTCGGCCACGCCCCATTTGGCGGCAAGTCGCTGCCCCTTGGCTTGCTCTGCAGCACTGAACGGCCGGGCCATAGGCGGCAGGTCTTCTTCCAGTGGGAAGAGAACCGGGCCATCCAGCGGGTAATCCTTCACGACCTCGATCTGCAACGTCACGCTGCCGGCAACATCCATCGTATGTCCGGCAATCTCGCCGTCGCCCTGACCCGCGTGCATGTCACCCATATACACGCCCGCGCCCCGCACCTTGACCGGGCAGACGATGATCGCACCCGCGCGCACCGCGTCGATGTCCATGTGGCCATCGGTCTTGTGCTGGGCGAGCTGCTCGGCGGTGATGGCATATTCGTGCGGAGCCCCGACGAGGAATGCGCCGAAGTCGCCGGCGTTGTGACTGTCGGGCATCGCCATTGATGGACAGGTGCCAAGCTGCCCCATGAAGGGCCGCATCCGGACCAGCGTCCCCGGCATGTCGGAAGGCGCAAACGTCAGAATGGAATGCTGACGGCTTTGGTCTGGCAGCGCGGAATAGTGGTTGGCGTCATGGGCGATGGTTTCCGCCGCCGCCTTGGGAAGGGTCAACCCGACCGCGCGGGTCTCGTCAAACGTCACCGTGTAGCCGTGCACGATTGCAAAAGGCGTGACCGCGTTGCCGCAGCTGTTGCACTTGACCGCGTCCTGGCCGATCCCCTCGACATGGGTTTCCGGCCAGACCGTGTCGCAGACCGGGCAGCGCGCCGCGACGTAGGGATCGCCCAGACAGAACCCGGCAGGCGACGAATCGTGCCCCGAGGCGGTCGCGATCGACGTGACCGTGATGTCCCTGATCCGGATTGCAACGCCGTCGCCGACTTCGGCCCCTTCAACGAATACGGGGAGCGTCACCTCATGCCCGCCGCGCAAAGACGGGGTGATCATCGGCCCCCAGCATCCAGGGGCTGTGTTGGCAATGATGGTGCCCCCGTTTTCTACCGGCCCCAGCATCGGCGCATCCGGGTCAAGAACACTGTTGGTGAACTCTGACACCACGACGCTGCGCCGTGACGGTGTGTTGCTGCCATCTGGCATGGTGGTCTCCCTGTGCGTCTGATGAGATGTGACCCAGCCTGCACGCTGCGCGCGCATCACGCAAGCGCACACCGGTGAACCCCAAGCGATCCTTAGGCCAATGCGAACCGCAGCGGTCACCCTCTCGCGCTCCGCTTCGCCCTGACATTGTCCCGCGTCGTTGTGCTGGCACAACGTCAGCGGGTCCAGCGACCGTTAGTCCTGCCTGATCCGAAACCTTCGCCAGGACCCGCAATGTCAGAGATCCTAACGAAATCAAGGGCACGGAACATCTTTTACGGAGGATCCATTTTCTTCGTCGTCGTGTTCGTGGCCATGACTATCCACTCTCACCGCTATGTGGTGAACGTCTCCACCGCCGGGATGCCGCTGTCACCCGAGGTGCGCCTCGGAAAGCATGTGTGGGAGCGGCACAGCTGCATCAACTGCCACACCCTGCACGGCGAAGGCGCCTATTTCGCTCCCGAGCTGGGCAACGTTATGACGCGCTGGGGCGTGATGGACGACCCGCAAGCCGCCTACGAAACTCTGGACGGCTGGATGGCCGCCCAGCCCAGCGGCATTGAGGGTCGGCGCCAGATGCCGCATTTCCAGATCACCCCCGAAGAGATGCGCGCCCTATCGGAATTCCTGCGCTGGGCCGATCAGACCGACACGCAAGGCTGGCCGCCCACGGACGCGGGCTAGGAGAAAGACATGAAATATCAATCGCAAAAGGTGGCCTACGCCTACTTCATGGTGGCCATGGGCCTGTTCGGCATCCAGGTTCTAGGTGGGCTTCTGGCGGGCTGGGTCTATGTATCGCCCAACACCCTGTCCGAGGTGCTGCCCTTCAACATCATCCGCATGATCCACACCAACGCGCTGATCGTCTGGCTGCTTCTGGGCTTCTTCGGTGCCGCCTATTTCCTCGTGCCCGAGGAATCCGAGCGCGAGATCTGGTCGGTCAAGCTGGCCTACCTGCAACTGATCATCCTGGTCGTCGGCACCCTTGGCGCGGTTGGCAGTTACCTCGTCGGCATCCACGGCGGGCGCGAATTCCTGGAACAACCGCTCTGGGTCAAGTTCGGCATCCTCGTCGCGGCGGTGATCTTCCTGGTCAACATCTCGATGACCGTGCTGGCAGGCCGCAAGACCGCGATCACGGGCGTGTTGCTGACGGGCCTGTGGCTTCTGTCGCTCCTCTGGGTCTTCGCCTTCATCAACCCTGATAACCTCAGCCTCGACAAGATGTACTGGTGGTTCGTCGTCCACCTCTGGGTCGAAGGCACCTGGGAACTGGTGATGGCCGCGATCCTGGCCTTCCTAATGCTGAAGCTGACCGGCGTCGACCGCGAAGTGGTGGAGAAGTGGCTGTACGTCATCGTCGCCACCGCGCTTTTCTCGGGCATCCTTGGCACCGGCCACCATTTCTACTGGATCGGCCTGCCGGAATACTGGCAGTGGACCGGCTCGATCTTCTCGGCCTTCGAGGTGGTCCCGTTCTTCGCGATGATGTCCTTTGCGTTCATCATGGTCTGGAAGGGCCGGCGCAATCACCCGAACAAGGCGGCGCTTCTTTGGGCGCTTGGTTCGGCCACGGTGGCGTTCTTCGGGGCGGGGGTCTGGGGGTTCCTGCATACCTTCCACGGTGTGAACTTCTACACCCACGGTACGCAGATCACCGCGGCCCACGGCCACCTCGCCTTCTACGGCGCCTATGTCGCGATGAACCTTGCCATCATCACCTACGCCATGCCGCTGCTGCGGGGCCGCGCGCCATACAATCAGGTGCTGAACATGGTGTCGTTCTGGCTGATGACCGGGGGCATGGCGTTCATGACCTTCGTCCTGACCTTCGCCGGCACGATCCAGACCCACATGCAGCGCATCGTCGGTGACTACTACATGGATGTTCAGGACCAGCTTTCGCTCTTCTACATGATGCGCTTCGGGGCCGGGATTGCCGTTGTACTGGGGGCGGTCCTGTTCATCTACGCCCAGATCGTCGTCCGGCGTGAGGTCATCGCCCCCGGCCCGGTGGCCCTGCCGGAAGGAGAAGTCTCGTGAACGCGCTCACTCCCGAACGCACCGCCCCCTACTATCGGCCCACCGCGCAGGAAGTCACCCTGTTCGAAGCCGCCCATGCGAAAGGACTGCCCCTTCTTCTGAAGGGGCCGACCGGCTGCGGCAAGACGCGCTTCGTTGAACACATGGCCGCCCGTCTTGGCCGACCGCTCTATACTGTCGCCTGCCACGACGACCTCTCTGCCGCCGACCTGATCGGGCGCTACCTTCTACGCGGCGGCGCGACGGAGTGGGTGGACGGCCCCCTGACCCGCGCCGTGCGGGAAGGCGCGATCTGCTATCTGGATGAGGTGATCGAGGCGCGGAAGGACGTGACCGTGGTCCTCCACCCCCTGACCGACAACCGCCGCACCCTGATGATCGACCGCACAGGTGAGGAGCTGGTGGCCCCGCCCGGCTTCATGCTGGTGGCCAGCTACAACCCCGGCTACCAGAACATCTTGAAACGGCTGAAACCTTCCACTCGGCAGCGGTTCCTGTCGATCACCTTCGGCTTTCCCGACCCCACCACCGAAACCGCCGTGGTTGCCCGCGAAAGCGGGTTGGATGCCGCACGCGTGGCCCCGTTAATCCGCCTCGCCGGTCACATCCGCGCGTTGTCGGGGATGGATCTGGAGGAGGGCGTCTCCACCCGCCTTCTCATTTACGCCGCCACCCTGATCGCCGGGGGCATGCCGATCGAACGTGCCTTGCAGGCCGCCGTCGTCGAACCCCTGACCGATGAACCCGACGTGGCGCAAGCCCTGCGCGACGTCATCGCCAGCGTCTACGGTTAAGCCATGCACCCGTTGGACCTGATGGAGCCGGAAGAGACGATGGGCAACCTCTGGCACGGGGTTGCCCAGCGTCTGGCCCCCGTCGCGGGCTACCCCGCCCATGCCGTTGCGCTAGAGGCGGTCCGCCCCAGCCTTACGCTGCTCTTCCGCGCCTTGGGCGGCAAGCCGGGGGTCGAGATTGCCGCCAGCCCCGCCACCGCCTCGCGGCACCGCCGGGGCATGGGGGCGCAGCTTGCCGAAGCTCGTGTGCTGGAGCATGTCGCCAGTTTCGACGGCGAGGCCCTGCGCCTGCCCCCGGTGATCGACGCTTTCCCGACGGCAGGGATGAATCGCGCCGCCTACCTCTGGCTGGCCGCCCTCGCCGCCTCCTGCAAACCGAATCCAGCGCCGAAAGACCCCCTCGCCGCCGACCTTGCCCAGCTTGCGGCGATGGAACAGGCGACAACGGAATCCCTCGCGCAATGTCCCGGTTTGCAAACCGCGCATACCGCCCTGCGGCAGCATCTTCTTTCGATCTACCCCGACTTCTCCGCCTCGGCGGCAGAACGGAAACTCGCCGCCCGCGCTCGCCTCTTGCTCGCCGGTGGCACGCTTCCCCCAGCCGACCCCGCGCCCGCCCCGCGTGGCTATGCCCCGCTGCCGCCGCAGCCGATCTGGCTCCGCCTCGATCATGTCCCCCGCAGCAACGCCGCCGCCCCGACCGAAGACGCGATCAGCGCGCCCCCCGGCATTGCCAGCCGGACCCGCAAGCAGGGCAAGCGCGAGGACAACGAAGAAGCCAACCGCACGGACAGCTTCATCATGCACCGCTTCGAATCCATCTTCTCCTGGGTGGAAAGCATGGGCCTGAACCGCGCGACCGATGACGACGATCTGGAAAATGCCCAGAAGGCGGCCGAGGATCAGGACCACATCACCCTGACCAAACACCACAAACGCGCCGCCACCCGCCTGCGCCTGCATCTCGACCTCGCCCCACAGGACGCCGACCACGAACGCCTGTCCGATCCCTTCACCTACCCGGAATGGAACCACCGCGCCCGGGCTTACATGCCCGACCACACCCGCGTGCTGGAAGCCGAAGGCCAGCCCGGTGAAAGTTTCACCCCCGACCCCCGCCTGATGGCCCGCGTCCGCGCGCAGTTTCAGGCGCTGCACCCCCGCCGCATCCTGATGCCCCGGCAGGTCGACGGCGCCGAGCTTGACCTTGACGCCCTCATCACCGCGCAAGTCGCGATCCAGGCCACCGGTCAGGGCAGCGACCGCATCTTCCGCGACCTGCGTCATGTGGAGCGTGACCTGTCAGTCGCGATCCTGATGGACTGCTCCCGCTCCACCGAATCCGTCGTCGGCACCCGCAGCATCATCGACACCACGCGTGAGGCTTTGGCGGCGCTGGCCGGCGGCATTGACGCGGCAGGGGACCGGCTGGCGATCTGGGGCTTCTCGTCGCTCCGCCGCGACCGGGTGTTCCTGACCCGCTGCAAGGGGTTCGAGGGCCGCGTGACGCCCGACGTCACCGCCCGCATCGGCGGCCTGACCCCCGGCCACTACACGCGCCTTGGCGCCGCGATCCGCCACGTCACGGCCCAGCTTGCAGCCGAGCCTTCGACCCGCAAGCTCCTCCTGGTCCTGACCGACGGCAAGCCCAACGACCTAGACCACTATGAAGGCACCCACGGTATTGAGGACAGCCACATGGCCGTGCGCGAGGCCCGCCGCATCGGCCACGCCGTCCACGGCGTGATCGTCGATGCCGACGGGCAGGACTGGTTCGCCCGCATCTTCGGTCGCGCCGGTTTCACCCTTCTGCCTGACCCAGCCCGCCTTGGCCGCGCGCTTCCCGACATCTACCGATCCCTGACCCAGGAGACCTGACATGCACAAACTGAACGCTCTCGGCACCGTGCTGCTGACACCTGCAGCCGCCTTCGCCGAAACCTTCCAACGCCCAATCCCGCAGGCTCAGACAGCCGAAGCGGAATTTGCCTATCTGACTGCTTCGCTGTTGTTTCTGGGTGCATTGATTGCCGTGCAATGGTTGGTCCGCCGCAGATGAGCCCGCTTCGGCTGACCCTGATCCTTTATCCATTCGGCGCGGGTGCGATGGCGGTCAACGTCTTCTTCGCCTCGCTGATCTGGTCCTGGGTCGGCTGGCCAGTGCTGACGCCGGTTCAGTCGGTTGTGGGCGGCCTAGCGCTCGGTGTCCCGGTAACTTACGCCTTCGCCCGCCATATCTGCGCACTGATGGCCAAGGCGGACGCATTTTCCTGATCGGTGGCACGATGCTTCACCGACCGGACGGGCCGAATTTACACTCTCGCGAACAGACGCATTACTGGTCAACCGCCCGTTCTGATCCTTTGAATTGACAGGTCACAACTCCGCTGCTTTAAGTTGTCAGACAACTATGACGCCAGACATCGTCATGTGCAGATTCAATGCTTCTTTTCCGGGATCGACCATGTTCAACTTCGACGACGCACGCTTCCTGACGATCCAGCGGGGGGCCGTAGCACTTGCCCCGCAGATCGATGCGGCAATTGCATCGGCTCTTGCAGACGGCGCCGTGAACCTCTTCTTCCTTGGCACTGGCGGCGTGGCATATCTGATGGAGCCCGCCATCCAGTTGCTTCGCCGTCGGTCGGGGTTTCCGGTCTATAAGGACTATCCGGCCGAGATTCTGGCCTGCGGCAATGCCAATCTGACCAGCAGATCAGTCGTGATTATCCCTTCCCTTTCTGGGACGACCAAGGAAAGCGTAGCTCTCCTGCACCGGCTTGTCGAAATTGGCGCGCGCACGATCACCCTCGTAGGTCATGCCGACACACCACTCGGGCACGGCGGCAAGCCAGCGCTCGTGAACTTTGCCGCCGACGATACCTCCAGCGAGTCCTTCTACATTCAGGCGTTGCTGATAGCCCTTTCAGTAATGAAGGCGCGCAACGAGATTTCGGATTATGACGCGATCCTTGCCGAGATGCAGAGGCTGCCGGAAGCCTTGCTGGCCACGAAACAGGCTTTCGAGCCAAGCGCCGAGTCCTTTGCGCGGATCATCGCCGGGGCCGACTATCACATGTTCACCGCTGCCGGTAACATGTGGCCTGCCGCCAACTACTACGCGACATGCATTCTGGAAGAAATGCAGTGGATCCGCACCCGCCCCGTCCATGCCGCTGACTTTTTCCATGGGCCGCTAGAATTGATCGAAAAGGGTGTCAGCCTGATCCTGATGCGCGGAGAGGACGAAGCCAGCGAGCTGGCCGACCGCGTGGCCAGCTTTGCGCCGCGCTATACGGACCGCTTCACCGTGCTGGACACCGCAGATTATGTGCCGAAAGATACGTCTGCCCGCTTGCGGTCGCTCCTTTCCCCGGCTTTGATGGCGACGATCTTGGAACGGCTGTCAGCCCACCTCGAAGTCATGCGCGATCATCCACTGGTGACACGGCGCTACTATAAACGCGTCTCTTACTGAGGCACCAATGCCCGCCAAATCTCTCCGCTTTGCCACGCTCGGCGACAACTGCATCGACCGGTATCTGCCGCTCGGTCAGGCGGCGGTCGGCGGCAATGCCGTCAACGTGGCAGTGCAACTTGCCCTCGCGGGCGAGCAGTGCAGTTACTTCGGCGCGGTGGGATGCGACACCGAAGGCAGCTGGACGCGCGATGCACTGGTTGCAAACCGCGTTTCGGTCACGCATCTGCAAGAACTCACCGCGCCGACCGCCTATACCGACATTGATGTCGATGCGTCTGGCGAAAGGATCATTGCGTTCGAAGAATTCGGCGCGTCGGCCCTTTACGCCCCCGATGCCGCCGATCTCTCGGCGCTGGCCGGCATGGATCACATCCACATCGGCTGGTTCAACGGCGCGTCGGCCCTTCGCCATGCCTTGGCTGGTACTGGCGTTACCTTTTCGCAGGATGTGGCGGTCAATCCCGACGCGGCCGGACTGGATGTCGGGATCGAGTCTGTCGGCCCTTCTATGCCACTTGCAAAGGCTGCAATTGAACGGCTGCACGCGATGGGCTGCGGTATCGCCGTCGTCACCTGCGGTCCGATGGGCAGCATGGCAAGTGATGGCAATGGCATCGTCACGACAGGAATCGCCAGCGTCGCCAACGTCGTCGATACCACCGGCGCTGGCGATACTTTTATCGCAGGATTTCTGACGGCGTGGAAACGCGGCTTTCCGCTTAGCTCTTGCCTGGCGTCGGGTCGCGATGCTGCCGCGGTGACCTGCACGCATGTCGGCGGTTTTCCCCAAAAACTCTGCTCAATGAAAAACGCCGCGCGCCGCAGGTTGACAGACGTTTGACAACTGCATCTCCTGACGGGGGTGCTTCGCATGACCAAAACTGCACAACGGGAGAAAATCGACATGAAATTTGCTTCGATCGGCGTCCTCGCCGCAATTCTGATGGCATCGTCTGCTTTTGCAGGCGAGACCTTGGACCGGGTCACCTCGACCAACGTTCTCAAGGTCGCCACCAACGCGGGGTGGCCTCCCCAAAGCTTCCTCGACGACAGCAACCAGCTCGTTGGTTTTGACATCGATGTCGCCAACGAGATCGCACGCCGCCTAGGCGTAACGGCCGAATTTGACACCCCCGAATGGGGCGTGATGACCGGCGGGCGCTGGGGTGGGCGTTGGGATGTCGCTGTCGGCTCGATCACGCCGACCAAGCCCCGCTCCGAAGTTCTCGATTTCGCCGGGATCTACTATTTCACCCCGTATGTATTCGCCGTTCACAGCGACAGCACGGTGACTGATGCCAAAGACCTGAATGGCAAGAAGATCGGCGTCGAGACGGGCACCACCTCCGAGGAATACGTCAACCGCAACCTTGTGATCGACGCCCCCGGCGTCGCTCCGGTGGAATACTGGCTGGAGCCGGGCGAGGTGAAGACCTATGCCGACTCGATGCTTCCGTTCGACGACCTGCGCCTGGGTGATGGCGTGCGGGTCGATGCGGTGATCTCGGGCGAGCAGACCGTCCTCGGGGCAATCAAGAACGGCTACCCGATCAAGGTCGTCGCCGGTGACTATGCTTTCCAGGAACCGCTCGCCATCGTCGCTGACAAGGGCGATGCGGAATGGACAGCCAAGGTGTCCGAGACCATCGAGGCGATGCGGGCGGACGGCACGCTGAGCGACCTGACCACGAAATGGTACGGCAAGGACTACAGCAAGTAAGGCAGTTACGGCGCGCGGGTCACCCGCGCGCCGTTCCGCTTGCCCAGCACGCAAGCGCAAGCGCACATTGAGACAGCAATGACCAACCAAGCGATTGACTATGCGGACGTCTGGTACAAGGACCAAGCGACTGACCTGCCGACGCATCCGCCCCTGCGCTCGGCCATCGACACCGACATCTGCATCATCGGTGGCGGTCTCGCCGGACTGACCGCCGCGCATCACTTGGCCGGGGCTGGACGTTCCGTCGTCATTCTCGAAGCGCGCCGGGTCGGCTGGGGCGCCTCGGGGCGCAACGGCGGCTTTGTCAGCCCCGGCTATTCGCTTGGCCATGACGGCATCGCGGCACGCGTCGGAGCAGATGCCGCCAAACACCTGTTCCGCATGTCGCTCGAAGGAATGCAAATCGTTGCCGACAATATCCGCGACCTTGGCATTGCCGCGGCCAACCCCTGCCCCGGCATCCTTGGTGCCGTCCGGTACGACGCGGGCCGTACCCTTGCCGACCGCCGCGATTGGCTCGCCCGCGAACTCGATTACGAGGTCACGCATCTTGACCGCGAGGCTTTGGCCGAACATGTCACCTCACCGCGCTATCATCAGGCGCTGCACGACCGGAACGCCTTTCACTTCGACCCGCTGGCCTATTGCCATGGCCTTGCCCGCGGCGGTATCTCCGCTGGCGTGACGATCCACGAAGGCACGCCCGCCGACACAATCGCCAAGTCATCCGGCGCCTGGACAGTGACAACCCCGCAAGGCCGCGTCTCGGCGCGAGATGTGATTGTCACAACCGGCGGATACACCGACCGGTTGGTGCCTGCCCTCCACCGCGCCTTCCTGCCCATTGCTACCTATGTGATGGTCACCAAAGCTGCGCCGGAGTTGATCGCCACCGCAATCCACACGCGCTCCGCCATCGGAGATGACCGTAGGGCGGGCGATTACTACCGCCTTGTCGATAACGGCCGGCGTGTGCTTTGGGGCGGAAAGATCACCACGCGCACCACCGAACCGCGCGACCTTGGCAGGCGCCTGCACCAGACCATGACGGACACCTACCCGCAGTTGGCCGGGCTGGAGATCGACAAGGTGTGGACCGGGCTCATGTCCTATGCCCGCCACCTGATGCCGCAGATCGGCAAGCTGCCTTCCGGTCTGTGGCATTGCACCGCCTTCGGGGGCCACGGCATGAACACCACGGCAATCGGCGGCACTGTCGTCGGTGAAGGAATCCTCGGTCAATCAGATCGCTGGAAGGCCTTTGCACCCTTCGGGCTGGAATGGACCGGAGGACTCGCCGGGATGGCCGCAGTACAAATGACCTATTGGCGCTACCAGGCGATGGACGCCTGGCGTGAACGCAAGGGCTGAGCGATGCATTTCCGAGACAATATCGACTATCCGCCGATGTTGACGCGACCCACCGTTTTCGGTCCGCTTCTGTTGGCTGTCTTTGCGGGGCTCTGGTGGCTTCAAGCTGGCGACGGCGCGATCGGCCGTCTGGTTCAGGGACTTGCGCCAAGCGCAGAAGGTGGCAACCTCAACCTTCTGACCGCAGTTGTCGTCACGGCTCTGGTCGGGTTCAACATTCTCGTCGTGATGCGCCTACCGCTGCGCCAGCAGGTTTGGCTGGTCTGGGCGGAACTTGCAGCCCTCATCCTCTTGTTCTTCTATTCCTTCGACCTCAGCTTTGCGTTCATCCAGCGCAAGATCGGGTTTCTGATCACCCAAGGCCTTGTGACGACGCTCTATATCTCGGCGGTGTCGATCATCATTGCAACGATCCTTGCCCTGATGGGCGCGGTGGCGAAGCTGTCGTCGAATGGAATTGCTCAGGGCATCGCCCACTTCTACACCTCGCTGTTTCGCGGGCTGCCGCTTCTGATGCAGATTTACATGATCTACCTTGGATTGCCGCAGCTTGGCTATGTCGTCGATGCCGTGCCAACCGGGATCGCCGCCCTGTCGCTCTGCTATGGCGCCTATATGACCGAGATCTTTCGCGCAGGCATCGAAAGCATCCCGAAAGGCCAGTGGGAAGCCGCCCGTGCGCTTGGAATGCGGCCAACCTCGGTGATGACGCGGATCATCCTGCCGCAATCGATGCGCGTGATCATCCCGCCGACCGGCAACCAGTTCATCTCGATGCTGAAGGACAGCTCGCTCGTCTCGGTCGTGGGGGTATGGGAACTGATGTATCTCGCGCGAACCCAAGGCCAGACCGAGTTTCGCCACATCGAGATGATGGTGACGGCCTCGCTGATATACTGGTTGATGTCGATCGTTCTCGAACTCGTGCAAAAACGCATCGAAACCCGTTTCAACAAGGCGGCCACACGGTGACCCAGTCGACCCCAGTCCCCCCGACGATCGAGATTTCCAAACTGGACAAGTTCTACGGCAGCCTGCAGGTGCTGCACGGCATCGACCTGACCATCGCGCCGGGCGAAAGGCTGGTGATCTGCGGGCCGTCGGGATCGGGCAAGTCGACGCTGATCCGCACGATCAATGCGCTGGAAGACTTTCAGGGCGGCCGCATCGTCGTCGCCGGCATCACCCTGACCCGCGAGGAGGCGGTTGTCGAAAACATCCGTCGCAGGGTCGGGATGGTGTTCCAGCAGTTCAATCTTTTCCCGCATCTGACGGTCAGGGAAAACTGTGCCCTGCCGCTGCGTCTGGTGCGTGGGCTATCCGCGCCCGAGGCCGAGGCGCGCGCGATGCACTATCTTGAGAAGGTCCATATCCCGGAGCAGGCCCTGAAATACCCGGCCCAACTGTCCGGTGGCCAGCAGCAGCGCGTTGCCATCGCGCGCGCCGTTGCCATGCAGCCCGAAGTGATGCTGTTCGACGAGCCGACCTCGGCGCTTGACCCCGAAATGGTCAAGGAAGTGCTGGATGTGATGGTCGGGCTGGCTGAGGAAGGCATGACAATGGCTGTCGTCACGCACGAAATGGGCTTTGCCCGGCAGGTTGCGGACCGTGTCCTTTTCATGGATGCGGGCCGGATCGTCGAACAGGGCACGCCTGCAACCTTCTTCACCCAGCCCAAAAGCGAAAGGACGAAAGCCTTTCTTCAGCAGGTGCTGCATTGAGCCCGGTTATTGCCGCGAGAAATTAAACGATATCAACGATCCGCGGTGATAATCACGGGCATAAAGCACCGGCACACCGGCGTCGGACAGACAAGTTTCCGATACCAAGAGCCAAGGCTCGGCGCTTGCCGGCCCGGAAACCACGCCATCCGGCAGAAACACCGCAGCGACATTGGCACGCGACATGACCGGCTTCTGCCCGTTTTCCGCGAGTAGTGCATTCAGCGAGCCTTCCAGCGTCTTTTCGTCCCCGACCGGCTTTAGCAAGCCAATCGGCACAACGTCGATCGAATAGACCAGAACCTGATCAGAGGCCTCGCGCAGCCGTTCCAGCACGAAGATCTCCGCGCCCGGTGCCAGTTGCAGCGCTTCCGCCGCTGCCGGGTCCGAGGCCGCAAGAATAGTGCGCGCCGAAAGGACTCGCGTCTGCGCACTGTATCCAAGGGCGCCAAGCATCTTGGTGATGCTTTCAAACACCGTGATCGGTCGGGCGACGTTCAGCGCGCTCGCGGCGGTCACGAACCGGCCGCGCCCATGCTCCGTCACCACCAGCCCTTCTTGTTCCAGCAACCGAAGTGCTTCACGGACCGACGGACGCGAGATGCCGAAGGCCGCACAAAGTTCAGCTTCGGTCGGGATCTGGTCGCCTGCTTTCAGGCCATGCTCCCGGATATAGGCGCTGACCGCGTCGCGAACCTGCTCGGGCATCCGCTTTTGCGACCGAAGCGGTCTGGTGGTCAGCATCCGCCGATCTCCGCAGTGCAGCAAGGCAGTCCGGATCGCAGCTTTGCCGTGCCGCTTTCAGCCCAATGTCAGCGCGCGCACCTTGGGCCCGTCGAAGTTGCCGCCGCACAACAGCACCACATTGACCTTCCCCGCCGTCGCCTCGCCCTGCTTCAGGAACGCCGCCATCGCCAGCGCGGCAGCCCCTTCGACAAGCAGTGTCTCGCTTCGGGCAAGCCCACGCAACGCGGCCAGGATTTCCGCCTCATCGCAGGTCACGATTTCATCGACGACCTCCGTGGCCAGCGGCAGCGTCAGCGTATCGGCATCAATTCCCCCCGCAACAGCGTCGGCCAGCGTATCGCGGTGTTCACACTCGACCACCCTCCCCGCCCGCATCGACAACGCCAGCGCCTGCGAAGCTTCGGCCGCCGCCCCGATGATCCGGGTCGCCGGGCTGAAGGCCTTGATCACCGCACCGATGCCGCTGATCAACCCACCACCACCCATCGCGATGAACAGGTTGTCGATCCGTGGTGCCTGATCCAGCAATTCAAGCCCGATCGTGCCCTGCCCGGCAATAACATCGGCGTCGTTGTAAGGCGATATATACCGCGCGCCGGTTGTCAGGGCGAGGTGTTGAGCGTGCTGTTCGGCCAACCCGGTCTCAGCGCCATGAAGCACCACCTCGACACCGTAGGAACGGATCTTCGCAAGCTTTTCCGGAACCACGCTTTGCGGCAGAACCACCGTCAACTGCCGCCCAACCGCGCGCGCCGCACATGCCGCACCGATCCCGTGGTTGCCGGAAGAAGCGGTGATCAAAGGTTGCGACGAGGCTGCGGCAGTCATCACCGCCGCCGCACCCCGGATCTTGAACGAACCGGTCAGCTGGAAATTTTCCGCCTTGAACCAGAGCCCGCCGTCGCCTCTGCGCGCCGGCAACAGCGGGGTCTCGTAGATATGCGAACGGATGCGGCGACGAGCCTGCACCGACCGCGCTGCCGATGCGGTCACAATGCCAGTCATGCGACCATTCCTTCCGACCTGGCCCGCGAAAGCACCATCCGCGCCATTGCGATATCCTGTGTGGCGACCCCGGTAAGGTCGACGATGGTGACGTCCTCCGGCCGCTGCCGGCCCCCGGCCTTTCCAGCCAGCAGCGCGCCAAGCTCGATGCAGGTCGCGGCGCTGATAAGGCCATCCGCATGTGCACCCGCGAATTCGCCGTGATCAAGGCTTTGCGACAGCATATCAGCCACGCGAAGGTCTGCGCGTGCCACAAGGATCGGCTCCAGTTCCTGCTTGCCGGGGCTGTCGGCCCCGATCGCCGTGATGTGGCACCCCGGCGCCACCCAATCACTCATGACCAACGGCGCGCTGGATGGTGTCGCCGTCACGATCACCTCCGCCGCGCGACAGGCCGGCTCAAGCTCGGCTACCGCCTCTGCAACCACGCCAACCTCGGCCAGACGGTTCACCAACGCCTGCGCCCGCCCACCGTTCCGGCCCCAGATCGCAAGCCGGGCGACCGGACAAAGCATCCGGATCGACCGCGCCAACCAATAGGCCTGCGTACCGCACCCCACGATCAGCACCCGCCGCGCATCAGGGCGACAAAGCGCAAGCGATGCAACCGCACCGCCAAGCCCGGTGCGCAGATCGGTGAGGTAACCTTCATCGTTCAAAAGCGCCTCCGCCTGACCGGTCTGCGCCGAAAACACCAGCACCAGCCCGGAACTGGACGGCAGCCCCAAATCGGGATTGTCGTAAAAGCCGGCAGCGATCTTTACCGCAAAGACCTCATCCCCGGCGATATGGCCGTATTTGATATGCAGATCGCCATTTGCTTCGGGAAAACCAAGATAACCCACCGGGGGCAGATTCGCGCGCCCGTCAAAGACGGAGATGTAGGCATCGCGCACTGCCGCGGCCGTGCCGGGGTCCACCGTGACCAGTCTTTCGATCTCAGACCGTGAAAGCTGCAGCATTACGGCTCCTACTCCCTTCCCAGCGCCTGAAGCGCCGACTGCGCCAGCAGCGCGGCACCGGGCGCGATGGCGGCGTCATTGAAATCGTAGTTCGGCTGATGCAGCCCGTTGCTTCCCGTCAGCGGGCCATTGCCAAGAAACGCATAGGCACCCGGCATGGCACCAAGAAAATCACCGAAATCGTCACCACCCATCGACGGTGGCAGAGCCCCGCCAGACGTCAGCCCGGCGGCGTGGATGGCCTCGCGCATGATATCGCGCTCGGTGGGGGTGTTGACCACCGGGCTACACAGCGCCACGTCAAAGACCAGATCCACATCGCAACCCGCCATCGCAGCGGCGGCCGCCGACACCGCTTCTACCCGCGCCCGCAGGTGCATCAGCGTCTCGGACCGAAAGGCGCGCAGCGTGCCGGTCAGTTCAGCCTCACGCGGAATGATGTTCTGCGCAAAGCCGCCGCGAAAGCTGCCAACCGTGACCACGGCGCTTTCCAAGGGATCGACCGAACGCGCCACGGCCTGCTGGATGCCGGTCATGAAATGCCCGCCCGCCAGCAACGGATCACCGGTCATGTGCGGCATCGAGGCGTGGCCACCCGCCGCAGTGAACCGCAAGGTGAATTCGGACGTGCCAGCCATCACCGGGCCGTCATGCACCACCACCGTACCGGCGGCGAGGCCGGGCCAGTTGTGCAGCCCGAAGATGCGCTCCATCGGAAACCGCTGCATCAGCCCGTCATCAAGCATCAGCCGTGCACCGCCATAGCGCTCCTCCGCCGGCTGGAAGACGAGGTGAACCTGCCCCGCAAACTCGCTTTTCCGCAGGATCATTGCCGCGCCCAAAAGGATCGTCATATGACCATCATGGCCGCAGGCATGCATCACGTCTGGATCTTGCGACCGATACGGCAGATCCGTCGCCTCGCTGATCGCAAGGGCATCCATGTCAGCGCGCAGACCCACGGCGCGGCCAGCCTGCCGACCCTGCACCGTTGCCACTAGCCCGTGCCCACCGATCCGGGTCACGACGTCAAGGCCAAGCTCCCGCAGGCGCGCGGCGATATACGCCGCGGTCTCAACTTCTGCACAGGACAACTCAGGGTGGCGGTGCAAATGATGGCGGACTGAAACCAGCCACGAAAGTTCGGCGTCAGACAACATGGCAAAGCCCCCGATGGACAGTCTTGTCCAAATTAAACAGCATCGTATAATCGCCGCAAGCCCTTGGCGGAGCCGCCGTTGACAATCGCCCCCCACCTCGCCCCGTTCGGCCCGATCTGCGACGCGCTCGCGCTGCTGTTGCAGCCGCAAGCCGAGGTGGTCCTGCACGACCTTGCGACCGAAACCGTGGCTTTCATCGCCAACCCGTTCTCCCGGCGCGAAATTGGCGAACCCTCGCTGCTGCACGAGATAGATTTCAGGCCCGATGTCAGCCTGATCGGCCCGTATGAAAAGATCAACTTCGACGGCCGCCGGCTGAAGTCGGTCAGCGCCGTCCTCCGCGACGCCAACGGTCGGCCGATCGCGGTGATGTGCATCAATCTAGACGTGACGCAACTGCACACCGCTATCGAATTGCTGGCCGCCCTCATCCGGGTGCCCAATGGGGCAGGCCAGCCTGCCGTGCTCTTTCAGGAGGATTGGCACGAACGGATCAACCAGTATATCCACGGCTGGACCGATCGGCAGGGCCTGTCACTCACCGACCTCAATCGCGACCAGAAGCGTCAGTTGGTGCTGGAACTGGCCAGCGATGGGGCCTTCGGCGGTCGTCATGCGGCGGCCTATATCTCTCGCGTACTGCAGATGAGCCGGGCCAGCGTCTACAATTACCTCCGCGCGGCCAGACGTGCGGAAAGCAAGGAAGACTGAGCGATGCAGATCGAGACCGACCTACGCGACCCCACAATCGTGACCTTCGCCGGCGGCAGCCTTGCCGAGACCGCGCGGGTCGCCTTCGTTGGCCCGGATAGTGGCCAGATGATCGTCGTTACCGACCGCACACCGTTTCATCCGCAAAGCCTGACCTGGCCCGACCAACCCGGCGACCGCGGCACACTGCTGCGCGCAGATGGGCAACGCCTCGCCGTGCTGGACAGCCGCGAAGCGATCCTGAACTGCGACACCGGGCTTCTGGCAACCGGCGATGACGCGCTCGCGCTTAAACGCAACGAGCCAGGTCTTGTTGCCGTGGTTCTGCATATCCTCGCGGATGCTCCCGATCTTTACCCCGGCGAAACGGTGACCCTTACAGTCGACCAGACGTGGCGCGACGCCCTGTCCCTGCAACACACCGGCGTGCATCTGGCGGCACTCGCACTCAACCGCTGTGCGGCGGCCTTCTGGACCAAACCGGCTGACCTCGCCGACGGTTTGGGCGCACCGGATTTCGACAAGGCGGCCGTCAGCGGATCAACGATCACGGCCGCACATTCAGTGGACAGCTACCGGATCGGCAAGTCGCTGCGCAAGAAGGGCTTTGACCGCGACGCGTTTCTCGCCGATCTGCCGGCCCGGTCCGCCGCAATCAACGCCACTCTGCTGGCAATGCTGGCCACCCCGGCCCCGGTCACTCTGGCACCAGCGCAAGGCAACCTTGGCGACCGTCGCCTGTGGTCGACGCGGTTGGATGCAACATCCGTCTCGATGCCATGCGGCGGCACGCATGTCAGCGATCTGGCGCAGATCGCCGCAATCTCGGTCGCGCTTGAAACAAGCGAGGATGGTTTCGTCATGACCACGACCAGCAGCACCAGACCATGACTGAGCCGCTTCCCTACCTGCACAACCGCCTTCCCAGCCACGCCCAACCCTTGGTGCCCGACGATGCCCTGATGTTGGGCGCTGCAGGGGCTGACCGCGTCGCCGAGGTGTTGAGCTTGCGCGGCCAAAGTGACGCGACGCCGCTTTTCAGCCTGCCCGGCTTGGCGCGAAAACTTGGCATAGCCGCACTCTATGTGAAGGACGAAAGCCATCGCCTCGGACTTGGCAGTTTCAAGGCGCTTGGCGGTGCCTATGCGCTGATGATCCTCGTGCGTGAAGCGGCGGAACGACAGTTGCAGCGCCCCGTCGCGTTGGGCGAATTGATGTCCGACGATGTGCGCAACGTAGCGGCTGGCATGACCTTTGCCTGCGCGACTGACGGCAACCACGGCCGGTCAGTGGCGCAAGGGGCCGAAATGATGGGCGCAAAGGCCGTGATCTTCGTCCACTCCGGCGTAAGCAAAGCCCGCATCGACGCCATTGCACGCTTTGGTGCCACGATGGTCAGGGTTGAGGGCAGCTATGACACTTCGGTTGCCGAAGCCGCACGGGTGGCTGCCGACAAGGGCTGGACATTGCTGTCCGATACCTCATGGCCCGGCTACGAATACATTCCCGGCCTTGTCGCGCAAGGTTACACCGGCCTTGTCCGCGAAAGCCTGATCCAACTGCCCGCCCCCCCGACACACGTCTTTCTGCAAGCGGGCGTTGGCGGTTTCGCCGCGGCCGTCGCAGGGCATTTGGCCCTCGTGCTTGGCGACCAAAGACCTCATGTCACCGTAGTCGAGCCGGCGCGCGCCGCCTGCCTTTACGAAAGCGCCCGCCTTGGCGCACCCCTGAAGATACCCGAAGGCCAGCCGACCGTCATGGCGATGCTGGAATGCTATGAGCCGTCGCTGGTCGCCTTTCGCATCCTGTCCCGCGTCGCCGATGGCTTCATGACCGTCGATGAGGACACCGCCCCCGCAGTAATGCGCCTCCTTGCCACGCCGGAACCGGGCGACCCGCCGCTGGTGGCGGGCGAAAGCGGTGGCGTCGGTCTGGCCGGACTGATCGCCGTGCGTCATGACCCATCCGTCGCCACAGAAATCGCGCTTGGCCCGGACGCGCGGGTGCTGGTGATCAACACCGAAGGCGCGACCGATCCTGCGCTTTACACCGCGCTTGTCAGCCGCAGTCCCGCCTCCGTCCTTGCCGGGGATCGCAACTAAGCCCCGCGCCGTCAGTCAGCCGGCGGCACCGCTACATCGCCGTCGGTTGCACCGCCTTCGCCTGTCGCAGCGTCGGCACCGCCTTCAACTCCACCGTCGGCACCTTCGCCTGATGCCGGGTCTTCCGGAGTGCCACTGCCCAAGGCCGCATCCGCAGGCGCAACGGCGTCCCCAGACCCCGCTTCCGCAGCGGCATCGCCGCCCGCTTCGGCAACCCGGTCGGTCTCGAAAGGCTCGTCGATGGTCGAACCATCTGCCGCCGCAACTCTCCAGACGGTATTGCCCACGTCATCCGCCACCAAAAGCGCACCAGTCCCGTCAATCCCGACACCGACCGGACGGCCGCGCGTCTGATCTTCCAACAGGAACCCCGTCACCACATCCTGCATCATGCCGTCAGGAACCCCGTCACGAAACGGGATATACGACACCTTGTATCCGTTGAACTCGTCGCGGTTCCAACTGCCGCGCTGACTGACAAAAGCTCCGTTGGCGTAGGCTTCTGGCATCGCAGCACCGTTCGTGAATGTCAGACCCAGCGCCGCCACATGGCTTGAAAGCGCATAATCCGGCACGATCGCGGTGGCGACCAGATCCGGCCGCGCGGGTTTCACCCTCTCGTCCACATGGTCGCCATAATAGCTATAGGGCCAGCCATAGAACCCGCCCTCCTGCACCGAGGTCAAGTAGTCCGGCACAAGGTTCGGCCCCAACTCGTCGCGCTCGTTGATCACAGCCCAAAGCACGCCGGTTTCGGGATGAAACGTCAGCCCGTTTGGGTTTCGCAACCCCGTGGCAAACACCTTCGAAGCCCCGGTCGCGCGGTCAATCTGCCAGATCGCGGCCCTGCCCTTTTCGGCCTCCATTCCGTTTTCTCCGGCGTTGGAATTCGACCCGACCGAAGCATAAAGCATTGACCCATCGGGGCTTAGCGCAAGGTCCTTGGTCCAGTGGTGATTCAGCGGCCCCCCCGGCAACGGGGTCAGCATCGTTGGCTCCGCTGTGATGGTGGTGTCACCCAACGCGTATGGGTAACTTATCACGCCATCGCCTGCGGCCACATAGAGCGTGTCATCGATCCATGCGACCCCGAAGGGCGAATACAGGCCCTCCAGAAGTTCATGACGCTCATCGACAACACCGTCGCGGTCGGTGTCCTGCAACAAAGTGATGCGGTTCGTCTCGCGCTCGGACCCACCACCACCGCCACCCGAGGCGAAGCTCATGATCCAGCCCCGGATGTAATCTTTCGGCCGGTATTTCGGCTTGCCAGTAGGCGCCTTGGATTGCACGACCAGCACATCGCCATTCGGCAACGTATGCACCGTACGCGGATTGACCAGATCGGTCGCATAGGCCGAGATCGTGAATTCATCTGGAACAGTTGGCGTCTGACCCTCAGCCCAGCCGACCACCTCAGCGATCTTCATGCTGGGCCAAAGGTTGATGAACTCCGGCTCGGGCAGGAACGGATCTGGGCCGATCTGGCGGGTTATATCGAAACCGTCGGTCGCCTGCGCCATGGCCGAGGGCGGCAAGGCCACCGCAAGACCAAGACATCCAGTGGCAATGGTTGCGCAGCAAAAGCGGGCGGGCGTCATCATGGCGCGGGTCCTCTCGTATCAATCAGCGGTGGCTTACGCGGACGCGCCGCCACAGGAAGGCGGAAATCAGGATCAGCACGACGGTTGCGATCGAAAGCCCGATCCCCAAGGGCACGATGGCAGTCCAACCATCGGCTGCGTGGGCGAGGTTGTTGACAAAGGCCAGGATCAGCACCAGCGCGTTCACCACAACCAGCGCCCAGTGCGGCCGCGTCCTGTAGACCATCAAGCCCACAAGCCACAAAAGGACAGCAAGCCCCCCCGCCACCATCCCGGTAAGCAGCAGCCATTCCGCAAATTCCTGCCACATCAGAATGGCGGTCTGGATGTAGGCCCAGTCGGCGAGAAGGGTAAGCACGAAAAATGCTGCCGCGAAATACGACAGCATGATCATACCGGGGATCGATGCATGAACCTGCCGGTCTCGATAAACGGGCTGTAGCGTAGCCATCTTTTCAGTTCCATCTGGGGCGCTTCGTCAACCAACTCCACTTTCGCGGCACTGGTTCCCCCGGAACTTCTTGATGGCGGGTCTTTCAGCCCGCAACGTCCTGATAATGCGGTCTTAATCAGACTGGCCTTTGGTCGCTGCGTGCGCCTCAGGCCAGCTTGATGCAGAAATGCTTGCGCACTGGCTCCACGATCGTCCAGGTGCCGCTGAAGCCCGGCTCAACCACAAACCCATCGCCGGGCCGCAACGTCACCGATGCACCGCCGTCGGGCGTAATGACGATTTCGCCCGCGATAAGATGGACAAACTCGTAGAACCGGTACTTTGCGTGCCAGGTGCCTGGCGTCGCTTCCCACGTTCCGCTGATCACGCTGCCATCGATCGAGGTGTGCTGTACCCAGGTCTTCATCGACGGGGTGCCCTCAACCTTTGTCCAGCCATCAAGATCGGTCAGCATCGGTTCTGGTCCGGGCGCGGGAAGGCGAAAAACCATGTCGCTCATGTCGGTCCTTTCGGTATTCAAGATCAGCGCCCCTCTGGTAGGTCGACACTGTCAGGCTGGCAAGCACCAACCCACTGCCCCCGACACTCTGCCAATGTCGCCCTTCGACGTTGCGGTCGGTGCGGCTTTTTGCTCTCTCTGGGCGCACGCAACCGCCATGAAAGGAACGGATGATGGAGATCCGCCAAGCGACAGCCTCGGATGCGCCGCATCTGGTGCGCTTCATCAACATGGCCGCCGACGACCTTCCGTTGCATTTCTGGCGGCGATCAGCCGGTCCTGACGGCGACCCTTGGGCCTACGGGCAAGAGCGCGCGGCACGGACAACCGGAAATTTCTCGTTCCGCAACGCCTGGCTGGCGGAAGAGGACGGTCAAGTTGCCGCCTGTCTGCTGGGCTACCCGGCCGACCCCGAACCCGGCAGCATCGACCCGGACACGCCGCCGATTTTCGTGCCCCTCCTCGAACTCGAGGCGCTGGCCCCGGGTTCTTGGTATCTGAATGTCCTCGCAACCTACGAGGCTTTCCGCGGTCGGGGTTGCGGCAGCGCGCTGCTTGGCCATGCCGAAACCCTGGCCAGCCGTGCCGGATGTGCCAGCATCAGCCTGATCACCGCCAACACCCACGCCGCCGCACGCCAGCTTTACGCCGCGAAAGGCTACCGCGAGATCGCGACACGACCCGTCGTCAAGGAGGACTGGCAGGTCGATGCCGAGACATGGACTCTGATGACCAAGGCGGTGGACGGCTGATCGGCGCGGGGCCTCACGCCGAAGCAAGCCCAAGCATCGTCCTCGCCTCTTGCGGCGTTGCGACCGGCCTGCCATGGCGCGCGCAGATCTCCGCCGCCCGCCGGACCAGCGCCGCGTTCGATGGCGCAAGGGTGTCACGGTCCAGCCGCACATTGTCCTCAAGGCCGGTGCGGGTGTGGCCGCCTTTCGCAATCGACCATTCGTTGATCGTCAATTGCGCAGGCCCGATGCCTGCCGCACACCATTCCGCACCCGGTGCAAGACGGTTCAGCGTTTCGATATAGAAGTCAAAGATCCGCTCGTCTGCCGGCATCGCGTTCTTCACCCCCATCACGAACTGCACGTAAAGCGGCCCCTTCAGCCGCCCATCGCGGTGCATCGCTGCCGCCTGTACAATATGCGAAAGATCAAAAGCTTCCACCTCGGGCTTGATGTCAAATCTCAACATCTCTGCCGCCAACCAGTCGACCAGATCAGGCGGGTTTTCATAAACCCGCGTCGGAAAATTGTTTGACCCTACCGTCAGGCTGGCCATGTCGGGACGCAAGGGCAGCATCCCGCCGCGCTCCCTGCCGGCACCCGACCGCCCCCCGGTCGAAAACTGCACGATCATGCCCGGGCAGTGCGCTCGCAACCCCTCCATCAGCCGGGCAAACCGCTCCGGATCGCTTGTGGGCTTTCCCGCATCGTCGCGGACATGGCAATGCGCGATGCTCGCCCCCGCTTCAAACGCCTCATGCGTCGACTCGATCTGTTCAGCAATCGAGATCGGCACAGCCGGATTGTTCGCCTTGGTCGGCAAGGACCCGGTAATCGCCACGCAGATGATGCAGGGTTTGGTCATTGGCCCTTCCGAGACAGCACGAAGTCGAACGCCAGATCAAGGAACGGCCCGTCAAAGCCCAAAGCCGCATCCTCCATCGGCTGAAACTTCGCCATCAGGCTTTCCTTCACGCCGAACACCGCATCCGACCGGATATAGGGATCGTCGGGGTCGAAAATATGCGTCACCAACCGGTCATATCCTTCCGCCTCAATGATGTAGTGCAGATGCGCCGGTCGGTACGGATGCCGCCCCAGCGCCGCCAGCAACTTGCCCACCGGGCCATCGTCGGGAATGGGGTAGAACTTCGGCTTCACTCCCCTGAAATGATAGCTGCCATCCGCCCCGGTGCGGAACACGCCGCGCAGGTTGAAATCGGGCTGGATACCCTTTTGCTGCACGTCGTAAAAACCTTCGTCATTGGCCTGCCAGACGTCGATCTTGGCCCCGGCAATCGGATTGCCGTCGGTATCCAGGATCCGGCCATGTACCCGCATCGGCTCGCCCTTCTGGTCAAGGCAGATGTTTGCCCCCATCGGCAATTCCGGCGCTTCCGCCACATGAAAAGGTCCCAGCACGGTCGATTCCGACGCTCCCGTGGGTTTGCGGTTGTTGATCGCATCGACAAGCATCGACACGCCCAGCACATCCGACAGAAGGATGAACTCCTGCCGCCACTCGTTGCACATATGTCCGGTGTCGGTCAGGAACATGATCGCCTTGAACCACTCCTCCTCGGTCGGCTCGATCTCCTTCACCGCTTCGTGCAGCTTGCGGGTGATCACCTCCATAACCGCCTTCAGCCGTGCGTCCTTGGCGTTGGCGTTCCGGCTGGTTACCACATCGGCCGAATCTGCTTCGGTGAAGAACCCTTGTTCGCTTGTCATCTCAATGCCCCAGAATGGTGGAAAGAACGCGGGCCAGATCGGCCTCGGGGGTCGCGGTCAGCCCTTCGTTGCGCCAGGCGACATGCTGGTCAGGCCGCACCAGAAGGCAGCCCGCGTCGCTGATCTCGCGCGACCGCGCCCAGTCGCCGCCATGATCCTCTACACCACAGCGCGGGCCGATCTTGACGACCCGGATCGGCAGACCCAACCGCGTTGACAGCGCCTCGGCCGCCGCTTCCCACGCTTCGCCGCCGATGCCGGTGATCAGCGTGAACTGCCCCTTACCCGTCAGGTCCAGCGTCGAATGCCTGCCCCCCTGCCGATCATAGACCCAGACATGCGGAATGCGCGCGCCGGGGTAAGTGGTTGGCTGGTAATGCAATTCCATGTCGACATTCGGCGCGGGCGGCTGCCCTTCCGCAACCACGGCACCCGAAGCGTAGCGCTGGTTCATTTCGACCCCGTGGCAGTCGAACTCGTATTTCTTGAACTCGATCGCTTTCCTCAAGGCCTCGCGCTGCGCTTCCGCCGCAGGGGTCGCGTCGCAGCGCGCATCCATGTTGCGCTGGATCTTGTCGTGGTCCACCCCGCCGTCCATCCCCAACGCCTCGAAGATCGGGCCGAACTCGGCAATCGACTGGTTCGCCCGGGTCACGATCTGCCGCGCAATCGGCGCGCGCTCGGCGGAATAGCTGTCCAGCAACTTCGGCGTGGCCTGCCCTTTCACCACCGCTGCCAGCTTCCACGCAAGGTTGTAGCCATCCTGGATGGACGTGTTCGACCCCAACCCGTTCGAAGGCGGATGCCGGTGTGCGGCATCGCCCATGATGAACACCCGGCCCTTCTGCATATGCGTGGCAAAGCAGTTGTTGACCGTCCAGGTATTCGCCGAAATCAGGTCGATCTCCAGGTTTGGGTCGCCCACCAACTGGCGCGCCACCTGTGTCGCCATCGCCGCGTCGACCACTGGGGCGGGCTGGTTGATGTCATAGCCCCAGACGATCAGCCATTCGTTCCACGGCCGCACCATCCGCACCAGACCCATCCCGATGCCGCCCACATCCGCACCGGGCTGCATCACCCAGTAAAGCACCGAAGGGCGGTGCGCGACATAGCGCGACAGGTCGGCGCGAAACAGGATGTTCATGCTGCCGCCGACCCCCATCTTGCCTTCAAAAGGCAGACCAAGATGTTCCGCGACCAAGGAATTTCCCCCATCCGCCCCGACCAGGAACTTCGACCGCACCGTGAAGTCCTTGCCCGACAGACGGTCGCGGCAAGTGGTGGTCACGCCATCCTCGTCCTGAACGTGGCTGACGTATTCCGTGCTCATCCGCGCCTGCGCACCCCGCGCGCAAGCCGTCTTGAACAGAATCGGCTCCATGAAGGTCTGTGGCAGGTCGTTCATCTCGCATGGCGACGACATCAGATGCTCTGCCTTCGACAGGGGCGATGTGCCCCAGCTTTGCATCCGCCCCAACTCCTCGCCCGCAAGGCTTTCGCAAAAGACGTTGTTGCCCATCAAGGCCTGCGGCGTGGCGTGGATCATCGCCTCGGCCTCGACCTCCGGCCCAAGGTCGCGCAGCACCTCCATCGTGCGCTGGTTGGTGATGTGCGCGCGCGGGGTGTTCGACAGCCATCGGTAGCGGTTCACCACCATCACCTCTACCCCGTAGCTGGCCAGCAACGCGGCCGTGGCAGACCCGGCCGGGCCGGTGCCAATGACAAGAACGTCGGTGGTGATGTCAGGCATCTCTCTCTCCCATCAGATCAATCTTCTCCAGCCGCCGCCTGACCGGGAAAAGGTGCAGCCCTGTCCGGTCGGACAGCAGCCCCCAAAGCCCGCGCGGGGCGAACAGCATCACCGCGATGGCGATCAGGCCCAGCGTCAGCAGATACCACGCGCCATAATCGGCAAGCGTGGTTTGTAGCGCGTAGAACACGATCACCCCAAGGATCGGCCCCTCCAGCCGTCCGATCCCGCCAATGACCACGATGAAGATCACATAGGCCGTCCAATCCGTCACGCTGAACGCCGCATCGGGCGAAATGCGCGCGGTCTGCACATAGATCAGCGCTCCGGTGATGCCGGTGACAAAGGCCGCGATCAGGAACACCGCCCACTTGATACGCCGTGCATCGACACCCACCGATTTCGCAGCCTCGGTATTGTCGCGCACCGCCGCCAGCGCCAGACCAAGCCGGTTGCGCAACAACCAATAGATCGCCGCGATGGTCAGCGCCGCCAGCGCCAGCGCAAGCCAGTAGGCAAGGATATCCCGCGCCGCCGCCTCGCGTACCCCGAATAGGCCACGCACCGCCTCGACCCCGATGATGTCCGACGTCGCCTCCCGCGGCAGCGACGTGCCGGTTCCGCCTCCCAGCGCTTTCCATTGCGCCACCAAAAGCCGCGTCACCTCGGCAATCACCCATGTGCCGATCGCGAAATACGCACCCTGCAGCCGAAACGCGAAGAAAGCCGTCGGCACCGCCAGAACAAGGGCAGCCACACCGCCCAACGGGATAGCCAGCACCGGGTCCATCCCCCCCAGGATCACGCCGGCGAACATCGCATAAGCCCCAATCCCGACAAAGGCTTGCTGGCCGACGCTCACCAAGCCGCCATAGCCCGCGAGCAGGTTCCAAAGCTGCGCGAGCGTCAGCAGCGTCAGGATCGTGAACAGATCCTGAATCACATCGCGCGGGGCGACTGCGGGCAGCGCGAAGCCGACCACGATCAGCACGACGGCAGCAACGCCCGCGATGCTTCCAGTCCGGGTGCGGGTGATGACGCGATATCCCATTAGTCCACCGCCCGTGGGAAAAGTCCACGCGGCCGCACGAGAAGCACCACCAGAAACGCGACGTGCCCGGCCAGAATCTGCCACTCCGGGTTGATCGCCGCGCCCACCGTCTGTGCCACACCGATGATGATACCCCCCGCCAGCGTACCCCACAGGCTGCCAAGGCCCCCGATGATCACCGCCTCGAAGGCATAGATCAACCGCGCCGGGCCGATCGACGGGTCAAAGTTCGCCCGCATCCCGAGGTAAAGTGCCGCAATCGTCACCACGACCATCGCCAACCCCGTCGCAATCGCGAAAATCCCCTTCGGCGCGATGCCCATCAGGCTCGCCGTCACCGGATCGTCGCTCGTGGCGCGGAATGCCCTGCCAAGCGCCGTGCGGTAGAAAATTTGGTTCAGCCCCACGATCACCGCAATCGCAGTGGCAAATGTCAAAAGCGGCATCCACCCGACCGTGACAATCCCCAGATCGACCGACGCACTTTCCAGCGGCCCCGCCGCGATGCGTTGGCTGTCGGCCGAAAAAGCCTCCAGCATCCCGTTCTGCAACGCAACCGACAGCCCGAATGTCACCAGCAAAGGCGGCAAGATGTCCTTGCCAAGCACCCGGTTCAGCACGAACCGCTGCAACGCCCAGCCAAGCGCGAACATCACCGGCGCCGCGATCAGCGCCGAAAGAAACGGGTTCAACCCCAGGGTCGAGGCGATCAGCAGGATGGCAAAGGCCGCAAAGATGATCAGGTCACCATGCGCCAGGTTGACCAGGCGCATGATCCCGAACACCAGGCTCAATCCGGCGGCAAACAGGGCGTAAAGCCCGCCCAGCAGAATGCCCTGTACGACGGTGTCGACCCAGATCATGCCGCTTCCCCGAAATATGCCGCATGAATAGCCTCGCGGCTGACCGTCGCAGACGGGGCCGACAGCGTGACCTTCCCCTCCATCATGCAATAGACACGGTCCGCCACCGCAAGCGCCCGGCCGATGTCCTGCTCCACCACGATGATCGCTGCCCCCGACGCCTTGATCCGCGGCATCGCCGCGTAAATGTCGCGGATCACCACTGGCGCGAGGCCAAGGCTGATCTCGTCACAGAGCAGCACTTCCGGGTTCGACATCAGCGCCCGCCCGATCGCCACCATCTGCTGCTGCCCACCCGACAACGCGGTGCCCGGAACCGACCGTTTTTCCCGCAGGATCGGGAACAATTCATAGACCGTGGCCAAATTCCACGGCCCCGCCGCCCGCCGCACTTGCCCGCCGATCAGCAGGTTTTCCTCTACAGACAGCGACGGAAACAGCTTGCGCCCCTCCGGCACCATCGCAATCCCGCGCTGCATCACCAAGTCAGCCGGCAGTGCTCCAATCGTCTCACCCCGATGCAGCACCATCCCCGCCTCGTTGCGCAAGACCCCGGTGATCGAGCGCAACAGCGTCGATTTCCCCGCCCCATTTGCCCCGATGATCGCTACCGTCTCGCCGGCAGCCAAGGCGATATCAACACCGAACAGGGCACGAAACTGCCCGTAAGCGGCTGTCAGACCTCTTGTTTCAAGGATCATGCCTCGATCCCCAGATAGATCTCGCGCACCTCTTTCGACGCCATGATCTCTTCCGGCGCGCCGATGCCGATCACCCGACCGAAGTCCAGCACCAACAGCCGCTCCACCACCGCCGTCAGCGCATGCAGCACATGCTCGATCCAGATAATCGTCATGCCCTGCCCATGCAGCCCCTTGATCGTCGCGATCAGCGCCTGACACTCGCCTTCGGTCAGCCCGCCCGCGATCTCGTCCAACAGCAGCAACTCCGGCCCCGTCGCCATCGCCCGCGCCAGTTCCAACCGCTTGCGATCCAGCAGCGACAGCGCACCCGCCTGCGTGTTCGCCAACCGCAGCAACTCGGTATCCCGGAGGATGCGGATGCAGTCCTCCGTCACCGCGCTTTCTGACCTGCCCTGCCCGAAACTCGCCGCGACGACGAGGTTTTCATAGACGCTAAGCCCCTCGAACGGCTGCGGAATCTGGAAGCTCCGGCCCACACCCATCCGCACCCGGTCCATCGCCGGACGGCGCGTCACGTCCTGCCCCAGAAGCACGATCCGCCCCGCATCCGGCGCAAAATTTCCCGTAATCAGGTTGAACAGTGTCGACTTCCCCGCCCCGTTCGGACCGATGATCCCCAAGGCCTGCCCTTTCGGCACTGCAAACGAAACCGCATCGGTGACCTTCAAGGCCCCGAAGCTTTTCGACACAGCCTGCAGTTCCAAAAGGCTCATGCGCCACTCCGCTTGATGCCCCCGGCCCATGACAGGCCGGGGGAAAGGTCTCAGGCCAGCGCTTCCATCACGCCGCCGGTCGGGATGTTCGGCGCGGTCTGGTTGTCGACCACGACCAGATTGAACGTCCCATCTGCATTCCGCCGCCACTGGCCACCCACAAGTTGCGTCTTGCAGACGTTGGTCGCGGCAAACGGCGGCAGGCCAGCGCCATCCCAGGCGATCTTGCCGACCATCGTGTCCATGCTGGTCGCCGCAATCGCCGCCGCCACGCCCTCAGCGTCGGTCACGTCACTAACCCGCCCCATCACATTCGTCGCCACTTCAAACAGCGAATGGACAAAGCCGATTGGCTGGGTCCAAGGCCGCCCGGTCTGCCCGGTGAAATCAGCCGCAAGCTCTGCCGCCGACTGGCCGGTCAGCGACGATGCGAACGGGTGCGTATTTGACCACCACACCTCGGACGACAGGTTGTGCCCCGCTTCGCCCAAGGCTTCGACTGACTGCGGGAACAGGATCGCCTTCGCCACGGTGATGATCTTCGGGTTGAACCCCTGCTGGATCGCCTGATTGCGGAAGGTGGTGAAGTCGGGCGGGATCACCACGCCGGTCACAATCTCGGCGTTCGCCGCCTTGAACGCGTTGATCTGGGCCGAGAAATCATCGGTCAGGTTCTGGTAGCGGCCCGGATCGGTCAGGCTGTAGCCCGCCGCCGCGAACCCGGGTCCGACGCCCACGTTCGGGTCGCCCCAGGCGTTGCCGTCACCGTCATTGGGAAACAGCCCGCCAACCATCTTGTTGGTCTCGATCTGGTTCCACATGTTCAGAAAGACCGCGATCACATCCTCCAGCCCCCAGAAATAGTGGAAGGCAAAATCGAACGGCTTCCAGGATGCCGGGTCGCCTGGGTTGCCTTGCTGGCCGATGAACCAAGGCTGCCACGGCGCCTTGGTCGAGATGACCGGCATCCCCTCGGCTTCGCAGGTGGTCGCCACCGGGTTGGTGTTCTCTGGGGTAGAGGCGACCAGCATCAGGTCGATCTCGTCTGATACGATCAGTTCCTTCGCCACCTCCGCCGCGCGGTTCGGGTTCGACTGGCTGTCCTTGACGATGACCTCGAAGTTCTTGCCCGCATCGGTCGCAAGAAAGGCCCTGATGTTGTAGTCATCGCTTTCGGCAAAGCCCGCCAGTGGCCCCGATTGCGGGCTCACATAGCCAAGCTTGATCTTTGCGCCCTGCGCGATGGCTGGCGCAGCAAGACCCGAAGCGGCAAGCGTCAATCCGGTAGCGGCGCTGGTGCGCAGGAATTTCCGTCTGGTAATCATGGTATTCCTCCCGTTTTATCCGTTGGTTGGACGGCGTCCTTCATACGCCGCCTTAAGCAGGTTCCGCATCTCGTCTCGGCTGAAGGGCCGCGGGTTCCAATAGGCATTCTTGAGGGCGAGGTCGGCCGCTCGGTCGAGGTCGGTCTCTGACATGCCAAGGTCGGCAAGCCGCAACGGCGCACCCAGACGTTTGGCGAAATCCCACAGGCCCGCGCCCGCTGGGCTGCCGAACACCTCCGCAATCGGCGCCAACAACTCAGGCACCGCAACGCCATTGAAGGCAGTCGTATGCGGCAACAGCACCGCATGGGTTTCGGCATGCGGCAGACCAAAAGACCCACCCAGCACATGCGCCAGCTTGTGATGCAGCGCCATCGACACCTGCCCAAGCATCGTCGAACAACACCACGCGGCATAAAGCGCATCCGCCCGCGCACCCCGGTTTTCGGGCTCTTCCACCAGAACCGGCAGCGCCCGATGAAACGCCCGCATCGCATCGCGACACATCGCCTCGACCACCGGGTTGCGGTCGGGGGCGTAAAACCCCTCCGTCGCATGCGCAATTGCGTTCAACGCCGAAGTCACGGTCAGCGCAACCGGCAGGCTCAAGGTCAGATCGACGTCATAGATCACCACTTCAGGCCGGATCGCCGGATCGCGCCGGGTGGTCTTCTCCCCGCCTTCCGTTTCGCCCAGGATGTCGGTCATCTCAGACCCGGCGTAAGTCGTCGGGATCACCACCTGATCCGCGCCGCACCTGACAGCAATCGCCTTGCCCAGCCCCGTCGTCGACCCGCCGCCAAGGCTGACCACGCAGGTCGCCCCCGCTGCGCGATAAGCGGCCAGCGCCGTTTCGGTCACATCGGTCGGCGTATGCATCGCCGCGCCGGCAAACACCCCCGCCGCCTTCGGTCCCAAACTCTCGGCCAGCGCCTCCGCCTGCGCCGCCTGATGCGGCGTCGACAGCACAAGCGCGCGGCTGTGTCCAAGTCGCTCCACCTCGGCCCCGACCTCCGCCAACGTGCCCGACCCGAAAATCACCCGCGTCGCCAGCCCCGGAAACACAAACTCCCGCGTCATCTCGGCGCCTCCATCCGGGGCGAACGGCCCGCACCAAGATCGCCAAGCATGGCCGCCACCATTGAAATTTCCGCAGCAGACACTTCATGCGCCCGACCGGGGAAAAGGTCCGCCCGCAAAGCAACGCCCTGCCCGCCCAGATCCGCCGCCGCCTCGGCAAAGGCGGACAACGGTATCCACGGGTCGCGGTCGCCGCCCGTCAGATAGACCGGCAAGCCCGCTGCCGCCGCCCTTGGCCTCTCATCGCCCACCAGCCCCACGCGGCAACCCGTCAATGCGGCCACCGCATCGGGCCGGGCACGTCCCGCCGAAGCAAGCTCCAAGGACAGACAGCCCCCCTGCGAAAACCCCGCCAGTAGCAACGGTGCGCCACTCGCCCGCCGCAGATTCGCGATCAGCGCCTCAACCTGCGCCAACGATGCGCCCAATTCGCGCCGCGTCACCTCGGTCAGCGCATCGACCGCCCGCGCCCCATACCAACTGCCCCCCGGCGCGCGCGGCAAGACATAGGCCACGTCCTGCGGCAGATGGCGGACCACATGATCCAACATCGCCTCGGGGTTCTGCCCACGCCCATGCACAAAGACGCAAAGCGCCTTCGCCCCAGCCACCGCAGCCCCGATATGCAGGACGTCACCCATCCTCAGAAATCCGCCGCTTCCAGACCCTGCATCAGTTCGGCCCGGCGATCCTCGAACCACGGCGGAAATACCAGCGACTGCCCGATTGCATCCGGCGCCTCGTCCTTGGCCCAGCCTTCCGGCACCGTCCAGGCGATCTCGAACAAGGCACCGCCGGGCGAGCGCACATACATCGACTTGAAATAGTTGCGGTCCTTCTGTTCGGACACGTCGGTGAAACCCATGCCTTCCAACCGGGCCTTCAACGCGATCTGGTTCTCCTCGGTCCCGGTGTTCAGCGCCATGTGATGGATCGTGCCACCCGCCAGCATCCACGTGCCCTGTTTCGACGTACGATCCTCGATAACCTCCACCACCGAATGCGGGCCAAGGTTGTCGGGCACCGAATACATCCGGCCCTCGTGGCTGTTTGATTCCAATTTCAACCCGACCCCGCCTTCGACAAATTCGTTCATCGAATCAAGGTCAAAGACCGCAATCCCCGCGCCATAGATGCCCCGGATCGCGGTCTGCGCCGTCGTTCCCGCCGCCGGGTTCACGATCGGCGCGCGCGTGTCGCCGGGGTTCTCCACCAACTCGTGCGGAATCCCGCAGGGATGCGCAAAGATCACCCGCGTCAAGCCGAACCGGCTGCCCTTGGTCGCCGGAACGCCATGCGCATTCAGCCGGTCCACCCAGTAATCGGCCGCCCCGACGGGGATCGACTGCATGATCGTCCGGCTCTGGTTCGTGCCGCGCCGACCATAAATGCCGGGCTTCTTGAAAGGAAATGTGGTGATGATCGTCGAAGCATCACCGTGCTTCGAGCCGTAGTAAAGGTGATAGACCGGGATCGTGCCGTCAAACAGAACCGTCCGCTTCACCGAATAGAGGCCAAGCGTTTTAGTATAGAAATCATAGTCTTCCTGCGCGCCATCGGTGGACAGCGTCAGGTGATGGTAGCCACTGACAAGAGCTTGGGCCATGTTCAGCCTTCCTTTCGTTTGGAATGTTGGATGGGTGCGGCGGCTGTGCTGCGCACCAGAACAAGCGTAAGATCAAGCGCATGCCGCCCCCCGCCCAAAGGGCGAAAATCGGCAAGCAGTTCCGGCCGCACGCCAAACAGCGCATCGTGCCCGATGGCCGGATCGGCGCGGTCAAAGACATGCGTGGTCAGCGGCTCAAACTCCGGCGCAGTCACCCGGAAATGCAGATGCGCCGGGCGCTCCAGCCGCAGGCCAAGGCCATTCAGCAGCCGGCCAACCGGGCCATCCTCGGGCAAGGCATAGCCCTTTGGCTTTACCGTTCGAAACACCACCCGTCCCTCGGCATCGCCCCGCAACCGGCCGCGCAGGTTGAATTCAGGCTGCAAGTCCGGGTCCTGGTTCTCATAACGGCCCAGCGCATTGGCCTGCCATACCTCGACCAGCGCGTCCGCCACCGCCAGTCCCTCAAGATCACGCAAGCGCACCTCGACCGCCAGACTTTCGCCAATCCCGTCGCGCGAAAGATTTGCGCCCTGAGCCACGTCCGGCACGTCCTCGCGGTAGAACGGACCCGCGAGCGTATTCGGCGTGGCCCCTTCGGGACGCAGGGAATTCAATTCCTCGACCCGCGTCGACACACCGATCACATCGGCCAGCAGCACCCATTCCTGCCGTCGTTCATCCGCGCTGTGACCGACGTCGGTCAGAAAGTCGATCACCGCGCGCAATTCGTCGGGCGAAGGGCGCAGATCACCGATCAGCCCGTGAATACGCGTCACGATGGCGAGAAACGCCTCTGGCAACCGCGCGTCGCCCGCCTGCGCCAACCGACGGGTCAGGTCGGACAGAACGTCAGGCAGCGCGTTATCGGCCGGAGCACCATCCATCCTGTCCCGGGCCTCCCTTCCCGCTGGAAAGAAATTGACGCGGTCTGAACGATTGCAGGATGATTATTGCACCCAGCACTATATCATAATGCTATGAAACTGAACGAGGCCCACCTCATGCAGCTCGCCGCCGTGCTTGATGCTGGCAGCATCAGCGCAGGCGCGCAGGTGCTTGGCCTGACCCAACCCGCTGTCAGCCGCTCGCTTGCCATGCTTGAGGCCCGGATCGGAGAGCCGTTGTTCCTCAAGGGCCGTCGCCCATTGCAGGCCACGGCGCTTGGCGCGCAACTGGCCGCACATGGCCGGGCGATCCTCACGGCATCGCGACGGGCCTCCGACACCGTCAAGGGCTTCATGACCGGCACCAAGGGCCTCGTCCGCGTCGGCGGCGTGCCGTTTTTCATGGACGCGATGATCAGCCGGATGGTGGCCGATTTCCAGAACCTTGAACCCGATGTCACCGTGCAACAAAGCTACGGCAACCTGCCCGACCTTTCCGCAGCACTCGAAAACGATCTCATCGACCTTGCCATCGTCCCGATCGGCGGTCTCGACGCGGCGCCGGGCTTCGAGTTCACCGAGATCCTGCCCGGTCGTAACATCGTGTCCTGCCGTCCCGGTCACCCGCTCCTGCGCAAGCGTCGTCTGCAAATCTCGGATCTTGGCGACTACCCATGGGTTGCCCCACTGCCCGGCTCGCCCCTGATGTCGGACCTGCATTCCATCCTGCTGGCCAATGGCATGTCCGACATCAACATCCGTTACTCTGGTGGCAGTCTGATGAGCGTGATCAACTACATGGCCGAAACCAACGCGCTTGCAGTGCTGCCCTTTTCGGTCGTCTTCGCCCAGCGCAAGGAAAACCGCATCACCGTGCTGCCCCTTGACATCCCGCAGCCGAACCGCAGCCTCGGCATCCTGCGCCGTGCATCGAACCAGCGGTCACAGGCTGCTGACCGCTTTTCAAGCTATGTCGGCACCGCCTTCGAAGACCTCAAGCACCTGATCAAACGGCATGAAAACGCCGTCGTCTGGGGCCGTTGAGCCCTTACGCCCCGAAAGGTTGTGCCAGCGCAACGACGAAGAAACCTCCCCCCGGCAGTCTGGCCCCCTGGCACTTCTCGCCAGCGTGGAGGCACCATGTCCGGCCCGAAAATAGACGACCCCGACCTGCCGCTCGGCCTGTTGTTCTTTCACTGGCCGCAGACCGCACCGGTGTTTCTAGCCCATCAGATGGCCTGCTTCGGCTGCCCGATCGCCCCGTTTCACAGCGTCATCGACGCCTGCCATCAGTATGACCTCGACGAAACGCTGTTCCGCGCCCAGTTGCGGGCGGCGATGACCGGCTGACGTCACACCTTCGAAGGACCCCGCCATGCGCCCCAAGACCCCCTATGCCGGCCCGTCCCTGTTCAGCTACGGCTTTCGTCCGCTGTTCTTCGCGGCGGGCGGATTCGCGGCACTTGTCATCCCGCTGTGGATGGCCGTCCGGGCGGGCGACATCGCACTGGCCGGCCCGTTCACCCCGACCGACTGGCACATCCACGAACTCTTGTTCGGCTATGCCTCCGCGGTACTGGCAGGCTTTCTCTTCACCGCGATCCCGAACTGGACCGGGCGGCTGCCGACCCGCGGCTGGCCCCTCATGGCGGTGACGGCGCTCTGGGGCCTCGGACGGCTGGCGGTTGCCGGTATGCTTGGCCTTGGGCCAGTCGCGGTGCTGGTGGTTGACGTAGCCTTCCTTGCCGCAATCGGCGCGATGATCACCATCGAGATCGTCGCCGGGCGCAACTGGAGCAACCTGAAAGTTGTGGTGCCGGTGCTGGCCTACCTGGCTGCCAATATCACCTTCCACCTTGAAGCTATGCTGTCGGGCAGCGCCGATTACGGCCGCCGGCTCGGCTTTGCCATGCTGGTGTTGCTGATCGGGCTGATCAGTGGCCGCATCATCCCCAGCTTCACCCGCAATTGGCTGGCCAGCCGTGGGCCCGGCCCGCTGCCGGCCCCCTTCGCCCGCTTCGATGGTGTGGCCCTTGCTGTGACGCTGGCCGCCCTCGTCCTCTGGGTCGCACAACCTGACAGCCGGCTTGCCGGCGCGGCACTCCTCGTCGCCGCACTGGTGCAAACCGTCCGTCTGTCGCGCTGGTGCGGTTGGCGGGTGCTGCCCTCGCCGCTGCTCCTCATGCTGCACGTGGCCTTCGCCTTCATCCCCGCCGGGCTTGCCGCCGTGGGCCTTTCGGTGCTCGGCATGCTGCCCGCAGCGGTGGGTCTCCACCTCCTCGGCATCGGGGGCATCGGCGGCATGACCCTTGCGGTGATGATGCGCGCCTCGCTCGGCCACACCGGACGCGCGTTGCAGGCTGGCCCGACGCTTAGCCTGGCCTTCGCCGCTGTGGCCCTCGCAGCCCTGGTGCGCGCCTTTCTTCCCTCCGAGCCGGGCCTCTGGGCCACCGCCACGCTGTGGACCCTTGGCTTCGCCCTGTTCGTCGCCCGCCTCGCACCGGTCCTAACCCGGCCGAACGCCAGCCGACGCGCGCCTAGCCCGCAGCCCCGCTAAGCACCACCAGCCGGTGCGGCGCGGTTACCGTGATCTTGCGCCGTTCCGACAGCACAATACCGTCCCGCTCCCAGCCGCTCAACAGACGGCTGACGGTGTGCAGCGTGGTCCCGGTCATGTCCGACAGGTTCTGCCGGGTGATCGGCAGACCGATCTCGATGCCGGTCTCCACCTTGCGCCCGGTCTGGGTGACCAGCCGCAGGATGGCATTTGCGATGCGTTGCTCCACCTGCTGGGTCGCCATCTCGACGATCCGGTTGTTCATTTCACCGACCCGCTCGCCCACCACCTTGTAGGTCTCGGTCGCGAACCCCTCGTAGCGCTCGACAAACTCCGGCCACAGCCGGTTCGGCCAGGCCAGCGCCACACAGTCATCCGCCGTCATCGCGGTTGCCGGATAGGTCGTGCGCCCGATCGCGGCCCCGATCCCGAACAACTGCCCCGGCGCGATGTGCAGCGCGATGATCTGCTCGCCCCCGGACGTGGTGCGCACCACCCGGATATGCCCGTCCAGCAAGAGGAAGAACCGCTCAACCGGCATCCCCTCGCTGAACACCGCGACGCCGGGATCAAAGCGCAGCGCCTGCGCCGCATCGAGGATCTCGCGGATCTGTGGCCGTGCTAGCCGACGGAACGGCGGAACATTCGCCAGCAGGCTTTCGTCAAGTTTGTGCAAGCGATGCATCCCTTTGTTGTGGCAGCACAACGACCCGAAACCGAACTTACCCCAGAATAACGGCAAGACCAATCACCACGCTCCTGAAAGGACAAGCAATGTTTCCGAAACTGATCGCCAGCACCTTTGCCGCCCTCTTGCTCACCTCTGCCGCAAACGCCGAAAACTTCGACGTGCTGATGCTGAACAAGGGTGCGGAGGGCGCAATGGTATTCGAGCCGGCCTTCGTCAAGGCTGCCGTTGGCGACACCATCACCTTCATCTCTACCGACAAGGGGCACAATGCCGAAGGCATCGAAGGGATGCTGCCCGAAGGTGCCGAACCCTTCAAAAGCGCGATGGGCGAGGATTACGTCCTGACCCTGACGGCGGAAGGTCTTTACGGCGTGAAGTGCACCCCGCATTACACGATGGGAATGGTCGCCCTCATTCAGGCCGGCGCGCCGGCCAACCTCGATGCCGCCGCCGCCGTGACCCACAAAGGCAAGGCAAAGACCCGGTTTGAACCCCTGTTCGGGCAAGTCGCGCAGTAACGCGACCCTACCATACCCAAGAAGGCGGCCCTGACCGGGCCGCCTTTTTCATGCGCGCCACTCGGTATCTTTATCCCGTTGTCTCGCGCACCAGCCGGAACCCCAGATAATCCGGCGGCACGCCTGCCGCACAGCCGCCCGACCGCGCATCACGGATGAAATCGATGATGAATGCCCGGTGCTTGCCCTGCACCGCCCGCACGCCGCAATAATCAGAAGCCGCATCGATGACGGCCCCGTCTGCGCTCAGCCTGCCGTTCTGAAAGCAGCTTTCCGTCCATTCCCAGATATTGCCGCCAATATCGGCCACACCGCGGTCGTTGATCCCGAAGTGCCCCGCCGGATAACGCTCCAGATCAGCCTCGCCCCGCAACGCAACCTCGCGCCGGTAGCTCGCGATCCAGCGTCGCGACGGGTCGGCACTGTCGGCATCCAGCCCGTCGTCCACCCCCCTGTCACCCGCCGCCCGCAGCCACTCGGCATCGGTCGGCAACCGCCAGCTTTGCCCTGTCGCCTCCGACAGCCACGCCGCAAAGGCCAGCGCGTCAAGATAATTCACCTCGGTCTGCGCCAGGCCCGCCATGCCACTTGCCGGCGCCTCGGCACAGACACCATCCCGCACGCACCGCGCATAGTCAGTCTCGGTCACATGAAATTTCATGATCTCCAGCGCCGGCACCTCGGCCCGCCGCATCGGTGCATCGACGATCCGCGTGCCTTGCCGGAACTCACCCGCCGGGCGGTAGTCCTGCGAACCGGCAGCGATGCGAACGGTCTGCGGCGCCGTCACCTCCCGCGCCTCGGGCCACCATGCCAGAAAGCCGCCCGCAGCCCCAAGGACTGCAGCGGCACAAAGACCGATAACTGCACGCTGTCGCATCGCGCTTTCCACCTTTCGCCGGCAAAAGGAACGGGGCGGCCAAGGGACCAGGCCGCCCCGCCAAGGTGCGCCGCCTTACGGCAAGGCGCTCCGCCCTTCGTGCAGGGCATCGTATTCCACTGGTGCCACGACCTGCTCCATCAGATCGTTGTTCCACTCGCCACCGACGATCACATGCGCCGTCGCCCCAAGGTTCACCGCCTCGATCAGGTTGTGGTTGACGTAGGCATAGACCCCTGGCTGCAGGAAGGTGTAAAGCGCCGCCCCCGCAGACCCGCCGCGAATGAACCACGTCTCAAGGTCACGCTCGGGCGGGTTGTTGAACTTGCCCGTCTCCCAGACCAGATCACCGTGGCCGCCGATAAGGTGGGGCCGACTGTCGCGGTTCGCCTGGCTGTGCACGAACAGGACGGTTTCGCCCTGCTCGGCCTCCAGCGCGCCCTCGCCCGTCAGCGCCCCGACCCGACCGTTGAACACCACATGCGTCGGGATCAGCTTGTTCATCACCTCCAGCATGTCGGAATAGCCTTCGCCGGCATCGGCATAGCGTTTGAACGTGCCATCCACGTCGCGCGGCACATAAAAATCGTTCTCGCCGATGTAATAGACCCGGTCATAGCTGACCGGCTTGCCTTCGTGGTCCTTCAGCCCGTCACGCGGCAGCACCATGATGCAGCCCGACATGCCCGACACCACATGCCACGGGATCATCGGGCCCCCCGGCGCGCAGTGATAGACAAACGTCCCGGGCCGCGTCGCCTTCCAGCGCAGCACCGCCTTCTCGCCGGGGTTGACCAACGTCAGCGACCCGCCACCCAGCGCACCCGTGGCCGAGTGGAAGTCGATGTTGTGCTGCATCATGTTCTCCGGCGAGTTGTAAAGCGTCAGCTCCACATAATCGTCCTGATGCACCACCATCATCGGGCCGGGAACCGACCCGTTGAACGTCATCGCCTGCACCCAGGCACCTTCGTCCAGCTGCAACTCCTTCTCGACGATCCGCATCTCGAACTCGACGATCGACGGCCCGGTCGATGCGACCTGCTCATGCTCATGCACAAAGGGCGGGCGCAGCAGCTTGACCTTGCGGCGCGGCAGGCTGGACAGATCGACCTTGGCCGCCGCCGAGGTGTCAATCACCTCTTCGGCCCCTGCGGTCCTGACGGCGAACGGAGCCGCCGCAACCAGGGCGGCCCCCATGAGTGCTGTGCGTCGCGTGAACATCTGCTTTCCCCTTGGATCAATTCGGTCCCTGAAACCTATCCCTTCCAGCGCGCTTGTTCCTTGCGCTGCCACAACGTTTGGCGCGTTTATCCGCACCGGCCACACCTATGGCGACACAATGCCCGCACCCGTAAAGCGTGTTGTGCTAGCACACGCCTTCATGCAAAAATCGAACCATGCACATACCACGAGAACCCAGGTGACCGACTTCGGCACCCCAGGGCTGGCAGCAACCCGGCCAATAGGCTTGGACGCCGATGCGAAAGTATCTGGGCGCAGCCTTGCGCTGCTTTTCGCGCTCTGCCTCGTGCCGCTGGTGCTTTTCGCCGCCTTCGCCCTCGACCAGCGCCGCGCGGCACTCGATGACGGCGCGGTTGCGGTTGAACGCACCATCCAGGTGCTTGAAGAACACGCGTTGCGGGTGTTCGAGTCCCAGCAATTGATCATCGACCAGGTCGACCAGTATCTGGGTGATCTCGACTGGGACCAGATCCGCAGTTCCGAAGCCGTGCATATCCGTCTGCGCGAACTTGCCGCGAAAAGCCCGCATGTCGACGGTTTGTGGCTGGTCCCCCCGGACGGACGCACCGCCAACAGCGCCGACTTCTTCCCGTTCCCGGATGTCTCGGTCACCGACCGGACCTATTTTCAGGTGCTCAGCGCCCGCGACGAACTGCACTACGGCGAGATGATCGTGGGCCGCACCAAGGGCACCTTCAACTTCAACCTCAGCCGACGGCGGGCACCGCGCGACAGCTTCAACGGCGTCATCCTCGTCACATCGTCGCTCGACTACTTCACCGAGTTCTGGGAGCAGGCCAGCGACGGCGCCTTTGTCGCGGGCATCTTCCGCGATGACGGCGAAATCCTTGTCCGCTACCCCGTGTTGGACGCCCTGCCCCGCACCCTTGACGCTGATGCCCCGCTGCTCACTCGCATGCAAGCCACCGACGACGAGGTCTATGACTCGGTCTCCTCGCTCGACGGGGAATCGCGCATTTACGGCTTCTCCCGCATCGGCGACACGCCACTTTTGATCGGCTACGGCATCAGCAACGACCAGGTGCTGGCGAGTTGGCGCAGCGAAATGTTGCGGATGGGCCTGATCGCCCTGATGGCGACCCTGCTCCTCGGGCTCACCGCCTCCACCATCCTGCGCCAGACCCGCCGCCTTGGTGCCACCGCAGCCCTCTGGCGCCGCACCGCAGCCGAGCTTGAGGCCGAGGTCGACAAGCGCCTGCGCGCCGAAGATGTCGCTGCCGAACGCCAGCGCCTGCTAGACGAGGTTCGCGTGCTGACGTCCGAACGCCAGAGCATCCTTGAAAACATTGCCGAAGGCGTGATCGCGCTCGACCGGCGCGGCCACCTGATCTACGCCAACCGCGACGCGACAGCCCTCCTCGGCCCGTTCCGCAAGGATGAAAACGTGTTCGCGGCGCTCTTGGCATCGGGCCGCATCCAAGGGGTCGATGGCACTGCCCTTGACCCGACTGCCGCTCCCGACACCGCGCCCCTGCGTGGCGAGAACCTGCCCGAAACCGAATTCATGGTGCGCAGTGCCACCGGCAGCGAAGCGACCTGCTCATTCCGCGGCGGCGCGATCCTCGGCAATGACGGCCAACCCGAAGGCGCCGTGCTGACTTTCTGGGACGTCACTGAGCGCAAGCGCGATGCCGAACGCCGCGACCTTCTGATGCGCGAACTTGACCACCGCGTCCGCAACATGCTGGCCACCATCATGGCGATGATCCGCATCAGCAACGCACCACAGCAAAGCAAGGCCGCCTTCGTCGCCGCCCTGACCGGCCGCGTCGCCGCGATGGCGCGCACCCATGGCATCCTGTCCGAAGGCCACTGGAAAGGCGCCACTATCGGCCGCATCGTCGAGGACGAGGTCGTCAGCGCCTCAGACGCCCGACAACTGACGATCGACGGCGCACCGGACGTGTTGTTGCCGCCAAAGCAGGCTGCCGATCTGGCGCTGGCCCTGCATGAACTTGCGACAAACGCCACCAAGCACGGCGCATGGTCGGTGCCAGATGGCAAAATCACCCTGCGCTGGGAAACCGAAACAGGCGAAGACGGCACCCTCCTCCGCGTCCACTGGCAGGAAGACGGCGGCCCGCCGATCACCGCCGAACCTGCCCGCAAGGGCTTCGGCACCAGCCTTCTGCGCGGTCTGTTCTCCGGCCCCGATGGGGTCGCGCTGGATTACCGCGCCGAGGGTCTTGCCTGCACGATGCGCATCCCGCTGCCATCCGGCTTTGGGTCCGTCATGCCCCCCGACCCCCGGCCTGCCGAAACCGCCGGCGCGACCGCAGCCGGTTCGCTCGACCGTCTGCGCGTCCTCGTCGTCGAAGACGAGGCAGTGGTCCGGCTCGACCTCATCCACATCCTGACAGACTGCGGTGCCACCATCGTGGCCGAAGTCGGCTCGCTGGAAGACGGGCTCAAACTTGCCGCGACCGCTGATTATGACGCCGCGATCCTTGATCGCAACTTGAACGGGGCCAGCAGCCAACCCATCGTGCGCCTCGCGGAAAGCCGGGGTGCCGCAATTGTCTCGGTGTCTGGCTACAGCGCCGGCGACGCCATGGCGGTGTCTGCGACCGCAGGACATGTCTACCTGCAAAAACCGATCACGCCCGAAGGGCTTGTCGGCGCCCTTCACAAGGCCATGGCCGCCCGGCGCGCGTCCACCGCCGCGCGCTAAGCTTCTACCCCGGCCGCCCGCGCCAGCACCCGCAGCCCCGCCACCAGATCGGCCTCGGCGGTATCTTCCTCGAACGCATGGCTGATCCCGCCAATCGACGGCACAAACAGCATCGCCACGGGCATCAGCCGCGCCACATTCGTCGCGTCATGCAAAGCGCCCGACGGCATCCGACGCCAACGCCCCTTGGCCACCACGTCCGCGGCCACTTCAAGCCGCCTTCGCAAGGCCCGGTCCATCGCCACCGGCTCCAGCATCATCAGCGGCCCAATCTCCAGCCCAAGCCCCATCTCATCCGCAATGTCAGCCAACGCCGCCTCGATCACACAGCGCATCCGCGCCAGCCGATCTTTGTCACCATCGCGCCACTGCATCGAAAACCGCACCTGTCCCGGCACAATCGACGCCGCATTGGGCGCCACCGCCACATGCCCGATGGTCCACACGGACTGCGGCGTGACCACGTTCCGCATCCGGTCCTCCAACCGCACCGCAAAGCGTGACAGCCCTTGAAACGCATCCCGCCTCAGTGCCATCGGTGTCGTGCCCGCATGGTTCTGCTGGCCAGTCAGCGTGATCGTCATCTCGCGGTAGCCGACGATATCCGTCACCACGCCGATCTGCTCGCCCGCCACGTCCAGCGCCGGCCCCTGCTCGATGTGCAACTCGATGAAGCCGGTGAACCGCGCCGGATCGACGTCAGGTTCCACCCGGTCGCCCAGCACGCGCCGCGCCTCGGCCAGCGTCATCCCGTCGGTATCCACCGCCATATCAGCGTCGCTCAGGGCAAGACCGCCCGACCACACCGCCGACCCGGTGGTGCCACCGAACCGGCCTTCCTCGTCCTGAAAGGATACAACCGAAATCGCCGGTCCCCCCGCCTCACGCGCGGCCCGCGCCACCTCAAGCGCCGCGATTACCCCCAAGGCACCGTCCAGCCAGCCCCCGGTCGGCTGCGTGTCGGAATGAGAGCCAAGCAGCAGCGACGGCCCCTCGGCCAGCCCGAACAGATTGCCCATCGCATCGAACCTCGGCACCAGCCCCGCCTCGGCCATCCGGCCCGCCAGCCAGTCGCGCGCGGCGATGTCCGGCGCGGAGAAAGCGGGCCGGATCACCCCTGTCCTAACAGCCCCGAAACTGCGCAGCTGGTGAAGATCGGCCAGAAACCGGGCAGCGTCGATCATCGGCTCAATCCGGCAGATAGATCACGTCGCGCGCGGCAAAGCTGATCTCGGCCGCGCTGCCAATCGGCGGCGGCGGCTGATCGGGCCGGTTGAACGTATCCAAGGCCACCATCGCGTCACCGACCCGCGCCCGAACCCGGATCACCGAGCCAAGGAAATGCACCTCGTCGATCACCGCCGGCAGCACCACCTCGCGCCCCTCGGCCCGCCCAAGGCGGATCGCCTCGGGCCTGAGCGCAAGCGTGACGGTATCGCCCCGCTTGGCGGTCAGCGGCCCCCGGTCAAGGGCGAAGCTCTGCCCCGCCACCGCAACCCGCCCGGCATCCGCCGCCTCCACCGTCGCCGGCAGCGTGTTCAGCGTGCCGACGAAATTCGCGACGAACCGCGTGCGCGGCTTGTTGTAGATCTCGAACGGCGCACCCGCCTGTTCGGCCACACCACCGTTCATCACCACGATGCGGTCGGAAATCGACATCGCCTCTTCCTGATCATGCGTCACGAAGATCGTCGTGATCCCCAGTTCGCGCTGGATCTCGCGGATCTCGTTGCGGAGCGAGACCCGCACCTTGGCATCCAGCGCCGACAACGGCTCGTCCAGCAGCAAGACCCGCGGGCTTGGCGCCAGTGCGCGCGCCAACGCCACGCGCTGCTGTTGGCCGCCCGACAGCTGGAACGGGAACCGACCGGACAATTCGCGCAGCCCGATCAGGTCCAGCATCTCGGCCACCCGCGCCTCGCGCTGTGGCCGGGCCACGCCCTTCACCTTCAAACCGAAGGCCACATTGTCGGCCACGGTCATGTTGGGAAACAGCGCATAGGCCTGAAACATCATCCCGATTGCCCGCTGGTTCGCGCGCTGCCCGGTCACATCCTGCCCATCGATCCGGATCGCCCCCGATGTCGGCGTCTCGAACCCTGCCACCATGCGCAACACCGTGGTCTTGCCGCAGCCCGAGGGGCCAAGCAGCGATACAAATTCGCCCTTCTCGATGTCGAGGTTGAAATCCTTGACCACCCGGTTCGCACCGAAGGTCTTTTCAAGGTTGTTCAGATCAAGAAAGGCCATCAGGCTTTCGCCCTTTCGTGTTTCGAGAAACGGGTGACAAGCTGGATCAGGCCCATGCAGCCCCAGGTGATTGCGAAGGCAATCACCGCCAGCGCCGGCGGCTCATAGGCGCGGTTGGCCCCCAGAAGCTGCATGAACGGCCCGAAGGCCGGGCGGTTCAAGAGCGCCGCCATGGTGAACTCGCCAATCACGATGGCCAGCGTCAGGAACGCCCCCGACAGAACCGCGACCAGTACGTTCGGCAGGATGATCCGCGCCAGAATGGTGAACCATCCCGCCCCAAGGCTCTGCGCCGCCTCGGTCAGGGTCCCGACGTCGATGGTGCGCAGGCCGGTATCGACCGCCCGGTACATGTAGGGCAAGGCCAGCGTCGCATAGCCCATCGTCAACAGGATATCGGTGCCAATGGCCGAGCCGGTCAGCGGCAGGAAGGACGAGGTGTTGTAAAGCCGGATATAGCCGAACACGATCACGATCGCCGGAATGACCAACGGCAACAGCGTGATGAACTCGATCACCGGGCGCGCCTGCGGCAGCTTCAGCCGCACCCAATAGGCCGTCGGAACGACCAGAAACACGCCGAACACGATGGTCGCCGCTGCCAAAGTCAGCGAATAGCTGAACGTGTCCCAAAAGCGCGGATCCTCGAAGACGCGCATATATGCATCGAACGAATACTCGCCCCGCCGCATCTTCAGGCTGAACTCGGTCATGCCCACCAGCGGCAGAAGGAAGTAGAGGCAGCCGAGGATCAGCGCCCCCCAGGCAAAGAAGCGGGTCATTTCAGCCACCTCTCCGACCGCGTCCGCAACACGATGTAGATGACATTCGCCATCCCGGTGATCACGATCATCCCGAAGGCCAATGCATAACCAAGGTTGGGATTGCCCAACACATCACCCCTGATCTGCGCGAAAAGCTTGATCGGCACGATGTTCAACTGCGGCCCGGTCAGCGCGAAAGCCGTCGCCACCGCGCCAAACGCATTGGCGAACAACAACGCAAAGGTGCCAAGCAAGGACGGAAACAGGATCGGAAACGCCACCATCCGCCAATATTGCGCGCCGGTCGCGCCCAGCACCTCGGCCGCCTCGCGCCACTCGCGCTTCAACCCGTCAAGCGCGGGGATGATGATCAGGATCATAAGCGGAATCTGGAAGAAGAGGTAGGTGACGACCAGCCCCCAGAACGACAGAAGGTTGAACCCCATCGCCCGCAGATTGATGCCGAACTCGCTGCGCAGCCACAAGGTAACCAGACCCGCCGGACCCAGCGTCGCGATGAACGCGAACGCCAGCGGCACCCCGGCAAAGTTCGACGCCACGCCGGAAAACGTCAAAAGCGGCCCGCGGATACGTTTCGGCAACCCACCGAACACCACCGCCGCCGCCATCGCAAAGCCCGCCGCACAGCCCAGAAGTGCGGTGATCAGCGACAGCTTGATCGACGTCCAATAAGCGCTGCGGATGGAATCGGTGTTGAGGTCGATCAGGTTCTGTAAGGTGAACCCGCCCTCAGGCGTCTGAAACGCGCCCACGACGATCTTCATCGTCGGCAGGATCAGGAACAGCACCGCAAAGGTCACGAACGGCAGGATACCCAGCCATTCCACCGGAAAGCGGAATTTTCGCCGTTGGTTTGGGCGGTTTTCGGACATCTCTTTCCCTCGCCTGTCGATCTTCCGGGGCGTCTGTCGGCCTCGGTAAGGATCACCCCGCCCCGGTCGAACCAAGGCGGGGCAAGTGGTTCCGCTTACTCGACGTTGGCGCCGACGGTTGCGTCCCAACCTTCGACAACGGCGGCCTTGTTCGCGTCTACCTCTTCCAGCGTCGGGAAGTAGGCGGCCTCGTAGGCTTCAGCCGGCGGCAGCGCATCCAGCAGCTCCTGCGGGATCTTGCCGGCAGCGGCCATCGCGTTGAAGCGCGCCGGGTGGCAATAGCCCTTCAGCCAGCCAAGCTGACCTTCGTCGCTGTAAAGATACTCCATCCACAGCTTTGCTGCGTTCGGCTGCGGTGCATAGGCGCTGATCGCCTGCACATAGACACCGGCAAGCACGCCCGACTTAGGCACCACGACCTCGACCGGCGGATTGCCGGCCAGGGTGTCGCGCGCGGCCAGCGCGTTGTAGTCCCACATGATGACGATCGGCGTCGTGCCTTGCGCCAGAGTGCCGGCCTTGCCGATGACCGGAACGAAGTTGCCTGCGTCGTTCATCTGCTTGAAGAAATCGAGGCCCGCCTTGCCGGCTGCTTCGCCCGGTGCGGCACCGGTCGACATGCCCGCCGCCAGCACCGCCAGAATGGCCTGGTTCGACGCGCGCGGATCACCAGCCAGTGCCACCTGTCCTGCGTATTCCGGCTTCAGCAGATCGGCCCAGTCCTGCGGCACGGTCTCGACGAGGTCCTTGTTCACCAGGAACGACATCACGCCATAATAGTCGCCATACCAGTGGCCTTCGGCATCCTTGATCGCATCGGGGATCTCGGCCCAGGTCGCAACCTTGTAGGGCTGCGTCAGCCCCTCGGCCTTGGCTTGCGGACCGAAGGCCAGACCCACGTCCAGCACGTCGGGCGCTTGCGGGCCCTTGTTGTCCTTGTTGGCCTTGACGGCCTCGATCTCGTCGGCAGACCCCGCATCCGGGTTCAGTTCGTTCACGCTGATCTCCGGGTACTTCGCCTTGAACCCGGCAATCACCTCGCCATAGCCGCACCAGTCATGGGGCAGCGCAATCGTCGATAGCATTCCTTCGGCCTTCGCCGCAGCTTCGATCTCGGCCAATGATTGCGCCGACGCAACCGAAGCCGACAGCATCGCCACAAGGCTCGCAGTCATCCCGAACGCAGTTTTCATGGTCATCGTCTTTATCCTCCTGTGTTGGCCGGCCCTCCGTGCCCTGCCGACACTCTGTGTGGCAGGCGTCACCCGGGGTTTGCCGTAGGCTGGCACGACTTTGTTACGCGCCAACGCACACGTTTTCCAGTGACAGTTTTTCAAACATCGCCCTTTTTGAATTCCAGCCCCCGCCAGCATTGCGGAAGAAAAAAAGGCCGCGGGATCGCTCCCACGGCCTGAACTCAAATCCTGCGACAAGAAGGTGCCGGGCTTAACCCGGCGCCAATGAAGCGGTGGCTTTACTCGGCAGCTTCCTTCGGTGGTGCGTCATCGCCCCCGGCGGCAGGCTTCGGTTTGCGCGGCCCCCGCGCCCGGCGGCTGCGTTCCTCGCGGGCGGGCGCTTCGGGCGCATCCGCTGCCGCAAGACTACGTGCCTCGGGCGTCTCGATCAGGCCGCTGTCGTCACCGTCGCCAAGGTCGATGACCTCCACCACGGCGGGCTGTTCCTCCGATCCCGGATCACGCCGGTCGCGCTCGTCGTTGCGATGATCCGACCGGAACTCGCCCCGCTCCTGCCGCTCACCGCCCCGGTCCTGCCGGTCGCCGCGATCATTGCGGTCGTTGCGGTCGCGATCGAAACGCGGCTCGTTGCTGCGTTCGCGGTATTCCTGACGGTCACGGTTGCCCTGCTGGCCACCTTGTTGGCCCCCGCCCTGATTGCCGCCCTGACCGCCGTTCTGGCCACCCTGCTGCCCGCCCTGCTGGCCGAACTGCTGCTGACGTGCTTCCTGCTCGGCCGCCTGCTCGCGCATCGCCTCGGCCAGCATCCGCGTATAATGCTCGGCGTGTTGCAGGAAATTCTCCGCCGCCACACGGTCGTTCGACAACTGCGCATCCCGCGCCAGTTGCTGATACTTCTCGATGATCTGCTGCGGCGTGCCGCGAACCTTGCCTTCCGGACCCGACGAGTCGAAGACGCGGTTGATGATGTTGCCGAGGGTGCGCGGGC